>Ga0209163_1000159_pt1 | contig 164058 bp, 147 predicted proteins | sample MTBAKSrepl2MetaG_FD_187457 | JGI IMG/M metagenome (GOLD analysis project Ga0209163, IMG submission 187457) | Enrichment culture microbial communities om Arthur Kill intertidal strait, New Jersey, USA, that are MTBE-degrading - MTBE-AKS2 (Arthur... | ecosystem: Environmental > Aquatic > Marine...
TTCAAGATAAGCTGACTAAAAGGACTTTCATTTTTTCTTCTCCCACCAAAGATATTTTGAACAGTCCATTAGCAGAGCTAGTTAAGAAATGGAAACTCTTACCGCACTAATTGTCAAAACTCAGGAAACCGTTATATGGATTCGGTTTAGGAATTAAATTTCTCTCCGTTGCCGGCCCCTTTGAGCTCATTTTCAGCCGGGGATCGCGCAGCCCCGAAAAATGGAACGAGTTTACTCCGAATGTTTATTTTACAGCCGGGTTTATATTTTAATAATAATCGAAAGGGAAAATATGAAAAATTCTTTTTTTAATGCGGTCGGCTTTTTTCTTTTTGCAATATCAATTATTACTGCACAAGAAAAGTATAACGTCTTCTCATTCGAAAAAGAAGTAACTCTCCCGGGTAATCCCGATGTTATTTATGACGCGATAACCGGTGATATAAGCGGGTGGTGGGATCATTCATTTTCAAAAAATCCTTACAAGCTTTTTATCGAAGCAAAGCCCGGCGGCGGCTTTTATGAAATTTTCGATGAAGAAGGAAACGGCGCTTTGCACGCTACGATTATTTATGCCGACAGAGGAAAAATATTACGATTCGACGGACCGCTGGGACTCTCAGGCACGGCAATTCAATTGGTATGCACTTATCATTTTGAAGCTGTCAAAAAGGATTCAACAAAACTCAAACTTGAAGTACACGCTTCAGGGGAAACGGCAGAAGGTCTTCCAGCAATTGTTGAAAAAGTTTGGGAACATTTTATATTCGATAGATTCAAACCATACATCGAAGAAGGGAAGCATTTGAACTAAAAACAAAACCCCGGCGCCGGTTAAAAAAGAATTGCATTACTTCAAAATCTTTATAGATTTATAACGGGAGATATGTCGAATAATATTTTCAATTCGACTTTTAATATCATGAAAACCGTTACATATTCATTAAAGCTAGATAACACGAATTCGGAAGAATACTACAAAGATATCCGTTCCTTAGCCGATGAAATAATGGAGGAAGCCGAAAAGGAAATCGTCCCGGTTGTAAGCAACTATATTAAGTATCTCACTACTTTTAACCTCGAAGAAGTGAGAGCAAAAGAAGAATATGTTCTTGAACTTCTCAGCTTCGGCATTCTCTGGCGTACCTACGCGCACATAGCCGTTTCAGTTAAGTATGCCCCCTTCTTTGCACTTATTCATTTGGGTGAGTGGCGGAAGAAACACCGGCGCGTAAAACCCGCCATTGATTTATTAAGGGGTGTGTTGATAAGTCTGTTCCTTCTCCCCGCTAAACTAAAAAAGAATTACTTTGCCGGGCCCAAACTTGAAGATGTAGATAAAGTATGCACATGGTTCGAAGCAACTAGTGAATTTCGTGAACACGCACTCCGCTTTATCAGATGGCGCGCTTACTGGGGAACTCTTAGCCCCGAACGTCTTCAGCAGATCTTTTCGGTTATAGCCCGCTTTACAAGCTGGTTTGAAAAAAGATCGATAGAGAAAATCGGAAAGTATACGGAAAACGTGGAAGGTTTCATTCAAGAAAATAGAAGGTTTTACAGTTGGCGTGAGGATAGAATTTCCTGTTCACGTTCTAGGTTAGAGTATCACCTTAACATGGCGGGTGCAGAATTGATGAACCGGGCATTCAAAGCGGGATTCAACTCCACCGATTTAACGGCTGTACTTTTACCCGGCTGTATGAGAGCATTTCCAGAAAAAGAGTGTAAAGCGAAGAAAGAGGAGAAAGGATTGATATGCACCGGCTGCACTCCCAACTGCAGGGTGAACTCGCTAAGAATGGAAGGACAGATGGAAGGTTACGAGGTTTATATTATTCCTCACGCGAGCGATCTCTCTTTGTGGTCACCCAAAAGAGGTGAGCCGGTAAAGGGCGTTATTGCTTCGGCATGTGTTACTACATTAGTAGAAGGGGGATTGGAATTGAAACGTTACGGCGTTCCTGCCCAATGTGTGCTGTTGGATTACAGCGGCTGTAAAAAACATTGGCATGAAACGGGGGTGCCGACATCACTGAATAGAAATGAATTGAAGAGAATATTCGAAAGAGATTCTAATTATGTTGTTTGAGATTATTCAGTCTTTATAAAGCGAAATCACAAAACTAACCCATCTAAATGATTGACAAAAAGGGAGATACAATCAAAAGCGCTGAATTATTTCATCAATAGAGAAATTCAACTATGAAGTTGAACAAAGAAAATGATATCGTAAAATGGTTGTTAAGCGGCGACGTATCTTTACAATACCAGGTTCACCGCGATCTGTTGAGCAATGATCGTGAAGATTTGCGTGAACGGATAGCAACGGAAGGATGGGGCAAAAAATTTTTAGCTAAACGAAATAAGAACGGTCACTGGGGACGTGCTTTCTATCAACCCAAATGGACATCCACCCACTACACATTGCTCGATCTTAAAAACTTATCTATCTCACCTAAGACTCAGGCAGTTAGAGATTCGGTAGCGATGGTGGTGCGGGAATGCAAAGGACCCGACGGCGGAATCAATCCATCGGACCTTTTGCGCCAAAGCGATGTGTGTATAAACGGTATGGCGCTTAATTATGCTTCCTATTTCGGCGCTAATGAAGAAGATTTAAAATCGATTGTTGATTTTATATTAAGTGAGCATATGCCGGACGGAGGTTTCAACTGTCACTCCAATAGAAAAGGGGCTGTACACAGCTCAATACACACAACACTCTCCGTGATGGAAGGAATAACAGAGTATATAAATAACGGCTACAAGTACAGAGCGAAAGAACTAGTGAAAGCGGAAGCAGAATCGAAAGAATTTTTATTACTGCACAAATTTTATCAGTCGCACCGCACCGGTGAAGTTATGGATAAGAAAATGTTGATGTTGTCCTACCCGTCGCGCTGGCGGTACGACATTCTTCGCGCCCTCGATTATTTCCGGGCTGTTAACGCCAAATACGATGAAAGAATGAGCGATGCACTATCAATACTAATTAAGAAATGCCGCGCTGATATGAAATGGCCGCTGCAGGCAAAGCACCCGGGACAAACACATTTCGAGATGGAAATACCCGGTAAACCGAGCAGGTGGAATACATTACGCTCGATGAGAGTACTGAAACATTTCATAAATACCTAAACACAATTAAAAGGAGTTATTTTTGTTGGAATCAAAAGAAAGCATCAATCTTCTTGGTGCAGTAATTGCGAATCTCAGCAACATGCTGTAAGTATTGAACCTGCAATTGATGCCGCCGATGAAGCAGTTGCCGGTATGTTCACCGATCTTGCATACAACGAACCGCGGGAAGGAGAATATAACGGAATAAGATTTGTATTCGTTTCGGGTTCGGGTATATTAGATGAAGCAGGATACTGTACTATTGAAGTAGGCATTATTACAGTTGATTGTAGTGATTATTTCATAACTCTTAATTTCGGAACACCCGACGCCGAAGAAACTCACTTCGACGCTCTTGAGTTCATTGCCGGATTCTTAAAGAAGCTGTAAATTATTTTTAAATAAATTCATTATGTTAGCCGACATTTTTATTCTATTAAACTTTTGAATTATCTTCCGGAATTTCAGATATTCATAATTAAATTTCATCCATAAAAAATAATTTTGCTGAAACAAGTTCGAAATTTTAATAAATGACCAAACTGGCGGAGACATCATCTTGGAACAATGGTACGAAAGACTATTTAAAAATTACTCGCGTAAATATGATAATGAAGGTTTTACACAAGGCACTATCGGAGAATGTGATTTTATCGAAAAAGAAATTAACTATGACAAGTCGTTAAAAATATTAGACGTCGGGTGCGGAACAGGACGACACGCAATTGAACTTACAAAGAGAGGTTATAACATAACTGGTGTCGATCTATCAGAGTCTATGCTGAAACGGGCAAGAGAAAAGGCCGAAGAAGAAAATCTCAAAATAGAGTTTCATCAACAGGATGCTAGAAACCTTCCTTTTGAAAACGAATTCCACCTTGTAATAATGCTTTGCGAAGGGGGTTTTTCATTAATGGAAACAGACGAAATGAATTTTCAAATTCTTACCGGTGCCGCCAAAGCTCTCAAACCGAACGGAAAATTTATCTTCACTACTTTAAACGGGTTGTTCCCCCTCTTTCATTCGGTAAAAGAATTTTTTGAAAAAGAAGCTAAAGACGATACCGCCCAATACAGTGAGAATAAATTCGATTTAATGACTTTCCGCGATCATAACATCACATCAATTGTTGACGATTCGGGGAATAAAGTAGAGTTGAAATGCAACGAAAGGTATTATGTTCCTTCTGAAATTACATGGTTATTAAAGTCGCTTGATTTTAAAACAATCGAATTCTTCGGCGCAAAACTGGGCGCGTTCAGCCGCGACGATAAATTGACAACAGATGATTTTGAGATGCTTGTTGTCGCTGTAAATTAGATACTATCATTCATATACAAAACGAGATTACCGGTTATGAATTTTTCTAAACTCATTATTCTTTTTTCTCTTTTTTCAGTAAATCTTTACCCATGCACCGATATCATCATCGGTAAAAAAGCATCGATAGACGGATCGATAATAATTTCTCATACAGGGTGTGGCCCCGACTGCCGCGTACGCTTCATACCGGGGCAAACATACGAGGACGGGGCAATGGCCCCGGTTTACTTCGGCATGCTTGAGATCAACGGCGCTCTCGATAACTTCGGCGAGATATTCGGCTACATCCCGCAAGTGAAAGAAACATACGGATATTTCCACTCTGCTTATTCGCAGATGAACGAGCATCAACTGGCAATAGGCGAAAGCACGATAAGCCAGCGTGCCGAACTGCAGCTCAATCATGAAACGGGCAAGCAGATCATGTCCGTCGAACAAGCGCAGGTCTTCGCTCTGCAGAGATGCAAAACCGCGCGTGAAGCAATTGCGCTTATCGGTGAGCTGATGGAAAAATACGGATTCCTCCCTACATGTGCCGATGACGGTGAAGCACTTTGCATCGCAGATAAAAACGAAGTATGGATTATGGAAATATTCGCAGTTGGCGCCGATTGGGATCCCGAAAGGGGTAACGCCGGAGCTATTTGGGCTGCGCAAAGAGTCCCCGACGATCACGTGGCGGTAATACCAAACTGGAGCAACATAAAACAAATCGACTTAAGTAAACCCGATTGGTTCAAAGCATCATCTAACTATATGCAGTTCGCGATAGACAAGGGCTGGTATGATCCATCCGGCAGCATGCCTTTCATTTGGCAGAATATTTATGCGCCTATTCCGCACGAATGGGCGACGGGACGTTTCTGGTTATTCTATAAAACTTTCGGTCAGCCCGAAGGGGAATACCCGGATCGCGATTTGAAAAATCCTTATTCAGGTATGGATCCGTATCATCAATATGTTGAGCCGTTATCGTTATACCCATTTTCATTTAAGCCGACTGAAAAATTATCTGTACAGGATGTAATCGCTTTTCAACGCCAAACATTCGAAGGAACGATTTACGATATGACCTCCGACCCCGACTGGTACGTCCCCACCGAAGACGGTAAAATGGTGAAGTCTCCGCTGACAACTCCGTTCCCCACAAAACCGATGAGAGAATTACTTGATATCAATTACCGTCGAAATGTTTCACGCGGAGGGTACGGCATGGTAATTCAAGTGCGCGATTGGCTGCCGGATCCTGTAGGTGGATTGTATTGGTTTTATGTTGATAATCAATACGTGAGCACTTACGTCCCGATATATGCAGGTGTGGAGAAGATTTCCGATTATTACACAACATACGACCCCAACATGTACAGCGAAAATTCCGCACGCTGGCAGACAGACTTTGTGGATAACCTGATGTACTTAAGATGGCAGGATGCCGATAAAGACCTTCATGCTGTACGCGATCCGCTGCAGCAGAAATTTTTCGACGCAATACCTGAAGTTGATAAAAAAGCGGCTGAGCTTTACAATGAAGATCCGGAAAAAGCAAAAGAATACTTAACGAAATTTACCAACGAAAAGATGGAAGAATCGGTCGCGATGTTTAAGAAGTTAATCAGAATATTGATTACCAAGTATACTAACAATAACCAAAGATAAAACATTGTGAAGATGAGCTGTGTGTCACGACCAGTTCGTGACACCTGGCTGAGAATTATTACAGCGAAAATGTTTGTGTTATAAGAAATGAATTATTTATTCCGATTCAAAATAAGATTGACCAATTTAAAACCTTCGCAGAAAGGGAGAATAAAAAATGAAAAGAACATTATTATTTATCATCCTAGTCGGGATAGTAGTTGTTAGCTGCACACCCGGTCCGAATTATCTTGAGAATCCGTCGAGCGAATTAATTGAACCCGCCGGTTTCTGGCTGGGATTGTGGCATGGTTTCATATCGCTGTTTAGTTTTATCATCTCATTGTTCAGCGACAACATTTCCATTTATGAAATTTACAATAACGGCACGTGGTACAATCTCGGTTTCTTAATCGGTGTATCGGCATTCTTCGGCGGAAGCGGCGGCGGTGCGTGTAAAAAATCTAAGTGGAAATAATTTCCGTATTATAAACACCCGACTTTTCTCAATATTAAAAAAGCTGGGTGTTTTTATATAACACGACCTTCATGGCGGAGGAACTGATGAGTCCTTGTGTCAAGGCACAGTTGAGACAAGCAATCGAATCATATATTTTTATTTTATGGGGAAATAAATGATAAAAATAGGAATTATCGGTGGTTCGGGATTGGACGATCCCAATTTACTTAAAGATGCACGGGAAGAAAAAGTAACAACAGAATTCGGCGAACCGAGTTCATCATTGACAAAAGGAAAACTAGACAGTATCGATGTAGTAATAATATCCAGACACGGAAAAGGGCACACTATTCCGCCGACACAAATCAATAACAGGGCCAACATACTGGCGTTAAAGAATGCGGGATGTACGCACATACTTGCAACAACCGCCTGCGGATCTTTGCGCGAAGAAATCGGAAGAGGTGATTTGGTAATACTCGATCAGTTTATAGATTTCACACGTTTGAGAAAGCTTACATTTTACGAAGAGTTTGAGTACGGCGCCGAGAACGCCAAACACACACCGATGGCCGATCCATTCAATGAAGAGCTTCGACAAAAATTGATTGCATCTGCCGAACAACTCGGTTTGAGTTTTCACAAGCAGGGCACGGTTATCACTATCGAAGGTCCCCGCTTTTCAACACGCGCGGAATCAAAGATGTACAGAATTTGGGGTGCCGATGTGGTGAATATGTCGGTAGCGCCGGAAGTGATTCTGGCGAACGAACTCGGCATTCCTTACGCCGCCGTCGCAATGTCTACCGATTACGACGCGTGGAAAGTGGATGAGAACCCGGTTGAATGGTCTGAAGTGTTGGAAACATTTGAGAAGAATGTGGAGAATGTAAAGCGGTTATTGCTGAAGACAATTAGCAGTTTGAAGTGATGAGCAACTAAAAACTCAATATACTCTTCAACATTTGCGAACTGTGGCGGGAGAGATCTATCACCAAATTGTATCTCTTTGTACTTATGCGGGTTAACTGTAGATATAAATCAACGGTTCGAATTAATAAATATTTTTCTATATTAAGACCTATCTTACATTTAATAACTAATGCTATAAAACGTATGAAGATTGTCTTTCTTATTTTATTTTTCACATTTGTCCGGGTTGAAGCTCAATCTATTGTAACAGATTACGACGGCAATATCTACCACACCGTTGAAATCGGAAACCAGACATGGATGGTTGAGAACTTAAAAGTTACTCACTACAACAACGGCACACCGGTACCCGTTATTGCGAACGAAGACGAATCATGGAGCGATCTCACAACAGGCGCTTTGTGCTGGTTCGAAAATGACTCGGTAAACTACAAAGAAAAATACGGCGCGCTTTATAATTACTACGCGGTTATCGACGAAAGAAATATTTGTCCCCCCGGCTGGCACATCCCCACAAAAGAAGAATGGCTTGAGCTGATCAACTTTTTAGGGGGCGAATCCAAGGCTGGAAACAATATGAAATTAACAACCGCCGGTCATTGGAATCACAACTACAATGAAGAGACGAATCAAAGCGGCTTCTCGGCGGTACCATCGGGAGGTAGAGGACAACTTGGTCCGGCCGGAGAGGTGGGCAACTACGCCACATGGTGGGCTTCCACTTCTCATGATGAGTTGTTCGCGTGGCACTTCGGTCTTTATCCCGTAAAGACGGGCATTCGTTACAACCCCGGCCACAAAGCAAGCGGATTTTCGTTAAGGTGTATTAAAGATTAGTTATTTCTTGTTTTGTTTTCATCCCGACATTATATTGAATACATGTCGACACAACTTTTGATATCCACACTTTTAATAACAGCGGCGCTGATTTTCTACTCGCTCGGTGTTTGGGCGGAGCGCGTTGCGCATTATCTAAAACGATGGCACGTTGCGGCGTTTTGGACGGGTTTTGCTTTTGATGTATCGGGAACGCTCGCAATGCACCGTTTAGCCGAAGGACCGTTCAATATTTTGGAGCCGCATACTTTAACGGGGCAAATTGCATTATGGCTTATGTTCGCGCACGCGATATGGGCAACGCACACGGCCTTCAAAGGGAGTGAAGAAGCCCGTACGAAATTTCACCGCTTCAGCTTTATCGTTTGGCTTATTTGGCTGATCCCTTATTTCGGCGGAATGTTTATTGCCATGAATCAATAACAATTAAATCACAATTACAATAGAGGTCTGAAAATGAAAACCAAAAAGTCGTTTCTTATCGAATTTGTAACGCTTCTGTGGGCAGCTAAAAATGTGTTGATATTTAATTTGTTTATGATTACAGGCGGAGCTTATGTATATCATTGGGAGGGATTAAAAAACAGCGACGGGAGTATTCTCGATTCTGTTTATGCCGCAATGGTAACCGCGTTGACTATCGGTTACGGCGATTTGGTACCAGTGGGTGTTTATGGAAAAATTACAACTATCTTGCTGGGTATTGTCGGGATGTTGTTTGTCGGCGTAATTGTCGGGGCTTCGATTAAAGCTCTTGAAAGGTGTAAGTAAATTAAATGAAAATAGAAAAAGCAATCGGGGCGGATCCCTCATTACTAGTTGTCGGTTTATGAGAAAAACGAAAGGGGCGTTGAGTTTTACAACAAGCACAAATCAGAAACATCGGCGAATTTTATTTTGAGTTAGGAACGGAACGGCGCCGTAAAATTGTTTTAGTAAAGAAGCAATTTAAATATCAGCTTGGCTTAATTTTGTGTCACGACCCCCGGTCATGACACCACGGTTACACAAATAATTATGAGGTTTGCTTGGGTTACATCGACATGAGCGATTTGTTTACATTCGGGTTTCTTGTTTTTACGTCATTCTTCACTCTGATCAATCCGATTGGCGTAATGCCGATATTTATGACTATGACTTCCGAACTGAACGAGAAGCAGCGAACTAAAACGGCAAAGAAAGCAACAATTGTTGCGTTCATAATAATTGTTTTGTTTGCATTATCAGGACAATTGCTCTTTAAGTTTTTCGGAATCTCTGTTAATAGTTTTCGTATAGCAGGGGGCGTTATATTTTTCTTGATGGGAATGGATATGCTGCAGGCACGGCTGGGTAAAGTTAAGATTCAAGACTCGGAAGTTAAGTCGTATGTGAACGATATTTCTATAACACCTCTTGCCATCCCGATGATCTGCGGACCCGGCGCAATTACAAACGCAATCGTGATGATGGAAGACGCAGTAACAATAGAGATGAAACTCGTTCTCCTTTTAGCCATCGTGCTGGTGATGATACTTACATTTATAATTCTTTACAGTTCATCGAAGATTATAAAAATACTCGGCGAAACGGGGAACAATGTATTGTTACGACTGATGGGGTTGATTGTAATGGTAATAGCGGTTGAGTTCTTTTTCAGCGGACTCAAACCAATAGTGATGGATATGCTTAAACAATCATAAAGAAATTTGGAAAGCGGCATGGCTGAAATATTTTTTAACGAGAAAACAAATCAACCTAATGAAAAACAACTTACCGATGCCTTGGGGAAAAATTATAAACATTGGGAGACTGTCACAGAACATGTGAGTAAAAATTATAATCCCGTTTCTTTTGAATGGAAATTCTACGGTAAAAATTACGGCTGGCAATTAAAAACGTTTCTCAAAAAACGGAACCTCTTTTTTTTAATCCCCTACAAATCAGTTTTTAAGATCATTTTTGTCTTCGGCGACAAAGCCGTAAGGGAAGTTGAGCAGAGCGGTATTAACAAAGAGCTGATAACGGTATTACAGAACGCCAAAAAATATGCAGAAGGAAGGGGACTCTCATTCGAAGTAACCGATGCAAAACAAATCGCCGATATCAAAAAGTTGATTGAGATTAAAATCAAAAATTAATTCTTCATTTTAAATTACCTGTCAACTCCTTAAGTATTGAAATGTACAATATATCCGCTATAATGCAATTTATACTTGACACAATGCAATATATATATTACATTTGGCCATGGAAAATATGAAGATGAAATTATCCAGAATTGAAAAAGGTTTATCTCAACAGGAACTTGCCGACCTGGTGGAGGCAACAAGACAGACGATCGGGTTGATTGAAAAGGGGAAATACAACCCGACGCTTAATCTTTGTGTAAAGATCGCAAAAGCATTAGACAAAACATTAAACGATTTATTCTGGGAGGGGCAATGAATTCCAAAGTACCTTTACTGAAAATGGACGAAAGAAATTTACAAATAGCATTAAGAGTTATCGGCGTAATGTATTTAATCACAATCGTCTCGATGTTCGGAATTTTTATCTATCGCCAATTCTCATTGGGGCAGTCGATTTCCGAGTTTGAAGACTTCGCGGTTCTCATGACCGTCAATGTAATGTTCGTATTGACCGGACTTTTATACTTCGGTGCGGTACCAATCCAAAAACTGAAGATAAAAAGCATACTGCTGGGTTACATCGGCTTTGTTTTGCTGGGGAGTATTTTTACTTATTTCAAATACAATATTTTTCAAAATCCCGGTTTAACAATTCCGCAGCTATTGGATAAACTTGTGATAATTTTTACAATATGCGGGTTAATTACTCTATTCTTGATTTTATTTTCTTATTTAGGAAAAAGAAAGATCGAAAAAGAATTGGATGATTGAAGGATGTATTAAGAAATACACATGAATCTTTTTGGTAAAAAATCATAATAACAGACGAACCGGTTTACTTGTAAAACTATATTTGGCCTTAAAATTATCGCAGCCTGTTTAATCTGGGGGGATATGAAAAAATATATTATAATCTTATCGTTGGTTCTCGCTCCGTTACTCTATCCGCAAGTAACTCAAAATGAGGCTGCCGGGGTTGCAGTCAGGTGGTTCTCCAAAGTTACCGCTAAAGAAGTCGGCCTCGAAGATATTTCACGCGTAAACGAATATATTCACAAAAACACAACTTCTTTTTATTCCTTTAATTTTAGGGAAGGGGGCTTTGTGTTGGTCTCCGCGGATAAAAGAACATCTCCTATTCTGGGGTATTCCATCAAGAATTATTTTCATTTACCCGTTGATGGAGAGAGCGAAAAGAAATTGAGTGATTTACCTGAGTCATCTTTAAAAGATGTTTTAACCGGCTACGCGGAACAAATTGAAATTGCAGGGTGGAATGATGCAATAGTAGAAAACGGGGAGTGGTATGATATAAAAAAGGGGGGAATATCATCGGCTCATTTTGCTTCGGCGGTTGAACCGTTGACCGAGTCGTTATGGGGGCAGGGTTATCCTTATAATATATACTGTCCCCTCCTTCCCGACGGAAGACAAACCGTAACCCATTGCGGCGCCACGGCCATGGCTATTCTGCTTCGCTACCATAAATATCCGTCGCACGGAATAGGGAGCGTCTCATACGATTGGCAGGCGGAAACATTGGCGGCAGATTTTCAAAACACATTTTACGATTACGATAAAATGCCAAGCTCACTTACCAACGCTTCCGAAGAAGAAGCTCGTCAAGTGGCGCAGGTGTCGTATCATTGCGGGCTGGCGCAGTTCGTCAATTACAATCTTCCATATTCATACTCAAGATATGATTGGTGGAAATCAATACCCGACGCGTTCGAGTTGTATTTCGGTTATCAAAGACCCCAGGTTAAATATAAATCGGGTTATACCTCGGAAGACTTTAACGCCCTTCTGAAAAACGAACTAGATAACGGGCGCCCCATTTTTTATTGCAGTACAGGATCGGGGGGGCATTTCTGGATAGTTGACGGCTACGACAACGCCGGATATTTTCACATGAATTGGGGATGGAACGGCAACGGAAACGGATATTTTACCATCAATAATCTTGTTGTCGGGCAGTTTGATTTTAATCCCACTCAAACGGCATTGGTAAACATTGCTCCGAATCCGGCTGTATTGTCTGCGGAAGATGAGCAGGATATTCCAAATGATTTTCAACTAAAGCAGAACTACCCCAATCCTTTCAATCCATCGACTGCCATCCAATATACTATCCCGGCAGTCGATGCGCTGAGCTCTGCCTCCGAATGGATGCCTATGGCAGAAGCGCATGTTATTTTAAGAATTTACGATGCCTTAGGAAGACATATCACCACCTTGGTAGACAAAGAACAATCCCGCGGAACATACAATGTTATGTTCAATGCGGGTCAACTTTCAAGCGGCGTCTACTTTTATACTCTTGAAACAAACGATTTTGTTCGAACTAGAAAATTAATTTTATTAAAATAATTTTAAATGCAGTTGTACTTGAAGAATTTATGATAAATATAATATATAACAAGACAATATTTTCTTTCACTATCTCCTTTGTAATAATATTAATCACCGCTCTGCAGGTTTCGGCTCAGAATAATATTGACCTTGATATTACAGCCGCTATGCAGAGAGAGCACCTCCCCGGCGTAGCGGCCGCTATTATTAAAAACGGAGAAGTGGTTTGGGATAACTGTTACGGTTATGCCGATATTGATAATAATATAGCGGTATCAGATTCAACGCTATTTATGATTGCTTCAATTTCAAAAACAATTGTGGGTGTTTCGTTGATGCAGCAATGGGAAAAATCTAAATTCCAGCTTGACGACGATATAAATAATTATCTCGATTTTTCAGTCCGTAATCATAACCATCCCAATGACCCGCTAACTTTTAGAATGCTGCTGACACATACCTCAAGTATTACAGGAGATTACTATATACCGAATTTGAACCTTCCCGAATTCACATGGGGATACGATCATCCAATTTCTATTGGTGAGTTTTTAAAAGGATTTTTCACTCCGGGGGGCGAATTCTATCAATTGAATAATTTCAGAAGTTTTAAGCCGGGGGAAAATTACGATTACAGCAGCATTGGAGCCACGCTTATTGCGTATTTGGTTGAACGACTTTCCGGGGAATCTTTTGACGATTACTGCCAGAAAAATATTTTTGAACCTCTTGAAATGAACGAAACCTCATATTTTTTATCCAATATCGATCAGCGCAAATTGGCAGTCCCTTATAAATACCAGAATGGTAGTTATGTGGGATATCCGCACCGCGGCACACCTCTTTATCCGTGCGGTTGGATTAAAACCGATGTAATACAATTGTCTAATTATTTGATCGCACTTATGCAGAAGGGTATTTCTAAGAACAATCGTATTTTGCAGCCGGAAACTGTTGATTTAATGACGACGGCTCAATCTTCTAATTTCCGTTTTGGATTTATGATCTATGAAATTTCGGATGATTCAAGGGTTATGTGGGGACACGACGGCAGTTCTCTCGGCGTGAGCACTTTAATGTATTTCTGCCCGGACGAAAATTCAGGCGTTATTTTATTATCCAATGGCGAAACTAACCAGCTTCCATACCTCGCTTTAGAATTATTCGATTTTACTCAATCTCCGTCTCCAGTCTATGATGAATCTGTTCCGGCAGGCTTTGATTTGGAACAAAACTACCCTAATCCGTTCAACCCGGGCACGACAATCGAATTCTCGATTCCGGCGGAGACATTCGTAAAACTGAAAGTGTACGATCTTCTCGGAAGAGAGATCGCCTCGCTTGCGGAAAATTATTTCTCCGCGGGGAGCCACTCGGTGAAATGGAATGCCTCGGGGATGAACAGCGGCATCTACTTTTACACTCTTGAAACAGACGATTTTGTTCGAACTAGAAAATTAATTTTATTAAAATAGTATCATATGACCTAAACTATAAATAAAAAAAGTTGAGTTAAATCGCTTTTAAAATCGCATCAACAAACAGATCGTAGCTGATTTTGCCGCTCCCCGCGTCATCGATCAGTCCGGAGAGATCGTCAAACTTTTTTAATTCGTTTGGCAACAGCATTTTCGTTACAGCGTTGGGGAATTTTTTAACGGTCGCGGCGTTCAATATTTTTTCTAATTGATTTTTGTTTACGGCACGCTCTTCACGCAGCAGCAGAACAACATGCGCCAGTTCAAATATATTTATCCTGCTTTCGTTTAACTCTTCTATTATTCTGATTGTGAAAGGGGGAATCAATTTCGGGTTGGCCTCTTTAAGACTCAGCCATATTTTATCAACGCGTCTTTTCCCGTCAACGATTTTGGAAGTATAGAAAAGATATACTTCCCCTCTCTTTAACTTTTCCAACTTCTCTTTTATCGCGGGATCTTTAATTTTTGAAAAATGGAAAAAGACATTCTCCGGGAAATATAAACTTGTGAGAAAGCCGAATCCCTTTTCAAATATTTTTTTTACCCGGCAATAGTCCAGATATTCAGCATTCATATTCCAAACAGGTTAATGAAACAATAATAAAACTACCTACCCGGAATGATTAATACAAACAACCAAATGATTAATTTAATAATAGAGAAAAAGTCAATTAAAGCAATATTGTCATCACGTTTCCGGCGAATGAAGCTTGTCTGCGGTATGCACGCGCTCTTAAATTTATCATAACTTCATGATTCAGCATTTTCCCACGGCCGGAGAGGAACAATGTTTAACAAAAATATTTATATTTAAACAAAAAGTTTCTATCTTCAATTTGCAATCTTAGGAGACACAGCTCTCTTAACGACAGGTTTCCATCTCATAAATGCTCGGTAATAATCAATACGCCGAAATGAAAAAGAATTATTACTCCCGGCTTTTTTTACAAATGATGGATAGATGTAATTAACAAATTCTTCCGGGTTGGTATATCATTAGTTTTTAAAAAATGAGATTAAATGGCAATTCCAGATTTCCAAAGTATAATGCTACCATTATTAAAGTTTTATTCTAATGGTAATGAGTATTCAACAAAAGAAGCGGTTGAGTCTTTAGCTCAATTTTTTAAATTAACCGAAGAGGAATTAGCTGAACTTCTTCCAAGTCGAACTCAAAACACATTTAATAATCGTGTTCATTGGGCAATTGCTCATTTAAAGATGGCTTCCCTTCTGGAAAATACTAAACGAGGATATTATAAAATAACAATCAATGGTTTGTCACTTTTACAATCTAATCCAGAGATTGTTAATCTTCGTTTGCTTAAAACAATTCCAGAATACATTGAACATACAAAATCTTTTAAAAAAGAGAATGCTAATAGCAATGAAGAATCTGAATTAGATTCCTCTGATGAAAATCTTACACCCGAAGAGAGTTTTGAATACTCCTTTCAAAAAATAAACAAATCACTTGCACAAGATTTGTTAGCAAAAATCAAAAAAATGTCAGCGTCATTTTTTGAAAAACTTGTAATAGAACTTCTTGTTAAGATGGGTTACGGAGGTTCGATAAAAGATGCTGGGAAAGCTATTGGGAAAAGTGGTGATGAGGGAATTGATGGGATTATAAAAGAAGATAAGTTGGGTCTCGACATAATTTACGTCCAAGCAAAAAGATGGGAAGGCGTTGTTGGTCGTCCTGAATTACAAAAATTTGTTGGTGCTCTTGCTGGTCAAGGCGCAAAAAAGGGAATATTTATAACGACTTCATATTTTTCAAAAGACGCGATTGAGTATACTCCTAAGAATGAGACTAAGATTGTATTAGTTGATGGAGAACAATTAGCAAAATTTATGATTGAACATGATTTGGCTGTTACTACAGTTTCAAATTATCAGATAAAAAAAATTGATTTAGATTATTTTGGTGAAGAATAAAGTAATTTGCAGCTAACAAACCAATGCTAAGGAACCAATCTAGAAAAGTGTGATTTCAGTTAAAAACAGAAGGTTCATTAAATAAGTTAATTTTAGCAATTCGCCGCGGCGAACAAAATTGTAGACTCAAGCGAACACAGTTTATGCACTTGGCAGTTGTTTATTAAGTGGCATCGTTGTTCTGGGGCGACCGCTATTGGCAACACCTTTATATCATTTGAAAATATGAGACAATTTCCAAATACATATGATTCGACACAACATATTTACTATTGCATTAATAAATTACGCTTTTACAAAGACTATATCCGTAGATATGAGAGACTCATAAAAGAAGACAATATTATTGATATCTTCGAAAGTTTTTATACAGAATTATTAGAATCTATCAAGAAAAAGGTTTAATCCGCCACTCAACGCGGATAGCCCTACAAAGGTGCGGTATAAATTTTCCCCCAAGGGCTCTCTTCGGTACAGTACGGCATTTGTTTCGGTTGTTTTTATTCTCAAGATTTGTGAGGCGTAGTATGTTAAAAATACAACCATTTGAAAAATACAGTGATAAATATGATGAGTGGTTCGAAAAGAACCGTTTTACATATCATGCCGAGTTGGAGGCAATCCGTCAAATGATTCCTCCCGCTGAAGCCAAAGGTTTGGAGGTTGGCGTCGGTTCAGGTAAGTTCGCTGTCCCTTTGGGTATAAAGATTGGTGTGGAGCCATCGGAGAAGATGGCAATCAAAGCAGAAAAACAGGGAATTCAAGTTTTGCGCCATGTAGCGGAAAACTTGCCTTTCTCCGATTCCGAGTTTGATTTTGTGCTGATGGTAACCACCATATGTTTTGTTGAAGATATTTTCAAATCTTTTACGGAAGCATTCCGCGTGTTAATACCCAGTGGATGTATTATTGTAGGATTTGTTGATAAAGAAAGTGAATTGGGAAAACAGTATTGGAACAGGCGGAATACAAGTGTCTTCTACAAAGATGCTACTTTTTTCTCCACACAGCAAGTGTGTAAGTATCTTGCGGATGCAGGCTTTAGAGATTTTACTTATAAGCAAACGCTGATTCCCGGAGAGAAACAAGAAAGGATACAAGACGGATTTGGTAAAGGTGCGTTTGTTGTAGTTAAAGCCGTGAAGAAGAGTTAACAATTGACTGCTAATGAACCGAATCTGAAAATAAATGATTAATAAAATGGGTTAATTTTAGCAATTTGCCGCGGCGAACAAAATTGTAAACTCAAACCGAAAGCGCCACAAAAGAACGGCCTGCCTTATCACGGGGGAGGTGGTTTTCGCATTTGGTATTTGTTTAATCTAAAAGACAATAACCTGTTTTTGTTTGGCTTTCGGATTATTGTTGTTAATGTAAATTTTATAGTAAACCAAAAGTTTTTTGAATAAGTTTGTCAATGTTGTTCTTTGTCAAGCTTGTACAAAGTATGTTAAGGTACTCAGCATAAATTATGAGCGGCACTTAAAAACAATTCCGTTGACCCAATAACCATAAAGGAAATAAAATGCAAAAAATACTAATTATAATAAATGATGCTCCATATGGAACAGAGAAAGCATACAATGCCTTGCGAATGGCGATGACGCTTCAGAAAGATCATGCAGACAATGTAGAAATAAGAGTCTTTCTACTAGCCGACGCCGTATTTTGCGGATTACCGAATCAAAACACACCGAACGGTTATTACAACATTGAACGGATGCTTAAATCGGTTATTCATCGCGGGGGAAAAGTAAAAAGCTGTGGCGGATGTTCGGAAGCGCGCGGAATTGATAAACTTCAATTCATTGAAGGTGTTCAATTGAGCAACATGAAAGAGTTTGCACAATGGACAATTGAATGTGATAAGGTAATAACTTTTTAGGCTGTTCTATTCTTAAAAGGTGTGAGGAAAATACAACCATTTGAAAAATAGAGTGATAGATATGATGAGTTGGAGGTAATACGCTAAAGTGTTTAAAAACTTAGAGTTTTTACCCTCTTTGTGTACTATCTCGATTCGTTCAATTCTTCATCTCTTATTAAATATCCCTTGCCCGAAACGAGCGATGTTAGGATTTAGATTTAAAACCCGTTGTTTAGAAAATTAGGATGGGATTAATGCGGCCATACTTCCGGTACTACAAAACCTCTCGATTTTTCGATCAATAATTTATTATCTTTTTCTATTTCTACAATTATCAGCGGGTAGGAATTAGCCGAGAAATATTTGTTTAACTTTTCTATTAACTTATCTGATGTTAGCGTATCTCCGTAATCGTTTCCGTACACCGGGGAAATCCATTTAGCTCTTTCTAAAACCAACCATTGCTTATTGCCGTTGAAAAATTTTTCTTTCTCGCTTTGCTTTATCCACCATCCTTTATGATGCGAAGGTTCTGCGTTTTCCGGCATAATAAATTTTTTATTAAGCAAAGAATCGGCATGATAAAAAATATAACCTTTGAAAAGTAGAGCGGGAATTACATTTTCATTTATTCCAATTTTGTCGAGCAGCTTTTTCGTCGAACCGTTTTGAGTGATGGTTATTTGATCGGTCAAAAGTTTGTTCAGCTTTCTCCCGAGGTTATCATTTGTATTTGGACCGATAAAATTATTCCAAGCGCTTTTATTTTCATGCGATATATAAAATTTGCCCGCGGTTTCAAGATGTATAAGCTTATCTGTAACCTTACATCGATATATAAAATCAATCTCGCCGATTGTGCTTTTATTCTCTTCCACCTGCAAGTTCGCGGCGAGTAATTCTTTGTCCTGGTTGTTGATCAACCAAAATTCAACAAGACATTCGAAGTATTTTCCGAGCAGTCTTGTATTGCGTGATTCGATGTGATCAAGCAAAGGCGTTGGATTATCATCGAGTTGATTAAACAGAGGGATGAATTTTTCATACTCAGAGTCGAAGAATTGTTTGTTCAAAAATTTCGGATCTATGAGATACAGAGTGTTCATTATCAAGGGGGGAGAGGCAATGACCCATGCAAGATCTCGTACGCATTGATATTTGTATTCAAAAATTTGCGGATTCATTTTATGCCGGGCTCTAATGGAACGCAGATCTTTATGATAATTAAGATCTGTTATGTTTAATAATGTCATTTAATAAAATAAATTCAGCATCATAATCAATCATAATTATCATCATTATATTAAGCTAGAGTTTTTACTTATCTAACAATGCCGAGGTGTTTGAGTATTTCCTTCGCCATTTCAATTCTCCCTGTACGTATTGCATCAACATCATCACCGAACAAGTTGAGGGCGAAAACGTATGTATTGTCGCCGGTATAAACATATCCCGCGTACCAGCCGATGAAATAATTTTCGGCAATGTTGCTCAAACCTGTCTTAGCGCGGAGTTTCCAGCCATCGCCGTCTTCACCGGGGAGAATCGCTTTAACAACATCAATTGTGGGCTGTGAAAAAGGAAGATTGTTTTCATTAAATTTCTTCAAAAACTCTACTTGTTCGTCGGCGGATATTTTCATACTCGATCCGAGCCAGAATCTATCAATCCCGCCGGAGATATCGCCGTTGCCGTAACCGACTTTGTTAACATATTCTCTCATCTTCTCTTCGCCGATTCGTCGTGCAAGTTCTTTATAGAACCACACGACCGAGTATTTGATCGCAGATGTCAAATCGTGATCGCGGTTCCAATCTTTCATTACCAGGTATTCTGTCCCGTTCCATTTCAATATTTCATTTTCATCTTTAACCGCACCGGTTTCCAGACCGATAAGCGAATTCAAAATTTTATATGTCGATGCGGGGGTGAACCGTTCTGCGGCCAAGTCGGGATTGTACCGCGTGTATTTATTGCTATTATAATCATATAATACAAATGAACCTTTGCTGTCTTTAAATATTTTCGACAGGTCAACAACTTCTTCATCTTGACACAGAACATTTTGTGTTGAAATCATTGATAGAAAAACAGCAAGAAAAATAAAAATACGATTCACTTTTACTCCCTATATGAAAATTATTTTTGTTTGAATGAGTGAATAAAATTTCTCGCGAAGTCTGATGTAACCAGCTCACCGCTTTCTGCTGCTTTCTGCATCAGCAGGCGGTCCCAATCATCAGTTCCTTCCCAGAACATTTCTTTTAATTTTGCCATCGCTTCGGGATTGCATTTAGCCAGATCCATGGCAAGTTTTTTCACGCCGTCATCTAGGTCATGCGGAGTTGTGAAAAGATGATTATACAATCCTTTCTCGCAAGCCCATTCGGCGGAATGCCAATCATGGTCGATCGCCAATTGGGTAAAAGCGCTTTTCCCGATTTTTCTTTCTATAACGGGACCCACCACAAAAGGCCCGAACCCGATACCGAGCTCGCTGAGACGAATTTCGGCGGTATCAATCGACAGCGCGTAATCGGCAGCGGCAACAAGCCCAACGCCACCGCCTATAACTTTACCATGAACGCGTACAATAACAAACTTTGGAACAGTACGCATTTCGTTTATAAGATTTGCAAAGCCCATGAAAAATTCTTGCCCCTCGTAAGCATCTTTAACTGCAAGCAGTTCATCAAACGATGCTCCGGCACAGAATGCTTTCTCGCCGATGCTTTCCAAAACTATAACTTTCACGTCTGGATTCTTACCGAAATTTTTAAACTCGGCCGTAAGTTCATTCAACAGTTTTCTCGGAAGTGAATTGCTTTTGGGATTATGAAAACCAATAACGCCGATTCCGTTATTAATTTTTGCCAATACTTTTTCTCCAAGTTCCATCAATCACTCCTATTTGTGGTTGATTATGTTTGTAATCTCGATGAAGTTATCAATTAAATAATCGGGATTTTCTTCGAGCAGTTTTTCTTTTGTTCTGTATCCGAACGTAACCGCGCACGAAAGTGAAGCGGCATTTTTAGCGCAGCGGATATCCATCTCAGAATCCCCCACCATTAAAGTTTTCCCCGGATTGACATTGAGTTCGCTGCAGATATAAAGCAGCGGCTCGGGGGAAGGTTTGTGCCCCATGCCGGGTCTTCTTCCGACAATAATATCAAATCGGTCTGCAAGTTGAAAGTGGTTTAATATTTTTTCCGCTTGATCCTGTCCTTTGGTTGTAAGCAGCGCCGATTTGATGCCGTTTGCTTTAAGCTGATTAAGCGCTTCGGTCACACCCGGATATAATTTTGTTGCGTCTATAAAATCGAAATAGTATGATTTGTATATCTTAATAAACCTTTCAAGATCATTAACTTCAATACCGAACTCGTTGAAAATATCTTCGAAGTGGAGTCCTATCCTTTTATAGAAAACATCTTTCGGAAAATCGATCGGCAGATTACATTCTTCCAAAGCTTTGATAGTGGCTTTATAAATCGACTCGTGGGACATTGTAATGGTGCCGTCCAAATCGAACACAACGCATTCGATCGCAGAATTGTTTGTCATTGGTACTCCCTATAAAATGATAGGATATCCGTGCCGAACGGATACCCTATTAAGATGAAATGTTTTAGTTCCACAAGATAATAATTATGCTTGCGACGAGCAAAAGTACCAAATGATAAAACGCATTTACGGCAAGGAGTTTGAAGGATTTATTTTCAAACAGATTTACAATTATCGCTGTGAAGAGTGTAAATCCAACCCATGCAGTTAGTGCCACTCTAAATCCTTCAATGATTGTAGATGCGCCTGTGAGTGAGATAAAATATGCCAATGTAAAAATCAAAACCAGTGTTGATAGAAACGCCAGCGAATAAGTTTTAGCCGGATTGAAATCTTTCCGAAGATCTTCTTCGGTCTTTCCGAGTTCTTTCATCCACGCCTTGCCGAAGATGGGCCCGTACCATAAAGCGCCGATTACCATTCCTAAAATACCGCAAACCAAAACAGCCAGATAGTTTACATTTACCGGATTCATGATCTACTCCCGTTTATTTGTAGATTGGTTGGTTAGTCTTTATACATACTTACGTTCGCTTTTCCTTTCTCCAAAATATAACCGCGGAACATTCCGCTTGTATTAAAAGGCATTGTTATGTTGCCGTATTTATCAATCCCTATTAATCCCCCAGTTCCGCCGAGTTCTTCAAGCTTTTGATGAATCACCTCGTTGGCGGCTTCGTCAAGACTTATCATTTTATATTCCATCATATCCGATATGTCTTTTGCAACACCGAGACGAATAAAATACTCACCGTGCCCTGTACACGAAACCGCGCACGTAACATTCTTTGCGTAAGTACCCGCGCCGATTACAGGCACATCCCCAGCCCTGCCGTATTTCTTGTTGGACATTCCCCCTGTTGATGTTCCCGCTGCGAGATTTCCGTGCATGTCGAGTGCTGCGGCGCCCACTGTCCCGTGTTTATCCCCCGGGGCTATATCGAGCAAAGCTGCTTGATCTTTCGATTTCAATTCTTCTTCTTTCTTCAAAGCGCGCTGCAAAGCTTCCCAGCTTTTTTCCGTGTAAAAGTATAACGGATCAACTAACTCGAAACCATTCTCAACACCGAACTGTTCCGCGCCGTCGCCGACCATCATTACATGTTCCGACTTTTCCATCACTCCTCTCGCGAGTGTGATTGGATTTTTGATTCTCGTCAACCTCGCCACCGCCCCGGCATTGAGAGTGCTGCCGTCCATAATAGAAGCGTCGAGTTCATTCAATCCGTTGTGAGTGAAGACCGCTCCTTTCCCCGCGTTGAATAACGGTGAATCTTCCAAAATATTTATTACGGTTTCCACCGCATCGAGGCTCGTTCCTCCGTCCGATAAAATTTTGTAACCGGTTTCCAATGCTTCGGTTAATTTTGCTTCGTATTCTTTTTCGATTTCGGGAGATATTTTACCCCGTTCAATAGAGCCTGCTCCGCCGTGGATTACCAATCCGAACTTTGCTTTCTGTTCAATTTCCTTAGTGCAAGAAGTCACAAGTAAAAATGTTAAAAGAATTATAATCGTTCCGATAAATCCTATTCTTATTCTTTGAAAACTTGATTTCATAATTTTCTCGATTTGATAGTTGACGATGTAATTTGGGTGTAACTTACTGATAAAGTTAAATGTCGTCAACCAGTTTTTAAAAATTGGGGATGAAAAAATAACCCTTTGGAGCGTGAAATTGTATGTTGAATTGTTGTAAATTGTGCGGAGAAATTTCATTATTTAATATAACGAGAGGGGAAATTGAAGAGACTGAAATTTTTATTCATCATCGGTCTATTGTTCTTCGTTGCTTCCGCCGCGGTTACGGCCCAGGAAACCGAAGATAAGAAAGACGTACACGAATTCACAATGCTTCACCAGGTTAAAACAACACCTGTAAAGGATCAGAACAAGACAGGCACATGCTGGTCGTTTGCCGCGACGTCATTTATAGAAACAGAACTTCTCCGCATCGGCAAAGGTGAATACGATCTTTCCGAAATGTTCAACGTTAGAATGGTTTACCCCGGGCGCGCAGAGCAATACATCCGTTACCACGGCGCGTTTAATTTCGGTAACGGGGGTCAAGCACACGATGTTATGTACGTCGTGAAAAATTTCGGCGTTGTGCCGGAAGAGATTTTCCCCGGTGTAGAAACCGACATAACCGGGCACAACCATGGCGAGATGGATGCCGTACTAAAAGCCACTGTTGACGCAGTTCTCAAAAAACCGGGGGGCGAAATCACAACTCTATGGAGTGATGTTATCGACGCGCAATTGAACATCTACCTAGGCGAAGTACCCGAAAAGTTTACTTACGACGGCAAAGAATACACTCCGATAAGTTTCGCGAAGAAATTAGGAATCAACACGGATGATTATATCGAGCTGACTTCATACACTCATCATCCCTTCTACAGTTTGGTTGATTTGGAAATTCCGGACAATTTCCGCCACTCTCTTTATTACAACGTGCCGATTGAAGATATTTTAAGCACAATAGATAACGCGATTGAGAACGGCTACTCGGTTGCATGGGACGGAGACGTAGGGCGCAAACAATTTCTGCGCAAAGAAGGTTATGCCGTTATTCCCGTTGAAAAAGAAGGGGACGCGAAAGATGAAAAAATAACCGAACCCGAAATTGAAAAACAGGTAAAGCAGGAAGATCGTCAAAAAGCTTTTGATACTTTCGATACTACAGACGATCACCTGATGCACTTAACGGGGATCGCCGAAAACCAGAACGGAACAAAATTTTACTACACGAAAAATTCATGGGGCACCGACTCCAAATACCACGGTTTCTGGTATATGTCCGAGCAGTACGTGAAACTTAGAACAGTAGCCATAATGGTTCACAAAGACGCCGTACCGAAAGAGATTAGAACAAAGCTTGGAATTGTAATAAATTAACATCCTTACACCCGACTTCTTTCACACGAAGTCGGGTGTTTTTTAATCACAGAAACCGGGTTCTTTTTTATCCCCCATAACACGGTCATGGCCGGCATTTGTTGCTCCATTTCAAGATTAAAGATACCCGCGACGTTTAATAAAAAACGTACGGTATCAGCATAAAAGAGAGTGTGAGTTAAATTGTTGCCGCTATCTTTCTGAAATGGAAACCGTACACTGCGAGCGTCATAGCTACGGAAAACTTTTTCGGATACTTTATAAGTGAATAGACAAGCATATTCCAAAAATACTTTTTCCCTTTTTCTTTAATTCCCATAGCCCAAACCAGCCTGAAGAATGCTTTCAATTCTTCGAATGATATTTTATTCGATTTCCAAGACGGGACTTCATAATTCATTATAAACTTTTTCACTCTTTCGTAATATTCTTTCTGCGCGTATATGGTATGAATAATTTTTGAGTAACCTCTCATCAAAACTGAGTAATCCATCTTGGGAATGAAATTGGTGGCGCCGTCCATATTATTCCCTTTGAAATTATCGAGCAGCCGGTTTTCCTTTTTTAATCTTTTGTAGAGTTTCGTCCCCGTAGGCGCATTCAGTAATCCTACCATAGCAGCTACAATTCCGCTTTCTTCAATAAATTTTATTTGTTGATCGAAAATTGCCTGTGTGTCGCTGTCGAACCCGACAATAAACCCTGCAGAAACGATCATTCCGCAATTTTGTAATTTATTAACGGAGTAAACAAGATCGTGGTGCATGTTGTGTTTCTTATTGCATTCAAGGAGTCCTTCGTCGTTCGGCGTTTCGATTCCGACAAATATTTTATGCACCGCCGCTTCTACCATCAACTTTGTCAACTCATCATCATCGGCAAGGTTGACAGTTACTTCCGTGATAAACGCGAAAGGGTATTTCCGTTTTTTCTGCCATTCTATTATAGCGGGGAGAACTTCCTTCTTTAGCTTTCGCTTATCTCCGATAAAATTATCGTCAACTATTGATATATCCCCGCGCCAGCCAAGATCGTAAAGTTTATTGAGTTCGGTTAAAAATTGTTCGGCGCTCTTAGTGCGGGGGCGTCTTCCGTTCAGCATTGTTATGCTGCAAAACTCACAGTCGTAGGGGCATCCTCGCGAATACTGCATGCTGAGAGATGCGTACTTATCGATTTCCAGCAAATCCCATCTAGGTATCGGCGTTAAAGAAATATCGGGGAATCGATCGGTTGAGTATATATGTTTCGGTTTGCCGTTGGCAAGGTCATTCAGAAATAAGGGGAGTGTTATTTCGGCTTCGTTCAATACAAAGTAATCTACACCCAATATGTTTTGATATTCCGTTGTAGCAAGAGGGCCTCCGGCTACAACTTTAGTGCCCAGCTTGTTTGCGCTTCTTACAATTTCCTTAAATGAATTGTAATGTACATTCATACCGCTGAGAAAAAGAAAATCAGCCCATTGAATATCTTCGTCTTTTAATTGTGTGACGTTCATATCAATGAGCTTCTTTTCCCATTTATCGGGGAGTAAAGCGGCTACGGTTATAAGTCCAAGCGGCGGTTCCGCAGATTTTTTTGCCACGAATTTAACCGCATCTTTGAAACTCCAAAATGTTGATGGAGTTTCGGGATATACTAATAAAATTTTCATCTCTATCACTTTATTTTGTGAACGATCTAATTTTTTATTTCTCCGGTATTATTCTGCTCTATTAGAATGTGTGAAATAATTAGATTTATTACTGTAAAAGAAGTGTAAAAAATGGGAGGATAATGTTGGTTTATCAAATTATATAGATGATATTTACCCGGCAAATAATTAAAATGAAACCACGATTAATATTTTAGATGACAAACAATGAAAAGAAAGAACTCCCTCTTTTATCATATCTTGGTATTTGTACTGGCTCAAATTGCATGGCTCAACCTTCTTGGGATGTGGATTTACTGGTATGTTTCAAATAACATCATTTACCAGGAAGTGGGGGACAAACTTTCTCCACAGATTAATATAAATGCTCCGAATGTATTAATATTTGTTTTGGGAATAGTTCTGATTGTAGCAATCGGTACGGTTATTTCAATAATATTCAGAAACTTAAACGTCCAGTTGAAACTCGCAAAGCTGTATGATAATTTTATTGCAAACGTAACACACGAATTAAAATCACCCTTGGCTTCAATTCAGCTTTACCTCGAAACAATGGAAAGCCGTAAAGTATCATCTGCAGATCAGAAGAAATTTGTTTCATTAATGTTGAAAGATACGAGTAGGTTAAACAATCTAATTAATTCCATTTTGGAAATACCTCGAATAGAGCAAAAAGAAATTGCACACAGTTTTTATGTTTATGATGCAGATAAAATCATCCCCCTTTTGCTCGGCGATACGGTTGATCAGTATAAACTCCCCGGGGATAAATTTAAAATAATAGGAGCGGTGCCTTGCCAATGTGTTGTGGATCCGAATGCGCTGAGGATAGTGTTCAATAACCTTGTGGATAATGCAATTAAATATTCAAACCGGGGAATCTATATAACCGTAAGTCTTAAATGCGATGAAAAGAATTTGTATATAGAGTTCAGCGATAAAGGTATCGGCATAAACGCAAAAGATCAAAAGAAAGTGTTCAGAAAATTTCAACGGATTTACAGAAAAGATATTCCAAGCGTTAAAGGAACCGGACTCGGTTTATACTGGGTGAGAGAAATTATCAAAGGGCACGGGGGCGAAATAACAGTATATAGCGAAGGTATTAACAAAGGTACTACTTTTAGAATTGAACTTCCTGTTTACCCTGCATCTAAAAGACATTTTGTTAACTCTCTACTTAAAGCTACGCGGAAAAGAGACAAAGAGCGGGAGGATATTAATGCATAAGAATAAGAAAAGCGGCTTTAAAATATTGTTGGTTGAAGATGAGGAAAGCCTCGCAATCGGTTTAAGATATAATTTTGCCGGAGAAGGTTATAAAGTAGATTGGGCAAAAGACGGTAAAGAAGCATTGAAGATGTTCGATTCAAACGAGTATGATTTGATTGTGCTTGATATTATGCTTCCTTATTTAAACGGGTTCGAAATAACCGAATATATCCGCAAGAAGCAGCCCCGGCTTCCGATATTAATGCTTACAGCAATGACCGGTTCAAACGACCGGGTGAAGGGATTGGAACTTGGAGCCGATGATTATGTAGCCAAACCGTTTCATCTTGAAGAATTGATGCTGCGCGTTAAAGGAATGTTGAAAAGAAAAATGTGGTATGAGAAATCAACCGACATTGAACCTATATATAAGTTCGGCGATAACGAAATTAATTTTGAAAATCTAATCTGTAAAAAAGGCAAACAGAAATTCAGACTTACTCCGCATGAGGCGATGGCGCTTAAATATCTTATCGAAAGAAAAGGAAAAGTAGTTTCACGAAATGAATTATTGGAAGAAGTGTGGAATATCAGCTCGGAAGTGGAAACTAGAACAGTGGATAACTTTGTTGTGCGTCTTCGTAAATATATTGAAGACGACCCCGGTAACCCGGTTTATATAAAAAGCATCCGCGGCGCGGGGTATATGTTTTCAGGGTAATCGTCAAAACAAAAAGTGAAATATCAATTCTTTAGGAAGAGCGGCAAAGTTTTCGGTATTAGCGGTATCAAACTCTTTGATATTTTTTCTTTTTTGGAGTTATACAATTTGAAAGTCATTTCTTCATAATCCAAATTACCAAATAAACGGAGAGTAGATGAATATATTGGATACTATTCGAAATAGAAGAAGCATCAGAAAATATCTAACGAATCCGGTTGAAAAGCAATTGATTGATAAACTTCTCGAAGCGGCAATGTACGCACCATCGGCGCGCAATGAACAGCCGTGGCATTTCATTGTTATAGACAAACGGGAATTGTTAGATGAAATCATTAGAATTCATCCTTACTCAGCAATGCTGAAACAAGCACCGCTGGCAATACTTGTTTGCGGAGATACAAGTATAGAACCAAGCGTGGAGTATAACGTAATCAATTGTTCGGCCGCTACACAGAACATATTGCTGGCCGCATACGAAATGGGATTGGGCACATGCTGGCTTGGTGTTTTCCCGCGTGAAGATCGGGTGGCAGGGCTAACAAAACTCTTTAATTTACATGAAAATCTTATCCCGGTTTCATTGGTGGCCGTCGGTTACCCTGATGAAGTAAAAGAAACACCGGAAAGATTTTTAAAAGACCGCGTGAGATATAATAGCTGGTAGAGAATAAAGTAAATGTATTGTACCCCCGGCAGGAATCGAACCTGCGCACATGGTTCCGGAAACCACTGCTCTATCCACTGAGCTACGGGGGCATGATAAAGATCTATCTGGAATAATTAACTGTTCAAAGTTAGTGATTGCAAATATATTATTAAAGTGGCAACACTCCTAATATTATAGTAGAATGTTTTCAATTGGAAACAATTTGAAAATATAAAAGTCAAAAACAAATCCTTATTTTGATACGGCGCAAAGCCCGCTTTCGGCGGATAATTTAAATTAGAAAAGAAACAAGCCGCGTGTTATATTTGAATTGTAGAGTTTTTTAGTGATATATATGGAATAAATCATGGGGCAGCAGCAGCTCTTATTAATTGTACTCGGTATTGTTGTAGTTGGGATTGCGGTTGTAACCGGGATTAATTTATTCAGAACAAGTTACGATGAAGAAATACTCGACATGATGGTGCTTAGATTTAATGAGCTCTCGGTTCAAGCCAACCAGTACAGAATGAAACCGAAAGCAACGGGAGGCGGCGGCGGATCTTACCTCGGATTTACCGTTGCCGAAAATAACGCACTCGACTATACATTCTCCGGGTCAACACGAGGGTACTCTACTTATGCCATGATTTATTTGATTTCAAAATCAAGCAGTTCAACAGAGGGGTCGAGCTTCGGTGGAAAATATTATACTTACGGTATAATAGATGAATACGGTATAAGATCATTATATCTCTGGGATCCTAAAGAAGGGGCTTGGAATCAAATTGTTGATCGTCAATAAAAACTTACCGAACCGGTTCAGTTTTAAAGTGATTCAACTATTCCTTCAATCAGAATTTTATCTTAGATTGCAAACTGAAAAATTATTCGGCTATTCAAATATTGAATTCCTGTTATGCAAAACGGATCATTTAATAATCCAGATATAACGGCTTTGGTTGAAAATCTAATCATACACAGCAAAAAAGGAGGGAACTCTGCTTTCCTAAATCTCATTAAGTTATTTATTGAGAATATTTACAAATCCTCATTCAAGTTAACATTAACAAAAGATTCCGCTCAAAAACTTGCCATTGCCGCTGCACTAAATATGTGGCGCAATATAAAAAATTATAATGAAGAAATACCTTTCAAACGATGGGTAATATATTATGTAATTTCAACATACATTAATAACAAACAGAACTTTGTTAAACCGGGATCAAAAGGGATTGAATTAGATAAATTCAGTCCCCACGAAAAAGAATTTCTTACATTCCCTGTTAATGAAAGAGTAATCTTATGTCTATATCTTGAAATGAATTATACCGAGAAAGAAATTGTTGAACTCTTTCCGAACATGATTAGCGAGGATATCGATGAAATTGTAAGGCGCTGCATTCCCCGGATAGCGTCAAAAATAGAAGATGAAAATATAAAAATGCTCTCTCCCCAAAATTGGGATCAAATAATAAGCCTGAGAAAACTTGAAGATAACGATGAAAAGCTGAATCTCTTTCTGGAATTAAGAAATCTAATTACCGGGTACGAATTGCTTAAAACTATTCTTCACGATTCGTTTTCTTCCGTTATTCCCCCCGGCGATTTGCTGCATATGATAAAGGGAAACATGATAGATAGGTTGAACGACGATGCAAAAAAAAATGAAATGGAAAACAAGAAAGAAGAAAAAAAGAGAAAGAGAATTAAACAGCCCAAAGATATTGAACGAACCGTAACGTTACGCCATAAACCGAAGCTCCGAAAGACAAAAACAAAAAATGTAAAAACAAAGAAGCATTTTCATTTCAACCGGATATATATAATCGCGGCAGTTACATTAACCGCGCTTGCCGCGGGGGGTTATTTCTTTTTTTCTAAAATCTCTTCTTGTGAAATTAAAAATGTTATTGGTATGTACCAAGTAAACGGGATGCAAAGCAGCAAAACAAGCATTACCGATGGAGACGTAATTCTAACTAATAATTCTTCGGAACTGGAACTTGATATCCCGAATCACGGGACAATAAAATTGAATCAAAATTCCTCACTCCAGATAATTTCGAACAAAGCGGATAAACTGCATATTAGAATAATAAAAGGTGAGATAAAATTTGTTTTTATAAATCCGTCCCCCCGTTTTAATGTAAATGATGATTTGAAAATTACACTTACAACAGACGATGCCGTTATCAAAACAAGCCATTCTGGATTCACTATAAAAATGTTTCATTCATCTCCTTTCAAATTAGATGTGTCGACAGGTTATGTGAAAATTACCGATAGGACAAATTCCGAATTCCATCTCGGAGCCGGATATTCATTTACCCAGAATAAAACCGGGTTTATTATTCCTTTCAACAAAGCTGCGAAGGAAGAAATAAAGAATATCTTAATTTCTGCGGGTAATACAATCGACGCGGGGCAGGTAAAGACTATTATTAATTATGCAACTGAAAATGATCTTCTTACTTTGTGGCATTTAATACCCAAAGCGGGTTCACTAGAAAGGGGGAGTATTATCGAAAAGATAAATGAGTTTACTTTTCTGCCATATGAAGAAATTGAAAGAAAAGCGGCCCAGCTTGATCCGGAATCGCTTATCTATGTATTGAATCTGCTGATGGTAAATTATCTCTAATCAATTTTTATATTAATATGTCTTTTTTCCATCCAAGTCTTATTAATTCAATTTTATTAAGATCCGCAGTTCCAAGATTGTGATGTGTATCGGCTAAGTTTATATGTTTTGCCGGCGGATTTAGAGGCCTGTCTTCACCGAAAAATTCTCTTCGTTTGGCTTTTATAATTTCGAGTCCCACCGTGTCGCATGCAACAGGATCAATGCCGACGATCATTCCTTTGTAAGCCCATGTATATTCCGGGCTGTAATGATGGGGTCCCACTCCATGGAATAACGGTGTAAACATAACCAAAACATTTAAGCGTGTTTTACCAGCCACGTTAGGGAGTTTCCATATGGCGGCAAGGTTGGCGCAGGAATCGTCATGGTAATCGGAAGGTTTGGGAACAAACATAATATAATTCTTAATTAAACTTCCCACCCCTGACCAGTAATGTGTGCGCATCGGCCGGGCATTTATTAATGCAGTAGACTTTTGGAATATCGGGTTATTCAGAATACCCCGGTCGTCAATACCAATATTCTTTTCTTCAACCCCGGCATCCATTACCCGTTTCTTGATCGCGTTTTCCACTTCGGATGTTGTAGGTATGTATCTCCACACGTTTGTTTTGATACCCACTATATCATTCGGCTTAATAAGATGCTTCCAAGCTTCAACAGGATCTTTAACATCCAGCAAAGTTGTTACAGATTCATCGAGGCATTGAAGTACAACTTCCGCGTTAGGTTTGTTTAATTTATCCAGCATGTTTTCGTTTCTAATCAAAACAACTCGTGTCTTTTTGTTTTGTGCAAATATTGATTCGGGTGCGTTCATAAATACCGCTCCGGCTGCGGTTGCCAGCGCCCCGGTCTTTAGAAATTCTCTACGAGTAAAATTTCTCGATCCCATTATCTCCCCTCTCTTTTAATTAATGATTCTATTTTCAACATGTTTTAGTAATTCATTTAACTCCCGGTTGCTCTTCGCTTTAAAAACCATAGATAGTAATTTACCATATAGCTTTGCGCCTGTATAGGTAGCATCTTCGCGTTGGACGAATTGTTTACCCGCTAACCCGGGAATATAATCATTGATGAATTTATTGTATCCATCCTGTGCCGTTTGGGCATCAGTGTAGTCAAATAACATAAGAACAACTTTGTTATCTTCGTAATCATATTTAGCCGACACGCAATGCACGGTTTGGTCTATGTTGAAAATGTTTTCGTAAGCAAGGTAGAGTTGCGAATTCTGCCAGTGATGATGGCGGAAGTAACGTATACTGGATCTATCCAAGTTTTCCTTTGGAAGATAATTCAACACATTCGGTAATTTACCGTTGACCGGAATCGCTTTATCTATGACTGAAGCAATTTCGAATATCGCTTCTTTGGCTTCAGGTGTTTCGGGGCTTGTTATTATGGAAACGAAATATCTTTCCTTCCAAAATAGAATTGCACCTTGTGTGTATTGCGAGCCCTGTCCGAATTCTTCCCCGGGATTTTCCGTTGAGAGTGTAAACACACCGTATGCGTTATATGAAGATGTCATCTCAAAAATGTCTACATAAATATCGGGCTGACCGGGGCGCGAGTAAATTCTGTTGAATACTTTATTGAATCCAAAGCTTAAAAAAAGCTCCGCCCCTCCGTCAATATAATCGAACAAGTCGTCTTCGTGATATGTACGGTCTTCATCTGCTGCTACCCAGTTATTGATTTTGTCCGAAAGTTTTTCCCATGGGTTGGAATTGTTTTGCGCTAAAAATGAATTTGTACCAATTAAGATAAGTAGTGTAGTAAGAATAAAAAAATATTTCATGTTCCCCTCATAAATTTGGAGATATGTAACGAAGATATTGATAGATTGATACAATTACAATGTGATTTGGTTTTCTAATAGGTTCATATTTAATAGTGCTTATAAATATTGTATAATGAAAAAAGAAATTTGTGAATGATATGATTATTAAAAAGAGCTTCTTATAAATTTTTCGAATTTTGAATTAAGTTTTTATTATGTTGTAATTGTTTTTAGAAATAGAAAAAATATTAAAGAAAGCGGGTTTACTACAAGATATAAAACTAAAAAGAGTATAATCATTTTGAAGGTTAATAGATTTTAATTAGCCGCTCATTTTGTGTCCATAATAAAACAAGGGGATAAATGATAGACCCTGAACTTGAATGGCAAACCAGAAAAGATAGAATTAATACGAAACTATCTGCCCTGAATCCCAAGTGGGAAATCATAAAGTACCACGATTTTTTAGATTCCTCCAAGCTTACTAATCATGCTGTTGAAGAATATCCAACCGGCAACGGCCCCGCCGACTATGCATTTTTTGTTGATGGGAAATTGCTCGGGATATTAGAGGCGAAAAGAGTAGCAGTCGATCCACAAAATGTACTTGAACAGGCTAAGCGATATTCAAAAGGAATTAAATCCGAAATCGGTTATTGGGGAGAATACGGGGTTCCGCTATTGTACTCGTCGAACGGTGAATTTATTTGGTACCTTGATATACGGGATCCGAAAAATCTTGCGCGACAAATCTCATCATTTCACACTCCATCGGCAATGATAGAAGCTTTTCAAAAAAACTCGATTGAGCATTCTTTCTTTTTAGATCTTGATATAGAAAATGCCAAACTCCGGGATTATCAGAAACTAGCGATTGAAAAAATTGAATCGGCTGTTGCAAACAAGCAGCGTAGAATTATGATTGCAATGGCTACCGGTACCGGTAAGACTTATACTCTGGTTTCCTTGATATATAGATTACTCGAGTCAAAACATTTCAAAAGAATTTTATTTCTAGTTGATAGAAGAGCATTAGCAGCACAGGCTGTTAGAGAATTCAATTCTTTCGAAACTCCTCACGGCAATAAGTTAAGCCAGGAATATGAAGTTTACAGTCAGCGTTTTCAAAAAGAAGATTTTGATGAAAATGAAAAGTTCGATCCTAAGGTCCTTCCGAAAGAATATTTAACCAATCCAGACTCTACCAAAACATTTGTGTATGTATCAACAATTCAAAGAATGACGGTAAATCTTTTCGGTTGGGAAAACGCGTTTGCGCAAACAGACGGAGATGCTGACTTTGAGGATGATGCCGAAAAATATGTAACGCCGATTCCAATTCATGCATTCGATCTTATAATTGCGGATGAATGTCACCGTGGATATACGGCAAAAGACACAGCCGTTTGGAGAGCAACGCTTGATTATTTCGACGCAATAAAAATAGGATTAACCGCAACGCCGGCCGCACATACAGCCGCGTATTTCGGAACTCCGGTTTATCGTTATACTACAGAAGAAGCAATAACAGCAGGATACCTTGTTGATTACGAAGCTGTAAAAATCACTTCAAATGTTTTGATGAACGGTGCCTTTCTCAATGAAGGGGAACAAGTCGGGATAATTGATTCCAAAACAGGGCATGAGAGACTGGACAACCTGGAAGATGAAAGAAATTTCGACAGCTCGCAAATTGAAAGAGATATTACCGTTCCGGATACGAATCAAAAGATTATTGAAGAGTTAGCTGAATATGCTTTTGCACATGAAAATGAATACAGGCATTTCCCGAAAATTTTAATTTTTGCAGCTAACGATGTTCCGTTTACTTCACACGCGGATAAACTTGTTTCTATTTGCAAGCGAGTATTCAACAGGGGCGATGACTTTGTGAAGAAAATTACGGGCAATAAAAATGTAGATCGTCCATTACAAAAGATTCGTGAATTTCGTAACAGACCTGAACCGAAAATCGTAGTTACGGTTGATATGTTGAGTACAGGAGTAGACATACCTGCGCTTGAGTTTATTGTCTTTTTGCGTCCTGTTAAATCAAGAATACTCTGGGTACAGATGCTTGGACGTGGAACAAGATTGTGTTCTGAAATTGGTAAAGATCACTTTACATTGTTTGATTGTTTCGACGGAACACTGATAGAGTACTTTAAAAACACAACCGATTTTGCTATCGAACCGCCGCGGAAAGATCCTTTTACTCTTGAAGAAATAATTGAAAACATCTATCAGAACGTAAGCAGACATTATTACATAAAAGTACTTGTTAAAAGACTTCGCAGGATAGAAAAGAATATGAGCGGCGAGGCATACGAATATTTTGCGCCTTATATTAAAGACGGAGACATCGGTAAATTTGCGGATGAAATACCCGGTAAAATAGCTGATGATTTTGTAGAAACAATGAAGCTTCTCCGGGATAAAGAGTTTCAACGAAGACTGAAAAATTATCCCCGAAAGAAAAATGAATTCTTGGTGGGATATGAAAAAATAGATGATGTAAGTTCGGAAGAGTTAATTTTGGGAGAAAAGCCGCAAGATTATCTTGACAACTTTGCCAAATTCGTTAAAGAGAATCCCGATAAAATTTTAGCGCTGAAAATTTTACTTGAGAAACCGGCGGGTTGGAATCCGAATGTTCTTGAAGAATTGAGAGATGTGTTAATAAAAAATAAATTTTCCGAAAGAGACTTACAACGCGCACATAAAATTGTTTATCATAAATCTTTGGCGGATATTATTTCAATGATCAAGCACGCCGCAGACGAGCATGTACCGTTGCTTACCGCAGAAGAAAGAGTGACTAAAGCTATCGTGACTGTTTCGGAAGGAAAAGATTTTACTTATGAACAACACGAATGGTTGAAATTAATTCAGCAGCACTTGATTCAAAATCTTTCCATTGATGAAGAAGATTTCAAAGTAATGCCGGCATTCGAAAGACGCGGCGGACTTGCCAAAGCGCGTAAACTTTTTGGTAAAGAAGAATTGCTTAAATTGATAACCGAATTAAATAATAATGTTGCAGCTTAATTGGATAATTCATGGATGTTGTAAATAAATTATGGGGATTTTGTCATACACTCAGGCATGACGGAATCGACTACGGCGATTATATTGAACAGCTTACTTACCTCTTATTTCTTAAAATGGCGGAAGAAAGAGAAAGTGAAATTCCGAAAGACTATAATTGGGCAAGCTTAAAAAATAAATCCGGAACATTATTAACCGACCATTACGCGGAAATACTAAGAAAACTGAGAAGCGAGAAAGGAATTCTCGGCGACATATTCGCTCAATCAATGCCGCGGTTTAATAATCCCGTTAATTTAAAAAGACTGATCACATTAATTGATGAAATAGCCTGGACGGAACTGGGTGTAGATGTAAAAGGTGAAGCTTTCGAAGGATTGCTCGAAAAAGCAGCAAGCGAAGGAAAGAAAGGAGCCGGACAGTATTTTACTCCGCGCGTTCTTATTCAATCCATTGTGCGCGTAATGAAACCCGATCCGTTAATTCACAAAGAATATAAAATTTGCGACCCGGCTTGCGGCTCAGGGGGATTTTTAGTTTCGGCTTACGAATGGTTTATGGAGCAAACGAAAGGAACATTAGACCGAAGAGTATTGAACAGGATAAAAACTCAAACTTACTACGGGCAGGAATTGGTTCCGCGTCCCCGCCGCCTATCATTAATGAATTTATTCCTTCACGGAATCGAACCCGTCATTTATCTCGGTGATACAATTTACGAACCTCCTAAAAGCGAGCGCTTCGATTGCATTTTAACGAATCCGCCTTTCGGTACAAAGGGAGCCAACCAAGCGCCGGAACGCGAGGACTTCACAATCGAGACCAGCAACAAACAGCTTAACTTTGTGCAGCATGTTGTTAATGTTCTTAAACCCGGCGGACGCACTGCAATGGTGCTTCCCGATAACGTTCTATTCGAAGACAAAGCCGGAGACGTGTTTGAAATTTTAATGCAGGACTGTAACCTTCACACAATTTTAAGATTGCCGCGCGGGACTTTTACTCCATACAGCCAGGGAGTTAAAGCCAATGTAATCTTTTTCCAAAAGGGACACCCGACGGAAAATGTTTGGATATTCGACGCGCGTTCAAACGTACCGGGCGTTACAAAAAAAGAACGACCACTCACACCCAAACATTTCGAAGAATTTGAAAAATGTTACGGCAGCGACCCCAACGGCGCAAGTAGAAGAAAAGATTTGGGTGAGGAAGGAAGATTCAGAAAGTTTTCCATTAAAGAAATAAGAGAACGTAATTACAAACTCGACATTTCATGGCTCAAAGACGAAAGCCTGGAAGACGCCGAAAACCTTCCCGAACCGCAGGATCTTGCATCGGAAGCCATTACCGAACTGGAAGCCGTTGTGGACGACTTGAAAGAAATCCTTGCCGAACTCGAATCCAACGGTAACGGGAAAACAGGCTAATGTTTCATTTTCTAGGTAAGTATGATCCAATTACCTTGATATTGAACCGAATTTACCGCCAATGAAAATTATCGGCAGTAAAATAGAACCGGCTAATTGATTATGCGACTTGCATCTAGATTTCTGCCAATGTATATTATTGGCAGAAAAAACGAATCAGATGTGGCGATGGAAAAAATTATAAAATATTTTACCGGTAATGGCGGCTTTGCTTCTATGAAAGAACTAAAAGAAGCGAAATTCAACAGCCGTGAAATCGCATATCTAGTGAAAGAAAAGACTCTAGAAAAGATAAAACCCGGTTTTTACCGGCTGGCGGACTTCTCTTATTTCGAGGATGTGAATGTTAGTCTTATAAGTGTTTGCCGAGCCGAACCGAATGCAGTGATTTGTCTTATTTCGGCTTTGGACTATTATGAAATGACCGATTTTAATCCCGGTGAAATTTATTACGCAATACCCCATTCAAATAAAAAGAAAAACTTTATACAGCCGCCTGTGAAACCGTTTTTCTTTAGGAACAGGTTTTATAATCCCGGTATAGATATTATTGAAACAAAATACGGCAGCATAAAAATTTATTCCAAAGAAAAAACCGTGTGCGATATGTTCAGGTACCGGAATAAACTAGGCGAGGACCTGGCGATTGAAGCCCTCAAAAATTATTTGAAGCAAAAAGAAAAAAGTATTGCCAAGCTTGTTACATTTGCAGAGATATGTCAGGTAAAAACAGTTATGATGCCACTGCTTAAAGGGATGTTGAGTTCATGACAAAAAGCGTAACAAATATTGCCGCATCTGTAAGAGCAAAATTGATTAATGTTGCGAATAAAACGGGTAAGGATTATAATCAAATTTTAAGATTATTTTTTCAAGAACGGTTTCTTTACCGTCTTTCCGTATCGCAGTATAAACATGCTTTTATTTTAAAGGGGGCGCTTCTTTTGGTTATGAAAGACATCTCGCGGTTCCGACCTACAAAAGACATAGATTTCTTAGGGAAGGGAATATCCAACGATATTAATGATTGCAAAAATATTTTGAAAGAAATTGCTGAAATAGATACACATGACGGTGTACGATATCTGGCAAGTGAAATTTCCGGTGAAATTATTAAAGCGGAAGATGAATATCCAGGTATTCGCTTTCATATACCATGCAGACTGGATACAATTAAAAACAACCTCTCTATTGATGTTGGATTCGGAGATAAAATAACACACGTTATAAAAGAGACTAGTTTCCCGGCGCTACTTGATTTGCCCGCTCCGGTAATTCATACATATTCAATGGAATCTGCTGTTGCCGAAAAATTCGAAGCTATTGTGTCTCTTCAATTACAAACCAGCCGCATGAAAGATTTTTTTGATCTTATTTTTATTGCAGAAAGAACCGAATTTAATCTTCAAAAATTACGGGAAGCCGTAAATACTACTTTCACGGAAAGAAAAACAGATAAAGAAGACAGACTACAAATTTTCAGCGATAAATTTAAAAATGACGCACAGAAACATATGCAGTGGCAGTCTTTTCTAAAAAGAAGCGAACTTGCAATGAAGTTAAATTTTGATGAAGCTGTAGAAAAAATTGAAAAATTTATAGAACCCGTTTTTACCGATAGCGAAAGTAAAAACTGGGATTATAATGATTGGGTGTGGAAATGAGTGAACTGCCAGATGGATGGACTAGTTGTAAATTGAAAGAACTTGTATCGTATAAAAAAGGTACAAAACCAAAATCTCTTATCAAAGAGCCAAAAGCAGAATATACTCCATATATAGATATTAAGGCGTTTGAAAAAAAAGAGATTAGACAGTATGCTCAAAAAGCATCTTCAAAATTGGCAACTCCAAATGATATACTTGTTGTTTGGGATGGTGCGCGAAGTGGACTGGCAGGTCTTGGGATGGAGGGTGCAATTGGTTCAACGATTATGGCATTAACACCCTCTAGAGTTGACAAATGTTATATTTATAATTTTATTAGATCGAAATACGACTTAATTAATACGAATCACAAAGGAACTGGAATTCCACATGTAAAGCCGGAGCTTTTCTGGGAATTGGATGTTCCTCTTCCCCCAATTCACGAACAAAAACTAATAGTAGCCAAACTCGACAAACTCCTCGGCAAAGTTGACGCCGCAAAAGCGCGGCTGGATAGAATTCCCGTTCTGCTAAAACGCTTCCGGCAGTCGGTACTTTCCGCCGCTGTAACGGGTGAGCTTACTAAGGAGTGGAGAGAAAGAAATGATTGTGTCGAGTGGTCTACCTTATCTTTTGTTGAGAGCATGAAGGACGGACCTCAAAATGGTTTATATAAACCTCAAGAAAGTTATGGAGAGGGTGTGAGGATTCTTAGAATAGATAATTTCTACGACGGGAAGATAAATGATTGGACAGAATTAAAACGCCTGAAACTTAACGAACAGGAGAAAGAAAATTATGGGTTGCAGAATGATGATATTGTGGTAAATAGAGTAAATAGTATGCCTTTTCTAGGTAAGTCAGCATTAGTGCGAAATTTAGAAGAACCATGTGTGTTTGAAAGTAACATGATGAGAATCAAGCTTAATATTGAAATGGCGTATCCCGAATATGTTATATACTATTTGAACAGCATGGTTGGATTAAAAGAATTGAGAAAAAATGCTAAACATGCTGTTAACCAATCCAGTATTAATCAACAAGATGTTAAATCAGCTGTTATTCAATTGCCACCACTCGAAGAACAAAAAGAAATAGTCCGCCGAGTGGAAAAGTTGTTCAAGCATGCGGATAAAATAGAAGAGCGTTACAACAAAGCAAAAGAGTACACGGATAAACTAACGCAGTCAATTTTAGCCAAAGCATTCCGAGGTGAGTTGGTACCGCAACAGGAAGGGCAGAGGATTTAATCCTTTTGGCTGCAATTGAAATTTACTGTTATCTTTTCTATTATTAGCATAGTTCAAATGGAGAAGAAATGAGTGATTCAAAAAGAATAGTAGAAAGCGCTTTGAATCTTAGTCCTGCTGAGAAACTTTATATAATTGAAATGCTTTCCAATAGCTTAAATGAACCCGACGAAAAAATCGATGGATATTGGAAAGAAGAAGTAGAAGAAAGATACGAAGCATTTAAAAGCGGAAAGATCAAGAGTATTTCATATAATGATATCTTGAAAAAATGATAGTAGAATTTCTTGAATCGGCTTATTTTGAATACTTGGAGGCAATAGAATACTACAATCTGGAAACAAAAGATTTAGGGAATAGATTTATAATTGAAGTAGATAAAGTAATTTCTATAATTACAAAATATCCGGAGAGTTTCTCTAAATATACAAAACACACCAGAAAGGCTGTTCTTAATAAATTTCCTTACAATATCATTTACGCGTTTGAAGAAGATACAATCATTGTCGTTGCAGTAGCACATCAGCATAGGAAACCGAATTATTGGGCAAAGAGGAAGTAGTAAATTTTAGAAATTTTACATTGACTAATTTACTAACATCATTCAGTCACTCAATCCACTCCGATTGTTTCAACAATCTCATCACACCGTTTTTGTAATTGCGACCGATTGTTAGTTCTTTCTTGCCAATCTCAATGGATGTAGCGGTAAACGCATCAATCTTTTTTATTGCAACGATATATGAGCGGTGAATGCGGATAAATTTTTCCACGGGGAGTTTTTCTTCCAGTTCACTCATCGTTGATTTGGTAATTATTTTCTTTTGGGCGGTATGAAATGTTACATAATCTTTCATACTTTCGATGTATAGAATTTCCTCAAGAGAAATTTTTATGGTTTTCTTATTTTCTTTGACATATATAAAATCATCTTCATTCGCTTCGTCGTGTATTACTTTGTTTTTGGTATCGGCTGATTTAAAATATTTATTCACTGCTTTTAGAAATCTTTTGAATGATATTGGTTTCAAAAGATAATCGACAGCATCAAGTTCGTAACCTTCTATAGCGTATTTTCTGTGTGCGGTAGTTAAAATAACTTTAGGCGGATGGCTCAAAGATTTCAGAAAATCGAGTCCCGTTAGTTCCGGCATTTGTATATCGAGAAACATCAAGTCGATTTGTTTCTTTCGTAACACCGCCAATGCGTCGACGGCGCTTTCACATTTTGCGACGATCTCCATGTCGTCTATCTTAATCAAGTAAGATTCAATCACTTCAATCGCGAGCGGTTCGTCGTCTATAATAATGCACTTAGTTTTCATCAATGCCCTCGTTGTTTATCTTGCTCAGATCAAGCTGCAGTACAACTTTGTATGTGTCGGCGGTTTCGGAAATATTTAGCGAATACCTGTCATTATAAAGCAAACCTAGACGCTGCTCCACATTTTTTAAACCCAGTCCGTTGCCGTGTTTTGAATCTCTGTCAACAGCAACTTTGGGAATACCATTTGAGATTTCAAATGTAAGGTTATTACGACCAACGTTTAGTGATATGTCTATCCATGATTCGCCGATATTTTTACCAACGCCGTGTTTGTAACTATTTTCAACAAAGGGAAAGAGAATAAGCGGTGCAATTTCTTTGTTTGTCACGTTGCCGGATATGTCGAATTTTGTTTTTAAACGTTGGCCGAATCGCAGCTGTTGAAGTGAAATATAATTCTTCATCAATTTAATTTCTTTTTTCAATTCAATTTTATCCGTGTTGCATTCGTACAACATATAATCAAGCAGTTCGGAAAGTTTTAATACTACATCCGGGGATTTATCCGATTTCTTTAATGTAAGCGCATATAAATTGTTCAACGTATTGAATAGAAAATGGGGATGAACCTGCGATTTGAGAAAGTTAAGTTCGGCTTCAAGTTTTTGTTGAGACAATAACTGGTTCATACGCTGGCTGTTGTACCAATATTTAAGGAGTTTAATAGAGGCTGCAAAAAACACAACTATGAATATGCCGATTAGCCTAAGATAAACATCAAGCATTGTTGAGTCTAAAATGCCAATATTACCGAAGGGCCATTTATAGTCTGGCGTAACAATGAAAAACAAAATTATCATTATTTCGCAAAAAGCGGAACCAAGTACCATGTAAATAGCAGATACGATTACAGCTTTATAGTTTTTCTTAAATAAGAATTTGGGAATCACATAGTAAAGCGTGAAATATGTCGTAGCTAAATAAATTGTAAATGTAAACGCTAGATGAACAAATGTAGCATAGTAATTTCCTGTCATACGTCCGTAAACAAACGTATAAAACAAGATCACAAATACCCAAAACAAAATATGTTGTGATATTCTGCCAAGTAATGTTCGCGGTGTTAAAATATTCGGTGTCATTAACACTTCATGATTTTCTTTTTACAATATTATAATAAAAATAAGCATTGTCGATGTTACGGAATTTCGACTAACAACACTCATCGCATGATAAACAACCATCATTAGCCAATCGATCTATTTAATCAAGCGTAATTAGTTTTATATCCAATACAAAACATCATATATCTAATAAAAAAATATGTGAAAAGGAAACGGAATATTTTTCAACCGGACATTAAAAGCGAGGTGTGAAGAATGAAATTGTTAGCAAGAGCTATGACATTGGTAATTGTTGGAGTAATTACTCTACTGTTTAATTCGTGTGCCGAAGAAGCGACCGTAAAGGAAATGAAAGAGGTAGAAGGATGCTGGATTGCAAAATTGTCGGATCATTCAGGCGAACAAGCGTTTGTTTTCTTATTAAAAGTTAAAGAGGGTAGACCGACAGGTGAGGTTCATTCTTATATGAATGGAATTAAGTTGGAAGGAATGGAATTAGGGGAAATTGAATATTACCCGCCTGAAATAAGCATTGCTGCCAATCAAGGAGCGAATGTCAGATACCGTGCAGATGTAGATGTAACAGCGGGTATCATGAACGGGGAATTAGTGTATAGCGACGGCACATCTAAAGAAATGATTTTACATCGATATAATGACGCTATGCTGAAAAAAGAATTTCCCGGCATTGCAGAATTATTGGGCAAAAAAGATTTTGAATATAGTAAACCGGTACAGTATGAGGATGGAATTGAAACGGCCTCAATGAATTCCCGACAAATTAATAGTTCTCTGATTAATAAAATGGTCAGGAATATTTATACTGGTGATTTCGGTGTGGTAAATGCAGTACTGATTACGCTCAACAACAAACTCGTATTTGAAAAATATTTAGGCGGATATACTGTTAATGATTTACAAGGTGTTCGTTCAGTTACAAAAAGTATCGGATCATTGTGTGTCGGAATTGCGATAGACCAAGTAAAAATAAAAAGTGTTGATGAAAAGGTTATAGACTTTTTTCCTGAATATTCATCCGACTGCCCTGCCGGGTGGGATAAAATTACAATCAAACATCTTCTCACAATGTCCATGGGGCTCGATTGGGGGGACGGGCTTGATGAACATATTCTATTTACAAGCAATAATTTCTTAAAAGATGTTTTAATGCGCCCTATAAAATTTGCACCCGGCGAAAAATGGGAATACATAAATCCCAACGTAACATTGATAGCGGGGATAATTAAACATGCATCCGGTATGCATATAGATGAGTTTGCAGACAAATTTCTATTCATTCCGCTGGGGATTAAAAAATACAATTGGAATCAAAGTAAACAGAATGGCTACCCGCGCGTTGACGGAACATTGGCGCTTCGACCTCGCGACATGCTTAAAATAGGAATGATGATGCTGAATGAAGGTAAGTATAACGGTGAACATATTATATCTAAAAAGTGGATTGACGAAAGCATGAAATATCAAATAGGCATTGATGATATTTTCAGTTACGGCTACTTGTGGTGGCGTGCCGTTTCACAAGCTGATCCCGGCACCGAAATTGCGTTTGCAAATGGTCTTGGCGGCCATCATATAATAATAGTCCCTAAATATAATTTGGTTGTAGTTACATCAGGCGGGAATTATGAACAAAGTAAAATGAAATTAATAATGAAAATGGTGGATGATTACATCATTAAATCAGTTATTAAATAATAGATCAAACAAAATATAGAGGATATAATGGAATTTTTATTTCAAGGCGGACCTGTAATGTGGATAATTTTAATTTTTTTGGTTGTTGATTTGGTTATGCTCGTTACTGCAATAGCAAAACTATTTGGAAGCGGCGAAAAAAATTATACTGTTATTGCAAACAATTTAAACACTGCTCAATGGATGGGTGCAATAAGTGCAGTGACCGGACTTCTCGGAACCCTGATGGGAATATCGCAAGCGGCAAAAGCAATCAGCGAAGCATCGGCAATTTCACATGCCATAATTTGGGGAGGCATGCACATTGCGCTTATGCCCTTTATCTTCGGGGTGTATATATTTATTCTTACTTCTCTTGTTGTCCTTTTTATTAAAAGAAAAATTAAATAGCGGTTTATAAGTATAATGAAAGACAAACCATTCATAGTAACCGGTGCAATCTTTTTGATATTACTGGCAATATTTTTAATTGTGCAGATAACAAAAGATGACCCCGGCATAAGATACGGATTGTCGTTCACGCAAAATCAAATGTTGAATGTAATACGTGTTCATGAAGCAGGTATAACCGGCGTTGGTGTAAAGATAGGAGTAATGGATGCCGGGTTTGATTTGACTCATCCTTGTTTTAAAAATATTAATGTGAAAGCACAATACGATTTCAGCAATAACGATACTTCTGTTTCCTTAAAAGATTATGAAGCAAAAGATATGGCGCTGCACGGATCGCAAGTACTCTCGGTGATTGCCGGTTACGATGAAGGAGATATAATTGGAGTTGCATACGGCGCCGACTTCTATTTGTCGAAATCTGGTTATGCTTTAATTGAATCATACATCGAAGAAGATCTTGCCGTCAAAGCAATTGAATGGTTTGATAGCCTTGACGTTAACATAATAACAAACTCACTTAAATTCAGAAGGTTTGACGACAGACCGTATTACGATGCCGCGCAGATGGACGGCAAAACCGCAAAAATAACATTAGCGGCAGAACGCGCTTATGGCAACGGGAAATTATTTTTTACCGCCTCGGGAAACGGTTATACCGATCCCGAGTGGGACATTACTGAGCCACCGGGGGATGGTGCAAATACTATTGCAGTCGGATCGATTGATAAATGGAAAAACCCTGCATATTATAGTTCAGGCGGACCAACAGTCGACGGCAGAATAAAACCTGATTTTGCTGCAATGGGGGATGCTGTATATTGCGCATATATTCATTCAATGGTGCATTATGCGAATACATTCGGAACGTCTGTTGCAGCGCCGCAAGTTGCGGGGATTGCGGCGCTGGTTCTTTCGGCTCACCCAGAATTATCAAATGATCAGGTTAAAGAAGCATTGATAAATTCAGCAAGTCACTCTAACAATCCCGATAATAGAGTTGGATATGGAATCATTGATGCCGTTAAAGCCGTGAGTTATTGGGGACCTGCATTCAGCAATATACCAACTGTGAAAATTAGTGAAGATGAAATTGCTATATCAACGCATATAATTTCTTCTAACGGTATAGATGAATGTAGTGTTGAGTTGGTTTACTCTTTTAATGAAAAGCCAAAAACAATTCCAATGAATAGAACAAGCAGTGATGTTTATAAAGTAGTTATTCCAATTGATAAAAATGTAAAGTCGATTGACTTCAATTTAAAAGCAAGCGACGCAAGAGGGATGACAACAATTTATCCCTCTTCGGATATACTAAATGCGTTTAATATAAAAATAAAATCAAAACAATAGATTAAAAACTCAACTCAAAACGGACGTTGAAAAATCTTTTACTCAAAATTTTAGGAATTTTTACCGCACCGGGAAAATCTTTAAATACCATCATCCATTCATAGCCTGCGATGTTGTAATGATTAAAAACATTCAATACTTCCGTTACTATAGTCAGTTTGTAATTACCGATGTCGAAAGCGGCGGACAACCCCATATCGGCACGCATATAAATTAAAAACTCTTGTGGATTATCTGTTAATACTTTCAATTCCGGATCGCCTGTGTTTGGGTTGGTTGATGTAACGCGGTAGTTATATAGAAATCCGCTTCCGAAAAGTAAACGCAAATGAGATTGCCAGTTACGATGTTTCTTAAATTTATCCTGTAAAAAGATTTGCAATGTATGTGTTTGATCGAGCAGGCGGCGTCTGTATTCGGATGAACCGATCCCGCGTTCGCGTGTGTCTAAATAACCGTAACCGATCCAGCTCTGCATACCGTCTGATATTTCTCCCTGGAACATGAAATCCAATCCGTATGCGTAACCTTCGTGAGTGTTACCGCCGTAATAGTGCATCCTTAAATCTTCGTAATAAAATGGAATCAAATTTTTCAAATCTTTGTAATAAACCTGTGTTTGGAATTTGACTTTCTTTTTTAACTGGTATTCCCAGCTAACGATGTAATGAATAGCTCTTTGTGATTTAAGGTTTTCGTTAAAAAGGTCCATACTTGTAAGCTCGCCAAAAAACGGGGGCTGATAATAATATCCCCAGTTGAAGCTGAGTATGTTTCTATCGTTAAGATAGTAGAATATTCCGGCACGCGGGCTAACCAGGTTTTCATTGTTGTATGAATAATGTAAATACCTTACACCGGCTTTAATTTGTAAAGCGCTGCTTAATCTAAAATCATCTTGAATAAAAAGGGCATATGAATTGAGATTGAATTGCCTGCTTATGTAATACGACTTGGGAGATGTTTGAAATGCGCTCTCCCCCTTTTCAATATAATATTCATCAACCTTACTTTTAAGGTTAACAAGTTTGGTTTCAATTCCTCCCGACAAATGATGCATACCGTATTTTGCATTTATGTTTGCCTTAAGTTCGTATGAAGCTAAATCAAATGAGTTATCGGAATTTTCATAGCGAGAGTAAAGATATTCTTTATCGTCGCCGAAACTGGTTGCATCGGGACTATAATAGATATCCCCCGATAAATCCGACCGGTCTTTTTCGGAAGTCCAATACCCGGCAGCGGAAATTGTGAGATGAAAATCCTCAGCCAATTTATTTTTATATTTCAACCCGGCTAATCTTGTATTAAATGAATAAGCCCTGGCACCGTCATAAAATATAGACACTTGACTGGCAAAACCTGTGCTTCTATCGGACCTGAAATGTCCCTTCCACTCGTTGGGAGATAAATCATATTTGTTATCGGCATATAATGTGAAAAATTCTAAGGATGAATTTATTGATACAGGGTATTCAGCTATTAATTGTATATCCGAAAAAAATGGTTTGTAATCACCGCTGGTTTGCATACTTGATAAAAATAATGAGGGATATGCGCCTCTTATTCCTATTCCCCAAATTACACCGGCAGTTTGCCCCCTGTATGTTAAGCCCATGTTCATTAAATCAGCGCGAATTGTACCGGAGAAATTTTCAATTTTAGATGGGGAATAATTAACTTCAAGAGCAGAAGACATTTTATCGCCATACTCTGCCGGGAAAGCGCCGTTGTAAAATTTTAATTCGCTAACCAAATCTTGATTTATCAATGATTGATTTTCTTCCACTCCCTGTCTCAGTAAAAAAGGACGGTAAATTTCGTAGCCGTTCAGATAAATAAGATTTTCCTCGAACGTTCCGCCCCGTACATTATAACCGCTGCTCAATTCATTGTTTGTTGAAACGCCCGATAGAATTTGCACGCTGCGTAAAACATCCGAATAAACCGACGGAATTTTCGAGATTTCTTTTACAGGTATGTTCTGAACAGTTGATAACGGAGTGTTTTTTTGAGCCGTAACCGTAATTTCATCTTCTTCCAAAACAGATGGATTTAATTTGATGTTGAGATAAATCTGTTTTGATGCACCGGATACTATTATTTTTCTCTCTTCTGTTAAAAATCCCACATAGCTGAATTTGATCTTATATTCCCCGTAAGGAAGCTGAAGTGAAAAACGACCTTTATAATCGGAAGTGGTGCCAAATTCTAAATCTTCTGTAAAGATGTTACAACTTATCAATGGCTCATTGGAAATAGTGTTTGATATAACGCCTGAAAGTGTACCTGTTTGTGCCCGTGTAAAGATTGATATGAATAAAACCATTAGAAATGATTTTAATAAATAACCCATATTTATCCCGGTCTAATAATAGAATACTAATTATAGTAGCAATGTCTCGGGATAAACTCCTTTGTTATTTATTAACGATACTAATCTAGTTTGAACTAAAGAAAATTTCAAGAGGCAAATAAGGGGGTTTATGCCCTTTCAAATTAAAAACAGAAAAATCATCGGTTATCTTTGTCGTTGTCATTATTTATTATTCATGAACAAATATTTCCTGATATGGTTAGTTTATGACGAAAAAGGAAAAAAAATAGTAGAGCGTAAAACCCTGCTTCGAAGAGGTGGCTCGTGAAGTTTTTAGATTTATAATAATTACTTTAATCGGACTTTTTCTATTTAGTTGTTCCGGGAAGAAGGATGTAATAGCCGGACTGTTGGAGAAAGGAAAGGGATAGAAAATTGTTTGAATATTTTTACCGAGCCCGGTCTAAAAAAAGAAGCCGGGTTTTTTATGTCTCAAACGATTTTGGTCGTTCACCTCTTTTAAATATATCCCACATTTTTTTATATGCCCTTTCCAAGTTCAAAGCATGTGTATCAAGATCAAAAAGTGGAAGTGAATTCTTACAAGAAAGTATTTTCTCATTTATTGCATTCAATTCTCTTCTGTTTTGGTAATAATAAATAGCTTTTTCCTCGTATTCTGCCACATTTTTGCAAATTAATTCTGAAAGACCTGATGACTGCAAAATGCTTCCGCTCAATCTTGATGCAAAGGATTTGCCGGGTAAAGTAATAAGCGGTAATCCAGAAATTAAAGAACAAACTGCAGTTGTACCCGCGCTGTAATGAAAAGTATCTAAAAATAGATCGGCCAACCGATTTCGCGCGAGAAATTCATCAAGTGGTTGTTTCGGAGCAAATATCACTCTTTCCTTACTAATTCCGTTTTCGTCAATTTCATTCAACAAATTCGCGTGTATTGTCTTATCAGGCTTAGTAAGCCACAAAACACTTTCCGGAGTTTGATGGAGAATATTCATCCAGCTTTTAAATACATCAGGCTCCAGCTTAGTAATGTTATTGAAGCAGCAGAAGACAAATTTATCATCCGGTATTCCAAACTCGGCACGTGTCATTTCTTTTTCGGATACTTTCAAAGGGGACGAAATAAATCTTTGCGGAAGATAGACGATTTTTTCTGTATAATATTCGGAAAGTTGATCTGTGATTACGAACGGATCCGCAATCATATATTGAATAAAATCGGAACCGGTTGTATTTGAGAAACCTAAATAGCAAGCCTGAACCGGGGCCGGCTGAAGAGCGAGAATTTCAATACCTGCATTTGCCGTATATCCGGCCAGGTCAACTAAAATGTCAATCTTATCATCATTGATTTTTTTCGCTGCCGATTCAATATCCATTCCGGCAAGATCAATAAAGTGATCAACTCCATCTTCTATTTTATTTGTGTAAAAATCTTTCCGATGAAGAGGGTCATTTGAATAAGCAAAGATCTCGAATTTATCCCTGTCGTGGTAACGGAACAAATCATAAATTAAAATACCCACGGCATGTTCACGAAAATCGGGAGACATATAAGCAACTCTTAATTTGCGTGATTCGGTTCGATTAAAAGAGAAGTTAACTTTTGCCTTTAAATCCTTAACCCGATCTCGTATTAAATGTGCATTTAATTTTGCAGCTTTTAAATTATCTGCAGGAGGAATAGGATAATAACCGGGATTCATTAAAGGTATTAATGAGTGGAATGATTTATTTTTTGTATAGATTTCTATCAGTTGAATGATACGATTTATATCTTTTTCCCGTGAACTCCAATCGCATTGGTCCATTCTTATAATAATAGTCTGGTATTCGGCATCAATATAATTAGGATTTAACATCAGGGCGTTTTTATAGTAAACCAACGCCTTTTCTTTTTCGCCGCTTAACGAGAGTACATTGCCCAGGTTTACATGCGCTTCAGGCTGATTAGGATTAATTTTCAAAACGGTTTCATAACAAGCAACCGCTTCATTAAGCTTTCCTTTTTCACGTAATATATTACCTAGATTATTATTGGCGATTATTGAGCTTGGATCCAGTTCCAAAGATTTTCTATAATACTTTTCGGCCTCATCGAAATTGTTTTGGTTTTTATTTAAACGTCCGAGATTCAGATAAGGATTTATATAATCCGGTTTGATGTTTAGAGATTTATTGAAACATTCCTCCGCTTTGTTTAATAAGTTCATCGCAAGGTATACTTTACCCAGAGCATTGATATATCTCTCGTCTTCATGTTTAATTTCGATTGCCGATTGATAATGCGCCAGCGCTTCATTCATATTATTGTTCTGGTAGAATAAATTTCCCAGCATAAAAAGCGTATCGCTGTGTTTGGGATCGGTCTGCAGAATCAGCCGGTATAATTGATAGGCATTGTTAAAATCACCCGACTGGTGTTTTCGTACAGCCTCGTTGTAGAGATCTTGAATTTTGGCAGAATTACCATTCATCATATACTGCAATCCAATGCTTTTGAATATAAATCAAAACCGATTTGATTCGAACTAAAATCTACATCGGCCATATATATTTTTTCATCTTTTTTTACATCCCGGTTCAACACTACATTTTCCGCGATACAAATTGGCAAAGATTTTTTTTCATTCATTGCCGGAAAATTTTCTATCATACCGTAGCAAAGATATCCCCCGATACCGTCAAGAACTTCACCTTTCTTAAGATTTTTTTTAGCATATGCGTAAACATTAGTTTGGAAACCATGATCAGGTTGTAGCAGAGATTTATGATTCAGATATGCGTCGGCAACACAAAACATTGATTCGATATGACAAAGGTGGTACGGGCGGTAAAACAAATAAAACGGTCCATTGCCTAATTTATAATAAGAAAGCATTGATGTTTGGTATTCATTATCCTGGTAGCCGATAGCAAAAACTCCGCCCCCGGGCTCGGCGCCCAAAATGTAATCAACAAATGGTTTGCCTTTATAGAGCTCATTAAAATCTAGTAATTGAAAAACCTCCTGTACGGATTTTGCCTCGGGACCGTGCATGCCTGGAATTAATGTTGAGAGTCCCAGCGCGTTTGCCACAAGCGACATTTCCACGTTCAGCTTTGTTCCGTCGGTGTATGCTGTAGCCATTTTGTAGTCGAGGTTACGTTTGTCCGCCTCGGGGATGATTTTAGTCGGGTTGGAATATCTATCAAGAAAACCTTTTATGTTGCCAGCAGTTACGAGGTCGAAGCCCCACAATTTAAGATCGTCTATTAAGTGTTTTATTACTCCGTGCTGATCTCCGTCGCAGCTTGTGTAAACCAGACTGTTTTTCTTCGCGAGATCGAGAAGGTAAGGCCCGAAAATCAAATCGACTTCGGCATTCATCAACACAAGGTGCTTGTTATACATAAGTGACGTCTCGGAAAACAAACCCCCTTCATTGATTGTGTTAGTCGCTTCAATCAATACTTCAATCAACTCACATTGTGAAATTAAAATCCCGTCCTGACAGACAGCAACATAACCTCTCCCGATTGCTTCATTCATTTGCCGCAGATTTTCAACCACGCGGAATTTTTTGTTCAACCATTCCGCGCATTTAACCGCACGGTCAATGTTTATGTCCGCGATCGCCTTGCATTCGATACCTGGTGTGATGGAGCATTGGTAATATAATCCTTTCCCCATCGCCCCCATCCCGATTATTCCGACGCTTATATTCTTTTCCAGCCGCTTCAATTTGTCAAGCATATTTATCTCATTTCAACTAATTATTGATAGTTATGTCTTCGTAAATGTCATTAATGAAATTATTCCACATTACTTTGTATGCTTTCTCAAGATAACCGACCATTTTCTTTGTATCATAAAGGGGAGCTGAATTATGATTTGCGGTTACTTTAGTTTTGATTTCATCGAGCTTGTTTTTGTTTGCGGCTAAATTAACCGCGAGTTCCTCATATTCATCAATGCTTCGGCAGATCGTTTCGGTTACACCCGCCGAAGTTAAAATGCTGGCTCCCATTCTTGAAGAGAAAGTCTTACCCGGCAGTGTTAATACCGGAAGACCCGATATGAGGGAACATACTGCTGTGGTGCCTGCATTGAAATAAAAATTATCAAGAAATAGATCTGCCAGTTTGTTTCTTGCTAAAAATTCTGTAAGAGGAATTTTGGGAAGAAATTTAATTCTGCTTTTGTCGATCCCTTCTTTTTCGGCCTCATTTAAAAGATTCTCCTTGGCAGCATTCCCCGAATCCGACAGCCAAAGAATACTATTTGATGTTCTATGCAAAATATTCATCCAGCTTTTAAAAGAATCGGGCTCAAGTTTGGAAGTATTGTTAAAGTTGCAAAAGACAAATTCATCTTCGGCGGTACCATAGTCTTTTCTTGTTATAGGTTTCTCGGAAATTTTTAGTGGTGAAGAAATGAAAGTCTGAGGCAGAAATACGATCTTTTCTGAATAGACTTTCACCAATTCATCGGTTATGATGAGTGGATCGGAGATAGTGTATTGAATGTATTCGGCTCCGGTTGTATTCGGATATCCTAAATAAAGAGCCTGTATCGGCGCCGGTTGCAATGCAAAGATTTCACCTAACGCGTTGGTAGTATATCCGGCAAGGTCTATTAAAATATCAATTTTATCGTCATGAATAAGTTTGGCTGATTCTACATAGGGGGTCTTTCCTATTTCTTTGAAGTGATCGCACCCACTCCGTATGTTCTCACTATAACCGTCCGACATCTCATACTTATCGGTAGAATAAGCAAATATTTCAAACTCCTCTTTGTTGTGATGACGGAACATGTCGTGTATTAATATGCCGACGGCATGTTCTCGGAAATCCGGGGAGACGTAACCTATTCTCAGCTTCTTCTTTTTATCTTTAGTAAAAGTGAAATTTAATTCTTTCTTAAGACTTTCGATCTTACTTTTAAGAATAGAAGCATTCAATGCGGCAGCTTGTGCCTGTATTTCTGGAGATGTCGATGTATAACCAAGAACCAATAAGGGCATAGCTGCTGTTGTAATTTTATTTTGCTTCTGAATTTCAACCAGTTCAATAAAACGTTTTATGTCGTATTCTCTTTGCGACCAGTCGCAATTTTCAATCCGGATCAAAATTAATTCATATTCTGCTCCGATAAGTGCCGGGTTCAATTTAAGCGCAGTTCTATATTCGAAAGATGCCTTTTCATAATCTTTCAGGTGTTTGTAGATGTTTCCCAGGTTAAGATGCACCTCGGCTTTATTGGGATTAACTCTTAAAATGTTATGGTAACAATTTATCGCATCGTGATTTTTACCAATAGCCTGTAATAAATTGCCAAGATTATTATTGGCCGGAACGGAGCCGGGTTCTATCTCTAATGCCTTTACGTAATGGTCAATTGCTTTATCAATTGCGTTTTGTTTTTTATAATATCTTCCCAAGTTTATATGCGCTTTGAAATACTTCGGATTGATAGCTAAAGCTTTTGAAAAGCATTCGAAAGCGCTTGCAAAATTTTCTTGCAGCAGATAAGCTTTACCCAGAGAATTGATAAACTCTTCATTATTCGGCTGAAGATTAACCGCCGCTTTAAAATAATCGATTGACTCATCAATTCTTTTATTGTGAAAAAAGAGGTATCCTATCATGTGATAAGACGCGGCATGATTTTTATCAACTTGAAGAATAGAAGTAAATAATTGGTGTGCTTGATTAAACTTTCCTCTCTTAAACGCGGCAACACCTTCGTTAAAAACTTCACCAATATTTTTCATTTTTATTTACTCTTATTCTTTGATGTAAATATTTTTCGGAGGATTTCCAGCTTTGTAATTCTCCCACATTTTCAGGTATGCTTCTTCAAGGTAGGATGCCATTTTTTTCGGACTGAATAAAGGCGCCGAATCTTTATTGTTTTTTAATTTTGCTTTCAGTTTTTTGAGATCCTCAAGGTTTCGTGCAAAATGTAACGCTTTTTCTTCATATTCGCGAATGGTGCTGCAGACCAATTCAGGTAATCCTGCCGAATTCAGCATGCTCGCCGCCATTCTTGACGCGTTCGAATCTCCCGCAAATGTAATAATCGGTAGACCCGCGGCTAACGCGCTTACCCCGGTTGAACCAGCGCTGTAATAAAATGTATCGAGAAATAAATCTGCCAGCTCAAATCTCTTCATATATTCGTCTTGAGGGAGTTTCTCTGCAAAGAGAATTCGTTCATCATCAACTCCCCGCGATTTTGCCTCACTTGAAATATTTTTCTTTATTATATCCGAAGCGGAATTTAGCCACAATAAACTGCCGGGTATTTGTTTCAGAATATTCATCCATACGGAAAATACTTCGGGACTCAATTTATAGAGTGAATTGAAACAACAAAACACGAATGCATCGTCGGGTATATTGAATTCGGAACGTTTCATTTCTCTTTCTGCGAATTTCATCGGAGAGTAAAAAAAAGAATGGGGTAGATATACTATTTTTTCTGTATAAAATTTTTCCGACTCTTTTGTAATCAGATAAGGATCTGCCAGAATATATTGAGTAAATTCGGCGCCCATTGTGCTGGGGTATCCCAGGTACTGAGCTTGTATGGGAGCGGGCTGCATTGCATGAATTTCTGTTTGTGAATAAACAGTATAACCGGCCATATCGATTAATATATCAATTTCATCCTGATAAATTCTTTTGGCTGATACATCAAAAGGCAATTTGGAGAGGTCCACAAAATGATCGACTCCTTCTTCAATGGATTTTGTATAAAAATCTTTTACTTCCGGTGTTGCCAGTGAATAGGCATATATTTCAAATTTCGATTTGTCGTGGTGCCTGAAAAGATCATAAATAAGAATGCCAACCGCATGTTCTCTTAAATCGGGGGAAACATAACCTATTCTTATTTTTTTGTGATCTCTGTTTTTGAAATCAAAGTTCAAGGAATTTTTTATCTCGGCCGTTTTTTTTGAATGCATAGCCGCGTTGTGTTCGGCTGCTTGCAGTTGAAGCTCGAGTGAAATCGGGAAATAATTAATATCCAGCATTGGAATTGTTGTACTTCCCTTTTCCTTTGTTGTTTCTTCTTTAATAAGACTTATAAAATTTGCTTCATCCTCTTCGCGGTTGCTCCAGTCACATTGATCGAGCCTTAAACGGATATAGTCGAATTTTGCACCTACAAATTCCGGGTCTAACCTTGTTGCTTCATCTAGGTGGAATCTTGCCTCTTCAATATTTGGGGACTTCATTAATATTTTTGCCAAATAATAGTGCGCACCTAATGATTCGGGTTGATTTTCAATTTCCTGTTTCAAGTACTTTATAGCATTTTCCTGGTCGCCCCGTGAATTATAAGATAATCCTAGGAAATAAGTGGTACCCTCCATTGACGGATTAATGTGAAGTGATTTTAATAGATTGATAATTGCGGCTTCATGGTTACCAAGTGCTTGATATAACTGACCAAGTAGCTTAAGGCTTTCGGCGTCTTTGGGGTTTATGTTTATCGCTTTCTGTATATATTCTTTGGCCTGCAAAGTCTTTTCCATATTCAGATAAAGTTTAGCAATGTTGCTGTAAGCTTTGTATAAAGAGGGATTATTTTCAATCGCCCTTTTATATCCCTCCAAAGCTTTCTCGTTTTCTTTTTTCAATACATGAATATTGGCTAAATTTAAATGAGCCTCTGCTTGATTTGGGTTAGCTTTTAAAATTGTTTCATAGCAGCTTGCGGCTTCATCTATTTTATTCATTTCTTGAAGAATATTTCCCAGGTTGTTGTTTGCCGCTATTGAAAGAGGTTCAATTTCTAATGCTCTCCGGTAAAATTCGACTGCCTGGCTCAGTTTATTTTCTTTTCTAAAAAGTTTGCCAAGATTTAAATGAGCTTTAACAAAGTTTGGATTAATATTTAAGACTTTTTCGAAAGATTTCTTTGCTTCTTCAAATTTTCCCAAAGCTATGTAGGATTTACCTAAACCGTTAATATAGTTCTCATTATTAGGGGATATATTGCATGAGGATTGAAAAGAGCTAAGCGCTTCTTCATACTTGCCCGCCTGGAAATAAAGATTACCCAGCATAAAGTGAGCCGGGTCGTAATTAGGATCGGAACGCAATATTGTTGTATATAACTGAAAAGCTTTATTTAGGTCGCCTAATCGATGTTTTTTGATAGCCTCACTTAAAACTATTCGGTTTATATCTTTAGCCAAAAATTTTGCCCCGTTAAAATGAGATTAAAAATATGTTAATTCGGAGTCGATATCAATAAAGAATTGGTAAATAAAGATATTTAGTCCAATATTGAGATGTAAATAAGGTTTATTAGATTTTTTGATACAAATAAATAATTCCTCCCGCATGAAACTTTTTTATTTATATTCACGTTACAAATATGACTTCAAGTCTTTTAAATCAAACTTCCCTTCTGTTTCCTCCGAAATAAGCGATTTGAGATCAAAACCATCCATCAATACTTATAAAGGATCAATATGAAAAAAATGCAACAGCCAAAGTACAGTTGGTATAAATATCATCTGGCTTTGAAAAAGTACCAAAATATACATGCTCGAATTGAGCAGAGTATAGAAGATGGTTCTTTTTGGGAATTGGCAGAAAAATTTCAAAAAGCACTATTAAGACGCTTAAATATTTTGTTTAAAAGACTTCTCAGAATACTTCAAGGTGTTCGCCTGGGAACAGCGGCTGCCAGCGTTGCCTTCATGATTTTAACAGGTAATATCAATGCCCAAAGTCTTACCCAGCAGACGGGTTCGGCAAATCCTTTTAACGGTGTTGATGTTGGATCTTATAGTGTGCCGGCGTTTGTAGATATTGATAACGACGGTGATTATGATGCATATATTGCTTCATACGGTCAGCTTTCGTATTATGAGAATATTGGTACAAACACTGCCCCGGTATTTCAGACTTCTGCTTCGGGAAAATTAAAAGCAGCGGATTTAGCCATGCCCCCTATGCCCGGTGGATTTTATGATAATAGTAGTCTTTATAGCCGCGTAGTTCCTGCTTTTGTAGATATTGACGGTGACGGAGATTTTGATCTTAAGATTGGAATGCAAGGTGGTTACACTAATAATTATGTTAATAGCGGAACCGCAACTTCTCCAGCCTTTGGTTATACAGGTCAAAATGCTCTTTCTACCCCCAGTGTTTATGATGCAGCCCCTGCATTTGTAGATATTGATAATGACGGTGATTTTGATGCTTTTGTAGGTAACCAGTTCGGTCAGATAATTTATTATAAAAATTATGGAACAAACACCGCTTCTTGCTTTGGCTCTATATGGACCGGAAGTGCCAATCCTTTATACGGGTTCAATGTTAGTTGTAATGCAAAACCGGCATTCGTAGATTTTGATGACGACGGTGATTTTGATGCTTTTGTCGGTGATCAAATTGGTAATACTACAGACGGTAAAATTCATTATTTTAAGAACAACGGAACAAATTCGGCTCCGTCATTCGGTACAGTACCGGCTTCAGAAAATCCATTCGACGGCTTATTTTTGGGACAATATTTAGCACCGGCATTTGTAGATATTAATGGTGACGGCAGTATTGACGCGTTTGTCGGAGCGGCAGACGGGACCATAAAATTTTTCAGCGGTGTGAACCCCAACCAAGCGCCGGTTTTAGCTAGTATTGAAGGAACGCCGATAGATTATATGGAAGGCGCTGGCAATGCTCCTATAACAAATTCTATTACTCTTACAGATGCTGATGATACAAACATGGAAAGCGCTGTTGTCCAAATTACAGGTAATTACCAAGCCGGTCAGGATCAACTTAACTTTATAAATCAAAATGGCATAACAGGAACCTGGGATCCCGCTCTCGGTAAATTGACTTTAACCGGAAGCGCCGCAGTAGCAGATTATCAGGCAGCTCTTAGATCAGTTTCTTTTAGTAATAATAGTCAAAGCCCGGAGAACAATTTAAGAACTATCAGCATTACAGTTAATGATGGTGACGCGAATAGTAATACTTTAACAAGGGATATAACAGTAACCGGTGTAAACGACGCTCCTTTCCTCCTTACAAATCGCGTTGCACCAATTGACGAAAGCGGTTCAGTAGTCTTAGATAATTCATTCCTTAGCGCCGACGATCCGGAAGGCTCAATTCTATCTATCAGATATTATGTTGATCAGGGCCCGACTCACGGAACACTCTCAAGCAATGCATTCACACAGAATGAGATCAATCAAGGTCAAATTTCGTATATGCATAACGGCGATCTGAGCGAATCGGATAGTTTTACTTTCCATCTTGAAGATGGTGAGGGGGGCGTTTCCGATAATTATACTTTTAATATTGCGATCAATCAAATTAACACGGCACCGGTATTAAGCGAAATTGAACCTTCTACATTGCAATTTGTAGCCGGAAGTCAGCAGACACCTGTAACCGGAACATTGCAAGTGAGTGATGAAGACAATGCCGATTTAGTAGGGGCTACAGTTACAGTAGGTAATTATGTACCCGGCGAAGACTTTTTAGTATTCACAGACAGCGGCGGTATTACGCATACTTTCGATGCCCAAACCGGTATGCTTAACTTGACAGGTACAGCTACTGTTGCCGGTTATCAAAGTGCGCTTCGCAGTGTAGAATTTTTAAACCTATCAGGTGTGCAGAGTCTAAATTCCACACGAATAATTTCCTTTGTAGTTAATGATGGTGTTGCAGATAGTGAACCGGTAACCAGAACGATTTCGATTGAAATTCCAACAGGTACTTCAGCAGATTTAACACCTCCATCAAATGTTACCTCTACATATAATCCGGACGGTACTGTAACCGTTACATGGGAAGATAACACTGGTAACGAAATAGGTTACATTATATACAGACAATTAGTGACCGAAGGAAAATTAAGTGTTATAAACGCGTATGAAGAAATAGGAATTGTTTCAGCAAATAGTGTTTCGTTTGTTGATGAAACAGCTCAGGAAGGAGTTGCTTACAGTTACAAAGTCGTTGCATACGATGATAATGGTATTTCCGACGGAGGGGAAGGAACAGAAGTAGTACAAACTAAATCGTTAATACCTCCCTCTGATTTGTCAGCTGAAATTAATGCAAGCGAACAAATTGTATTGACGTGGATTGACAACTCACAAATTGAAGAAGGATATAAAGTTGAAAGAGATGGAGGAAGCGGTTTCGTTGAAATTGCCGAAGTTGAAACTGGTGTTACAACTTATACCGATGAAACAGCTACTCCGGGTGTATCATATACTTATCAAGTATATGCATTTTCGAGTACTTCTGTCTCGGAAAGTAGTAATACTGCAACAATATTGATAACCGGTATAGAAGACTTTGACGGAATGACTCCGGTTAATTTTGTGTTGAATCAAAATTATCCTAACCCATTCAACCCAACTACAACTATTAGATTTGGATTGCCGAGTGAAAGCCATGTTACAATTAAGGTGTTTAATATGCTCGGTCAGGAAATAGCATCATTGGTAAATAATGTTATGTCCGGTGGATATCACGAAGTACAATTCGACGCTACAAAATTGACAAGCGGAATTTATGTATATAAAATCCAAGCAGGCGATTTTGTCCAGATTAAGAAAATGATTCTTATGAAGTAACGACACTTGTTGTTATTTGATTCTATTATTTAAAAAGAAAACCCGGTATCAATAAGATGTCGGGTTTTTTATTTCCCGTTAGCCAGGGAAATTGGTATAATCTGTTTTAATTGATTCTGAATTGTTTGTATAAATAACTATGAACCTTATCACCGGCAGGAATTTCTATCTTTACAAATTTGGCCGCTTCATTAAAAGGAAGAAAAATCAATCCGCCGATTTGTTCGTCCTGATTTAAAGTTGTCTTTCTAAGCACTTCATTTTTCCAAAACTCTTTTTCGGAATTAAGATTGTCCATATCAACGTCGTAGTCGATTTCTTCGTTAACCTGGTTGTTGGTAAAGATCGCCACGTCTTCGGCAATTTCGTAGGCATCGTCTCGGTCATCGTCGTCTGCAATGTCGGCTATTACGCTGAAGAGTCCGAACATGATATTCAAACCTGTGGTTGCTTCGTGCCATGTATCCCGGTTTTTTATTTCCTCATTCAAGTTGTCAATCTGTTTTTCGGGATTAACCGCGTAATTTTTATCCCAGTTAAAAAACGGTTCCATGTTTGAGTTGAGATAAGTTATCGAAATCTCTTCGGGACTGAAGACTATAGGCTCACTGTCTTTGTTCAGTGCTTGTACGTAAAATACATAGTGTTCTTTATTCTGGTCATCGAACTCGATGGATGTTGCGGCCAGGTTGTCTTCTTTGCTTACGTATTCTCTGCCGTCGCTGTAATCGGCCCCTTCTTCGATTGTAGAAATTCTATAAACCGGTGAAGGCGCACATGACATTAAAAGAAGTGAAAGAAGTATTACCCAAATCGTGTTTAATATAATTGTCGTTCTCATCGTAAACTCCGGAATTGTATCTAAGTTTTTATTTAAAGGAACAGGTTTACCTTTTGAGATAAACCTGTCCCGTTGAATTTCTACCAAGCGTAACCTATATCGAATCTCAGTGCCGGTACCTTGCCGCTGAAGTTATGAAAATCGCCGTCATGGTCTTTTGCGGATCCGGTATAGTAATCCATGCCGATTCCCAAACCGATCGCGAATTGATCACCGGGGAACCATTGCCATCCAACAAGAAGGCCTACCGAAAACGGATCAACCGAATCATCGTCAACTGTAAGGTGATTGTACGAAATGTTCGGTGCTATATAAAATCCACGCAAATTTTTTCCTGAAGGGTAGTAACGCAGTTCGGCATTGAAACCTATTCCTCCCATACCGACGATTGTAGGTGCTTGAAATCCGGCTCCCACCGCAATGTCATCGGCTATCTTGCCGAAATAAGAAATGTTATAGAAAAGAAAAAACTTAAGCGGATTAATAATTAACATATTGCTGCGCGGTGTTATATCTTCACTATCTGAGACAATTACAGACGATGTATATAAAGTGTCGCCTGTTGCTTCGTTAACGGTTACTTTTGTTTCGTCGGTACGAACCTGCGCAAAAAGGTTAAGTCTAAATAACATTAATAAAAAAGTTAGTGCAGCTTTCATCTTGGGATCCCCCAGTTTTATGAATTCAAAACTCCCCTATGTTGGGAAATATTTTCAATTTGAATGCCAACATAACAGGGTTTTCAATAATGACAACTGAATTTTATTTTCGGGTGATTTTCAAAAGAAAATCATTAATGTCATTTCAAATCCTCGTGTATGTTACATCTAAGCGGAAACACAGTGTAGCATTTACTATACACAAATGAATATTTTTGTATGTAATAAAACTAAATGATGAAATAAAAAAGAAAAATAATGATATGATATTAAGGATTTGTAAAGTAAATATGAAGATGACATCCTGTCCCAACCACTTACCAATTTCAGAATGTCATCTCATGATTGTTTGCCCTCTCAAACTTTTACTGGTGTTGAGAAAACCGCATTTCAAAGATTAATGATCCCCGTATTTCTTTTCGCCGGCTGTAACTTCCAGTTTTAAATAATTTTCTTTAGGCGGAAGGGGGCATGTTGCAAACTTACTGAATGCGCAGGGAGGATTGTAAGCTTTATTAAAATCGATATAGGTTATTCCTGTGGAATCGGGGGGATCAACAGATAAAAATCTTCCGGCACCATATGTATCTATTCCATTAGTCTGATCTGCGAAAACTAAAAAGAGGTAATCTTTCCCCAGCGGTTCCAATGTATAAATCCCCCCGTCTTTTTCAAATTCTAATTTACCGTAGCATTCACTTTCGGAGACAGTACCGATGATGCTCGGTACTGAAATTTTCTTCGGCGGTATGTATGGAACGAATTTAGCTTCAATTCGCCAGTCTTCGTTAACAGGATATCTATCAATACCTGTAAATGTTTTTATAAGTTCGGCTTCAAAATCGCGGACCCTAACACCGAATTTATTTTCTCTCTTTATAATAAACCATTGGAGTGTTCCATGATTAAGCAGTGTCGGTTCCCCCGATTGATCGCTGTTTAATATCATCTCGGTTACCGGTTCGTTATTTGATGTAATTTCGATATCCGTGTTGACTTTAATTGTTATCACTCCCTTGTTCAGTGTTAAAACACCCATGAAAGGAGCTATGTTGCTGCTGTTAAAAACAATATCGTTTGAAGAGTCTGAACCAAACGAGTTTTCCCCCTCATTAAGCCAATAGAGGCCAATAAGATTCAACCACCCATTGGATTTTTTAAGATTCTCAATCCTTTGTTGGTGCCATGTATTAATTTCGCTTATATATTCGGGGCTCCCTTTTTGTCGGTATGTTTCCTGACACCCGAATAATAAAAGAGTGAATACAACAATCGCCGGAATTTTGTAAAAACCAAAGCGGTATAATGATAAAAACATCCCGTACCCTTATATAATTGTGAAAAAATTGGTGCTAAAATTTAAGGGAATTAATAATTAACAAAAAATCCAAAGTGATATAAAAAATTTTCCCCATTTGCCGGTATCATATTAAGGATACGTAAAATAATACTAATTTCTGAAAATTCATTATAACCGTTTAATAGATTTTACTAACTTAGTTCAAAAAAATTTTTTATCTTAAGACAATTTTTTCGGGAGATAGAATGAGAAGAAGATTTGTTTACTGCTATTTCTTTAAACATGATTTAAACCAGATCAAAGAAATTATTCCGATGCATGACCGTTATTGGGAGAAACTGAAGCTCAAAAATTATTTGTGGGGAGAATTTGCAGACGGTTCCGGCGGTATGGTTAGTTTCGACGCACCCAATAAAGAAGAAGCAGAAGAAATTATTATGGAAGACCCGCTTATAGTGGCTAATGCAGTTGATGAGAAGTGGATCAAAGAATTGATAGTGGAGAATTAATTTTTTTCCATCCTCTAATTAATTCGAAATTTATCCGGGTAATCTAATTGCCCGGATTTTTGCCGATATTTACATTTATAAAAAGTATAATTAGAAACACTTTTTATGAAGTTCAGATATTGAATGAAAAATTACTTTTATTGAAGTTTCCACTCAAACCACTTAAATTGTCTTTAAATTTAAATTCCACTCATATACAACCAAAAATTACTCTGTGAGGTCTAAAACAGCAGAAGAGAAAGGAAAAATGGTACAAGAAGACGATAATTTAATTAAGGAAGCCCAGAGAGGAAATATGCAGGCCTTCGAGCAACTCATATTTAAATACGACCGCCATGTTCTTAACATAGCTAAGTCCTTCAGAAACAGTGAGGATGATGCAAAGGACATCTATCAAGAGGTTTTTATGAGAGTGTTTAAAGGACTGAAAAACTTCCAATTTAAGAGTGAATTCTCTACATGGCTCTTCAGGATTACAACCAATGTCTGTATCACTTTTGAGAATAAGAAAAAACGGCACACACATGATTCGATCGATCGTGAAATAGGATCGGAAGAAGACGAAAGTACATCAACATTGGCGGATTATATTCCGGGTGATGAATTGAATACCGATGCCAGAGCTATAGGGTACGATCTATCGAATCACATCAATAGGGCGCTCGAAACTTTGCCCCCCCAGCAGAAAATGGTATTCACTTTGAAATATTATCAGGATTATAAAATAAGAGAAATTGCGGAAATGATGCAATGTGCCGAAGGGACGGTTAAAAGATATTTATTTACCGCAACTAATAAAATGCGTGATCAATTGAAAGATGTATTCGAGGTATAAAATGAACAAAAAAGATTTAAAAGAACTCATTCAGCTCTATGTTGTCGGCGATCTAAACGAAGAAGATAAATTGCTTGTAGAAAATGTAATGCTCGAAAACGATGAGCTTAAGAATGAATATGAAAACTTAAAAAAACTTTATGAAGTTTTCTCGCAGAACAGACCCGCTCCCATTTCGGATAAATTGGTTGATAAAGCTAGAGCCGAATTTATGAGATCGGTTAAAGCCGAAGCGGCTAAAGTATCATTATCCGATAAAATTGCCGGTGCAGTAAAAGATTTCCTTTTTGTAAACTATAAATTGGCATTCAGCAGTATGGCAACATTGGTAGTGGGTATTTTCCTGGGATACTTTTTATTTGCAAAAGGCCCGGTGCAAACACAGTTCGCAAATTCAGGTAAAGTTATTGATGTTGACAACTTTGAAGAAAGCAATTTACAGATTTCCAATATTAGATTGAAAAGTCCTTTCACCGATGAAGGGATAATCGAATTCAGTTTCGACGCTATCAAACCGATAAGTTACACCGGCAATGCAGATGATGAATTCACAAGGAAGCTTTTGGCGCAGGCTTTATTAACAGCAGAAAATCCCGGCGTTAGGTTAAAAACAATGAATACAATAGCCATGCAGTCACAAAGAAATTTTATCCCAGATTCTAAAGTCAAAAACGCTTTGATTACAACACTTAAAGTTGATGAAAATCCGGGAGTTAGAAGAGAAGCGCTGAATGTATTGATGAAATACCCGATGGATGATCAGATGCGGGATGCTTTTTTATTCGTACTTCAGAATGATAAAAACTCCGGTATGAGAGTAGCTGCAATCAATGCCCTTGTTGACTGGAAAGAACAGGGAAGATCAATAGATGATGAAATAAGAAATGTATTAAATAAAAAAGCAGAGACCGACCAGAATGATTTTATTCGTATCCGGGCGGCGTCTTTGCTCAAGGAGGTAAACTAATATGAAAACCCTAAAGATATTTTTGAGCTTGCTGCTTTTAATGATAGTCTCAAACAGTATTATTATAGCAGGTAATAATTTGCAGGAAGAAACAAAAAGCTTTTCCGTCTCAAAAGGGGGAATACTCATTGTAAATGTAAATCCTGGAGATATTACTATCGGTACTTGGGAGAAAAATGAAGTATTAATAAAAGTAGGGGGCCTGGAAAAAGACGATTTAAGAGATTTAATGATGCAGAAAAAGGATAATAAAATATATGTCGAATTCGAATCAAATTGGGGCCGGTCTAATGATACAAAATTTTACATCACAATTCCCTCACAGTTTTCTGTTGATATTAAAACCACCGGTGGCGATATCGATCTTAAAGGGAATATTAAAGGATCATTAGATGCATCCACATTCGGGGGTGATGTTGATTTTATGAGCGTTGTGGGGGATGTTAACGTGAGTACATCCGGCGGTGATATTTCATGTATTGATATTGAGGGAAAATTAAGACTGAATACTCAAGGGGGCGATATAAGAATCGGTTCCGTAAAACTGGGTGATGCAAAAGTATCAACCATGGGGGGAGATATTAGGATAGACGATGTCTCTTCCGATCTCGAAGTGAAAACTTACGGCGGTGATATTACGGTGGGCAACATCGGCGGAAGCGCGGAAGTGGTTACATACGGCGGTGATATAAAATTGCAGGAAGTTTCAGGAAGTGTAGATATGAGCACATACGGCGGCAATCTCTCATTGAAAAGCGCAAGCGGACATGTTAAAGCAAGCACTTACGGAGGGAACATTACACTTGAAAATATTACAGGTACGGTTGATGCAAAGACATCGGCAGGAAGAATAAGAGTTGAGCTTAATCCCGCCGGGAAAGGGAGCAGCAGGCTGAAAACTTCCGCCGGTGATATTGAACTTACAATTCCATCAACTGCTAAAGTTACTATCGAAGCTGAAATTGAATTTGACGGACATCGTGAAAGAAGAAAAAAAGAGTACAAAATAATCTCCGACTTCAAAGAAAAAACTTACGTAAATGAAGAAGATTCAATTTTCGCCGTCTATGAATTGAACGGCGGCGGTGAAAAAATTAGACTGGAAACGGTTAATTCAAATATAAAAATCAAAAAATCATCTAAATAAGGGGGTAACTATGAAACGATTATTAATATCACTAACACTGGTGATTGCCATATTGAGCTTAACGGGGGCATACCCGGCATCAAATGAAACAACGTTAGGAGATAACTTTTCCGCGGCAAAAAATTTACATTCTTTTCCAGGCACGAAAGACATAAAGAAAGAATTTGATGTTAAGAAGGGGCAACTATTATCAGTTGAATTAGATGCAGGCGGAAGCATTAAGATTAAAAGCTGGGATAAAGAAGTTGTAGAAGTAAATGTGTCTATATCGGGTAGCGATGCCGAAGATGTTGAAGTTGAGTTTGAACAAAATTCGAGCGGCATAAAAATATACGCCGATTATGAAGGATCTCACAGAAACCGTTCTTCCAATATTAGATTCGAAATAATGGTTCCAAAACAATTTGATGTCGATTTCGAAACAACAGGGGGATCGGTTTCAATTGATGGAGTTGAAGGCACACTTGAGGGTAAAACAATGGGGGGCTCTCTTAATCTTTCTAACCTAAAGGCAAAAATCAATATGTCCACAATGGGGGGATCTATTGAATTGACTGATTCCGAACTTGACGGAAAAGTTAAAACTATGGGGGGATCAATCTCATTGGAAAACTTAACAGGAGATGTTGATGCTGAAACAATGGGGGGTTCTATTGATCAAAAAAATGTTAAAGGTAGAAAAGGTGCAGACGGCAAAGCTCTTAACCTGAAAACCATGGGAGGTTCTATCCGCGTTGATGATGTACCCAACGGAGCTTACCTAAAAACTATGGGTGGAAATATAAGTGTTAAATCTGCAGGTAAATTTTTAGAAGTTGAAACAATGGGGGGAGAAATAGAAGTTGATGCAATTGACGGAAGTATTAAAGGCAAAACAATGGGGGGTGATGTTTTTGTAACTATGATCGGCGATCCTGCAAAAGGAGATAGAGATGTTTCTTTAACCTCCATGGGAGGAGACATCGAACTGACAGTTCCTAAAGGATTATCAATGGATGTTGATATTGAAATAGAATACACAAGAGACTACGAAGACGATGTAGAAATTATCAGCTTTTTTGATATTAAAAAGGAAAACTCGGATAACTGGAAATACAGCCATGGTAATAAGAGTAAGATTCTTTACGGAACTGCAACTGTCGGCGACGGTAAAAATAAAATTAGAATTAGAACTATAAACGGTGTGGTCAAATTGAAAGAATTAAATTGATGATGAGATAAATCAGGTAATTATATTTAGCCCGGTTGCAATTTATTGGAATCGGGTTTATTATTTTAAACCGAGAAAATCCATCAATCTTTCGTGCACATCGCCTGAAATTTTCGAGTCATATTTTTTATATAACTCAATTGTTGTTTCAATCGAATTATAATATTTTTGACAATTCTTGCAGTTCTCAAGATGTTCTTTAATTGCAATGCACTTCGGCGAATCCAGCTCTTCGCCAAGATTATCGCAGATGTGGCTCATTACATCTTTACACTTAATTTTATCCTCTTTCATAGCCGAATGTTTGATTTAGTTCATTTCTTAAAAATGCCCTGGCTCTGTGTAATCTCGATTTTACCGCCGGGACTGTTAAATTAGTTATCTTCCCTGTTTCTTCTGTAGATAATCCTTCTATATCTCTCAACAGGAAAACAATTTTATAATCCTGCGGGAGTTTATTAATCGACCTATCCAATACTTTTTTGAGTTCTTTATCTTCTGTTACTTTTTCCGGCGTTATTTTCCAATCTGCAATATTCTTTTCATCAATCAGGTTATCGTCATCATCCAAAGAAGTATAACCATATTTTTTTTGCGACCTTGCCAGCATCAAGCAATGATTCGATACAACAGTGTAAAGCCAAGTAGACAATTTAGATTTACCGCTAAACTGCTTAATCGATTTAACCATACTCATAAAAGTTTCCTGCATGGTATGTTCAGCTCGTTCTTTATCACGGCAAATTTTAAAAGAAAAATTATATACAGTTTGCTCGTAATTTTTAACGAGCTCTGCCAATGCTTTCTTATCCCCGTTCCGGGCTCTTTCTATTAGTTTATCTTCATCCATTTGATTTGATGCTTTCTTATAAAAAAAGATTCAATTGATTTCTAATGATTTCCATAAATACCAGGCCGCAATGCTGTTGTAAGGGGCCCAATTATACTTTTTCGAGATTTTAGTTATTTTTTGTTCATCCGGTAATTTTTTCAAATTGTAATTTAACATAATTGCCCGTTTGATGCCAAGATCGCCCGTCGGCAGAATATTTAATCTTCCAAGTGTAAATATCAAAAACATATGAGCCGTCCAAGTACCAATTCCCTTTATTTGTGTCAATTCGGCAATAATTTCCTCGTCCGTTTTGTTTTTTAGGTTTCTTAGATTTATTTCTTTATTATCCAGCTTTAGTGCAAGATCCTTAACATATTTTATTTTTGCTACCGATAAGCCAAAAGATTTAAGTTCTTCATCTCTTGTTTTTAAAATCATTTGAGGTGTGATCTTGTTTTCGTAATTTGCTATAAATCTTTTATTTATTGCGGCGGCAGAAGCTATTGATAATTGCTGCCCGACTATGGTTTTTAGCAATGCTGTGAAATATTTGGTGTGAGGTGCCAAATTGCATTTACCGAACTTTTTTATTATCCTTGACATTACGTTATCATGCTTAGAAAGGTGATTTATCGCGCTTAAATAAGGATTTTTAGATTTTTTTTCTATCATATTTATTTTGAACAGTTAAATGGAAAATCAACTTTTATTGGCTTTACAAAACAATAAGTTACTGAAAAACGTAGATATTTCTAAGATCAATCTTAAGAATATTAGAGGGAAATTAATTACTATAAATGAAGGGGAAATTCTCTATAGGGATGGTAATACGGCAGATTCTATTTTTTTAATAGTTAGCGGTCAAATGAATCTTGTTAGGAAAAAATTGCTCGGTAAAACCAGGTCTCTTATTTTAAGTGAAAATGAATATATCGGGAGTGACGAATTTTTTGATGAAACCGCAAGAACATCAACCGCGGTAGCATTGAAAGATTCTTACTTAATTGAATTATCCGATTTTGAAGTCAATCAGCTAATAGAACAGGATCCTTCGGTTTACGAAAATTTACGAGAATCTATTCATGGTAGCCAAGTTCCTCTTTCATCAACCTCCTCTGCTCATAAACCAATTATTGAAAAGGTCGCACCTGTTTCCGAGTCTGAATTTGCAGAATCTTCTGCTCCGGAAATCGATTCCACCGATAATAAAAATTTTGACGATGAGATTAAACCCGGGGAGGAAATATTCATCCCGCTTAACGATAAACCTGAAACCAATGCTGAAGATAAAATAACAAAAGACGAAATTGATATTGATACTTATAAAGCATTGCAAAGCATGGAAAATTCGGGCAATTTTAGAACGGATAACGATAGAACAGAGGATAATCCGCTTTATAATTTTGGCGAAGACGATTCGGCATTTTTCGCCGGATTAAATGAGATAGAGGAAAAACCTGCGGAAGAAGTGTCCCCCGCGCCGTTCGGAAAAGTTGAACCAAAACAGGCAGATGACGATTCCGATCCGCTCAAAGGATTCAAACCGGAATCGGATTTGGAGAATGATCTTTACAAAGGATTTAAAGATACTCCATTCATAAAAAATGAAAATGAACCGGTTGCCGAAAACGATGCCGATCCTTTCAGGGGATTGGAGATGGACTCGGTTGCCGAAGATGATGCCGATCCTTTCAGGGGATTGGAGATGGACCCGGTTGTTGAAGATGATGCTGATCCTTTCAGAGGATTGGAGATGGACCCGGTTAGTGAAGATGATAAAACCCCTTTCAAGGATTTAATGAAAAACTCGGCCGCAGAGGATAACGCCGACCCATTCCAAAGTTTTGAAGAAGATCCTAAAAGCGAAAGCAATATTGATCCGTTTGAGAATTTGGAGGAAATACCCGGCACCGAGAATAATAAAGATCCTTTCAAAGGATTTGAAATGAATTTTGCATCGGATAAAACTGACGATTCCTTAGAAGGGCTGAATTTTAATTCGGCATCTGAAGAAACAGACCGATTTAACAATAGTGAAAATAGAATAGTTGAGGATTTTGATTCCGCTTCTAAAGTAAAACAGGAAACCGAGTCATTAATCGACAAAGACACAATAGTGCCCGAAGAAATAAAAGCTCCGTTAATACCAAGTGCAGCTAGAGAGAAAAAATTTAATAAATTGGAGGATGAAGTTATGACCGCCGAACAACTCGAATTGATCAATAAAGCAGCGGAACTGGTTAACTCGAATATTCAAATTGATGATGTGCTGAAGAATATTGTTGATGTTGCTACCAACCTTACCAAGGCCGATAGAGGAACTCTTTATTTGGCTGATAAAGAAACAAACGAGCTCTGGTCTAAAGTTGCTATGGGAAACGAGATGAAAGAAATTCGTCTTAAAATAGGAGAAGGTATTTCAGGTTGGGTAGCCGAGAGCGGTGAAGTGGTGAACATTGAAGATGTTAAAGCCGACCAAAGATTTAAATCCGATTTTGATAAATCGAGCGGTTATACAACCAAGAATATGCTCTGTTTCCCGATTAAAAATAAAAAAGAAGAAGTAGTCGGCGTTCTTCAGTTGTTGAACAGTGCTAATGGAAAATTCTCCGACTTAGATCAGGAATTTTTAAATGCTCTCTCTATTCATGCTGCCCTCGCTCTGGAAAATGCAGGTTTGGTTGAAAAGCTTCTTCACGGCGAAAGAGTTTCATCGTTGGGTAAAATGGCCAACTTTTTAATTCAGGATATTAAAAAACCGATTCTTGTAAGTAAGAGGTATGCAGAGCATCTTAAAACAAAAGAACTTCCTCCAGAAATTGCACAAGTCTTGGATATGATGCTTGAACAATTGAATCAAGTTGCAGATTTGGTTCAAACAACATCAAGTTATTCGGAAGGGAAAAGAATTCTGCATACGCTTACCGTTAACTTTATGGCAACCATGGAAGACTTTTCCCAGCGGATGGCCTCTTATGTGCAAACCAGAAGTTGCGAGATTATAAATAATGTTGATGCCAATATTAATATCAAACTTGATGTTAAAGAATTTTATCAATGTTATATGCACATTGTTCGCAATGCTTGCGATGCAATGCCCGACGGCGGAAGGATAGTCGTTTTTTCATCAATTGAAGATAAAAATCTGGTTCTTTCTTTTAAAGACAACGGGCTTGGAATTCCCGATAGTATAAAAGATAAAATTTTCGAACCGTTTACATCTCACGGCAAAAAGGAAGGAACCGGTTTGGGATTATCCATTACCAAACAAATTGTTGAAGCTCACGGCGGCACAATTGATGTGGAAAGCAATCTTGGTGAAGGAGCGACAATTATAATTACTCTGCCCCTTTAATATGAAAAGAATTTGGGGTAATGCAATATAATTTAATTACTATCCTCGGCCCGACTGCTGTAGGCAAAACCGGTCTTGCCGCCCGGCTTGCTGGTAGGTTTGGAGGTGAAATTATTTCTGCCGATTCCAGACAAGTCTACAGAGGATTGGATATAGGTACCGGGAAAGACCTGGCGGACTATACGGTTAACGGGGGTAGAATTACCTATCATCTAATTGATGTAGCGTCACCGAATGAGGAATTTAATCTTTACCAATTCAACAAGCTATTCTATAAAGCTTATAATGAAATATTGGTGAAAGGAAAAACACCTTTCCTGGTTGGGGGCACAGGATTATATCTTCATTCCGTTCTTAAAAGATATGATTTGGCGGAAATTGATTTCACAAGCGACCGCTTTAAAGAATTGGAAGCAATAAATCTTGCTGATTTAACCAAGCTGCTTAAACAAATAAATCCATCGCTGCACAACACAACAGATATCCTAGTAAAAGAAAGAGTGATAAAAGCTATTATGGTTAGTGAGGCAGACACCGGTAGTGATAATGTTGTTAAAACGGAAATCAACTCGCTGGTTATCGGTGTGAAGCGTGAAAGAGATGAAATAAAAAAATCGATCACAAAGAGATTGAAACAGCGCCTCGAGGAAGGAATGATCGACGAAGTGAAACGGTTGGTTGATGAAGGGGTATCATACGACAAGCTGATGTTTTGGGGATTGGAATATAAATATACCGGTTTATATTTGAAAGGCGAACTCAATTACAATGACATGTTTCAAAAGTTAAACAGCGCGATACATCAATTCGCTAAGCGGCAGATGACATGGTTCAGAAAGATGGAACGCGAAGGAATAACCATCCATTGGATCGAAGGACCTGATTACGACACCGCATCGTCACTTATCGCAAAAGAGTATTTCAACAAATCAGCACCGGACATTGTATGAACAATCCCGGCATTGCAAGTGATATACCTCCGCATGTTGCCAAGTATTTGAAGAAACACTCATCAGGCAGTTGGAAACTTGAGCTTTCATCGGCAAAGAAATTTAAGATGGCGGTTGTTGTCCCCGCCCTGATGGAATACGATAACATCAAACGCCTATTACTATCCCTTGCGAAAAACAACCCCGCATTGTTTGATGAATGCGTTGTGATATTTGTTATCAACAACACTGCGAATACTAAAACCGAAGCGAAGCAGGACAACTTAAAATCGATAGAGATTATCAGAAAAATTTTGCAACGCAACATCGATGATGAATTCATCTCTACTATTGTTGATTCCGGTCTGCAAGTGGGACTGGTCGACGCGTCTACAGAAGGGAATGAACTCAACGAACGAAACGGGGGAGTTGGACTTGCGCGTAAAATTGGAATGGACCTATCGCTTACGATTTTTAATTATGCCGATCAATCTTGCAAAAATATTCTTGTCTGTTTGGACGCCGATTGTGTTGTTGATGAAAATTACCTGCATGAAGTTTATCATTCGTTTCAAATCAATAATTACAGCGGCGCGTATATAAAATTCCGGCACAAAATTTACGGCGACGAACTCGTTCATCAAGCGATGACCTGTTATGAAATTTATATGCGTTACTATGTACTCGGTTTGAAAATTGCCGGATCGCCTTACGCGTTTCACACTGTCGGATCAACACTCGCGTGTGACGCAGAGAGCTACATTAAAATCGGTGGCATGAATAAGAAGAAAGGGGGAGAGGATTTTTATTTTATGGAGAAGCTCGCCAAGATTGGTAAGATCGGTTACATCGATACGACAATAGTCTACCCGGCGGGGCGGCATTCATGGCGCGTTCCTTTCGGCACGGGTCCCAGAGTGCGGAGATTCAGCGAACAAACACATGATGAATATTTTCTTTATTCTTTTAAATCATTTTTGTTGTTGAAGGAGTGGCTGCAGTTGTTTAACTCCGATGAAATCTTAAATGCAGAAGAATATCTTGAAACCGCCGGGGAGATAGATCGTTCCATAAGAATATTTTTGGAGAAGAATTCTTTTAGAGAAGAGTGGGCAAAAATTTGCAAAAATTCCAAGACCGACGCTCAAATAAATAAACAAAAGCTTCTCTGGTTTGACGGATTTAGGACTCTAAAATTCATTCACTTTCTGCGCGATAATAATTTCCCGGATAAAAATATGTTTGATGTTTTGGATGAGACTTTTCAATACATTGATATTAAATTTCAAATAACCCGGGAAGCCGGAAGCATTCCGAATATCGATGATCAACTAAAATACCTGCAAATATTGCGCGGAATAGCTTAAAACCATCTTTTGAAGATATCTCTTCTTAGTTTTTCAATATCAACTTTGTTATATTTGTTCTCTTATTTTAAGGCGGATTAATGGAATTCATAAAAAAGTTACAAAGTCTCAAAGAAAAATTCGATCAAATTACCGAACAGCTTTCCGAGCCAGGCATTGTATCGAACCAGGAAAGGTATGTCAAATTAAACAGAGAGAGAAGCGGGCTTATTGAGATAGTTGAGACGTATAACGAGTATAATACTTTAATAAAGAATATAGAAGGTAATAAAGAAATAGTATCTACATCCGATGAACAAGATCTTGTTGAAATGGCGGAAATGGAATTGGAAGAATTAAAAGAGAAAAAAGAAGAACTCGAAGAAAAAATTAAACTTCTTCTTATCCCCAAAGATCCGGATGATGATAAAAGTGTGATCGTTGAAATCCGTGCAGGAACCGGCGGGGATGAAGCAGGGCTTTTTGCAGCAGATCTTTTTAGAATGTATTCCCGCTTTGCAGAATTGAAAGGGTGGAAACAAGATTTAATTGATATGAATGAATCGGGTAAAGGGGGATATAAAGAAGTTGTTTTCGGATTGATCGGGCAGGGGGTTTACGGCGATCTTAAATTTGAAAGCGGCGTTCACCGCGTGCAGAGAGTTCCTCTTACAGAAGCAAGCGGACGTGTTCATACTTCCGCAGCATCCGTTGTTGTTATGCCCGAAGTGGAAGACGTTGAAGTTGATATCGATCCGGGGGATATTAGAGTAGACGTTTACAGAAGCGGCGGCGCCGGAGGACAGAACGTGAACAAAGTGGAAACGGCTATTCGTCTTACGCACATACCGACAGGCATAGTCGTTCAATGCCAGGACGAACGCTCACAATTGAAGAACAGACAAAAAGCAATGAAAGTACTGAAGGCAAGATTGTATGATCAAAAACTAAGCGAACAGAACAGCGAGATTGCCGCGCAGAGAAAATCGATGGTGAAGAGCGGCGACAGAAGCGATAAGATCAGAACTTACAACTTTCCGCAAAACAGGGTAACAGATCATCGCATCGGGGTTACGTTGTATAACCTTTCGGAAATTATTGAAGGTTCACTTGAAGAGTTGATTGAAAAATTAAAGATTGCAGATAATACCGAAAAATTGAAAGCCGATTAAAAGGGAGTGTACTAAAAGTAAATCTTCAGTTTCATAAACTTTCATCTTATTAAAATATTCTTCTACAAAAGCTTATATTGTTTTTAGTACACCCCCTGAACTCAATGAGGAGTGTAATATAGGTCGATTTTATTTTTGTTCCATTTCCCATAAAACATTAACAATCTTCCATTCACCGTTATACTTCGCAAGCTGCATATAATCAACCCAGTCTTTGGCTATCACTTTGGCACACGCGGTATTTTGAAATACATCCAGCAGAAAATAATCCTTTCGTTGTTCATCTACGGGTGTATCTTTTCCGCCGCCGTAACGTGTGTATTGCACGAGTGTCATAGCGCTCATCTGGCTTAATCTGCTGCGCCCCGATTTTGTGTCTGTAAATACGACTCTCTTTGCCAGCTCCGGATGCAGCGCCTTTTCCATTCGTTCGGCGTTGCCGTCATACCATCCTTCTATATAATCCATCGCCGCTTGTTTGATTGCAAGTGAATCTTCCGATACTTGGGCTTGTGAATTACCAATTAGTGCTACCGAGAAAAGAACTAACGCGATAATAAATCTTGACATGACTTCCCCCAAATTTAATTTGTTGTTGAAAATTTAGACGGATTGGACAATCATTTGTTGATCTGTTTGGGGAATTTGTAAAAAATTATTTGTACGCTTGCGAACAGATCGATAAGCTGTGAAATAAAACCGGACAGTTATAAACTCTTACCGGTGGAAAGAATATCAAATAATTCGAAATATTGCCTTGCCATTCTTTTTACAGCAAAGGTTTCAGTAACATTGCGGATGGATTTTGCGGAAAAGGATTCAAGTCTTTTCTTATGGGAAAGAAGAGTAAGAATTTCTTTCGCGAATTTATCTATATCAAATGGTTGAATTGTGCTGCCGCTTATATCATTCTTAATAACTTCGGCGCATCCACCTATAGAAAAAGTAACGGCCGTTGTACCGCATGCATTTGCTTCAACCAGCACCAGTCCTAAGGAATCAGCTCTCGAAGGATAAACCAGCATGTCGGCGGCGGAATAATATTTTGCCAGTTCATTTTCAGATTCAACAAAACCCGGATTATGTATTATCATGTTTTTGAGTTTACTCAACTCGCCAAGTTTTCCCTTGCCTAATGCTATCACGTGTATCGTTTCTTTTGTTTGATTATCAACTTTTCGTAGAATAGAAACAAGATCATTCCCACCTTTCCATTGACTCCCTTTCAACTTCTCCGAGCTGAAGATCAATACTTTCGCATCAACCGGAATGCCGAATTGTTTTCTAACTTCTGATTTGTCGTATGGTTTGAATATCGCCGTGTCGATACCGTGATAGATGTGATGAATTTCCTTACCGGCGAAAACGGGAGCCGCTTTTGCCATTTCATACATCCACTTGGAAGGAGTGACGATCGTAATGTTCGACTTAGCGTAAATTTCTTTTTTCTGTTTCAGCAGCCAACGCCCTGTGTTGATTCCAATCCATGGAAAGATTCGCGTTTCTCCCGGACCGGTTTTCATCTCTTTCCAAGATTCATCGCCGAATGTATGAGCAGCGTTACCTGTGAATGCCCACATGTCGTGGAGCGTCCAAACGACCGGAGCTATCCGTGAAAGTTCGATCAAATCTTTCGTGCGGAAGTAGCCCCCTATTGTATTCTGTAGACTTATCACATCCGGTTTGAACTCACGCGCTTTGCGTAAAATAAACTTTGGTGAAAAGGGGAGCCACTGATACTGCAATCCAAGCAGGTTCATCCCGATGTTTACGCCTCTTTCAACAATATGCTGGAAATTGTTTTGTCTCGTTTGTAGTACATTCGCGGCGTCCGATTTTTTTGTGCGGACAAGGAAAAGATTTTCCGTGCCGTGATTTGTTTCCAGCGCATGCCCCAGCCGGAGCGCCGCCTTTGCCGAACCGCCGTGTATATCGGAAATATTTATGAAGAGTATTTTCATTTACACAATCGTGATTATATCTTCCGGTTCTTTGCGCGTTGAGTAGGGGACTTTAATTTTATCGGGGAAATGTCCTACGGCAATATACATTATCACATTCTCCGACTTCTTTATGTTGATAAGTCTGCGCAATTGTTTGTCTTTGTTTTTTGCTACGGCCCAGTTCAAACTAACGGCGCCGAGACCCACATTGTAAAGGGCGTACAACAGCGACATAGAGAACAAGCCTCCGTCTACAAATGCTTCGTTCCGCTCGCCGGCTCCGTCGAAGTAATTGAGGTCGGATGTAACGAGCAGCAGCATGTTTACAGTGTGTCCGAATCCACGGTTGCCTGTTTGAATGGAAAGCAATCTGTCTATTTTCTCTCTTTCGTTAACGGCGTAGACTTTCCAAGACTGGCGGTTGCACACAGACGGAGTGCGCGACGCTATCTTTACTGCTTTGTTGATAAGCGACATGTCAACCGTTTCATCGGTGAAGTTGCGGATGCTGTGTCTTCCCGTAACGAACTGTTCGAAATCCGATTTGGATAATTTCAAAATATCTATTTTGTTGATCTCGATTATGCCGCCGATCTTTGTATCGCCGCTTATTCGTGCTTTCAGTTTTATAACTATCTCTTCCACATCACTTACATCGGCGTTTACGCTTTTGTTGAATTGGATGTAATCTTCCAATGCCCCGATCGCGGAGATGAATTGCACGTTATCGGTTGAATAATTTTTGCTCACGTAAAAGTTTAGCAGATGTAGCAAGTCGTTTACCACCGCCTGCCCGAATCCCGGTTTGATTTCTTTAAGGGACAAACCTTTTTCGATAACATGATAATGTGCGGTTATGCGTGCTTCAAGTTTCTGCGGGTTGTCTTCCGGGTGAACGGTGTTGGAATATCTCGCGTATCGGCGGAAGTCGTAGAGATAGCAGCTTAGTGTTTTAAAATACCGAAGCGTTCTTTCAAGCAACTTTATGATTGATTTGGGTAATACGGCTTTCAAAATTTTTCTAATCACTTTTCAATGCTCCAAGTAAAAATGAGATTGATCTATCTATTTCAGGTTGAAGCTTCTTGTTAACGTCGTCATAATTTATATGCGCCAACAATATCTGTTCGACCGTCTCATCCTTTCGTATCAGGCAGTCGATCAACCCGACTTTGTTGAGGATGTGAATCACTTTGTTGTTAATGGCAACATTCCCGATTGTACAGAACTGCTTTTTATACTTTAGCGAAAACAACGTACCGTGGAAGGTGCTTGTTACAACATAATCGGCTTTCTTGAAATAACCGAGCCATTCGAACGGATCGACTGTAACTAAATTCTTATCGCACCAGCTTTGCGGGTATGCCGCGGCGATGATCTTTTTGTTATTCTTCTTTGCGAACTCTTTAACCTGATCTTTGATTTTATCCGGCATCATAAAAGCATAAACGAGAATGAAATTATCGTCTTCCGGAACAGTCTCCTCTCCGCTGAAATTCCAAAGGAATGTCGGGTCGAGTACAACTTCGGCATCTCTATCGATGTAAGTTTTCACGAGATCGCGCGAGTTGTTGTCGCGTACAGATATGCTGTTGAACCTACGCAGCCCGGTCGTAACATCGCCCGGCGGAACGCTCTCTTTCGTGATTGCGCCGAAACTTGCAGCGTAAGAAATAAGTTTATCAGTATTCAACTCATGTCCGAAGTACAACTTGTCAAAACCAAACAATGGATTTTCGTAATTCCAAACAATGTCGCTCCCGACTATCACCGCGTCGTAATGTGTCCGCGAAACTTTCTTGTGTGAAAATGTCATCGGGGCAAGGTTGAATTTTTTATGAGCCGTGTGAAACTTGCGGATCTTTTTGATGTTGCGTAAAGCCAGCATCGGATTTTTTCTAAGTAGAAAGACCCGGTATTCGGTTAGCCAATGTTTGAAATTTTTGTAATTGATTATCTCAACGTCGTGCCCTTCTTTGGCGAGGACTTTCATCAACGAATAGCATTGAAGATACGCACCGTGATTAATGCCGTCATGAAATGTTAGTATGCCTATTTTCATTAATTTACCAGGTAATTTTTATAACCGAATATGCCGAACCGTAAATTACGAAAATATTGATTTACAATTTCTTACCGACGAACAAAATTCTTCCTTTATCTTCGGTGGTTACCACTTCGTTGAGCAATTTGTAGTAACGTTTGAAATTGTCTCTGAACCAATCGATTGTGTACCAATCGGGGGGCGGAAGTTTGCTCACACCCTTCGGCATAAATTCGATAAACAAATATTCTCGGTTGTATCGACCTATAGCTTCGAAGATTATATCTATCGGCACTTTCTGGGTTAATATTAAATGATGTGTCAACGCCAGTGCGACAACGGCTTGCGAGTTGAAGCGTTCGAATGTTGAGACTCTTTCGCTGAAATGCGTGGCCCGGCTGAACGGATGTAAAAAGTTTAATAAGACAGGAGTTATTTTAAATAAACCGGCTTTGCTTTTAATATACATTTGATCAACGGCGTTTTCATCGTAGTCTGAGCAGATTACTTTATCGATATGAGTGCTCAACTCGCGCGCGAACAAGCCCTGGTTTCCGCCGATCTCAAGTACGTTGGTAACTTGATATTTTTTAATGAGATCGAGAACAATGTTGAAGCGGCTGTCTTTACCGAACGCGTCTTTCGATTCTGTTACGGTATGATATTCACCCCACAAAGATTTTAAGCCGGGGGATTTAAATTTCTTCACTTGCCGTTCAAGTGAATCGAAATTCGTGTAGTTGTTCGGCAGTAGTCCAATCTTAGATATTGCGTAAATCAGTTTTATCAATTTACGTTTTGCATCGGCATTTTTAATTATCGGTAGTGTATCTATATTGTAGCGTGACAAATTTCTTACATACTCCAAATTCATAAACATACCGCGAGTGAAATTCTTAGGCAGCAGACGCATGAACTTATGTTTGTACAACTGAAACTCATAATCGTTTATGTACCCTGCTGAATCGGATAATATTTTACGTGCTAATGTTGAGTTGCCTTTAGCCCACATGTAGAGTGGATAAATATAAAACCGCACGAATTCATCGCGGCAAATCCAATATTTTTTGTGGACTCTTTTCGCGAAGCTTCCGAAATCGACAAACCTCGGTTCGGTTCCGTCGAACAGTATGTTGTAGTTGTGTGCGTCTTTTGTTTCGTATCCGTACTTGGCTAAAATCTTATTTACTTTAATCACTGTGAGCGCGGCGTCTTTAAGCATCGTAAAAGACCATTCAGGGGGATAACTCACTACATCGATTTTTTTGTGCTCCAATACCAGTTTGTAGCCTTCGAGGTAAATGTCGGATATGGTTGTGTGCGGAATTACTCCGGCTTTATTCAATTCATCAACGGCGCCGCAATCGAAAAGTTGTTTTACTTCATCAACATACTCATCGTTGATAACTCTATAAACTTTTCCGGAGAAGAAAAAGAGGAATCCCACCGGGTCGCGGTTCCAGCCGATGTTCTTTTCTATTTGCTTTAATTTAATAACCTTTTTAGCCATAGAATTTTATTGTGTCGAAATAAGAAATTACTTCCCGAAAAATGCTTTGATGCCTGTTTCGTAAATTGATTTAATCGTCTTCGGTAAGTTAACCAATAAGATGGATCGAATCATCATATAAAAATGTTTTCGTGTAACGGCCGGCGCAATAATTGAAAATGTAGTAGCGCTGTATGAGATAACCGTCGCCCATGCGGAACCCATCAAGCCGTAAGTCGGGATGAGTAAAAAGTTGAGGGCGACATTTAACACCATGCCGATAACCGAACGCCATAAATAAATTTTTGTAAAGTTTTCAGTTACGAGATATTGGTTGCTCCCCAACAGAAGGAACACGGGTATCCCCGCCCAAACATAAAGCGCCAAAACAGGGCCTGCCCCGATGAATGCTTCGCCGTATAAAAATGAAATTATGTAATTAGAAAATAATGAGACCGGCAATGCAATAGCTATGGCGATCCATGCAAGGAGGTCATACAATTTTTGAAGATGATTTAAGTAAATACTCTCATTACGTTTTTTAGCATTGATTATTGCGGGAAAGAGAGAAGTAGTTATAATTGTCGGAATAAAAAACCAGCTCTCGGAAAGTTTCACCGCCACATCGTAAATGCCGACGGCTTCGGCGCCTATGAGATATTTCATAATGATTTCGTCTATACGTAAGAAAATAGAGGCTGCTATGCTTGAAAACATTAACGGCCATGAGTCGTGTAAAAGTTTTTTACCAAGCGCGTGGTCATATTTCCAAGATGTGATTTTATAATTGCGCGATTTGTAAAAATAGATATTCCATACGGCAATCAATAAGTATTCAAATGCGAATGCCGCCGCAAAGTAAATCAGTTCGGCAGAAAGTAATATTAGGATAACGCGGGCAATGTTTGTGATAACGCCGCTTATCAGCTTGGAGTAAACGGTGTACTTCGATTCTACTTTCGCTTTGAAAAACGAATCAATAGTATTGAACGCGTTGAACACAATCGAAATCGCGACGACTATCACTATCGTGTTTTGATATGATGAAAAGATAAAAGTGTAAAGAGCAGTGATTGCAAGAAAGAATCCGGCCACACCCAGATTAAGCAAAGTAGATGAACCCAGCAGCTTATCGCGCTTAGATTCATCCTTAACCAGTTCGCGTATCAAAATTTTTGTAAAGCCGAGCGAAGAGAGTGACATCAAAATAATAGTAGCGCTTACTGCATATGCCAGGATGCCATTGTTAGTTGCGCCGAGATATCTTACAACATAAACGCCGACAACAAAATTAACAAAGAGATGAAACGCCCTTTCGCCGAATAACCAAGCGGTATTTGAGAAGTAGCGCTTGAATCCGCTCCCTGTAAAATCAATTTTTGTCTTTGCGTTATCGGGCAATTCAATCTTCCTTTTTCTTTTGCGCTGTTACAAAAACAAATACGAACATTAATATTAATCCAACGTTCAAAACAAGAGCGATGTATTTACCGGTGACAAACGTATCTGGTGAGTAATAAAACTCAACATTGTGTGTGCCTTTGTTCAGAACCAATCCCATGAACCCGTGATTCAATTTAAAAATTTCAACCGGTTCGCCGTCAACTGCCGCTTTCCAACCTTTGCTGTAAAACGTATTGCCGAGGAAGAGCATATTTGTTCCGGTCGCTTCGGCGGTAAGTTTTATGTTCTGCACATCATATTCTGTTATGATTACGTTCGCGTCCTCAGATGTTTTTTCTATCGCAACCGGCAGCTCCTCTTCAAGGTAAGCGATTTCTTTCGGATCGAACGCGTTGTTCTTCACAGAGTCAAGGAATTCCATCGTGGGCAATACCGCGACTGAGTCTACAAAGTAGGCGCGGGGCAGCGCAAGAGTATTTACGCTTACTGTTGTTTTGCTGTTTGAAAATATCGGTTGCAAAGCAGGATGCTCAAGTGGTTTTTCTGAAATGAGATATTTAACGTTGAGCATTCTCCATAATGTCAAGTTTGCCGGGCCCATAATGTCCATGAAATCTTGGTAGCTTCTCGGTTTGAGCGCCGAGTAACCGTAAAAGTCTTCCATTAAAAATGCTGCATGGAAGTTTGAGTGATTATTCAAAGATCCGGGGGTGCCGTCCTGTTTTATATTTAGTAATCTGAACGGTTCAATATCGTTTTGACTTTCGATCACTCTGATATATTCCGGTTTTTCAAATCTGCTGTTCAGAACAGATGCGTCTTCGTAACTCATCACTCTGAAATGAATGCGCCACAGGTCGAACATTGTAAGCGCAATAAACACAACAAGCACAACACCCGGTTGTACTTTGTTTTTTAGCATAAAGTAAATCAACGACATTGCAATAGCAGCGAATGCCATTACTAAACTCAAATCGGTTGTGAACATGTCGGACATATATTCGAATAAAGGTTGGAGTTGATTCCCTTTCTGTCCGCTGTCTATTACTCTATCGATAAACCAGCTTGAGAAAATGGATTTAAAAAGGAATGAAAGAACAAATAATGCTCCGAATACAATACCGGCGTATTTAAACAAGTTGATTTTCTTTTCGTCCGGCTGATTTTTTAATGATATGATTTCCATCAGCCCGAGTCCGGCTAATACGGGGATGAATATCTGAACGATGTTCAAAATCATCACCGGGGCACGGAATGTTTTGAAATACGGGACAAAGTTATAAAACAGATCATACAGCACAGAAAAGTTGCGCCCGAACGAAAGAAGGAGCGACACACCTATTAATATAGTTATGAATTGCACAAATGGATCTTTCCATCGCACATAAATACCATAAAGTGCAAGAAGCAGAATTATAATTCCCATGTATTGAGGCGCGTCTACAAAAGGCATCTGCCCGAAGTAAGTATTTATTTCATACTCTCGGTTGTTTGTCAACGGACCTTTGTAAATCGATTTACCCGAACCGTAATATGACGGGACAAGAAATGTCATCACCTCATCGGGAGAGAATGACCAGTCGGTGGAGTATTTATAAAATTTTTCTTCATTCTGTGCCGAAGCTTTCTGTTGTGTATCCAAAATACTTTTTGTGCCGCGTGTTGAAAAAGGGGCGTATTCGTAAATTTGTCCCAATCTTGAATAGTGCATTCCGAAAGCAAGTATCGATAAAGCAAAAACGATACCGCCCGTTTTCAATAGGTGAATAACTTTCGTGTTGTCTTTCTGCACAAGGTAACGAATGATGAAGTAGATGAAGAAAATTCCTACCGTATAGTAAGTATAAAAGATAATCTGCAGATGCCATTGACTGAACATAAACTTCAAAGCAAGTAGAAGTAAAGCGATATCAATCAGTTTTATTCTTTCTTTCAAACGGAGCAGCATCAAAATAATAAACGGGAAGGCCGATAATGTGGAAAGCTTTGTCATATGCCCTATGTAAACGAGCGACGCGATACCGACACTGAACATCACGGAAACGGCAACCAAAACGCTCACTAAAACTTTTGCTTTAAGGTGACGCATTAAGAAAAAAGAACCGAAACCTAAAACGGCGAGATAAATTGTATAAGCCATCTGGTCGTTGGCCAGTAACGAAGAATATAAATCGCGGATGATGATTACTATCTTTCCGAAGAAATCAAACCAGCCGGGATTTCCGAACAAAGGCATTCCGCAAAATATGTAAGGATCCCAAAGGAGATCTCCTCCTTTACCGAAAAAGTTATTATATGCCTGCCGCGTCAATATATCTCCCGATGTAAAAATTTTATCGCCGAATATAGTCGGCGCGAAGAATACAAGAACGCTTGCAAGAATAAATAACAAACTCCCGATCAACCTATAATTTTCGGGAATTTTATCGATCCAATTTTCCTTTGTTCTTGATTTAAGGGCAGGTTTATCCTTCTTTGATTTTGACATATCAAGCACCCGGTTTTATGATAATAAAAACTGACAAACATGATTATAACGATAATGCTATTTATTTAAAATAGCTTTGGCGTAATTCTCCCAGCTCATATGTTCGGCCGCTTTAGCTACGTTTTCTCTTGGTATCGGATGTTCAATAAATCGTTTCATTATGTCGCACATCGAATCGATGTTTTCCGGTTCGGCAAGGTAACCGTTAAATCCGTCTATAATAGTTTCGGGGAAATGCCCGACCTTGGTAGCCAAAGAAGGGAGTTTGAAATTATATGAAATGGATTCTACTCCCGACGGTGTTGCATTCAAATAAAACAACAGATTACAGTCGCTCACCTGGAAATATTTGTTCACTTCTTCATTCGGAACGTATCTGTTTACAATCGTAACTTTATCTTCTATTTCCAGTTCTTCCGTAAGATCCAGCGGTTGGTAGTTTCTTTCGTCGTCCGCTTTTTTAACTAATAGCTTTTTCACAATGCCGAATATAAATTGTTTGATCTGCGTTGAAAGTTTGTCAGATACAAGAGTGTTCCAGAAAGATTCGCCTACAATAAGCAAGGAAACATCCTCACGTTCTTTTGTAAGTTTGGCAAATGCTTTGATTACGTTGTGCAGTCCTTTGTATTTTCTTATAAAGCCGAAGAAAAGGAATACATGTTTCTTCAGGTTTAATTCCTTCTTTACTTTATCAATATCAAAGTTGGGATCGGGGGTAAACATATCGTATATCGGGTGATATAATTTTATTACATGTTTGATTGTAATGCCGGAACGTTTGCCTGTTTCGTTAATTGAAAATTTCGTCCTTGGAAAGAATAATTTTAGTTCGTCAAATGTTTTGTATGAGTGAACGATGTATGAGTCGGAGCTCTTCAATCCGTACTTGATGAACATTTTATCAATACTGCTGGGTTCTTTCTGCGCTACAACATGCAGATCGAATATGACTTCGCATTTGTGTTTCTTTAACCGTTTGGAAATGTAGCCCATCGGCAAACCTTGTACGGCAATCGCCCATTGGAATACGACAATATCTGGATCGATGTTTTTTATTAATCGTACAGTCTTCTGCCACGAGAATGGATTGTTATAGTTGGTTACGTAGTTTACTTGTATGTCTGTTCCTTCGAGTAGGTTTGCTTTGCTGCTTCTATCAATAAAGTCGCGGGGAATTATGGATGGGTATTGCTGCGTCCATGATATGATGCGGACTTCCGTATTGTCGAATTTAGCAATTGCTTTAGCAAGCGAAGTCGTGTAATTTGCAATTCCCCCTTTGAATTGGGGACCGGGACCGAAAACAACAATCTTTCTTTTATTCATTTTATTTTATGTTTTCTTTGCGTTCTTTGTGCATTCTTGGCGATCTTTGCGGTACAAACAAGAACTCCCTTTAACCGCAAAGTCTGCAAAGCTTAATGCAGAGTTAGCAAAGATGTTGTAAGTTTACTCAATATCTAATTCAAGTCTTTTGTTATACACCCGGCGCATACCTTCTTCGAGAGAAATTTTAGGTTCCCAGCCGAGTCTTTCTTTAACATAATCCATCGTGCAGTAGCGTGAGTGAACGCCTACCGGTTTATCTGTTAACGCTTTGATGGTCGGTTTGTAACCGGCGAATGATGTAAAGAGCTCAATCAATTCAAGGAAAGACGTCAACTTGCCCGAACCTATGTTGATTGCCGAACCGTCGTGTATTTTTTCCATTGCGAGATAGCTGCAATCGATTACATCTTGTATGTGTACGAAATCTCTTCCCTGCTGACCGGTTCCCCATACTTCGAACGGGTCTTCTTTCTTTGCGGCTCTCGACGCGATTGCCGGAACCGGGTAGCTTAAGTCCTGATCTTCGCCGTAACCGGAGAATGGTCTGATGCATACGATTGATACACCGTAATATTTTGCCGCGATGTGTGCGAGGTATTCGCCTGTCATTTTTGTCCAGCCGTAAGTGAAATCGGGCTTGCCCAAACGGTCACCCATAATATCTATATCGCTTTCACTCAACGCGATGGCCGTACCTTCGCGCTGAAGATCAACCGGGTACGCGGCGCTGGAACTTGGGTATAAAACTCTTTCCGGTTTGGCGTTTACAATCCAGTAGAAAAATTCTGAATCTATAGCAAGGTCCAGTGCTACTGCGATGGGATCGCCTTCAATTTTAGCGCGTCCTCCTACAATAGCGGCGAAATGAAGCGCGTCGCCGAAGCGATTGAATTCCAATCCGTATTCGTTCTGCAGGTACTTTGGGTTTTCATTTAACTTGTTAAGAAATTTCCTGAAGTCCGTTTGCCAATAGTAGAGTCTTTCTTCCTTGCCGAATATTTCTATGTCTTTAAATTTCTTTACGGTTGTATCTTCAAGCCATGTTACCGGGTGAGTTCCTACCGACAAATCATCTACCATGATCACACGGTCATTGCTTGTGTTGAGTATATGTTTAACGAAATTCCTGCCCACAAAACCGCAGGCGCCGGAAACCAGGTGATATTTCATTTCAACTCTCTTCTTTATTTACAATACCGTTTAGTATATGTGAAAACTTTTCGGTTATTAATTTTCGATCAAATTGTTTTACAGCTTCAATACCGTGTCTGTATTTTTTATGATTCTTCAAAAACTCTTCAGCGTCATCTTCATAACTTAAAAGCACGCCTGCGTTCGATTCTTCGATAAGGTGTTTTACCTCATCATTCTTATCGTTAAACGCTAATATAGGATTTCCTGTTCTTAAATATTCGAACAACTTACCCGGCACGTGACGGCTTTCGGTAGGACAAACCATCAGTATGTCGGCGTTCATTAATTCCTGTAACATTTGCGGATAAGGGAGAATTCCAAGATACTGGGTGTATTGCAATATATCGTTTTGTTCAATTTCCTTTTTGATAAGGGGACTAACTGTGCCGGTAAACTTCAATGTTAGTTTCTGTCCCGACATATTGAGTCGTTTGATGGTCTTCCAGAAATTTTTTGGATTTTGGTAATCGAATAAATTGCCCGAGTGAACAATGATTATTTCATTGTCGTTGCCCCGTGTTCGTTTTATATTTGTAAAACTATCTTCGTTATAACCCCAGTAAAGTACATGTGATTTATTTTTAAGAAAATCATACTTGTTGTTATAATCATTACGTGTACTGTGATTAACGAAAACCGTTTCCGCCGAATTGCTCAATACTTTTCTTTCAAACCGCCTGTCAATTTTTTTCGTCAGGCAGCTTCTTTCAAGATCACGGTAATAAACAATATCAAACCACGGATCCTGCAGCAGCGGAACTGAAGGGATGCCGAACCTGCGGGATAATTTATAATTTATTAAATGACAGCTATGCGGCGGACCCACGGAAACTATCGCGTCTACATGATTCTTCTTTAAATATTCCGATGCCCCTTTCACCGCCGGCAGATACCACCCTACACGCGCATCGGGAACAAACAGATTGAGACGCACCCAAAGAGATAACTTATGCGCGAGACTCTGATCGGTTTTCGACATTGTCTCCGAAGCAACAAGGGGTTTGTCAGGGTCTTTGCCTAAAATTTTTCGGTATATGTTGAAGGGTTCTAGAGTTTTTGTGCGGATGATTTCCAAATCCGGATTTACTTCGTCAAGCAAGCTGCTGTCCCGGGTTTCGAATGATTCGTTTTCCACGGTAAGAACAACCGGCTCCCAACCGAATTTTGGAAGGTGTTTTACCACATTCAACTGCCAATGCATTGAAGCTTTAGCAGCCGGAGGCCAAAAGTAAGAAATGAAAAGAACTTTCTTCATGGATCAAATTCTAATTCTTTTCTTTAATATTTTGTTCGCCGTTATCCCGGTTGTTGTGAACTATGATTTCACCGAGCAAACCAACGGCAAAAAATTGCGCACCAACAATTACTAACAAAATACCTAAGAAGAGGAGAGGTCTGTTACTCAATCCTCTTCCAAGAAATATTTTTTCATAAGTAAGGAATGCGTTTATTAAAACACCCAAAATGAAAAACAAAAATCCCATTGAACCGAATAAATGCATTGGGCGTTTTATATAACGCGTAGTAAATATGACGGTCATTAAATCCAAAGGTCCTTTAAAGAAACGCGAAATGCCGAATTTCGTTTTGCCGTATTTTCTAGCATGATGTTTTACTTTTATTTCGGTAATCTTAAATCCATGCCATCCTGCAAGGACGGGAATATAACGATGAAGTTCGCCGTAAATGTTCAAATTTTCCACTACTTCTTTTCTGTATGCTTTAAGACCGCAGTTGAAATCATGAATTTTTATTTTACTGAAGATGCGGGTTGTATAGTTAAAAAATTTTGAAGAGAATTTTTTAATGAAGGGATCATGCCGCACTTTTTTCCATCCTGAAACCAAATCATATCCTTCTTCAAGTTTTTTAATCAGGTTGGGAATTTCGGCCGGGTCGTCCTGTAAATCGGCATCCATTGTAATTATTGCATCGCCGGTTGCATTTCTAAATCCTGCTTGAAGAGCTGCTGATTTACCGAAATTTTTTCTGAAGCTGATATATTTAATTTTCTTATCTGTCCGTTCCAGTTCTTTTATCATTTCCAAAGATTTATCGGAGCTGCCGTCATCTATAAAAAGTAATTCATAATCGCTTGAAATTATTTTCGTGACTTTTCTTATTTCGTTGTACAAAGGCTTAATCGATTCCTCTTCGTTTAGTAGAGGAATGAGAATAGTTATTTTTCTGAAACTGAACTTTTTAACGGCGTATTTAGTTTGAATGAAAGAGCCCTTATATTTTTTTTTGCGGTCTCTATAATAATAATTTTTTCTCGGCTTATTACTTTCTGGGGTATTCAAGTTTATTGTCCTTATCAAATGATATAATATAAGATCATAAATATACTGAGCTTAATAATAGTTTAAGCAGTTAACTGGTAACAAATTCAAAATTAACTGAATAATCTGGCAAAATCAATTTCGGAGTTTTGCTCTTTGCAAATAATTGATTATTCTTGTCACGATAGTTAGATTTAAAGGGCAATTAAGGAATTATGGGCGCAATCATATACCGTGCATTAATTAGAATTGCATTTCTGATTCCTGCATTATGGTATTTGCTGGATTGGATAAATCCTAAGTATTGGTGGTTTGTTATTGCAATAGCGGTGTATGGCATTGTTTTACATCCGGGGATTTTACAGTATAAATTTTTTGTTGAACAAACCAAAGAGGTTGTAGATAACAGTCTCTGTGCAACATGCAAACATTTTGATAAGTCGGCTGTGGTTTGTATGAAATATGATAAACACCCGACAATTGATAACATCCCGTGCAAGGGTGTTGCCTGGGAACCTGCTGGAAGAAACAATGAGTAAAAGAAAGATTATAATAAACCGAGATGAACTCCGTTCTCTTGATATTAAGTTTTGTACGACTTGTGAGGAAGCCCTGGATAACTGGGCCCTATCTCCTAAATCTTTCGATATTGATGCGGTAAAAGCAAATCATGAAAACTGCAAGCGCATAGGACGTTTTAAAGGAGAAATGTGCGCAAGATTATTCATCTCTATGAACGGTAAATCGGAAGAATTATTATTCCCCGATGAAGAAGATTAGATTTTAATTCATATTCTTCAGCAAATATTTACTTAATTCCTAAAAGCAAACCCTAGATTTATCACATCACTTTAGAATTGTGTATCGAATTTCTTACTTTTTACGCATTTTGTATCTTAGAATTTAACATCATACATTGCAATCATGGAGGAGATGCGAATATGTATTACCGATTTTTAATTACTTTTTTATTAATGTCTATTGCTCTCTTTGCACAAAACAAAAATTCCAACAACAGAGACTTAGTATCAACATTTTCAATTGTAGCCCGTGATGCCGAAACGGGAGAATTGGGTGTTGCAGTTGCATCAAGGTTTTTTGCAGTCGGTTCGGTTGTTCCATGGGCACAGGCCGAAGTTGGTGCAATTGCTACGCAATCTTTTATGAACACATCATTCGGGTGGCGCGGATTGGAATTATTGGGAATGGGTGTTTCGGCAGATGAGATAGTTGATATTTTAATTCGAAGCGATGATGATCCTACCCGCCGTCAATTCGGTATTGTTTCGTCAACAGGGGAATCGGCTACTTACACAGGTAAGAATTGTATTCCATGGGCCGGAGGCAGATGCGGAGAAAACTATGCATGTCAAGGGAATATCCTAACAGGCGAAGATGTTATCTCAGCGGTTGAAGAGACATTCCTAAAAACCGAGGGAACACTTGCCGAAAGAATTTATGCTGCACTATGTGCAGGAGATGCCAAAGGAGGAGACTCAAGGGGAAAACAATCGGCCGCACTGATTATTGTAAAAGAGGGCGCCGGTTACGGAGGTTATACCGATCGTGCAATCGATATCAGAGTTGATGATCACAAAGAACCATTTAAAGAACTTGGGCGCTTATTGGATTTTGCTCAGATGAATTACTTATGGAACGAAGCATGGACTTTTCATATGCAGAAAGATCCCAAAATGGCTTTACCGCTTATGGAAAAGGCCGCTCTGGTTGCACCGGAAAATCCCGACGTGCTGTATGATCTTGTAGCAATTAGATGCGCTGCGGGTGAGATTGATAAAGCATTGGAAACTTTGGAGAAAGTTGTTACATTGAATCCAAATTTGAAAAAACAAGCATGCAGTGATAGTGATTTGGCTGTATTACATAAAAATAAAAAATTTATTGAATTGACTAATTGTAAATAACGATCTTATTTTGAAACTTTTATGAATAGCACTATATTTGCGGTGCACCCATAGCTCAGTTGGTAGAGCATCTGACTCTTAATCAGCAGGTCGCCGGTTCGAGTCCGGCTGGGTGCACACAATCCCACTATTCGTGGGATTTTTGCTATATTAAAATCATTGATAATACCGATCCCCAATCTGCCAAATGCATTCCGATGTAAAAGTACTCGCTTTTTGAGTAAGAAGATAGGGCTGAATGCGCACTAAAAGAATTCCCCCTAAGGAGATTTTTCACAGCAGTAATTTTATTAAAAAGAAAATTGACTATTGTCAAACCCATAGTCACTTTTTGCGGGGGGCTAAATTTACCCTGTCTTAAATGCAAGCAGGTTAGGTAGTGATTTTTATTTAGCTGGCAATGAGCTCAATAATCTTAATTAGAGTCATAAAATCTGCCTTGAATATATTTTTAATAAAAACATGCATCTATTCTTTTTTGAAGGGTTGTGTAAAAGGATTCCGTTGGCCAGATCAACTTATGTAATTTATAAACTTATCTAAATAATAAAATACCCTGCCTAAAAATAATTTCATACTTCAACTTTCAGGAATGAATCCAAATCAAATTTGCTGAATCAAATTACTACAGATAATAATAGTTATGGAAGTTTTATGACGCCTCAGCCTAAAGTAATAATATTTTCTACCCCCACATGCAGTTATTGCAATAATGCAAAAAGATATTTACGTGAAAAAGGAGTACGATTTACAGATGTCGATATTTCCCGTGACGCAAAGGCAGCACAGGATATGCAGCGCCGTACCGGTCAGCAGGGAGTGCCTGTTATATTGATTAATAACCGTCCTATTGTTGGGTTCGACAAACCGAAAATTAATCTAATGTTAAACATAAAAGAATAGCGAGGTATTTATGAAAATCAAACCGATGGACGACCGCCTTCTTATTGAAGTAATGGAAGCCGAGGAAAAAACAGCATCAGGATTAATCATCCCGGACTCGGCAAAGGAAAAACCACGTATGGGAGTTGTAGTTGCGGTTGGTAACGATGAAGATCTTCAAGAAAAAATTAAGGAAGGGAATAAAGTATTATTTACCAAATACGGTGGGGATGAAGTGGACCTAAACGGTAAAGAATTTAAAATCATTCAACGCGCCGATATTCTCGCAGTAATAGAAGACTAATTTTAATGAACAATAATCATAAGGATATAAAAAATGTTAAATACTAACCTAACACACGTGTTGTCTAAAGACGAACATGAAAAATTATTAAATGAAAATGAAAACGTAATGATTTGCTGCGGTAGAATGGGGCCTATGTGTATTCCCGTTTATGAAACAATGGAAGAATTGGAAAGTGAATACGATAGTGTCAAATTTGCAGATATGGAATTTGATATCCCCGATGCAAGTGTAATTCGCAATCTTCCCGAAACAAATGGATTTGCCGGATTACCTTTTGTTGTGTATTACAAAAACGGGAAAGTTGTTGAAGCTACAAGCAGCATACAAAGTAGGGATCAAATTACCGAAATTCTGGATGAACATTTTTCCAGTATTAAAGTAGAAACTTCGATTCCGGGAATAAAATAATTTAACTATCCCGATTTCCGAATCGGGATTTTCTTTTTAAAAAGGTATAATTATGAAAAGTAACTTTGATTTAAACGATATGGGGTTGGGTAAAAATCATTTTGATGTAATTGTTGTAGGTGCAGGCGCTGCCGGGTTGACGGCCGGCATTTATTTATCGCGCGCCAAAGTCAAAACGCTGATCGTGAATGAAGGAGCTGTCGGGGGCCAAATGGTATTAACACACGAGATAGCAAATTATCCAGGTGTGGAAAACATAAGCGGTTATCAACTTGCCCGCAACATGAAATCACAGGCAATTAAATTTGGCTGCACAATCAAATCGAATATTAAAATTACTAGTATGCAATTGGAAGGCGAAGTAAAGAAAATAGTTGTGAATGACAAAGATGAATTCACTGCGCACGCCGTAATTATTGCAACCGGGGGAAGATCTAGAACCATTGGCGCCCCTGGCGAAGATAAATTTAAAGGGAAAGGTATTTCATACTGCGCAACCTGCGACGGCGACTTTTTCCAAAATAAAGAAATAATTGTTGTAGGCGGAGGAAACTCGGCATTGGAAGAAGCAGTATCATTAACAAATTATGCATCCAATGTTACAATTGTTCACCAGTTCGATCATTTTCAAGCCCTCGAATATTACGTGGAGGAAGCAAAGAACAACCCGAAAATCGATTTTATAATGGAATCCGAAATTGTGGAATTCAACGGCGACGAAAAATTGAAAAATGTAATAATTAAAAACATGAAAACTTCTGAAATAAATTCGATGAATATCGACGGTGTTTTCATATTTATCGGCTATGTACCAAACACTAACGATCTGGATGGATTGATTAATTTGAATGAGAAAAGAGAAATTGTTGTTGATCAAAATATGGCGACAAATATTCCCGGTATTTACGCGGCGGGAGATTCTATTCAAAAAAAATACAGGCAAGTTACAACAGCAGTAGCCGACGGCACTATCGCCGCTTTGAGCGTATCGGAATATATAAACAATCTTAAAAAAGAATTTACAGCCGCCGAGATTTAGTTAAAGAGTAATGTCATTTCGGCTCCGCACCGAAGTTATTCGGGATGGGGGAGAAATCTTTTAGGCTGTTCAATATAGAAAGGAATTAAAATGTTAATAGCAATAGGCTCAGATGGAAATGAAATAACAAGCAGCGTAGCAAAAAGATTTGGTCACGCCGCATTTTATATTGTTTACAACAGTGACACGAAGGAATCGGAAGTTGTTGAAAACCTAGACGAAGAGCATTCGCATTCTGTTTTATATAAACTTATTGAAAGCGGAACGGAAGCATTCATTGTCGGCAATATTGGTCCTCATGCTTTTGAGATACTTAATTCCGGTAATGCAAAAATATTTTTAGCCCGCAAAATGACGGCTGAACAAGCAGTCGAAGCTCTTGATAATAACGAGCTGGAAGAATTAAGCGAGCCGACCGCAAAGAAAAGTATTGGTCACCATGACGGGCACCACGAAAGTCGTGGCAATCATGAGGGTCGTGGCCATCACCACGAGCACCGTTATCACAAATAAATGAGATGATAAGGGATAGGAATTTCTTCGCGTTTTTATGGCATTCATTCTGGTTATCACTCGCAGATACGTTTGCCGATAAAAATACTGTTATGCCGGCGCTTATACTATTCGCTGGCGGTAATAAAACCGACATTGGTACTCTGACCGCTATTATGATAGGTATTCCTTCTATCGGTCAAATTTTATTCGCATCTTACTTAACAAGAAAAGAATACAAAAAACCGTTCCTTCTTCTTGGAATATATCTACGTGTTCTATCTTTTGTTGGAGTAGCTTTATCAATAATGTTTTTATTGAAGAGTTACCCCGATATGTTAATAAGCATAATTTTCTTTTGGATGATTATATTTTCCATAAGCGGCGCTTTCGCAAGTGTTTCGTATTCCGATATTATTGGCAAAAGTTTCGAAAGTGCGATTCGTAAAAAATTCTTTGTTACTAAGCAAATTATTACAGGTATCGGAATATTTATATCCGCAATGATTGTGAAAGAACTGTTGATCACCTATGACTTTCCGCACAACTATGAAGCTTCTTTCTTATGGGGAGGGGGATTTCTTTTTCTCGGCGCATTCGGTTTTATAATGATCAAAGAAAAATCATCACAAATCAATTCAACTATAAAATCTTTTTGGGGTGTTATTAAAAGTATACCGGGAATAATTAAAGCCGACTCTACATTAAAGATTTATATACTTTTATCTAATCTTATTGGTGCTACGTTTACATTAATTCCGTTCTACATGGCGTTTACAAAAAATGAATTTAACATAACGGAAGCAGATATAGGCACATTTCTGTTGTTTCAAATATCGGGACAAATAATCTCCAACATTATTTGGAATCAGTTTTTAAAAAGATATTCCTATAAGGGCATGCTTTATGCAACGATTGTAATTACCGGAATTTTGCCGGTCATCATTTTATTAATGTCATCGGTTGGTTCTCTCTTTGTCTTTTCATTCGTCTTTATATTCACAGGTACGGCTATCAGCGCAAATAAAATTACAATGGAAGGAATTATTATTGAAATCTCCGATCAAACAAACCGCGCTCTTTACACCGCCATTTACAACACCGCTAACATAACATTGGCAATTTTACCGATCATAACAGCACGACTACTTAACATAACCGGGTTTGAAATTATTTTTATTGTCTATTCTATTATAACCTTATCATCTTTGCTATTAATAAATAAATTGATCTGTCCAGCAGATATGAAAGAATACTAAATTTCCATTCATCCATTCATCCATTCATCCATTCATCCATCCATTCATTCATTCATTCATCCTTCTTTCGCCCATCCAGTCGGAAAACTTCGACCTATCAGTAAAATTAAAATTAGGTGAAATTTACAAAGCGATGAAAACGATTTGTTTAGTTACAAAATAATCTTGGCACGCTATTGGAATGACTTACTGCGAAATGATAAACACACATTAACAAACAATACATAAGAGGTACAAAATGAAAAGCATGATTTATTTATTCGTAGTAACAGCAATTACATTTGCTTTCACAAACTCATTCGCACAAACAGAAGAACCTGTTGTTCCGGCAACTCACGGTGTTAACTTTGTAGACGCAGACGGCGACGGTTACAACGACAACGCTCCGGATCATGACGGTGACGGAATTCCGAACGGAGTAGATACTGATTATACAGCTTCGGGTTCACAAGGCGGTAAAAGGGGATTCGTTGATCTTAACGGTGATGGTATTAACGACAATGCAGGTCAAGGCAACCGCGGTCAGGGCGGCAATGGTAAAGGCGGATACGGTCCTAAAGACGGAACAGGCAATCAGGGTGTTGCCCCTAAAGATGAAACTGGCTACGGCGCTGGTGACGGTTCAAATTTAGGAACAGGTTCACAAACACAAAAAAGACGCGGCAAAAAATAATCTTAATTAAAATTAACTTAAAAGGGGCTCAATGAGAGTCCCTTTTTATTTATTGTATTTGGATCTACTCGCCCCTCTGGTCGAAGCACATCGCCCGTTTAGCCTAATAATTCTCGCTACCTCTGAAAAAAGTTGAAATAAATAACGAAATCGCAATATTTTTTATGGCACAAATTTTTCTCAATATTAACATATTGAAATAAATTTTTCATCAAAACATAAGAGGAACGAAATGAAAAGATTATTCTATTTAATAGTAATAGCTGGAGTTACACTGGCCTACGCAAATATTTCTGCTCAGTCAACAGATCCTACTCCACCGGCTGATCCACAGCCCCCCGAAACACACGGCCCTAATTTTGTTGATGCCGACGGCGATGGATTCAATGACAACGCTCCGGATCACGACGGTGACGGAATCCCCAACGGTGTCGATCCTGATTACACTGCACCAGGAATGCAGCACGGTAAAAAAGGTTTTGTAGATCTTAACGGCGATGGTATTAATGATAATGCAGGTCAAGGCAACCGAGGAATCGGTAAAGGCAGAGGAGGATACGGCCCAAAAGACGGAGCTGGCAATCAGGGAGTTGGTCCTAAAGACGGTACAGGGTACGGAGCCGGCGATGGTACAAATGACGGAAGCGGTTCACAGACACGCAGAAAAAGAGGCAAAAAATAATCAAGAGATAATTCATCTAACGGGGATTCAAACCGAATCCCCAATTATATTTTTATAAGGCGCATAATGGAAAGAGTGAAGAAATATTTTGGAATAGCTGTATTAATATTTTTAGTCATAGCCGGAAAATCAATGGGTCAGTTGAAACTTAATATCTCAATTGAACAGGAATACAGTGATAATCCGTTTAGATCTCCGGTGCCAACTGCTTCGTTTCAATCTACATTGAATTTCAACGCGGAAGCAAAATTTCCAGGCATTAAAATGGGATACTATGGTAGCTATTCATCTTTTAATGAAGTGCCTGAAAGAAATTATTATTGGCATCAAGCAGCTTTATTTCATGAATTCAGCCATGCAGAAATTGGAGTCTTTGCTGAACAAAGGATAAATAAAAAAGAATCGGCTTATTTCGATTATTCCGGTATTACCGCATACTACAAACAGATGTTCAACTTAGAGGATTTCTATCTTTCACTCAGCCCCAATATAAGTTATACCAAGTACGACAACATTAGCATTCTTGATAATCTGAAAGGGAGTCTCAATTTTAATATAAATCACAGTACAGATTGGGGAATGACCTTTATAGCCGGGAGCGGAATAAATTACAAATACTATTTGAACCCAAACAGCCTCGCAACCATCACTTATCTCAATGAAGATAATACAACTGAAGACGAAACAGTAGAGATAAACAATATTGAGTCTTTGACTCAGCTTGTAAGTTTCGGGCGACTTGCAAAATCAATTTCTCCCACTACCGGGTTAGCTGTTCAATTTATTAATAGAAGAATTTTAACCTCTATTGCCGAAGAGGTTAAGGATGTAAATGTAATATTCGGTGATGAATCTGAAATGTTCGATGATCCGGTTACATATGAAGGCAACGCTTTATCGATAGAGTTAACACAAATATTATTTGACGATATGATCATTAAAACCGGTTATTATTATTTTAACAAACATTATCCCACGCAGGGCATTTACGATGAAGCATACATTTATGATACCGGTTACTTAAGAACTGACGATCAGAACATCTTCAGTCTTTCTGTAAGTATGAAAATTCCCGTCAATTTTTTGAATGAAACCCCACTATCAATCGGGTTTAATTACCGCTACATATCGAATCAATCAAACAGTTACTGGTTTAATTACAAGACAAATTCTTACAACATTAATTTCGGATTAAATTTTTAACCGATTATCTCCTGCTCGATATTTAACAAATGCATAATGCTTCTCAATTACTTAAATATTATGAACCCAATTGCAATGTTTTGCTTCTAATTTAATCGGATATTCATATATTGGGTAAAGATCATTAATTGTGAATACATTGAAGAAAATAATAGTACAACCAAAGAGCTTAATACTAATTTTTTTAGTTACATCGGTAATTGTTGTTACTTCTGTTCTTATTGAGCTGAACCAAAGCAAAAATGAAATGCTTGAGTTAATGGAGCAGCAAGGGCATTCACTTCTTGAAACGGTTTTAAAATCTTCGGAGATTGCACTTTATTCATATGAGAAAATTGAAGAGGAAATTAAGCAGAGATTATTGAGCAGCGCATTTATGATTAGGGAAATGTATGAGCGTGGATTTATAGAGAATGATTTTCTTGAAGATATTGCAAGTAAAAATCAAATTTTTAGAATTAATATTTTCGACAAAAACGGAAAGAAAATATTCTCAAATGTACAGGAGCTGCATACAGGCATACCTGAGAAAGTAAACCCGGTAAATTATTTATCCCCCATTTTTGAAGGCGCAGAAGATACCTTGATAATTGGTATGAAACCCGCACGTTATTTGGAAGGACAAAGATTCACTGTTACTGTAGCAGCACAGAACAGAAGCGCTATAGTGTTAAATATTGATGCCGAAGAACTTCTTGATTTTAGAAAACAAGTGGGTTTTGGTGTTTTGCTCAAACAAGTAACCGAAAACCAAAACATAGAATACGCAGCGTTGCAAGATGATAAAGGCATAATAGCCGCATCGGGAGATGTTGCCGGCTTATCTTCACTTCAATCAATGGATATTGTAACAGAATCACTTAACGAAAATATATATAAATGGCATATAGCGGATAACGGCGGAAAAGAAGTTTTTGAAATCATTCATCCTTTTTTTTATAGAGGTGAAACTATAGGCATGTTTAGATTGGGCATTTCATTGGAACCGATGAATAATATAAAAGAAAGGTTAACAAGGAGAGTTATTTCCTTGGGAATAGTTTTGCTCCTGTTCGGTTTTGTTACTATTACTCTGATCTTCGCACGGCAGAATTTTGATTTACTTTCAAAGAAGTTTAAGGCTATTGAATCATACTCATCAAATATTTTGAGTAATGTAAGCGATACAATTATTGTATTGAACGAAGAAAATCGAATTATTACAATTAACAATGCTGGTGAAAAATTATTAGGCTCTTCTGAAATACTTCTGAAAGGAAAGAATTTTTATGATTTCCTGGAAAATGTCGATTGTGCAGCTATATTCAAATCAACATCATCATTCGAAGAGATAGAGTGTGTATTGAACGGGATCACGAAAGTCTTTTTGATTTCAAAAAGTAAGTTTACAGATGAAAACAATAACAGCAATTTGATCTTGGTATTAAAAGATAGAACAAAGCAGAAAGCGCTGGAAAAACAATTGGAGCGAAAAGAAAGACTTATAGCTATGGGAGAACTCGCTTCTTCGGTTGCCCACGAAATTAGAAATCCTCTGAATTCCATAGGCACAATAACTCAACAGCTTGGTAAGGATTTCGCTCCTAAAGAAAATGAGGATGAATATAAAAGTCTTACTAAGCTGGTTTATAAAGAAGTAAGAAGAATAAACGAAACGATCCAGACTTTCTTAAAATTTGCCAAACCGCAGCCAATTAAACCGGAACGATTTATTTTGAGCGGGCTAATTGACCAGTTGGAAAAACAATACTCAAAATTGGTAGAGGGAAAAAACAGCAGGCTTATTGTTGAAAATCATTTTAACGATTATGTAAGTTGGGATAAAACACAAATAACACAAGTGTTAATTAACCTGATGGAGAATGCGCTAGACGCTGTAAATAAAAACGGGATTATTAAAATTCTCGTAAATGAAAAGGATAACTCTCGTGTCGAAATCAAAATATTTGATAACGGTAAAGGGATTTCACGCGAAGATATGAATAGAATTTTCAATTTGTATTTTACAACCAAAGAAAAAGGGAGCGGTATAGGACTGAGTATTGTACAGAAAATAATTTCAGACCATAACGGTTTGATAACATTCGAAAGCAAAGTTGGTGAAGGGACTACATTTTCATTACTGATTCCCACAAATTATTCATAGGAAATAAAATGGAAAAATTTTCAATACTAATTCTCGACGATGAGGAATCGCAGCTGATATCACTGAAGAGCTATTTATCTAAAAGAGAATATAGAATATTTACTGCTGCAAACGGCGAAGACGGTTATAAAATTGCGGAAGAAAATATGATAGACATTGTTCTTACCGACTACAATATGCCGGGTTGGGACGGGGCGGCTGTGCTTCATAAAATTAAAGAACTTAATCCTCAAATAGACGTTGTTGTAATGACGGCATACGGTACAATTGAAAGCGCAGTTGGTTTGATGAAAGCAGGAGCATATGATTATCTTATCAAACCGATAGACCTTGATGATTTGGAAAATACACTTAACAAAATAAAGGAACGGAAATATCTCATCAAAGAAAATGAGATGCTCAAAGAACAACTTCAAGATAAATTCCGCTTTGAAGGGATTGTTACCCAAAGCCGGGTAATGCATGATGTATTGAGCATGGCAGGGAGAGTGGCATCATCAAAAGCAACTGTGATGTTGAGAGGCGAGAGCGGTACAGGAAAAGAATTAATTGCAAAAGCAATTCATTTTGCAAGCGGAAGGAAAGACAAACCGTTTGTAACTGTGAATGTAGCTGCATTATCGGAAAATCTTTTAGAGAGTGAACTCTTTGGGCATGAAAAAGGAGCCTTTACCGGGGCAATCAATCAAAGAATTGGAAGAATTGAAGAAGCCGACGGAGGCACATTATTTATTGATGAAGTGGGTGATATGCCTATGCCTATGCAGGTTAAATTGCTGCGTACAATTCAATTCGGCGAATTCCAACGCCTCGGTAGTAATCAAACCGGTTATAGCGATGTTCGAATAATTGCAGCCACTCACCGAAATATCGAAGAAATGATTAATGATGGCGAGTTCCGCGAAGATCTCTTTTACAGGCTTAATGTTGTTTCCATCAACTTGCCCTCTCTCAAACAGCGCAAAGAAGATATACCTATACTTATTGATCATTTTATAAAAAAATATTCGTCTCAAATGGATAAAGAAATTATGGGGATAGATAGAGATGCTCTCGACCATTTAATGAAACACAATTTCCCCGGGAATGTTAGAGAGCTTGAAAATATAGTAGAAAGAGCAGTAGTATTAACCAGGTTCAACAAAATAACAAAAAGCGACATCTCTCAATTTACAAATGTAAACGAAAATGAAGCTCAATTGGACCCCTATAACCTGGACGACAGCTATGAAGTGAAAATGAAATTATTTGAATCGGCAATGATAAACGAAGCTTTGAACAGAACAAAGGGTAATAAAAGCGCCGCGGCAAGAATGCTTGGCATTACCGAACGACATTTAAGATCAAGGTTGGAAAGATTGTAGAAATTTCATTTCATGTAGTTCTGATTCCACGATAAACTAGAATTTGTTTAAATAAAAAAACTCCGGATCAATGTCCGGAGTTTTCATAATCCAGCAGTAAATTCGGCTTATTAAGTAAGAAGACATTTCCCTTTTATTCAGCCCTATACAGCTAGTTTATAATGGAGTTGTATGTTTCTAAATCAAGGTATTGAGGTACATATGCAACACCTCTAACCGATAAGTTTCTGACAAATGCTTTTAAGTGATTTTCAGAACCTCTTTTCAAATTATTGTAAACAAATTCTATATCTGCATTATCAACCAATTCTTCTATGTGTGTTACAAGATCAAGAATATCAATCTCTTCAATTGCAGCGCCGACTTTGAGCGCTTCAATTTCAGATACGTTTGCAGTCACGATCAATTGCTCAAACAATGCTTGAAGATCAGGATCGGTAAATGTACCAACGCTGTTTTCGCCAACGGGGTCTTCCAATTTATATCTGTCCAATAATAATTTAATTGCATTCATGTGTGTTTGTTCGCTTGAGCTTATGTTCTTGAAAACTCTTAACCCGTAATTTTCATACATGGTGAGATAAACGTCACGAGCAACTTTTTCTTCTTCGCGCATGAAGATTAGTCCGGCGTTTTCTTCGGAAGATATTTCATTTAGAGAAAATGTGCTGAGTGTTTCTGCGGTTATGCTGGCGTTTTCGGTCTGAACAAATTCATCCGTACTTGAGAGGATATTTTCTGAAGCAGTGGTTGTTTCACCCGAACATGCCTGTGATACCACGAGCATGGCTAGTGCTACAAAGAGTGCTGTTATTTGGTTTTTCATTTTGGTTCTCCTGTGTTTATGATTTTTAGTCTACAAAAGCAAACAGCATGCCAGCTTGTAATGTCTCGTTTTTAGGTTAATAGTTGGGATTTTACAAATCAACTAATGTCTATTCGACCAACCGGGCGATTGCATTTCTTTATCCAGTCGAAGACCGATCGACGCTTAAATTCATGTTAACTCCTTTCATCACAATTGTAAAAGTGATAGATTTGTCAAAATTATACAGGGCTGCATATGGGTAGACTACAAGAATGCAAAAAATGCGGCAAGCATTTCGACAAACTATATCAAGACGGTTACTGTTATGATTGCTACTCCGAAGAATGGTCGGATGGATTTGAAGTGTCTTCGGATTGGGGAGCGAGTATCGCTCATCGTGAATTTTTAAGTGATCTTAATGAAATAATTTTTACAGATCATGATAAGTCGATAAAAATTATAAATGATATTCAAAATGATTTTCTCCCCGGCGCGTGGACCTGCGAAGAATGCGGACATGTGAAAATTGCCTGCGATGAGCAAGATAGTTTTACGCCTGAAGAAATTTTGGAAAAATTAAAAGCAGTTTGCACTAACTGTGAAATAACTTATAACTTCGATCGTGAATATAGAGGAGCATATTAATAGATGGGAAATGAATCTAACAATGTTCCGTTGTACTTCGAATCACCTGAAAAGGCTGTTGACGGAATAAAGAAATTATTATTAGCTGAAGATTGGTTAACGTTAGCAAGATATTATGATTTATCGAGAACGAAAACGGATGCTAAGTTTAGTGATTTACAAAGCGGCAAATATTTTATTCTAACGGAAGAGCCGGAAGTAAAACATCCCGGCACAAATTGGAAATATAAATATCCTTTCGATCCCGGATTTGAGTTTAGTCATATCGTAGAATTGTACGATGATACGATTAGAGTGTTTGTAAGATTAGAAATTGACGACGGGTTTGATAAGCCGGTTGTTGGGCTTCAATTTTTTGAGACGGTGAAAAGTAATAAAGGATATCAGCTAACGCCGGGAATATGAAAATCAACTCGAATAAGTACCTGCATGTTTCTATATTACCTTGTCAAATTTATAATGTTAGGTAAAAGGAAAATTACATGAACGAAAGATTAGTAATTCTAGCCGGCGGAATGTCTTCCCGCATGAAGAAAGCTTTAGACCAAACCAAAAATGTTGACGCAAAACTTTTAGATGAAGCGGCCAACAAACCCAAATCGATGATTGGTGTTGGTAAAAACTCACGCCCGTTTATGGATTACCTTCTCTTCAATGCACAGCGCGCCGGCTACACAGATGTAGTTATTGTTGTGAACAATAAAGACACCGCTATTAAAGAATATTACGGGATAAAAGATAGGGGCAACAAATTTTACGAACTCTCTCTCTCATACGCTTACCAGGTAATTCCTGAAGGAAGAACAAAACCGCTCGGTACAGCCGACGCGTTAACAGTTGCATTGGAAGCACGCCCCGATTGGAAAGGTGAAAAATTTACAGTAGTAAACAGCGACAATTTATATTCCGTAGAAGCGCTTAAACTTTTACTCAATCCGGCATATCCCAACGCATTAATAGATTACGATAGATCGGCATTGAAATTCGAACAGAGCCGCATCTCCGCGTTCGCGGTTACACAAAAAGACGAAGAGGGTTACATGCAGCGGATCATCGAAAAACCAACCGACGCCGATGTTGAAAGTGTGAAAGGTCCCGACGGTTATATCGGAGTCAGCATGAATATCTGGCGTTTCGATTATGACATGGTTTATTCTTATATGAAAAATGTAACAATGCATCCTGTTAGAAATGAAAAGGAATTACCCACAGCAGTAATGAACATGATAGCCGACAACCCCAAAGCTGTTTTCGCTATTCCATTAAGTGAGCATGTTCCCGATCTTACAAATCCCGCCGACATAAAAACTATAGTTGAGTATTTGCAGGAAGAATATAGGGAGTTTGAATGATCTGGTATGAAAATATTTTATATAATGTGATGAATTAATTTTTACCAGATATGGTATTATCTTATATCCTCTTGGCGGGCAGCAAGCTTAAATATTTAGATTGACATTCTTGTGATTTTTAATATTTTGGATGTATGTTAGCGCTTATTACTTGCTAATAGAAAGAATTACGGTATGTTTTTGCTCCTTCGTTTATGCAAATTAACTCTACTGATATATCTATGTTTTTTACCTGAATTTAAATATATATAATACGAAAATTACACTTTTTGTTAATCCCTGGGCAAGATAGTGCTCAGGAAAAATAGTAATTTGGAAATGTGAGGGATTGAATGAAGCTTAAGAAAGCATCACAATTATTAACAACACTCTGTATTTTATTTATTTTTATTTCACATGTATCAAATATTTACTCCCAAGAAAAGACAAGAAATTTAAGGGAAGACGGGCTAAGAAGTAGAACAAGCCAAGTTCATAATCGCGCAAATGATAATTCGGGAACTAAATCATCCGGTGATACCAAATCCTCAAAATTTTTAAGAGATATAACAGCCGCAAGCTCGGGATATTCTTTCCCTGCTTTTAGTGCCGGGAAATTAACAGGCGCAGGAGCTGCCTACACAAAATCATTGGATGTTTCAGGAGTGCCTTCGGGTAATTATTTATTCGTGTTGGTTACCGCTGATTTCACGGCTGATCCTGCCCCCAACGATGCATGGTCAAACACGATTAATATGGAATTGAATAATGGCGGATCTACAAAATATTTCCCTGCTGCCACAGCCGATTACGGAGCTGCAGGAAACAACAGTTCAACAACGTTGATATGGACTTCAATTTTACCCACTCAATATGTAGCTGGGAATAATTTTACAGTAAAATTGTATGATAGTTTTACCAATGCTGACGGGCCTTATTATTCAACTATCTCAAATGTAAACGTAACTATATATCCGGTTAGTACGCCGAATCATTCTTTCCCTTCATTCAGTGCCGGTAAACTTACAGGTGCAGGAGCTGCTTACACAAAATCGTTAGATGTTTCCGGTGTGTCGGGTGGTAATTATTTATTCATGTTGGTTACCGCCGATTTCACAGCAGATCCTGCCCCCAACGATGCATGGTCAAACACGATTAATATGGAATTGAATAATGGCGGATCTACAAAATATTTCCCTGCTGCCACAGCCGATTACGGAGCTGCAGGGAACAACAGTTCAACAACGTTAATATGGGCCTCAATTTTACCCACTCAATATGTAGCCGGGAATAATTTTACTATAAAATTGTATGACAGTTTTACCAATGCTGACGGGCCTTATTATTCAACTATTTCAAATGTGAATGTATCCATTTATTCAGTAACAACACCAAATTATGCATTCCCTACTTTTACTACCAGTAAACTTACAGGCGCAGGAGCTGCATATACAAAATCACTTGATGTGTCAAGTGTTCAAAATGTGGAATATCTGTTCTTTTCAGTAGAAGCTGATTTCACAGCCGATCCTGTGCCTCACGATGCCTACTCAAATACTATTTACATGGAATTAAACAACGGCGGATCTACAAAATATTTTCCTGCAGCAACAGCAGATTACGGAGCCGCGGGAAATAACAGCTCAACAACTTTAAGATGGAACGGCATTTTACCTAGTATATATAATGGAGGTGATAATCTTACCGTAAAATTCTACGATAGTTTTACTAATGCCGACGGACCGTATTATTCAACACTCTCAAATGTTAAAGTTGATATTTACGGTGGACCTACAACTAGTGTTACGATTTCAGGTAATGCTGGTGTCGGCGGCGCTACTTTAAGCTGGACGGATGGAAGCGCAAAAACTACAACAGCAGACGGTAGCGGAGATTATTCATTAACTGTTACTAACGGTTGGACAGGAACGATTACACCGTCGAAAACCGGTTATTCATTTTCACCAACTAGCAAATCTTATAACAACGTGACTTCTTCACAGACAAGCCAAGATTATACCGCAACTGCGTTACCGGAAATTTCAATAAGTGGGAACGGAACGGTTATTACGGACGGCGATACAACTCCATCAACAACTGATGATACCGATTTTGGAGCAGTAAATATTTCTTCCGGATCTAATGCCAATACATTTACTATTAGTAATTTGGGAGTGGGAACACTTAGTTTAACAGGAGCTTCTCCCTATGTTACGATAACAGGACACACCTCAGATTTTACGCTTACTTCTATTCCTTCCGGTTCTATTGCGGCTGGTGGTACGACTACGTTTGAAATTACTTTTGATCCGACTGCAACAGGTACTCGGTCGGCTTCAGTTTCTATTGCTAATGATGACAGTAATGAAAATCCATATAATTTCAATATACAAGGGACAGGTATTGCTGTCCCCACGGTTACATCCGACGATGCAGGCAGTGTTACTTCTTCCGGGGCAACACTAAACGGTACAGTTAATGCTAATTACTCCAGTACTACCGTTACTTTCGAATACGGAGAAGACACATCATACGGTACGTCTGTTATGGCAACTCAAAGCCCTGTTTCCGGTTCAACAAATACTTCTGTAAGCAAGTCAATAACAGGATTATCACCAAACACAACTTATCATTACAGAGTGGTGGGACAAAACGCAGCGGGCACATCCAACGGCTTGGATAAAACTTTTACTACTTCTGCGGTTGTTCCTACAGCAACAACCAATGCAGCAGCAAACGTTGAAGATGTAAGCGCGACATTAAACGGGACAATCAACGCCAATAATGCGAGCACAACTGTAACATTCGAATACGGTGAAACCACCGCGTACGGAACTACTGTTACGGCAGACCAATCACCTGCAACAGGAACAACAAATACTGCCGTAAGTAAAGACATAACAGGATTAACACCAAACACAACGTATCATTATAGAGTTGTAGGTCAAAACACCGCCGGTACAACAAACGGAGCGGACCAAACATTCACAACCGAATTTTCTATTCCTACATCCCAAGCAACATCAATTATCACATCTAATGTCGGTACAACTCAGATGAATATTTCTTGGACAATTGGGAACGGCTCGGCTAGAGCAGTGTTTGTTAAACAAGCAAGTTCCGGTTCGGCATCGCCTGCCGAGCATACAACATACACGGCAAATACAGCATTCGGCAGCGGAACACAAATTGGTACAACAGGCTGGTATTGTGTTTATAATAGTACCGGAACCTCTGTTACAATTAGTGGGCTAACGCCTGGTACAACTTACAGTGTTTCAGTAATTGAATACAATGGAACTTCAGGCAAAGAAGAATATAACACAACAACAGCTTCCGGTAACCCCGCAGCTGAAACAACAAAAAGTATTTTAATAAATGAACTTGATGCGAATACCGTAAGCACTGATGAGGCAGAATTTATTGAATTGTACGACGGTGGAACAGGAAATGTATCGCTTGACGGTTTGGTTGTAGTATTATTCAATGGAAACGGCGATGTTTCATATAGAGCAATGGATTTGGATGGAGAATCTACCGATGCCAACGGTTATTTCTTATTAGGCAATAGCGGAGTAGCCGGCGTTGATGTAACTTTCCCAAATAATACTTTGCAAAACGGTGCAGATGCAGCGGCTCTTTATGTTGGGAGTAATACAGATTTCCCGAACGGCACAGCGGTAACAACTACTAATCTTGTCGATGCAATTGTATATGACAATGATGATGCAGACGACGCAGGGCTTCTCGTTTTACTAAACGGAGGAGAACCGCAGGTAAACGAGAACACAAGAAGTGACAGCGATTATCATTCATTGCAAAGAATTCCAAACGGAAGCGGCGGCTTAAGAAACACTTCTTCGTATGTTGCCGATTGGCCCACTCCCAAAGCCGAAAATGTTACTTCACCTGAAATTAATGTAAAAGGGAACAGCAATTCAATTGTAGATGGAGATACAACCCCATCATCTACCGATGATACCGACTTCGGTAATGTTGATGTATCAAGCAACAGCACAAACACGTTTACAATTGAAAACACAGGATTGGCAACACTCAATATCAGCGGCGTATCTCCTTATGTTGTGTTGAGTGGAACAAATGCGGATCAGTTTTCGATTTCTTCTGCTCCGTCTAACTCTGTAGCTTCAGGAGGTACAACTACATTTGATATCAAATTCTCACCCACAAGCAGCGGCACAAAAACCGCAACGGTGACAATTAACAATGATGACGATAACGAAGGCACATATGATTTTCAAATACAGGGAACTGGAGTTGTTCCTGAAATTAATGTAAAGCAGGGTGTAGCAAATATTGCCGACGGAACAGGCATATATGATTTTGGCAGCAAAAATGTGAGTACAAATACTGATGTGATTTTTACAGTTGAAAATTCCGGTACGGGTAGTCTAACAGTCGGCAATGTTTCCTTGGGAGGAACAAATGCTGATCAATTTAGTGTTGAGGTTCAGACTGGGACTCCTGTTGCCGCAAGCAGTAGTACAACATTTACAATTAGATTTACACCAACAACCTACGGCGGCAAAACGGCAACGGTGAGTTTCCCAAATAATGATGGAGATGAAAATCCTTATAACTTCACAATTTCAGGAACAGGAGTTGCGCCCGAGATTGCCGTAAAACAAGGAGCAACCGACATTGCCGATGGAACGGGTAGTTACGATTTCGGCAGTAAAAATGTAGGAACGAATACGGATGTAAGTTTCACAATTGATAACATTGGAAACAGTAATCTTACATTAGGTTCAGCCACGCTGGGAGGTGCTAACTCTGATCAATTTAGCATCCAATTACAGCCGGTATCACCAGTGTCTGGTGGCGGCAATACAACTTTAACTGTGAGATTTACTCCTACAACTTACGGCGCTAAAACCGCTACGATTAGTTTTACAACAAACGATTCGGATGAAAATCCGTTTAATTTTACTATTACCGGGACAGGTTTGGAACCCGAAATAGCTGTTAAAGAAGGAGCCACCAATATTGCAGATGGAACAGGCAGTTATGATTTCAGTAATCAAAATGTCGGCACAAATACCGATGTTACTTTCACTGTTGAAAATATCGGCAATCAGAATTTAACACTTGGCTCAATAACACTTGGCGGAACTAACGCAGATCAATTCAGTATTCAACAACAACCTACATCACCGGTCCCGGGAAGCGGAAATACAACATTTAAAATCAGATTTTCACCAACAACTTACGGCGCTAAAACAGCTACTGTTTCATTCGCAAACAATGACGCGAATGAAAACCCGTTTAACTTCACAATTACCGGAACAGGTGTTGAGTGCGAAGTAAATGTAAAACAAGGAGCTGCCGATATTGCCGACGGAACCGGTTCGTTTGATTTTGGAAATAAAAATACAGCTACAAATACAGATGCCATATTCACAATACAGAACATTGGTAATAGCAATTTAATTTTAGGCAATGTTACATTAAGCGGTACTGATGCCGCTCAGTTTAGTATTCAAGCTCAACCGGCTACACCTGTTGCAGGAGGAAATACTACAACGTTTACAATAAGATTCTCACCAACCTCATATGGAGCTAAAACTGCAAATGTTAGTTTCAGCACTAACGATGCTAACGAAAATCCATACAACTTCACCGTTACCGGAACAGGCTTAGCGCCTGAAATAAATATTAAAGAATCCGCGAATGATATAGCCGACGGGACAGGCAGCTATAACTTTGGTCCGAAGCTAATCGGAGAATCTAAGGAAACAACTTTTACTGTTGAGAACATCGGTAATAGTAACCTGACATTGGGCAGTGTTACACTAAGCGGTGCAAACGCAGATCAATTCAGTGTTCAACTCCAACCTACAACTCCGGTAAGCGGCGGTAGTACAACTACATTTAAAATTAAATATACGCCTACAACTGTTGGTAATAAAACGGCGACAGTTAAGTTAACCAATAACGACAGTGATGAAAATCCGTACGACTTTACAATAAACGCTTCAGCCGCATCACCGGAAATTAATATAAAAGAAGGAGTGAACAACATTGCCGATGGAGGAAGTTATGATTTCGGTAATAAGAGTCGTAACACAAATACAGATGTTATTCTAACAATTGAAAACTTAGGCAGCAGCGATCTTAATTTAGCCGGTGCCCCGATTATAACAATAACAGGTGCCAATGCAGATCAGTTTAGCGTACAGGTTCAACCTACTACTCCGGTTGCAGCATCTAACAATACAACGTTCACAATTCGGTTTACGCCTACATCACTTGGTGCGAAAACTGCTTCCATTTCTATCGCAAGCGATGATTTGGATGAAAATCCGTATGACATAACTCTTAACGGAACGGGGATTAATAATCCACCGGTAATAGCAAATATTGAAGCTGTTCCATTAGAGTATACAGAAGGAACTGGAGGGGTGAACATCACAAGTACTTTGACAGTCACAGATTTGGATGATAATAGTTTTGTTGGAGCCATAGTTCAGGTTACAGGTAATTACCAAGTTGCAGAAGATTTGCTCGAATTTGTAAATACACCCACAATAACCGGAATATGGGATAGTGGACTTGGTATGATGACACTAACAGGTGTTGATACAAAGGTGAATTATCAATCAGCATTACAAATGGTTAAATATAAAAATACTTCTAATGATCCAACAACAAATATCAAAAGTGAAGATGCACAGAAAATTGTTCGTCAAATTAATACCACACCGAGAACAATAAGCTTTAAAATAAATGACGGTAACGATGACAGTAATATTTTAACTAGAACGATTAATATTACATCCAAGAATAATAATCCTGTTTTAGAAATAAACACGGGATTAACAGTTGATGAAGCTATGAGTAAAACAATAGATGATACAATGTTAAAAGCTGTTGATCCTGATAACGATGAATTGTCAACAAGGTATTATATTACCGAGGAGCCTCTTTATGGGCATCTAATAATTAATAGTAATCCTAATATGAAAATTGAGAATATGAACAATATCTCAAATATTGCATTTAGGCAAAATGAGATAAATTTAGGATTGATTAAATATCAACAGGATGGAGGAGAAGAGACTGCGGACAGTTTCAAATTTTATTTAGAGGATAATGAAGGAGGAATCTCAGAAGAATATGAATTCCTTATAACAATAATACCTAAAGAATATGCACCTCAACTAAGCGGTATTGAAGATACGCCGTTGGAATATATAGCCAACGCGCCTCCTGTTAAGGTTACTTCGACTATTAACGTAATTGACCCGGATGATACAGCATTAACTGGGGCCTCGATTCAAATAGAAAATTATAACCAAGGCGCCGATTTTCTATCTTTCGAAAATACTGATTCAATTACACATTCTTTTGATGTGGAAACAGGAACATTAACATTGAGCGGTACAGCCGATATATCGGCTTATCAAAATGCGCTAAGGTCGGTTGAGTTCTTTAGCATTGGTCGAGTAAGCACATTGGGAATTCCGCATATTATACATTTTAGCGTTACGGACGGTACAAATATTAGTAACGTTCTTAGCCGAAGCATCAATGTTATATTACCGACGGAAGAAGAACCAGGACTTATACCGCCCAGCAATGTTTCGGTTAGTTTTCAAAGAGATAAAACTATCTTGATATCATGGCAGGATAATTCTGATAGAGAACTTGGATTTATTATTTATAGAGTTATAGTTACTACGGATAACAAAACAAAGAATACTTTTGATTTTGAGATGATAGGAATCGTAGGTCAAGATATTGAGGAATATATTGATGAAAATGTTGCTGAGGGAGTAGTTTACAAGTATAAAGTTGAAGTTTATGATGCTGCCGGCCTTGCATCTTCAAGTGAAGATGAAGGACAGTTAAGCGAAACAATCTTTCCTCCAAGTGATCTAACGTTAATAGTTTTTACAAGTGATGTTATTGCTCTTACTTGGATTGACAATTCAGAGTTGGAAACAAAATATGTAGTAGAAAGAGATGACGGAAACGGATTTATTCCCATTGCTGAAGTAGATGCAAATGTTACTGATTATGTCGATAATGATTTGAATGAAGGATGGCATTATTATAGAGTCAAAGCTGTAGGTGAAAATAGTGAATCCGGCTACAGCAACGTAGTTGAAATGTATGTAGGACCCATGGATGTGAACAAATTCGGAGAAGAGATACCAAACGATTATATGTTGAGTCAAAATTATCCAAATCCGTTTAATCCGTCAACCACCGTTCGTTTCGGATTACCGGTTGAGAGTAATGTTGTAATTGAAATATACAATATGCTCGGACAGCGGGTAAATGTACTAGTTAACGAGGTAATGACACCGGGATATCATGAAGCGATATGGAATGTATCTGGAGTTTCGTCGGGTGTATATCTGTTAGTAATTAAAGCAGAAGCAATTGACCGAAGCCGCCAAACAGAGATCGTTCGTAAAATGATTTTTATGAAGTAACGGCTAACGAACACAGATTAAAAAGCCGGTTCGTATTTTGAACCGGCTTTTACTTTAGTTACCTCAATGTAAACATGGGCAGGTTCACCCGCCCCCTTTTTTGAAAATATCCAAGATTTGATCCCCCAGACCTTTTTCTACCTGTTGCAACCTATCTTGCAGTTCTTTCTTTTTAGAATCAACAACCGATATGTTGCCGGTTAGTAATGATTGATAATCGCTAAGTTTATTTTCGATCTTCGCTTTTTGTTCTTCATAATATTTTTCAAATTGAATTCTCTTTTCCGCAATTGCATCATCAAGTTTGGCGCGAAGCTGGTTTTTAAGCCTGGTAACTTCTTCACCAAGAACACTTGTAAGTCTTTGCAATAAAATATTATCAAGATCTGTGGTTAACGCTACTTTCATTGAGCCGTCTGTATTCCATAAACGAAGCCCGACATTTAATGCGGTTATACCTCGCAGCACTTCACGCGCAATCCGTTCAACAGTGTTCCTCGGTTGGCCTTCAAATAATAATTTGAAATTGCTGAAATTGAGATCAAACATTGCATCTATTGAGTTTCCCCGGACGGAAATCCCCACAGAAGTATTCATTCGTGCATCAGTAATTTTTGTAGCTATAAAATCTTTGCTGCCTAGTTCAAATGCTTTTAATGCCACCCCCGATAATTTTGCGCCGTATCTATCAAAGGAGACGTCCGCGCGTCTATCCATTAAACCGTTTAATTCTAAAAACCTTTTATCACTGTCGGTACCTTTCAATTCGAATGTGATTGGCGCTCCGGTAAGATTCTGATTGTCGGTAATGTTTTTCGCGCTTCCGGATCCTTGAAAATATTGTGCGCTCTCTGTTTTGTCGGAGCCGCCGGATAACTTAACGCTCTTTATCCAAAATTTCGGGTAACCTCTTTCTTCAGGGAATGGAATATCCTGCCCTTCAAAACGTGGCTGCTTTTCATATTCGGGTTCGGGGGAATATTTTTTAACACTCGCTTTGGCGATATCAACATATGTCAAATAGCCCATCACACGTTTATACATTTCATTGCCTGCAAGTATTTGCGCAATACCGGATGTATTAAGCGTCGGCAGTTTTGCCAACCCCACAAGTTTATCGTAATCACTCTTTACAACATCATCAATTGAGCCTACTAAGTTAGTCATGTTTGTAATGTCTGAGGTTATGGAAGTGTATCGGTTATCGAATGACTTCTTTAATTCATTTACGCTCTTGAAAGCGTCATCAACTGTTGTAATAGCCGCGATTATATTTGGAGCCTTGTTCAATTCTTTAGGATTAATAGCTTTGATATTATTTTCAATTTCTCTCAATCGTTGTTTCGAAGCTTCAAAATCTGCGGTTGTGTTTTCCCATTGTAGGGAGGCATCGGTAACTTGCTGTTTAATAGCTTCAATATGAGCTAATGTTTTTATGTCGAGAATTTTTATTAGACTATCTGCATTAAAGTTGGCTTTTAACTTATCAATATCGAGCATGGGATTGCCGGCTATTGTTTCTTTTAATATTGCATCGGCAGTTTTTGCGAATGAATTTTCGGTTCCGTATAACAATGCTTCTTCACGTTCACCTTTGGCAAGCGATCCGTCTGATGTCCGTTTTGTGCCGATAATAAAATTCTCAATTTCAACAGTGTCCACAATATACTTTCCGCGCAGGAGTTGATCAAAGTCCATCTCAAATTTAACATGCCCGGTTTCGAATAAATTAAACCATGGATCGTTCGGGTTGGTTACTTGAATTTTGCGCCACTCAAGACCAATCGGATCGAACGTAATTTTTAGGTCATCAATTTCTACTTTAGCGCCAACTGTTTTCTCCCCTGCGGACTCAATCCCATATTCCACCCAGTTATCCATAAACAGATAAGTTACAATCATTAAAACAATCAAAGGTATGAAGACCACGTAAAGGACATTCTTTCTCATCTTAAACCTCCCAGATCCCGGATCTTTACATATGTTCTAACGACGGTGCTTTGTTTCAATATTTTGTAAACCTTCCACTTCTCCACCTTTGAGCCGATGTGTTTGCGGTAGGATAAGATAAACTTTTTCATCGCGAAGTAGGTAGGTGCGATAAGCACGAGCGCCGAAACAAAACTCCCCATCACAACAGTATTGTTAAAGTTTGTTAACGGAAGCAGCGGTGCGTTGTACATGTAAGTGTATGTCGGATCGAGGAAATTTAATTGTGTGAGAATTTCATAACCAAGCATATGAAACAGGGGGTCGAATATAAATGCAACAATGCTGAAGAATGTAAATGCAAGAAACGCCGCTGCGATGTTTACATTCAATATTAAAATCAATAGCCAGATTATTAGCCCTTGCAGATTGAACATCGGAGAAAGCCCGACGATCATTCCAAGTGCGAATCCCCAGGCCACCTGTTTCGGATCCTGCCCCTCGCGGAAAATTTTGATAAAGTCTTTTAAAATTTTAAGCCAGAACATCTGAGCCTCTCAATGAAGTGTTTTGTATTAAACGAAAATATATATTAAATCAGTTCCATTTCAAACGAACGATCCGGCGACTTTTATTATTGCCTTAATGCTTTGTTCAATATCATTGTCCGTAGTTGCCCAGGAAGAAACACTTATGCGCATTGCCGGTGTGCCCTGCCATTCTGTAACGCCGCACCAGCAGGTCCCTTCATCTTGAATTGCTTTAACAACTTTTGCATTCTGTTCTTTATCCCCGAATGAAACCAATACTTGGTTAAGCACAACATCATTAAGTATCTCAAACCCTGCATTGCTTAATCCATCCGCGAACATTTTCGCCTGCCTGCAATTACGCTCGATTAAGTAAGCAATTCCTTTGCGTCCCAAAGATTTTAACGCGGCCCAAACATCAACTCCCCGTGCGCGGCGTGATGTTTCAGGCGTATAGTGGAAAGGTTCTCTTTGTTTTGTTTCCGGTACATAAGCCGCGGTAAATGACATCGCTTCAACAACCGAATTTCTATGACGAACAAAAGCCGCCCCGTTATCGTAAGGTACATTAAGCCATTTGTGCAAATCGGTGCCCCACGAATCGGCTTTATCAATACCTTTGGAAAGATGTTTTAGTTTAGGTGAAGCGGCTGCCCATAACCCGAACGCGCCGTCCACGTGCACCCACGCACCGGCATCGTGAGCGATGTCGCAAATTTCATTTATCGGGTCGAACGATCCGGAGTTAACATTGCCGGCTTGAGTACATATTATCGCCGGTCCTTTGATAGGGGGGATTTTGGAAGGGATCATTCTCCCTTGGTTATCAACAGGTACTTTTATAACACGCTCACGCCCCATGCCGAGAATGCCGAGTGATTTCAATAATGTTGGATGAACTTCTTCTCCCACTATTACGGTAACATCCGGTGCACCGAACAAACCCTGCGATTCAACATTCCACCCTGCTTGTTTCAAAACATAATTTCTTGCAGCCGCTAAACATGTTAGGTTTGCCATGGTAGTGCCCGTTACTAATGAAGTGGCACAGTCTTTTGGAAGGTGAAGAATATCAAGCAGCCATTTAACGGCAATCTCTTCAATGAAAACAGCGGACGGAGCGCTTTGCGAAAACGCAGCGTTGTTATCCCATGCACTTGCAAGCCAGTTAGCGGCTAACGATGCAGGGAGGGAACCGCCTACGACAAAACCGTGGTAACGCCCTCCAGCGCTTGCAATGCTTGCGGGTGATCCGATCTCATGTAATTGTTTAAAGACTTCTTTGGGATCTGTAGGATCTTCGGGCAAAGGGATATTCAATTTTTTTAATCTATCCAGCGCTTCAGGCGATGGCGAAACGCGTCGTGTTTTTAACTCTTCAAGATATTCCGTGGAATATTTAGCCGCATTTTTAAGTAGGTCTTCCATTTATTTCCGCAAATTTATTTTTAATTAAACTGCAAATCTCTTAAAGTCTTAAACCGGTATTTTACTATCGACTTTAAAAACAGCATTATCCTTTTTGATGGTGTAGCAAATTTATTACTTGCGTTATTGTACTATGCCAAATGCAACTAATAAAAACCCGGTTCCGTTAATAGCCGCGTGAATAATTATGTCAGTCCAAGTGTTGCGTGTATATTGCACAAAGTATGATATAATAAAAATGATCGGTATTAATGTAAACATCAAATCGAAACCGAAAGGTAGATGGAACATTATCCAAAACAAACCGTGCACAAACCAAGTTGAATCACTGAACTTAACGCGCTGCCTGGGGAATATGTATCCGCGCCAGAAAAATGCTTCACCGAAAATGTTAAAGAAAAACAAAGGGAGCCATGCAAGGAGTATCCAATATTCTCCCGGCTTAAGAGGAGTCATCACCATGAAAGAAGGGGATGCGCTGAAATAATTTATATATTTCTTCCCTATTTCCATCATAAAATAGGTCCCAACGGCAACAGCAGCTAGGCCGCCTAGCGAGATGAACAAATCCTTCTTCGAAAATTTATCAAGCCTGAAACGCTGCATTATCATCTTTAAATTCCACTCATTTCCTTCCCGTCTATAAAATGCAAACGACGCAATGAACATCGGAAAGAAAACAAGCAATCCGCCGCAGATGTACCAGCAGACCACCAAAGGCAAATCGGTAACTTTATTCAACCAGGGAATACAAATATGAGTTGCAATATAAAGTATAACAGTTGGTATGCCGAAAAATAAAAGTGATTCTTTAAAATCCATCGGTTTAATAATTATATTGGCCATGGTGCCTCAAAATATCTTTTAGGTGATGTCAATTTATGGAAAATAGTGGAGGTAATAAAGTTATAATGAAGTAAGGGTATAGAGGTATAAGGGTATAGATAAACTAAATATTTGATTTGCCATTTCGAATCCCAGCTTTAGAGGGGTGAGAAATCTTATTAAACGATTTTATTCCTATTCGACACCTAATATTCAAATTGTTTCATAACGGAAATTATTCCACCATCAGAAGTGAGCTTAGGTTTTCCGCATAAAATCTGCTCTCCTCATCATCAGTAATAAACTCAATCTTTTCAGGTGAGTCAATTCCCAAACCCAATTCAACGGCGCGTGTAATTTGGGGCTGTTGAAAAATTGTGCCGGTGAAATTTTGTGAACCGAGATCTTGCAAAATTGCTACGCCAACCGCATCCAGTGCAACGCGGTCTGTGCCGGCGATCATTACATTTCCTTCGCGCAGTGTGCCGGTCATTGGGCCGCCGTCTATAAACGCCAGAACACCATCCATTATGTAAAGTTTTGGTGTGAACGCCGTGTTTATCTCCGCGATCAATTTCATAATATGTGATGATGAGTGAAACTCGTTCATCTGCGCTGTTGATAACATACCAACCGCAAGTTTTAACGCTAATGTATGTGTTGCGATGAAATGAGTTTTCAAACAGCAGGTGCAGACGATATATTCGGCGTCGCGTACAATATCGGGGAAGAGAAACCCGTTTGCCCAATGTAAATTATCTTGCCTGAAAAGAGATGCTTGTTCGTTATTAAGATTTACTATATTGAAATTGTAGGAAGCCGCCAGCTCTACAATACCTTTTTGTGCAATCACGTCATCGAAATTATGATAGCTTCTTTCAATCAATGTTATGCCGGCGGCGTTCCGGTTTTGCAATTCCAACACCATCTGACTTAACGTATCATTATGTGTTGAAGCGGGGGACGGGTCGGCGGTATTGAAATTCGGTTTGAGCAGAACATTTTTTCCCGCCGGTGATTCCAATTCCATCATCTCAAAAAGACTTGTAACGCCTTCGCGTCTGTCGCTCGTTTTGATTAATGCTATCTTCGCGTTTTGTCTGTTCGGTTCGGGAATTACAGGTGAACCGGTCGGGTTGGTATCTTTGGAACATCCCCACATCAGCGCCGCGCTTCCAAGCGCTGTTGTTTTTATGAATTGTCTTCGATCTATTTTGCTCATATTTATTTCACTTTTAACAGGTTCTTGAACAATATCGTTAAAACATGGGAAGAGTTCAATACATTTCAAAAGGACTAAAGTATTACACCCATCTCACATTTTTTGCAATCGAATACGAGGCGGTATTTGCGGTTGAAATCTCTAATGTAAAGCGGCTCTTTGAATTTTACGTCAATTTTGTTGTGGTGGGGACAGATATTCAATTCTTCTTTAATGCAGTATTTCATTCTCATTACTTCGAGACCTTCCCTTTCGTCAAGTAATTCGAATCCTTCCTTGAATTCGGTTACACCGTGTTTGGTATAAAACTGCTTTGCAAGTTTGTTTGTAACGTTGGCTTTGAAGTCGAGATTTGTCTTGAAATAAGTACCGGAATTATCAACAGCGCTCCGCGTTAAACGTTTGTAATTTTTCTTTCGCTCGATTGTCAACATTTCAAGAAGCTCACGGCGGAAGGTGTTTACTTTACCAACCGGGGTGAAAGGAATATTCATAAGATCGAATTTTACATCCGTAACGTCAAAGATCGAGTCGCCGGTTTTGCTCATCTGGCGGTGTATTGTTACTCGCGTTTTGGTTTCGTCTTTGGCTGAATCGAATTGTTCATCGATTTTCAAACTTGCGCTGTTGCCGTCTTCATCCTGCACCGAAAACACAAGAAAGTTTTTTTCATTTATTATTGTAATTACGGCAGAAATATTTCTTGCGCAGTTATCTTTCGAAAGTTCTTTGTTGAATTGATGATTGTAGTTGCGGAATATTTTTGTGCCGGGCATGATGGGTTTGGTATCGTTGAGTATGATTTTATTGTTAACCATTTTATTTACACTGAAGCCTTGCAGCACATCATTTTTATCGAAATAACAGAGTCCGTCACCGTTAACTATTTTTTCTTTTGTGTCGATTGCGATAAAATCATTACCGGCTTTCGTTACTTTGCCTAAATATTTGCCAATTGATTTTTGCGAGTTGAACGAAGAATTATTGCCTCCTTTGCCGTCGATAAAGTAATTAGTGAATCCGCGGTTGAACGATTTTGCCGGATCTGGAGTAAAGTCTATTTTTGATTTCCCGCTCGATGCCCGCACAAACCCACCTTTTCGTTTCATTACGTCGTCAATTGTTTGACGATAATGCGCCGTTACATTTTTTACGTAGCCGCCATCTTTCAAGCGTCCTTCTATTTTAAAAGATGTTATCCCGGCGTCAATCAAATCCTCGATGCTGTTTGAGAGGTTGAGGTCTTTAAGTGAGAGAAGATATTTATCTTTCACAATAATATTTCCGTCTGCATCTTCCAATGTATAAAGCATCCTGCAAGGTTGGGCACATTCGCCCCGGTTGGCGCTTCGTCCGATTGATGCGCAGCTCATGTAGCATTGCCCGCTGAACGAAACACACAACGCGCCGTGTACAAAAAATTCGAGATCAACGGTTGTGGTATTTCTAATTTCTTTTATTTGTTCAAGGGATAACTCCCGCGCTAAAATGATTCGCTTTACACCGATACTTTCTAAAAATTTTATCTGATCAATAGAATAGTTATTCGTCTGCGTTGACGCGAATATAGGTATAGGCGGTATGTCCATTTCGAATATTGCCATATCCTGAATGATTATCGCATCAGCGCCGATGTCGTAACATTGCTTGATGAGAGCTTCTGCTTCGGCGAGTTCATCATCATACAATAATGTATTGAGTGTAATGTAAACCTTCACATGAAATTGGTGGGCGTATTCAATCAATTGCTTGATGTCGGACAACGAATTACCAACAGCGGCCCGGGCGCCGAATTTGGGAGTGCCGATATAAACAGCATCTGCCCCGCAGTTTATTGCCGCGATGCCTGTTGCCAAATCTTTTGCCGGTGAGAGTAATTCGAGTTCTTTCATAGTTGAAATATAGAAACACGGTTACTTAAATCAAATAAGATCGGCTTGCTTTAAGTAGTATGAGTAGAGAATCCCGGTTTCTTTACTGTTGAGAGAAATCGGGATTCTAAGTTCAATGTTGCAGCGTTGTTTTGTTGCCGAAATGAATTTCGGCCTACGAGTGCAAGCCGTGGTTTTTTAGCGCAATAATTATTTAATTAACACTTGTCCTCCGAAGCAGTTTCTTAACGAAGGAGAATCATTTTTTGTGTAAGAGATTTTCCGTTTGTCTGCAATGTATAAATATAAACACCACTTGGCAAATTAGACGCGTTGAATGAAACAGAATAATTGCCCGCCGGTTTTACTTTGTTAACCAAAGCAGCAACTTCTTTGCCGAGGACATTGTAAACTTTCAAAGAAACAAATCCGTCTTCGGCAAGTGAGTAACTTATATTGGTTGTGGGATTGAACGGGTTTGGGTAATTACCTAAAACAATTTCCGATTCGTTTTCTTCAACAAGAGTAAGTTCTTCTGCCTCCATTTCTGCACTTGCAGATTCATTTCCGTTTTTAATATTTTGTTCGGTCAATGTATAAACTGTTGATTCATAATCAACATCAGAATATGAACTTGTTGGAGTATGATAAGCCCTTACATCATAGTATACTAAATCAGTTGTTTGGCCATCGGCAATTTGAATATTATCTGTTTAATTTGTTGTTCCGTGGCTCACTGTTGCGCGGAGAACTTCACTTCCTATAACTCCATCGTGTTTAATTTTTCTATATATTTTATAACTTACATCCGAGCATGGGTGATCATTCCAATATACTGTTATATAAGCGCCGGGTGTAGAATTAGTATGAAGATTTCTGTTTGTCCAAACAGGTTTTACTACGCTATATTCTATAGTATAATCTGTATCACCATTCGGGCTAAATGTTCCTGGATTGCTGGTGCTATAGGTACTCGTTCCTTCTTTCCAGCTTGCAAATATACAGTACAGTCCGTTTTCTGTTTTGGGATTAGCTGTTGTATAGAATATGTCGTCTTCTTTATGGTAATAAACCTGACCGGATTGATATGTATTTCCACTTATTACAACGCTTCCGTCATAAAATCTAATGTCAAAGCGTTTTTTAAAATAGGCTGTATAAGTTTTAGTTGACTTAGGTAGGTCGATCTCCTTTGTGCCATATTCATCGTTATTCCAATTATCAAATAAACGGTAACGGTCATTTATTCCCTGGTCAATTGCTTCTAATGTTTTATCACCATCACTTGGTTGCCATGTTTCAGAGCCGCCGGCTGAAGTAATAGTTTTAGGAACCCCATTCACCTTAATTTGACTACTGTTAACAGCAACGCCAAAATTGTTGTTATAAGTTACGGTGTAGGGAGGATTATATATAGCATCAACAGCCAGTTTATCACATGTACTTAATTTCTCGACTAGCCGACCATGATCTGTTTGATGAGTTGCACTACTGTCATCAGCATCATTGTGAAGTTGTCCGCCAAAAATTGCATGTCCTACTTCATGCAGCGCAACCGTCAAAAAATTGTATCTATCATTAGGACAATAATATTCATCAAAGCTAAATCTTGATACCGTACAAAAGTTTAAAACAAAATTATTGTAATAACCACCCCTGCCAGCTAGCTCGGTGAATCCAACTTTAAAATCAGCTGCATCATATGATGTGGCTTGTGTAATTGTAATAAGTGCCGGAGAAGCCCATTGATTAAATGCGGAAAATACATATCCGGAAATTTTGTCTTTAATATAATTGTAATCAGTTTCAACAAACATTGTTGCAAAGACATCGGGATTGGGCCAGGTAATCCAATATGTGTAGGTCTCTTCAGTCAGATTTTTTGACCAACCCAGGGGCCAGCATTGTGTTTGACTATAACACAAATAGTTTATAAATAGGAACAGAATAAAACTTAATACATAATTTTTAAATTTCATGTAACCCTCCATTTTTTGATTTATTTTTCTATTTTATTTGTGCAAATAAAAAAGGGAATACCCCTATGATTAGGTGAGCTAGCCTAATGTTTTATTTGCGTTTGGGGTCGGTGCTCAACCCACCGGCCTCGTTAAAATTTGATATTTGCTGTTACCTCCTTATTATTTCCCATGTAGAATTACAGTTCTCATAGGGAAAGAATTTGTTATATGACCGATTAAAAATATTTCACCATCACTCATCCAGACATTATAGAATTGCAGGCTTTCTTGCCCATCTGTTAGATTTTCAAGTTCACTCCAGTCTACTCCATCAAAAAAGTAAAGCTTTCCGAAATCTGATGTAGCGATAAGATAGTTGCTACCCTGACCAGACAAACCACGTATAGTTCTATTTAGTCTTAATGTCTGGGTCCACGAACTTTTATCGTTATTTAACTTCCAAACACCATAATCTCCATATGAATAAATATTATCCTTATCTATTTGAAAAACTCCTATGTCACCCCACTTTAGGTTAGTTGGCCATTCTCCCTGTGGGAAAACCAATGAATCAACAATTTGCCAATTACCAATATTTCCCTTGATGAAATAATGAGCTTGAAAATGAATATCAAAGTTATAAGCCTTTGCCAGAACAAGTTTTTCATTATCTAGTAATCCGATTCCATATGCATCATAAGTTGTTTGCGGTGGTAGGTTTACCTTAATTGTATCATTATTAAGCAAATTATGATGCAGGTTTAGTACAAGTCCATCAAATCCGCAAAACCATATATTGCTTGAGGATGTTCCATTTACATCGCGTATTTTTGAATTATAACCTTGTACAAGATCATTCCAACTTCCATTGTAATGAATAATTAAGCTTTCTATTGTTTGGAATCTTTCTCTATCGCCTATAATCCAAAAATCATCTTTAGAAAAGCCAATCACTTTTCGTAAGGTTAGTGAACCTCTTTCGATATAGTTGAATATATCAACACATTGCCAATTTTCACCGTTATAATGCCAATAATGGCCATCATTATCATCACAATGCCCTACAACGTGAATATCATTTGGGGAACTGCCCCATATCGAACCCAAAAGTGTTTGTAATGCTCCGGGGTAAGCCAAGGTATCTGCTGTCCAAGTCATCTCGCGCGGGTCTTTGTATTCTGGTGGTTTTGGTTCGTTGGTTTGGCTACATGTAGTAAATGCTGTTGCAGCAATTACCAACATTGTTATAAAAAATATTTTTTTCATGACGTATTTTCCTGCGAAATTTACAATTCCATTTTCATCAACTTTTTCTAGATAACAGCCTAATGATTTTATTTGCATTGTGAGACGGTGTTACCCGCACCGTCTCATTAAATTAATAATTAAACTCAAACCTCTCCTTTATTATTATAAATTATTTCCCATGCCAAATTATACTATTTTGTGGCCAACCTGTCATTGTATACCCACCAATGAAAATTTCTTTTCCGTCGGTCCAGCAAACATTGAAATTAAAATAGGGATCATCAATATTTAACATTTCACTAACAGTATTCCACTCTACTCCATTATAATAAAAAAATTTTTGACGACTGCCAGCTGCTATTGCATAGCTTTCATTAATACTAAAAACACAGCTTATTGCTCCACTAACAGAGAGTATTTGCGACCAATTATCAAAGTTAGATTTCCAAATACCACTTTGTCCATAGGAAAATAAGTTTTCATTATAATCTGCGAATAAGTCATAACTTCCCCATTTGTCATAACCGTTTTGAACAGAAATTATCATTGAGTCTACGACCGACCAATTATGATAATCGCCGGTGATATAAAAATAAGCTTCTTTTGGTAAGTCGGAATCAAACATAGAGCAAAGAATGTGAAATTTGCCATCAAAGTACTCAATGCTTTTTAAGAAATAACTGTCAATTGGATAATTGGGTATTCTAACAGTATCAACGTCCCAGTTGATACCATCATATTTGAAGATAATACCCTTCCTGCCGCAAACCCAAAGATTATTATCAGTATCAACGCACATGTCAAGTATCTCTCCTTGAATATTGCGTGAATTATAACCCACAAACAATTGATGGGACTGATGCATTTTATATGTTACCCATTCTGTTCCTTCATAATGAGCAAGAAGCATAAAATCACCTGAGTAGCCTCCCGCCCAAATGTCGTTTCCTTCCCTTCTAACAATTGAGTTAATACCGCCTCCGATGTCACGTTTATTTTCCCATTTAGCGCCGTCGTAATGCCACATTTGCGCATGCCCTACCCAAACTGACAACCAAATATCATCGGGTGATAATACGAGCATATCTTCAGGCAAAACTTGAATAACCCAATCTTCGGGAACAATTAAAGTATCAGCCGTCCAAGTCATTTCGCGAGGGGCTTTGTATTCCGGTGGTTTTGGTTCGTTTGTTTGGCTGCAGGTAGAAATAAAAAGAGTTGCTAGGACTAAAGGTAAAAACAAATAGCGGGTATTCATAACGCTTTCCCCCTTTAATAACTATGTCAGATAGCGGTCAACTTTATTAAGGAAAAGAATTTTTAACAACTGAAGACTTAATTTATATTTCCGAAACATTAATTTCAGATCAAAATTTTTATATACTGGAAGCGAGCAAATTAATGTCATACATCAAATTATAGGATTTAAAATATAAGGAAGAACATCAATAATAGAATTTGAAAGCAATATAAAAAAACTCTATATATTAAGTCAATATTTTTTTTTTTTTGATAATATTAATTTGTTGCATAATGAGGATATCCAGCACGCATGTTCAATTTATGGTGAAATCCGGTTCTTCGTTAAAGGAGAAACCAGTTTTTTTTTATATATATAACCACTTTTGACGACCTCCATCTTCACTGGATTAAAAAACGGTTAAGTTTGCAAATAGATTTTAAAAGAGATTGCAAATAGACTATTTTTCAATTCACAATATTTACAATCGGGGAAGTAATGGAATTTAATGTAATAAAAAAGAGTGAATTCGACAGAGTCAGAGAGTTAAACAGTGATTGGTCAAAGAAGGCGCAGTTAATTGCGGATATGTGCCGTTTCAACACGCTGGTTGCTGTTAAGAAGGCGGGATCTGGGCATCTTGGTTCGAGTTTAAGTGCGGCCGATATTGTGGTTTATTTATATCTGCATGAATTGAATATACTTGAAGAAGGATTGGATTCACCCGACCGTGATATCTACTTTTCATCGAAAGGGCATGACGTGCCGGGATTATATTCACTCTTTTATGCGCTTGGAATTTTACCGGAAAAAAAATTACTGGGACTCCGAAGATTAGGCGGCGTTGACGGACACCCCGAAGTGCGTGTACCAGGCATTGAATCTAGCACCGGCTCGCTCGGTATGGGAATCTCAAAAGGAAAGGGAATGGCTTGGGCGAAGAAGCATAACGGAAACAAAGGCAATGTGTTTGTGCTGACAGGCGACGGTGAGTTTCAAGAAGGACAAATATGGGAATCACTTCAGGCCGCGGCTCATCAGAAGATCGATAACCTGATCGCAATAATGGATCACAATAAATATCAAACCGATATGCTTGTGAGTGATGTAAACAATATCGAAGATTTAGTGCAAAAGATTTCAGCCTTCGGCTGGTACGTGCAAAGAATTGACGGACACGATTATGCAGCGTTGAAAAATGCAATCGACACCGCGAAGAGTGTTAAAGGTAAACCGAAATTTATTGTTGCCGATACAATCAAAGGCAAAGGCGTTTCATTTATGGAGAAACCCGAGGTTGAAACTGCATCCGGTAAAACATATTACAAGTGGCACAGCGGAGCGCCGAATGACGATAATTTTATTCTCGGATGCGATGAATTAAAAATAAAAATACAAAATCTTGCAGGTGAACTTGGAATACCCGAAATACAAATTCCTATTATTGAATTGGAGAAACAAGAATCATTCAAGTCCACAAAAGAGTTTGTTACAGACGCATACGGCGATGCGCTTTGTGAACTTGGCAAAGTGAACAAAAAATTAGTTGTGCTTGACGGTGATTTATCTGCCGATTGCAAACTCCGCAAGTTTGAAAAAATGTTTCCCGATCGTTTCATTGAAAATGGTATTGCCGAACAGGACATGGTTTCAATGGCAGGCGGTTTGGCAAGAATGGGAATGATTCCCGTTGTGAACACGTTCGCAAGTTTTCTTGCTGCTCGAGCGAACGAACAGATTTACAACAACGCCACCGAAGAAACGAAGATCATCTATACATGTCATTTTGCAGGGTTGATACCTGCCGGGCCGGGGAAGTCTCATCAAAGCGTGCGCGACATTTCATTGTTTGCCGCATTGCCAAACATGACGATAATCCAACCATGCAACGGTATGGAAACAAAATTAGCCACCGAGTATTGCGTCAACGAAGCAAAAGAAAATTGCATGCTGCGTTTAATCATCGGACCATCCCCCGAAACAATTGAACTCCCCGACGATTACAAATTTGAAATCGGTAAAGGGACCGTGTTAACAGAAGGAAACGATGCAATCATGTTCGCGTACGGACCCGTGATGTTGCACGAAGCATTACAGGGGGCAAAATATTTACATGATGAAAAATTTAGCTTGAAGGTGATTAATATGCCGTGGTTGAACAAAGTCGATTCCAATTGGCTGGCAGGCATTGTTAAAGATCATTACAAAATTTTCGTTTTGGAAGATCATTCCGTTATTGGAGGACTCGGCGATAGAATTTTAAATTCACTTGCTTCAACAAAAAATATTGAAGGAAAAGAATTTAAAAAAATCGGCATTTTTAATTATCCCGAATGCGGTACTCCACTGGAAGTTTTAAAATTTCACGGCTTAGACGGAGAATCGCTCGCTAAATTGATTCTAAATAAATCAGAAATTAAAACGGACAAACACATCGGCAGCCGGTACACGGCAGATGCGCCTCAATAGCGAAAAAAAATATGGTATAATGATAAAGAGTATAAAAATAAAGGACAAGGGTATATAATGGATTAATTGAGGGGCGGGTTTTATTATTTTTACAAGACTTGATTTTTCGCATGTTTTGAGGGGTATTTTTGTGTTTGGTGTCACTTTTTCCGCCTGTTAGTGCTTTTCTGCACAAAATCACACATGGCATAGAATTAAATTGAACTCACGAGTAGACTAATTTGTTATTAGAAAAAGTAAGGAAAATTCGATGGAAAATATATATATAATATTAGCTCTTTTGACTGCACTTTTAATTATGTCGAAAAAAGTAAAACAAATTTTTAAAGAGCTCCTTATTGAGGAAGAATAGATCATAGAATCATAAGTTACCCTCCCCCCCATAGCTAAAAAGCCCTAAGACTTCTTGTCGGAGGGCTTTTTGGTTTTAAAACATTTTTAATAATTAACCTTAGCTGAATACTTTAATTGGAAAATTTTATAAACCTACTTCCACTTCTGTTGCGTTAAGAATTGTTTTTAATATTGCAGGATCAATCTCTACCAGAAATCCTCTCTTCCCACCGTTTATGTAAATTTTAGGTAAAGCAAAAATTGTAGATTCAACAAATACCGGAATTTCGTTAAGTGTTCCGAATGGGCTTGTACCACCAACCTGGTAACCTGTGTATTTCATAGCTGATTGAGTACTCGCCGGTTCAACACTTTTTACGTTTAAAAATCTCGCGAGTTGTTTTGTTGAAACCGACTTATCCCCGTGCATTAACACGATTAATGGGAAGCGTTTGTTTGCGTCGTCAATTTTTTCGAAGACCAATGTTTTTATCATCGCGTGTTCGTCGCACCCAACGGAATCTGCGGCAACTTTTGTCCCGCCGCGGTCAACATATTTATACTCATGCGGGATGAATTCAATTTTGTGCTGCGCCAGAAATCTAATCCCCTGAGTTTTGGGAATGTCTTTTTGTTTCATCTGTAATAAATGGTTTTATTGATCTTTGTGATAATCTAATATAATAATTTTCCGCTTCCGGTGAAGATCATAATAAAATTAGGATTAAATTTATCTCCCCAGGCACTTCACCTTTGTCGGTAATTACCGTTATATTTTGGAAGTGTTTATGAGGGATTACCGATATTCGAGATTCATATTATTAAAATAAATCCAATTATTCGGGGAGGCAGTAATGAAACAAACGTTATTTCTAATTCTATTTATGAGTTGTATTAATTTAATGGCACAACAAACAGACAATCCACTATTCAAGAAATGGAACACACCATTCGGAACACCTCCTTTTAATGAAATTAAAAGTGAGCATTTTCTTCCTGCTATTGAAGAAGGCATTAAGCTTGAGAAAGCTGAAATCGATGAAATCGTAAATAATCCTGAAGAACCTACATTTCAAAACACAATAGCTGCCTTTGAAAAGAGCGGGGAATTTATTTCTAAGGTAAACCGGATTTTCGGGATGCTCAACGGCGCCAACACAAACAAAGAATTGCAGGCCATATCAAGACAAACTACACCGATGTTGTCAAAACATAGCGACGATATTAATTTGAATGAAAAACTCTTCGAAAGAATTAAAACTCTTTATGATAAAAAGGAAACGTTGGATCTAAATCCCGAAGAAGCAAAAGTACTTGAACTTCACTACTTGGGTTTTGTAAGAAGCGGTGCGAACCTGGACGCGGCCGGTAAAGAAGAATTGCGTAAGCTTAATGAAGAACTTTCCATGCTCGGATTAAAATTTAGAGAAAACCATTTAGCCGAAACTAATAAGATCGGGTTGGTAATAGATAATGAAGAAGATTTGGCAGGGTTGTCTGATGATATAATTAAAGCCGCAGCAGAAGACGCCAAAGCAAAAGGATACGAAGGGAAGTGGGTTTTTACATTGCAGAAACCGAGCTGGATTCCTTTTCTTCAGTATTCGCAAAAACGTGAGTTAAGAGAAAAATTATTTACCGCATATGTAAACAGAGGCAATAACAACGATGAATACGACAACAAAGAAATAATTGCAAAGATTGCTTCTCTACGTGTTAAAAGAGGGAACGTGTTGGGATATGATCGTTATGCCGATTTTATTCTCGAAAGAAACATGGCTAAAACCGCTGAAAATGTTTATCAATTTTTAGATGACTTATGGACACCCGCCATCAATAAAGCAAAGTCCGAAGTTGCCGATATGCAGACTATCATTGATAAAGAAGGGGGCAATTTTAAATTGGAACCTTGGGACTGGTGGTATTACGCTGAAAAAGTTAAGAAAGAAAAGTATGATCTTGAAGAAGAATCCTTACGCCCTTATTTCAAGATGGAAAATGTTTTGGCCGGAGCATTTGATGTCGCGACTAAATTATACGGAATTCAGTTCATTAAAAGAGATGATATTGTTCCTTATCATCCCGATGTTCAGGTTTATGAAGTTCGTGAAAAAGACGGAACACACATCGGAGTATTTTACGGCGATTACTATCCCCGCGACGGTAAAAGAGCCGGTGCGTGGTCAAGCTCTTTGAGAAGTCAATCAAATATGAACGGAAATTTTATTACACCGATTAATTACAACGTTGGCAACTTTGCCAAACCTACGGCAGATAAACCCTCTTTGATGAGTCTCGATGAAGTTAGCACTCTATTTCATGAATTGGGACACGGTTTGAACAGTTTATTTGCAAATACAACATATCCCGGTGCCCGTTTTTCTGCAAGAGATTTTGTTGAACTACCTTCACAGATAATGGAGCATTGGGCTACCGAACCGGTTATGTTGAAATCATACGCAAAACATTATATTACAGGCGAACCGATACCTGACGAGTTGATTGAAAAGATTGTTAAATCGGGGCACTTCAACCAGGGCTTTGAAACCGTTGAATACTTGGCGGCTTGTTATCTAGATATGGATTGGCATACACTTAAAGATACAACTGTAAAAAACACACCTGAATTCGAAAAGGGAGTATTCGACCGCATAGGTTTAATTCCTGAAATCGAATCACGTTATCAGTCGACAAACTTTTCACACATCCTGGGCGGGTACATTGCCGGATATTATAGTTATATCTGGGCTGAGGTACTTGATTGTGACGCGTTCGAAGCATTTAAAGAATCAGGAGATCTCTTCAACCAGGATTTGGCAGCCAAATTCAGAAAGCATGTATTGTCAGGTGCCGGAGAAGGTGAACCGATGGATTGGTATGTAGCATTCAGAGGTAAGAAACCTACAGTTGATGCTTTACTTAGAAAAAGAGGATTGAATTAAATGAAACACACCCATGTAAGGGGCTGTCTCAAAAATCCAAATCGAGCAGACTGAGCGCAGTCGAAGTCTGCATTTTGTGCAAAAACCACGGTTCGTCTTCGCCTGCCTTGTCGGCAGACAGGCTCACCGTGGGTAAATAAAGAGATTTGAGACAGCCCCAATGGGGAGTGATGAAAATTTCCGGTGCAAATAGGGGAAGGGCTTCAAACAGCATTTTACTATTATATATCATCTTCCTTAAAAGAAAGATTCCGACATCGGGCCGGAATGAGAAATTAACCAACATGTCTTTTAATAAACTCACTAATCTCATCCAGCGCATCTTTTGCTTCCGGGAAAAGTGGAGCGCAAGCCGGGTAACAGTGAAACAATCCTTCTCCGACATGCAATGTAACGTCTACACCTGCCTCTTTAGCTTTTGCAGCGAAACGTGTTGAATCGCTTAATAATGTTTCGTTTCCCCCCGCGTAAATCAATAATGACGGGAATCCGGCGAGATTACCGAACAAGGGGGATATCCATGGATGCTTCGGGTCATTCTCTCCGCAATAATATTTACTGAAAACCTTTTCGGAATTTATCCATGAAAGGTTATCAATTTTGCGGTTCGTTATCCACGACTCACCCGAATTAGTCAGGTCTGTCCACGGTGAGAGGGCGACCGCTCCTGCAGGGAAAGGCATCCCTTTATCTTTCAACGCGACCAGCGAGGCCAGACAAATATTACCGCCTCCAGAATCTCCCATGAAAATAATATCGGATGGTTTAAAGTTTTGTGCTAATAAATATTCATACGCGGACAATGCGTCGTTCAGTCCTGCCGGGTAGGGGTGTTCGGGCGCGAGTGCGTAATCGATAACCAGTGCGTTGATACCGCTTTTCTTTACAAACTTGAACACAATTCCACGATGAGCTCTTACAGATCCCACCACCAAGCCTCCGCCGTGAAAATAAAGAATTGCTTTATCGCTTGGAGCGTTGGGGGCTTTCATCCATTCGGCGTTCATGCCGTTTATATTTATTTTTTCTAGTGAATATCCTTTGGGCATCTTGCCGAAGAAGTCGCCTCCTTTTTCAACAATCCCCCGCAATTCATCGATCGATGTATTTTCGTCAACATACTCGATTCTCTTTGATCTTTTCTGCAACAGGTGCCGGTGCCGCAGAACAAACACGAACAACCTGCTTTTTAAACTCGGCATTTCAAATATCTCCTGATACTAAATTAATTTACTTTGTGAACATGTTGATTATTATTTCCGGATCGGGTGTTTTGAATTTATCGCCGTGCAGCGCTTTGGTTATCGCCAATCCTTTTATCGATGCCCAAAATGCAAGAGCCAATTGATCGGGATCGAAAGCTTTCACGGTTCCTTCTTCCTGCCCTTTGGCAATTATTCTTGCCAACACCTGATATGGAATCATATTTTTCTTGTTCATGATTATTTTCGCTTCTTCCGGTATTGCTACCGAGGCCGTTGCCTGCGTTGTGAAGAGATAGTAAAGTGAATGATCTGAGTTATCTTCCAGATTTTTCAAGATTGTCTCAATTGCCAATTTGATTTTATCAAAAGAAGGAATCGCCATTGCTTCCAATGCGTATGATGCCTCGTTGATTTTATCGAAAGTTGTCTCGATCAATTCAGTGAATATTTCTTCCTTCGATTTGTAGTAATGATAAACGAGCCCCTGCGACATTCCGGTGGCTTCGGCAATATCGGTGATTTTTGTTGCGGCTAAGCCCTTGGTCGCGAATAGTCTGAGTGCACTTATCAAGATTTGTTCTTTCCGCTCATCTTTCATTTTTTGGTTCAATTCTTTATTTCTAGCCATAATTGTCACTTTATACATTGATTGAAAATTTATTCAATAAAAAACTAGTCTAAATATTTCATTTTGTCAAGGATTGTTAGAGAAGGTTTCTACTTTCAAATAAATCGGTTTGGATTTGAGAACACCAATTATATTCTGAGATGATTGGTGTTAGTTGGATTGTCATTTCGATCACGATGTTTTTTATCGGGAGAGAAATCCTCTAATAATATATACAATAAAGATTTCTCACCGGCTAAAGCCGGATTCGAAATGACATTCAACTAATTCATGTAGTATGGTTGCATCTTTATTCAGCAGATAATCTTAAAATTTCCACAATTACATTTTTAGCCGTTTCCATATCCTCAACATATATATGTTCATCCGTGGAATGTTCGAGTTTTGCGCCGATACCTATCCCCGCCATTTGTACGCCGTTGTTGTTGTGAATAGATGCATCGGTGAAGCCGGTGATGAAAACGGGTTTCGCGTCAATGCCGACAGTCTTAAATGCTTTTTGTGAAACGACAACAACATCTGCATCGGGGCTGATCTGTACGGCTTTGCATTTGTTATCAATTGCAATTTCAACTTTACAGCCGTTCTTTGTTGTCTCTTCGCGAATGATTGTTTCCATTTCGCTGCACAATTTTTCGGCTTTTGAATGAGTAAGACTGCGGCACTCGGCAAGGAAAGTTACTTTATCCGGAACGCCGTTGCGTATTAGTCCGCCGTTTATAACTCCCACGTTTGCAGTAGTCTCTTCGTCGAGCCGGCCTAATTTCAATTTAGCAATTGCGAATGAAGCGGCTTGAATTGCGTTGATTCCTTTTTCGGGTTCCATCCCCGCATGCGCGCCGCGGCCTGTGACGGTTACGTCTATTGCATAGTATGAAGGTCCGCCGATTATGATAGTGTCTAGTACATCGTTATCAAGCAGGTAACCTTTCTTCGCCGTGATCAAACTTGTATCTAAAGCTTTTACGCCGAGAAGTCCCACTTCTTCCTCTTTTGTAATTGCCACTTCCACCGGGGGACGCACTTCGGCAACACGCAATGCTTCCAACAATTCTGCGATGCCGGCTTTATCATCAGCCCCTAAAATTGTATCTCCTTTCGAACGGATCACCCCGTCCGCTAAGACAGGCTCGATTCCCTTGCCCGGTTGAACGGTATCGGCGTGGCATGAAAAGAGAACCGGGTCTTTACCGCTGCATCCCTTCTCGGGGAATTTTGCAACAAGATTTCCATAATTATCGATCGTCGCAGTACCGCCAAGTTTTTCAAATTCAGCTTTTAAATATTTGATAAAATTTTCTTCATTACCCGATTCACTGTCGATGCGAACCATTTCCATAAATTGATTGATCATTCTTTCGTTCATGTCATCTCTTAATTTTATTTTTGAATTAACTCTTTTCCGGGTGTCATGACCAGGTCATTACACTCAAATGATTTCGCAATATATTAAAATTTGATCTTAGTGGGAAATAGGGAATCCCTTTAGAATCAAGAATAAAAAGCAATGAGGAGCAGAACACCTATCAAACTAGTAATGATTGTGATGGGTACGCCGGCCTTTAGATACTCGCAGAAATTAAGTTTTACTCCATGCCGCTTAGCGGATTCCGCAACAATCAGATTTGCAACAGATCCAAGCAGGGTAAGATTGCCGGCGAATGTTGATGTAAGGGCAAGCAGCATCCAGAATTTTTCGGGTTCAATAAGAGAATTTACAATTGGGCTCATAACTAAAACAGCAGGCACATTTGATATCAAGTTGCTTAAAACAATCGATATAATCGAAAACAATCCGACAGATGAAGTGAGCGGAACAGACCCGCTGTAATTATTAAGCGAATTAATTACATAATGACCCAAGACATCAGTGACAACAAACAATGATGTAAAGAAAACAAGTAGAGACCAATCGAGTTCGGTAAAAACCCGTTCCGGCTTAATTCGGCGTGTGAATAATAAAAATGCCGCCGCCGAAAGTGCAGCAAGTGAAACCGGAACTCCGGCAAAGAATGCCGCAACCATAATTGTAAGCGCAAAGATACTCTTGTAAAGTAGAGGTTTGAAGATACGAATGTTATCGGCCCGTATCCGTTGAATAAATTGAACGGAAAATTCTTTTTTGTAAATAATTCTTATCAATAGGATTATGATACACAACCCGGCAATTGCAGATGGAAGCATGTGAAGTGTAAATTGTGCGAATGGAATACCGCTCGCCACACCTATTATCATGTTCTGCGGATTACCCACAATAGTTGCAACTGAACCTGCATTTGCGGAAGCTGCAAGAGCAATAAGATAAGGCACCGGATTTCGCTTAAGCGCTAACGTGATTTCAACTACAATGGGAGTAAAGATTATAACGATTGTATCATTAAGAAATAAGCTGGACAAAAAACCTGAAGAAAAAACAATCAAAACCAGAAGCCTATTCGGGGTATTGGCTATTCGTAAAAAATGGATCACTATAATATTAAAAAAACCGGATAACCTGAGATTAACATTTATCACCATCATTGAGAAGAGAAGAACAATAGTGTTCATATCAATGGCGTTATAAGCATCGTCTAGTTTAATTGATCCTACCCCGATAAGAGCGGCAGTCCCCACAAGTGCTATTGTTGCCCGGTTCATGCGAAATAAAGGGAACCTGCCTATCGCAATTCCGATGATTGTAACGAAGATAATACTTAAAGTTAGATAGTCTGAAAAATGCATCAACACAACCCGGTTTTAACTTTATAATTATACGAAAAGAAAATTATTTAATCAGGTTTACGATAATACCGGTAATACCGGCTAGAATAATTACAATTGATGCAATGATAAGTCGAATAAGGTGAATTTCTCTCGGGATTTGATTCCGGTTGATTTTTTGATAATTGTTTACAATGTTTTCCCGCATTATTAATAAAGCGGATCCAATAACAATCAATATGGAGAATTCTATCAGCATTTTAGATCCTTTTATGCTGGTAACCTATAAAAATTAAAGTGAATAAAGTAAAATGACTATAGCAGTGGCCAGCAAAACTGCAGTTACCCAGTACCAAGTTTTCATGAATTTAGAATCGGGATATTTACTCAACAAGGTCGCAAATAGAGTTCCAACAAATGGCGGAACGGCCAGTGGAAGATAACCGATAGGCTCCGGCAGAATGTGTTTGGAGAATACAGCCAAAACGATAATACTGAAACCTGCGCCAAGGGATATGTGGATGTGAGGTGATTTCAACAACTCTATGATTTTTGCTTTCATAGCATCCTCATTAATCTGAGAGAATAACACCAATTATTACTAAAATTTTATTTTTCAGTATGGTTAATATACTCGTCAACTTTCTCAATCATACCGACCTTTTCTTCCGGTGAAAGGAAACTTGCTTGAAAAGAATTTTTGACAATTTGAGAAATTTCCGTTTTTGTTAAGTTCAATGCCTCGCTAATAGCAATGTAATTTTCGTTTAAATAACCACCGAAATAAGCAGGGTCGTCGGAGTTAATTGTCACAAGCAATCCTTTCTCCATCATAAATTTAATCGGATGATTTTCGAGGTTGTCTATCACTTTTAATTTTAAATTGGATAAAGGGCAGAGGGTTAAGGGAATTTTTGTATCGGCAAGTCTAGTTAAAAGATTTTCATCATAAATTGAATTATTGCCGTGGTCGATTCTGGAAATTTTGAGAAGTTCAATTGACTCTATCACATATTCGGCAGGCCCTTCTTCACCGGCATGGGCAACGGTAATAAATCCCAACTCTTTTGCTTTTCGGAAGACTCTTTCAAATTTAGCAGGGGGATTGCCGACTTCTGCGGAGTCCAAACCAACGCCTATAATTTTATCCTTGAACGGCAATGCTTCTTCCAAAGTTTTCATTGCCGATTCTTCGTCAAGATCCCTTAAAAAGCACATGATCAATTTTACCGAAATGCCAAGCTCATTTTCTCCCTCTTCAATTGCATTGTAAATCCCGTTAATTACGGTCTCGAATTTAATTCCCCTATTTGTATGTGTTTGAGGATCGAAAAATATTTCGGCATAAATAATATTTTGTGCCGAAGCTTTTTTTAGATAAGCCGATGTAAGGTCGTAAAAATCCTGTTCGGTGATAAGTACTCCGGCGCCGTCATAATAGATATTCAGAAAATCCTGAAGGTTGCTGAAATTGTAAGCGTTTTTAAGTTCTTTAACCGAATTGTATCTAATTTTCAAATTATTTCTTTTGGCTATATCGAACATAAGCTCAGGTTCGAATGTCCCTTCAATGTGAAGATGAAGCTCTGCTTTGGGTAATCCGGCTATAAAGGATTTCATTAGTTATCACCATAGTGTGTTGTTAATGATATAATTCACAGCACTTTATTGAGTAATAGCTCTGTTTGAATTTTGGTTTTGAATATAACAAAAATAATCAAAAGTTGATCTGATAATAATATCGGTTAAACAACCGGTAATATTCCGAGGTCTCCAAAACTCAATTTTCATTAATATGATAATTGAAAGATATTCCAAACCTGAAAGACATGGAATCATAACGAGGATTTGAATAATTATTAAAAGCTATAGACACTTTCGGTTCCACCGCTATACTCTTGGTAAAGAAATAATTAATACCCGTCCCCAAATTAAAACCCAATCCATGGGTCTTAGCCGGCAGTACAACACTGTAATTAAACGCGCAGTCGATAAATGGAGCAAAATTATCGGAGTGAAAATAGTAACGGAATGTTGGGCCGAATTCAAAAATCCTATCTACAGAATGTTGATTGCCGGAAGCGCTTTCAATAGTATCATCTTCGTATTTAAAGAGCAAATTACCGCCGATTGTAAAGACATCATATAAATGATAAGTTACCGAGGGATTAAAAATGAAAGATGTAGTTCTACTATTAAATGTAGCGTGGTCATTTTTAGAAATGGAAAAAGAAACACCCCCTCCAAGATTGTACGAGTTTTCATGTAAGACTTTTTGTGCCGCGGTATTACAATGAAACGATAAAAAGAATAATACAATAAGAATCAATCTTATCATCAATTCACCATTTCAAGAAGTTTATGATATTTATCGGCAAATATATTTTTATCAACCCGCTTGGGAATGCCCGGTACAACTTCTTGATATGTGTACTGCCAAAATTTCCATCCCGGCTGCTGCCACGGTACGGGAATAACAGGCTGAGCAACCCCGTATTCGGCAATCCATAATTCATATTCACCAATGTTCTGGTTAATCAAATATTCAGCGGCAAAACGGGGACTTGAATAAATAATCGGGCGTTTACCGGTGAGTTTTTCCACATGTGCAAGACATTTCATAAGGTTTGTAATATAAACTTCGGGGGTCAAATGCTTGTGCCCGGCTCTTTCCACATCAACAACGGGAGGGAGTACGTTGTTGAACCCGCCGACACTTTTTACAAACCATTCCGCTTGTTCAACCGGGTCGTCATCCGAAATATAAAAATGGTAAGCGCCGCGTATCATGTTCTCATCTTCAAGTTCTTTCCAGTTAGTAACAAACATTGAATCGAGATAGTCGATACCTTCTGTAGCCTTTACAAATACGAATGAAACTCCGGCTCCTTTTACGCTATCCCAATCAATAGATTCCTGATGATGTGAAATGTCTATCCCGTGAATCTCTGAAGTAGTATCACTAACCCAGAAATTTTGCTTAACCGGCTTCTCTTTCTGCGGCGCTTTTTTTTCGGCGCATGCCCAAAATAATAGTGATGAAAAAATCACGAAGAGAAAAATATATCGAATGTAAGTCTGTCTCATAAATTCTCCTATTTGATCTGCGTAAGTAAAGAGCAAATATATTAGTTAATCAAAAAAGTCTTATCTCCCATACGGGCATACATTAATGCAAATCCCGCAAATATTTCTTTTGATATTGGGGAGTTTGGCAAATTCATTTTTCAGTTTACCCACACATTTTTCAAAATGGAGAGCTTCATTCGGGGTTTTATAATAATCTTCGGTGTTAATTCCTTTTATTGCATTGGCCGGGCAGGCTGTTACACACTCAACACAGTCGCCGCATGAATTTTCCTGCATTGTACCAGGGACAAGTTCGGCTGTAGTGAGAATAGTAATTAGTCTAACGCGGGGGCCGTACTCTTTCGTAACAATCAATGAACTCTTGCCGATCCACCCTAAACCTGCCGTAAGCGCCACTGCACGGTGGGGAATGGAGCCGTGTAAATTATCGTCGGTTGCATATTTGGATGCAGGGATTGGCAATGCTTTGTGCCCGTCATTTTGCAATTTGATGGCTGTCTGCAGGGCAATCTTATCCAGCAGATCATTTGCCACGCCATAGAATGATGCGTAAATGGGGGTTGGTTTATCTATAATAGTCTCAAACACAGCGGTCGGAATGTTAACTGCAATTGATATTGCCGAATTAAAATTATCCATCAAATTATCGGGATAAGTTTTCAATCCTTTCAATGAAACTATATCAGCAACACCTACAAGCGCGGCTCCCTTATCATAAATAAATTCTTTAATCTCTTGTGTGTATTTTGAAGTGTTATTTGGCTGCATAATTGTATTACTGTTCGTTGAGTATTTGTGTAACAAATATAGTAATAATTGCCGTCACGACCAGGTCGTGACAGTCGAATAGAAACAAAAAGCCGGAGAGGGTTTCTCCGGCTATATAAGTTTAGAGATTCTTCCTGCCTTGTCGAGCGTGTTGCACAACTAGCGTGCTGTCATTCCGAACTCGACTTTAGTCGGGTGAGGAATCTTTCGTTTAAAGTATAATTTCAAAGATTTCTCTCCCGATGATATCGGGATCGAACTTGCCTGACGGCAGTCAGGAATGACAAAACATGTTAAAATCCCATTTTGCAGAAACTCTATTATTTCCATTCGGGGATTCTTCCCGGTGTCCATGGCGCGCCTAGCTGCTGTAATTGAGTTTCGAGATATTGTAGTTCGGTGTTGTAAAGTGATTTTGCTTTTTCCAATACCTGCGTGAATTCCTCGTTCATTGCTTCGTATTGCTGCTTCATTGTTGTAGTAACATTACTTGTTGAACGCCATTGTGTATAAACAAGCACACCCATGCGATGATTCAACGGAACCTTCTGCGGCGGAATCTCTTCTGAACTTGCTTTTGCAGGAACACCGTTGAATGCAAATAAAATATCATTTAGTTCGCCGGTTAATGCATCTGCTTTCTTCATCAATTCGTGCGGAGCTGCAGGTGTAGCCAGCAATACTTGTTTAATGTATTCGACGCGAGTTTTGAAATTATCAACAAACTCTTCCGTTGATCTAACTGCTTGAACAAGTTTTGCGGCTTTCTGTTGGAATGCAACCAAATCACCCCGGTTATCGGCAGGCAATGTTGTATTGGGCAGCGGCTTGGCTGTGAACTCTTGTGCTTTGCCGAGTTTCTTTTCTTCGCCTCTAACAATCATCGACATTTCCACAGTGTATTTACCCGGCATTGCGAGTTTATCAACGCGTGGTTTTGCAACCGGGTTGAATTTGTTGTCTTTTAATGAAACCGGGTCAACGCTTTCATAACGCAAATCCCAGTTTACTCTAATAATTCCTTTTGAAGCCGAAGATGTAATTTTGCGAACAACTTGACCTGCTTCATCACGAATTGTGAAAATTATGTAAGGCGCAATTTCAGATTCTTCTTTGCGGAGATCATCAACCGAAGGCTGAGGAATATATTTACTTTCTTTAAAAAGCTCTTTTTCTTTTTCGTGACGTTCTGCTTTCAATGTTTTAGGAACATCTTTAAGGTAGTAAGTAAATACAGCGCCGAATTCAGGATTTGGAGCTGTAAAGAAATTAGACCCTTGCCCGTAACCGCCGCCGGTTTCAAAAAACATCCATGCGTCTTTAACGGGGAAAAGGTATGAATCACTATCCAGTAATTCTTTTGTTATTTCGCGCAGCGGTGAGTAATCATCAATTATATAAAATCCCCTGCCGAATGTTGCGACAACCAGATCATTCTCTCTTTCCTGCAAAACTATATCGGGGACTTGAATTGTGGGAATACCCGATTTTAATTGAATCCATTTAGTGCCGCCGTCAATCGTAAAGAAAACGCCGAACTCCGTTCCTGCAAAAAGAAGATTCGGATTTATGTTATCTTCGACTATTGTATGAACAGAACCGTTTTCCGGCAAATCGCCTGAGATAGATTGCCAGCTTTTACCTTTGTTTGTACTTTTGAAAACATACGGTTTGAAGTCGTCACGTTTCAAGTTGTTGAATGTAACATACACAACATTTTCATCATGACGCGAAGCAACAACATCACTTACATATGTGTATTGCGGTACATCTTTAAAACCTTCCAGTTTTGTCCATGTCTTCGCATCTTCCGTTTTTTGGACAACGCCGTCGTCGGTTCCGATGAAAATAAGATTTTCTTTCAAAGGAGATTCGCTTAACGAAACAATCATTCCCCATTGAGAAGTTGAAACATGTTTTTCAACAGCGTCTATCGACCAGTACTTATCCATCAATTTGATTTTGTCTCTATCGGCTTTGGCTGTTAGGTCGTCGCTGATCACCTGCCATGTATCGCCGCGGTCGTCGCTTCTGAAAACTTTTTCGGCAGCGCAATAAAGTCTTGTACCGGAGTGCGGACTAAGTATTAACGGAGTATTCCAGTTCCATTTATAAGTAAGTTCTCCATTGCCCGGTTCCGGTCGAATATCAATCGACTCGCCGCTTTGGCGGTCGTAACGCACCATGTTGCCGTATTGCGATTCGGCGTAAACAATGTTTGAATTTTCAGGATCGGCTGCAGTCCAGAAACCGTCGCCCCCGTTTGTAACGAACCAATCGCTGTTTACAATTCCTTTGTTTGATATTGTACGCGAAGGACCTCCCATGCTGGCGTTATCCTGTGTTCCGCCGTAAACATTGTAAAATGGGAATTCGTTATCGACATTAACACGGTAAAATTGTGTGACGGGTAAGTTCTCAACAAAATCGAATTTATTTCCTTTGTCGTAAGTTTCATAAACACCGCCGTCGCCGCCGATAAGATAGTGATCGGAATTAGTAGGATCGATCCACAAAGCGTGGTCGTCAACGTGACGGTTTTCGGTGCTAACGCGGGTCCATGTTTTACCGCCGTCGTCGGTCCAGCGTGAAAATGTATCCATCGAATAAACGCGGTCGCGGTAATTAGGATCGGCGATAATTTCACTATAGTAATTGGTGGATGAAGAATAATCACTCATCTTTTCCCAAGTAGCGCCCCTATTGGTGGATCGGTAGAATCCCCCTTTGTTGTCGAAAGCGCTTACTATTAAATATAGATAGTCGGGATCAACGGGAGATATTGCGATGCCCAATCCCCCCAAATCGCATGAAGGCAGACCTTTCATAATTTTTTCCCAAGACTCGCCGCCGTCGTATGATTTGTAAACTGCCGATTCAGGTCCGCCCCCTACTTTCATACCGGCATGGCGTCTTCTTTGATCGGAAGTTGCGTACATAACATCGGGGTTGCGGGGATCGAAAACAACCTGGTAAACACCGGTGTTTTCACTAATATCCAAAACCTTATTCCATTTTTTGCCCCCGTCGTAGGTTTTATATAAACCTCTGTCGCCGCCGGGTCCCCAAATTGAACCTTGAGCGGCAACAAAAACAATATTCGAGTTGCGCGGATCAATTGCAATCATACCAATTTGGCGTGAATCTTTAAGTCCCATATTTTCAAAACTCTTTCCGCCGTCAATCGATTTATAAACTCCGTCTCCGTACCCGATTGCGCGCTGGTGATTGTTTTCGCCGGTGCCTACCCATACAACGTGCGGATTGTTCGGATCGATTGCAACGCAGCCGATAGCATAAGCGCCGTAGTTATCGAATACCGGTTCCCATGTAGTCCCTGCATTTGTGGATTTCCAAACATGCCCGCTTGAAACGGCAACGTAACGTTCACTGTGATTATTGGGATTAACCGCAAAATCGGAAATTCTGCCTGAGCAATATGCCGGGCCGATGCTGCGGAATTTCAAACCATTAAATGTTGAAGATGATAAAGGATCTTTCGGTTTGTCTGAATCTTCATCCTGAGCAAATGTCTGCATCGATAATGCAACTAATAGAACAGAAATAATTAAAAGGAATCGTTTCATTATAACTCCCTGATTTTATATGATGGTTTTATTAAGCGTAGTTGTTTTTCCCCATGTACAAATATATAAAAGTATTTTTAGGGCAACAAAGGGATTGGCTGAAAGATCTCATACTATTATGTGTGTGTCACGCCCTGGTCGTGACAAACGAAAAGCTGAAAGTGAGGAAAATTGAAAATCAATTGAGTTTCACGACCTGGTCGCGACACCTGAATAGCGAAAAGTTTATTGCACTTTTTTTTCTTGGAATAATAGCCGGGGCTTCCTTATCTTGCACGGAAAAAAAGGGAGTTTCATGGAAGAAAAAAGAGTTGAAAAGAAAAGTGGCATCAGACAATTCCCGCGTAATTTCTGGGTTGTTATTATTATGGAATTTTTTGAGAGAGGATCTTACTACGGTGTAATGTCTATACTTTCCGTTTATCTTGTGTTGAGTATTGCCGACGGCGGACTTGGCTTTTCTAAAGAAAGTGTCGGTGTCATTAAATCGGTAATTACTCCTTTGCTTTACCTTCTCCCGATTCTTTCCGGGGCGGTTGCAGAAAGATTCGGATACCGCAGAACTTTAATGTTTGCTTTTACGGTTATGAGTCTTGGTTATTTTTTTACAAGTCTTGCCACATCATACTTTTTTGTTTTTATAAGTTTGATATTCATGGTTCTCGGCGCCGGGTTCTTCAAACCGATTATCTCCGGTACCATCGCGAGAGTGACAAACAAAGAAACTTCAACTTTAGCATTCGGAATTTTTTACTGGACAATAAATTTAGGCGCATTTTTATTCCCTCTTATTCTTGTGCCTATTCTTAAAGATATGTCATGGTCATATATATTTATTATGGCGGCAATTGCCACAGGTTCTCTATTAATACTGAACTTTTCTATGTACAAAGAGCCGGAAAAACCTGCAAATACTAAGACTATTGCCGAAGTACTTACAGGCGCGGTTTTGGTATTAAAAGATTTCAGATTTGTATTGATGATTGTAATCTATTCCGGGTTCTGGATTCTTTATTTCCAGATGTTCGATACCGTTCTATGGTATTTAACCGAGTATATGGATATGACTCCTGTTAATAACGCGGTTAATTCATTTCTTGGAATATTCATCAGTAACCCGAGCTGGACATTCGACGCCGAGCACGTAACGGTTATTAATGCAGGTACAATTATCATTCTTCAGATTTTCATTTCCAATATTGTAAAACATACCAGGGCTCTTCCTACGATGATTACCGGTATTGCAATGGGTACCGCGGGTATGGCAATTCTGGCTATCTCAACACACGCGTGGGTATTCATGGCAGGCATTATTATTTTCTCAATCGGTGAAATGACCGCTCATCCTAAATTTATAAGCTATGTCGGTTTGATCGCGCCGGAAGATAAGAAAGCATTGTACCTCGGGTACTCATTCTTATACGGAGTTTTGGGGAGCGGTATCGGCGGAATATTAGGGGCCAACCTTTATGTTTATTTTGTTGATACGCTAAACCAGCCAAGTCTTCTCTGGATTGTATTCAGTTTGATCGGTGTTGCTACAATTATCGGATTACTGCTTTATAATAAATTCCTCGCGCCTAAACATGTAGACGCGTAAGTTTTAAAACACCCAATTTCTTTTCGGAGAAATTGGGTGTTTCTTTTTTAAGCTTCTAAATATCTTTTAAGATTCCCTTTCAAAAAATACTTCCATCCCCCGATACAACTTTCTCTTTTAAATTCAGGAATATCATCGGGAAAATCTTCATACACTTCAACCGTAAGTTTCAGCTTTGTTAAACCTTCTGCTTCCGATAATTCAAACACGGATGTAGACCTTCCGGGATATCCTTCAAACTCCCAGCTGTATTTAATGCTCTTGAAAGGTTCGACTTCTGTTACTTTCCACCTGTGAGAGAAAGTCCTTTCATCGCTCTTTACAATAAATTCAGTCTCGAATCCGGCTTCCGGCTTGAACTCGGGTATGTTATCGAAATACCACCGCCGCATCTCGGTAACATCGGTCAGGGCGTTCCACACTTGTTCAACCGGCGCGCGGTATGTTTCTTCAACTATTATCGGCTCATCTGATGTTTTCAAACTATTATCCTTATAGTAGATTAACAGGGATTGGATTTTTCACTAAAAATTTAGAGGCTACAAACCTGTTAAGTATTAATCATCCTTTCTTTTGAAATCAACTATAAAATTAAACTTTCGGTGAAGGTCTTTGATGATTTGCCTCTCCCGGTTAAGCGAAAGAATAATCAACCCCCCGAAATTGCTTCTTTGTTTAAGGAACAACTCAATTGTCTTGTTGAACAATTTGCCGTCCGGGTCGTCTCTTTTGCCGAAAAGTTCATCCGATTCATCGAACCATAAAACCATATCTTTATGCTCCGCTTTGGCGAATATTTTTTCCAGGTTCTTTTCCGTTTCATTTATAAATTTTGAAACGACTTTTGAAAGATCGATGCGCGATACGTCTCTTCCCAATTCTATCCCGATCACTTCCACTGCTTTTGATTTACCTTTTGACGGTCCTGTAAAGAGGGCTAGCGAACCGGGGGGCTTACGGTAGTTGTTCTTTTGGCGCGTCTTCGTTATAATTTCCCCTACAACATTGCGTTCTTTCGTTGCCAGTTTTAATTTGTTCCATTCGCCTTTGGTCTGCGCTGTTACTATGCAGGAGGAGGTTAAAAGGAAAACAAACAACACCAGTTTGAGCAGCGTAGAATTCCGTTCCATAATGCCGGCCTTATTAATTAAATTATATCAAGAGCTGATTGATTCAGCCTCATTGTAAAATACCATCCATCGCTTATGTGAACTTATCATGTATTAAAAAGTAACCACCTTATCGGAATCTCTTATTATCTCGTACAAGTCTTTCATTGTGGAAAGGGGGCAAAGCTCCGTCCCATCCGAGTTGCGTATCTTAAGACATGAACCGCACGCGTAAATTGCGCCGCCGTCTACGAACATCTGCATCTGTTCTTTTATGTTGAAGCGTTCGTCAATTATGTTTTCGCATTCCACGCCTTTGGCCAGCAGAAATACTTTTACATTGTCTCCTTCTTTCAAAGAAAAAACACCGAGCCGGTACGCGTTCCAAACCGTTTCGGCTTCGGAAAAATATATTACGATGCCCAATTTCATTTTGCTGCTCCGGTGATTCGCAATGTTTTAAAATGAAGTCTATTTTTATTCAATCAAAATCCGGGCTTCGCCCGATATGCGTATTATGTATATCTTTTATCTTAATAATATCATTTTCCTGGTTTCGGTATAATTCCCGCATGTTATTTTATAAAAGTATACTCCGCTCGTCAAACTTTCGCCGTCAAAAGCTATTTCATAAGTCCCGGCATTTTTATGATCATTTAATAATGCTGCCACCTCTTTCCCTAATACGTCATATATTTTTAACACCACTCTTTCTGAGTTTGCGATTGAGTATTTTATTTTTGTCGAAGGATTAAAAGGATTGGGATAATTCTGGTATAACGTATAACTAATAGGAACGCCGTCGATTTCCTCTTCCGCCGAAACAATACCCCCTTCTTTGAATACCGCCAAGCCGCCGTAAGTCCCTATCCATTTGTTACCATCGGCGTCTACGGTAATGGTATTTACCTGGTTATGGGGCAGACCGGAATTAGAAGTATTGAAGATAGTCCAGCTTACGCCATTATACTTTACTAAGCCATACTGGTCCGTTCCGATCCAAATGATCCCGTTTGCTTCAACGGCAAGCGCAACAACGGAATTTGTAGGAATATCGGAATTAGTAGTATTGTATGTTGTCATTGTTACACCGTTGTACTTTGTTAATCCGCCGGAAGAGCCTATCCACTTATTATTATTTTCATCCAAAACAACTGCCGTCACATTGTTGTGAGGCATACCGGTAGCCGATATAGGGTTCGAAGGCTTAAATACATTCCACCCATTCCCTCCATCAAAAGCTGCTAAGCCGTCTCCGGTAGCTGCCCATATCAAATCGTTATTATCTATTACGATACTTTTAATCTCATTGTACGGAAGGCCGGAGTTATCGGAATTAAACACAGTCCAACCATCGGGGCCGATTGCTGTTCCTTGAAATTTAGCCAATCCCCCTCTCGAAGCAATCCATTTGTTATCGTATTTGTCAATGGCAATTGAATATCGTACGTAATTATCGGGCAGCCCGGAATTTGAAGTATTGTATACCGTCCATTCTTCCGCTCCCGCGGCTCCGGAAAGTTTGACTAAACCACCGGAATTTGTGCCTATCCATCTATTCCCTTCGGCATCAATTGCTATACAATAAATCGTATTATATGGGAGTCCCGAATTGGAACTAGTATAAGAATACCATTGGTTCCCGTTAAATAAAGCTAACCCGTCGTAAGTACCAATCCACTTGTTTCCGTCTGCGTCAATTGAGAGGGCATATACGCGATTATCAGGTAAATCAGGGTATTGGTAAATGGACCATTCAGATTGACTCTGCGCTCGCGTAATGAAGACCGCCAATAAATTCAATATTACTAATAGATATTTCATAATTCCTCCTTCTTAAGCAATATAACGGCATTCCGTAATAGAACCGCCGCAGATGATTTGTTCCCGTCTTGGAGGGATGTTTAACTATCATCGTCTCCGCAGTTTGTGATGATATCATTTAATTAAATTGCCCTTAAGAACATAGCTAAAACTTAACGGCTGACTTTAAAATATAAATAAAATACAAAATCTGCCCGCCGGGCAGGTTCTGCTTATCAGGCTATGAATCTCCGCTTAAGAAATCATACGTTGTAATGTGGAGTGTTGTTAAAATACTCCCCCCAGAAAAGTACGCCGGTTTTTAGGCGGTTTAAAGATGTTATACGGCAATTTTAAATAATCACTTCTTCCACATTTCTTCTTAAAGATTCAGGCATCGGGTCTGAATAGCCTATTCTTAATAATAGCAACGTTTGTTGTTCTTTTGATAAACCGAGATGTTTCTGTAATCTTTCTCTTACTTCAAATTCTTCACAAGGCATATTAAGATGAGCGTGTTTAATACCTAATTGAGTCGCTTTAAGTGCAAACCGCTCAAAACTTCTTCCAACATTTATCCAATTTTGCTTCGAATTATCTTCGGAAATAAAAAGAACCAAACCCGAAGAATTCCCGATTGCATCTTCACACTTATTTGCTTCTTTTTCCCCGGAATTAAATTTCATTATAAGTTTACCGAACCATTGAGGAATAGATGGAGCACCCATTACTGCCGATCTTATTCCGTCGCGCTTTTTTTCCGCATCAGATTTGCTGAAACGAATCCAACTGACTAACTCATTGACAAACTCTTTGTTACCGAATTGTAGGATGTTTCCTTCTTTAACGAATTTAATCAACGGCTCAATCTCTCTATCTTGTGTAACTATATTAAAAATAACACCTTCTTGCTTAGCAATATCTTTTAATGATTGAATATCTGAATCCGTTAATGGCTTTCCATCATACTTATTTCTAGTTGCTTGTCGTTTAGTGATAGCATCAAAGAGTGAAGCTTCTTTAGTTTCATTACTCTCGGTTAATTTTACTTTAATTACCTCCGCTTTATCTTCCGAAAGATTGTATTTGATATCTGCAGAAAATCCAAAATGATTTGCCGTAATTATTAGATTTTCAAGTGCACAGCCAAGACTAATAAATAAAGCGTGATCATCAGGATCTACGATGGGAAGTCTTCGCTTGTAGTCCGGTTTAATTTCTATTATATCATCTTTTAGTGAAAATAACCAAGGTTGTGTGTTGTGCCCAGAAGGGGCAAGAGTAGCATAATGAATTAGTTCTTTAATTACTGTATGTAAATTCATATTATCCTCTTTTTTTTTAGGAATATAATACTTATTTCAAGTTGTGCCAATTATTTTTTATTCCAATAAAATATATGATGCCGATAATAAGCGAAACAATTGATGATAAAATTAGCGGTAGTGTAATTACTTCTTTAGATTGAACAAAACTCAAAAGAATAAGTAATTGTAGGATAATTAACGATCCTCGTAACGTATATATACTAGCAATCCCAAGTAATACATTACGCTCTAAAGGTAAATGCCGAATATCACCTGCACCTGAAAGGCCATACAACCCAAATATCAAGAAAATAATCGACACAACAATACCTGAAAAAATAAGTAGCAGTGAATTTGAAATTAATTCTTCCGGGGCTCCGAAGTATAGACTCCACGATGGAGAGAATGATATAATTGCTTGAAAAAGAGCAACCAGGAAGCTCAGTATTCCACCCAACCTAAGATAATTTACTTTATTTAACATTTATTACCCATCGGAATAATTTCCAACCGTATAACTACGTTGCCCCCAAAACAATCCGACGTGGCGGATTTGCGGGGACTTTTTACTTATTAAAGATGTTATATTAACGCTCACTAAATTTAATTTCGTTTTTCATTTCTAAAAGATACACCATCAAAAGCTTATCAGCTAAATGGTGAGTTAAAAAGGATGTGGAAAAATTATTATGGCAAAAAAAATCTATCCATCAGCTAGCTGAAGGACAGAATAAAACCATAAGCTTGAGTATGTTTAAATAACGAAATAACTAAAAAAAGAGTCAACCTTTTTCAGGACGCTTCATTGTTAGTTGGCGAACAAATAAACATTGCATTTATTTTCATCTTACCATATATTTATAACAGGTTTTTAACTACCCCTATGGTTTCGACCAAGGGCGCAGAGTCACTTCGGTGACTCTTGCTTTTTTAAATAATATTGAGCCTTCATGCGAACAATTATTTATATCGACGGTTTTAACTTTTACTACCGTGCAGTAAAAGATACTAAATTCAAATGGCTCGATTTCATGTCTCTTTTTCAAAAAATTTTATCTCCGCAGAACAAGATTATACAAATAAAATATTTTACTGCATTGGTTTCAGGAAAACAGAATCCACAAAAACCAATAAAGCAACAAACATTTTTAAGAGCATTAAGAAAACATATTTCCGAAATTGAAATTTATTATGGGCATTTTTTGACACATGAAGTTAGTGCTCCATTAGCTAAACCAGTTGATAATAAGAAAAAAGTAAAAATCATAAAAACAGAAGAAAAAGGTTCTGATGTTAATATTGCTGTTCATTTATTAAATGATGCTTGGCTTGATAATTATGATTGTGCAGTTATCGTTTCGAATGATAGTGATCTAGCGGAGTCAATGCGGCTCGTAAGACAGTACCATCCAAAAAAAATAATTGGATTGATCATGCCAGGCAAAGGTCATCCTTCCAAAGAACTTATGAAATATGCACATTTCATAAAACGAATTAGAACTGGAATTTTAGAAAAATCTCAACTGCCCAATCAAATTCCAAACACCAACATTTACAAACCTAAAGATTGGTGAAAAACTTAGCCAACTAACGGCGTTGAATATAACCCGCCAGTTTACCCCGATGCCTTTAATCGGGGCCTATAACTACAATATTTTTTTATTTATAAAAATGTTTAGAAATGTAGTCCCGCTTATTTTTCTTCTAAAAGCGGGACGGAACTAACTTTACAACATATACTACTTTAAAGAGCAAATTAAAAAAAACAATAAACTAAAGAACTGCACAATACCCACTTACCCTCGCGGGCTGGTTGATTTGCTTGATATACCGCATGCTTTAATATGATGTTAAGCATTTTCAATGAAGACAGATGGAGAGACAGAAAATCTTTTACTTAGTGCAACTACTTGGCGTAAGTTGAGTTGTCTTTTCCCATTCAATATTTCGGAGACAACACCTTGACTTCCTATTTCTTTCAAATCACTTTGTGTCAAGCCGTGTTCTTCTAATAAATATTTTAATATTCCAATTGAATCACCTTTTGGTTCTTCAATATTTCTATCTTCATAATCTTTTATTAATGTACCAAGAGTATCAATCAATGATTCTTTAACTGGATCACTTTTCTCATTAACCTCATCTATCATTTGATCAAGAATTTTTACTGCCCGATTGTATTGTCGTTCCGTATGAATGGTTGATACAACTTTAGATACTGTTGGCCATACTTTTACTGCTTTTTTGATTTCATTTTTCTCTTTTATCATTTTATTCCTTCCATTTTCCTTTATCATATTCTGGATGTGTTAAAATATTACGAATATAAACTCGTTTCGTTGAAAAAACTATGTAAGCAATCAAACGATACTTATTACCGCCAATATTAAATACGGTAAAGCTTCCAACTTGATCCACTGTTGGAAATGTTTTCCTTAATTCAGCAAACGATTTGTAATTACTTTGTTTTACTATACGATACCATCTATCTAATGGCTCTTCTGAATCTGGATGTTTTTTACTGAACTCCAGTAACCTTTTACGAGTAATAATATGCATAAGTAAATATATCTCATGTTGAGATGTATATCAAGCGATTTATTATGTGTTTGTGCAATTTTTGACTGCAGTATAACGATTTCTATCTTCCCAATAGGGAAGCGAATAATTATTTAGTTGTGCCTCTTCATCCGAAAAAATAAGTTGTAATACACCCCTTGCCCAAATAAATATCTTTATAATTATCTGTATGTCAAAGAACTTGTCTTGACATCTGGGGGCATCACTGCGCCCTGTTTATGAAATTTATTATCATCAACTTGGCGTTGACTTCTACAAAGGAGTCCCTTCGGGATAACCGGAATAACTTGTTAGGCACTTCTCAATTAACTTAGGGTATTCATTAAATCAAAAAAATACTTCGATTCTCTCGTTTTATATAAACTATACCAAGCTTTCAAAGTATCTTCTTTAAACAATTTAGTAAGTCGCAAAACTTCATAACTAAATTCTAGGGGTGCTAGTCCAGTGGCGGTTACCAAGTTTGTATCAATGACAACTGGTTCATTTATATAATTATTGCTGCCATTATAATTTGAACATACCATTTCCAAATATTCTTTATCATTACTTGTATGTTGACAACTATTTAATATCCCCGCCTCTGCCAATGCTGCCGTGGCGCCACATATTGCACAAACAATTACATCTTTTTTCAATAATTCAGTTACCATACCTATGACTATTTTGTTCTTGACATCCATCCACGTATCAGCTCCAGGTAATATTAAAATATCCTTTTTGTCGAAATCAATATTTTGGATTAATTCATCCGGAGTTATTTCTATCCCACCCATAGTTTTTATTGGTTTTAAGGAATTCGATATTTTCACAATGGAGATGGTTTTATTTTTATTCTTGAAATATCTTCCCGAATTCAATTCTGCTGTAATATAACTTATTTCCCAATCAGCAAGAGTATCTAAAACATATAGATAAATATTCATAATTTTCTCCTTACGAAAAAGTGCCTAACGATTTCTATCTTCCCACTAGGGAAGTGAATAATTATCTTCTTGTGCCCCACTGTTCTGTTCCGCCGTAAACGGTTCTGCTTGCTTGTCCGCCTGTCTGCCGAGGCAGACAGGTCTTTTGGCGGATTAAAGAGGTTATGCGCTGCAACTACTTTCTAATTCTCAGATTTAAGTACCGCCCCATTGGTTCAAAATTTCTATCGTTGTGTAATAATTCTATGTCGTTTTCAATACAGAATGTTCCTATAATTAAATCCACGGTCTTTCTAATGGTTATTCCCTTTGTTCTAAGATATCTAAAATTATCAGCGCTCTTTATTGCTAATTTTTCGTTACAAATATTAAAACAGGGAAAAGACCGCATTATTTCTTTTGCAACCTTATAATCTTTATTATTTCTGAATCCTTGCAAAACCTCTGCTAATATATAATCTCCGGTTACTACCAATTCGTTACCGAGCAAAGCATTTAATTCATCTGTGTGCCAATTATTTATTCCATTGAAGTAATCAATGAATACTGAAGAATCTACAAGAATCATTTGGTAGTCCTCATTTCATCAAGATTACCTTCCCATTTTAATTTACCGCGTAATTTCTTGAGGTTACTCTGCTTTTTAACTTGAACAAGTAGTTTTAATGCTTCTTCTACGACATCTTTCTTTGTTGAAAGACCGGAAGTTTTAAGAGCAGCATTCATTAGTTTATCGTCAATAACAATATTTGTTCTCATTTGTTTTTCCTTGTGATGTGTATTGTTTGTCGTTATTATACACATTACAATTCAATTAATCAACGGATATTTTTGGGATAGCACATAACAATTTCTATCTCTCCAATAGGGAAGTCAATAATTATTTACTTGTGCCCCACCGTTCTGTTCCGCTGTAAACGGTTCTGCTTACCTGTCCGCCTGTCTGCCCCGAAGATGCCTATGGCACCGCCGACCTGTGCGCCTCAGGCAAAGGCAGGCCGTTCTTTTGGCGGATTAAAGATGTTATATGCGTTTCTCAATTTTTGCTTTTAAATATTTCTTCCTTTTTTAATAATTGATGTCCTTCAAATACTGTAAGAATGTCTATTGAGTTTTTCTTTATTAAGTAAACTATACGATAATTTTTATGGAGGACTTCACGGATATTCTCAATAGACAATTCCGGTACAATTCTGCCTTTCTCAGGATGATCGATTATTGTCTCTGCAACCGAAATCAACTTGTCAACAAACTCGATAGCAGCAATAGGGTTATCTCTTGAAATGAATTCTTCGAGATCTTGTAATCGAAGTAATGCTTCTTTTGTCCAGAGTATTTTCATCTCTCTTTTCAAACTCTTGTTTTCTGCAGTGCACTTCGAAGTTGAGACGTGGATAACACTTCTCCTTTTTCAGAATCAGATAAACCACGTGAAATTGAATCAATGAAGAGCTTGGTTTGTCTCAAATCATCAAATTCTGCTGGGGAGATTAATACTCCAGCGGGTTTACCATTTTGAGTGATAATCAAAGAATTGCGCTTGTTCTGAATTTCTTTTAGGTATTTAGCCAACCCGGATTTGAATTGACCAACTGGAATTATATCATTTGAAACTGAGATGTTCTTCATTATCGTACCCTTATATTGTCTTTATTTTGGACTAAATATAAGCCCATATTACGACAACATCAAGATTATTTTCTAAGCATATAACGTTGTTGCCGCTAAGCCGCCAGTTTACCCCGATGTTCTTTATAGGGGCATTCCGCTTGTCCGAAGGACTCCTTTGGGGCAACACTGGTTAGCTGTAATTTCCACATTATTTACTTGATTCTAAATTAGCTATGCATTATCATTGTATTGCGATTGTCATTACAATAAAAAGAGATTAAAATGAATAAATCAGCTACAATACAAGCCAGGATCGATCCGAGCGTTAAGAATAAAGCTCAGAAAATTCTCAATAAATTAAATATTACAATGTCTGAAGCAATTTCAATCTTTCTGACTCAAGTTTCACTGAATAAAGGAATTCCGTTTGAGATTAGAATCCCGAATGAATTAACAGAAGAAACTCTGTTAAAATCTGAAAAAGGTGAAAATTTACATATTGTTTCAGACAAAGCCCAACTTTTCAAGGAACTCAATAGTTGAATCTAATTTACACAGCTCAATTTAAAAAAGACTTCAAACGAGTTTCGAGTCAGGGAAAAGATATTTCTAAATTAGAAACCGTAATTGAAACTCTGCTGAGTGGGAATAAATTAGACCCACACTACAAAGATCATTCTTTGGTAGGTAAATGGAAAAATCACCGGGACTGCCATATCGAACCCGACTGGATTTTAATTTACCGCTTAACCTATGAATCTCTGACATTAGAAAGAACAGGATCTCATTCAGAACTATTCAAGTAAATATTTATTACAGCTAACGACCGACGTTGCCGCTAAGCCGCCAGTTTACCCCGATGCCTTTAATCGGGGCCCAACATAACCTTGCAGCTTTTCCCGAAGGGACTCCTTCGGAGGAAAACCAATGCCGATAATTTATTAATTACTTCGTTTACTTAACTACACTCAAAGAGCAACTAACTTTTACAACGCAACTTTATAACCACACACTTGCCCGCCGAAGTTGTTTTTTAACGTAGGCGGGAATGCCGCTACGTTTAAAGCGCCTGCCCGCCATCCTTCTGGCGGGGTCGGCTTGTAAAACTGGTTAGGCATAATTATTATAATATGTTAGTTGTTATAAAATCGTAAAATTTTGTTGTGTCAGAATTACCATAATAACGTATTATTATCTTTAAACTATCTTCTACAAAAAACATATTTTCATGCTTTACCATATCCTTGGGTGCATTAAACTCTATTTTATGAACACCTATATCTGTATTTTTAATATCGTTTAGTATACAAGCTGGTTCGTAAATATCACAATCTACTTTGCCATCAAATACAATTTCATCATCATATTTAATTACAATTGAATCATTTGCTGTAGCCGTTATTCTTACATAACCCTTTAATTCATAATCGGTGACGTTGTTATCACATGAAGTAAAAGTAATTAGCAATAATATCAATGTACTTATTCCGAATGGATTTTCATTATTATTTGAAAGCATGGCTTTACTCAAGATGTATTATTCGATTGTACGTAGAAAATCTAATCTTATTATTTGTTGAATCATACCTAATTTCTACCGTAAGAGAATCATCTAAATATATTCTGTAATCTGCTTGCACATTGTAATAATAATTCTCAAATCCTATTGTATATACCCCACTTTCTAAATCATAATAATAATGCCCCCAAGAGACTCCGAAAAGGTGGCTATAATTAAATTTTCCGTCATATAAAATATCATCATTAAATGTAACTTTGCCAGAATCTCTGGAAACTACATATAACGCTAGACATTTATTATTCTTTGGTTCATTTATAGAACATTGACAATAACTCAAGAAAATACCAATAGAAATAATTAATAATATTTTAGGGTCACATTAACCATATTATTTTTATGCATAACGACGTTGCCGATAACCCGCCGCCCATAACAGCAATGCAGATTAAAACGACAAAGCCAAAGATTTAGCAAACTGCACTTATCTTTCTCTGCAAGTGCAGTTTGCAACAATGTTAATTATTAGAACTACTTAGAACAACAAACTTATTACGTAACAACCAAGCCAAAAAATTTAAAACTGCCAAGTGCGAAAAGGCGGTCGGGTTGATTGGCTTGATATTTCCAATAAGCAAAAAACAGTTTATGTTTATCCTGACATTTAACTTATCAGGAGGTATCCATGTACTATACCGGTATCGACCTGCAAAAATTCACTTCGTATCTTACAACTGTTGATCCTAACGGTAACATTGTAAAGCAATCCAACTTAAAGAACAATGATTTCGAGTTTGTTCAGTACTTTGCCGATCTGAAAGATGATCACAAAGCAACTGTTGAGTCCACTATGACCTGGTACTGGCTAAACGATTTGCTTATTACTCTGAACATTCCTCTTGTTTTAGCCCACGCCAAATACGTCAAAGCAATTGCCTACGCTAAAGTGAAAACCGACAAAGTCGATTCTCACATACTCGCTCAGCTTCTCCGGATGAACTACATTCCCGAAGCTCACAAAATTTCAAATGATCTTCGCACTCTTCGCGATGCTCTCCGCGCCAGACTCAAAATTGTTCAGCGGCACACTTCCATTACAAACTCTATGCATCTTCTATTGGCAAAGTATAATTATGATTCTCCGACTCAGTTAACCGGCATTGCAAAATACCAGTTTGAACAGTTAACAGAAGTTGAAGAACTACTCGATTGTCAAATGCTTGACCTCGAGAAACAACTTTATCCAGATCTCATTCCCAATGATGATATTCAACGCTTACTTTGGATACCCGGAATAGGGAACCTGCCTGCCGGTAGGCAGGGATGAACGCTTTCACTATTCTACTTGAGATACATGACATCAACCGTTTCGAAGATGTTAAAAACTTCTTCTCCTATTGCCGACTTGTTCCTTCTGCACGCAACTCTGCAGGTAAAACAAAACAGCGTTCCTCGAAAGACGGCAACAAATATCTCAAGGTCGCTTTTATGGATTCAGCAGTACATGCTGTACAATATTACCCGGTAATAAAAAAATACCATAATGCAATGATGCGTAAAAAAAATAAATACGTTGCCAAAACAATCATTGCAAAAGAAATAGCGAAAATCGTATTCTATACGCTCAAGTATAAATCTGACTATAACAACAAACCTGCCTACCGGCAAGGCAGGTTTAAGGGTAAGGAACTCGAACATACTAAATCCTTACAATGGCCGTCCCGACGTGTCGGGACTGGATTTGGAAACAACACGCTTGCCTATTAAATATCTGGAACCGTGCAGTTTTATTATGCACATCTATTACTTTTATGTAATAGTGAATCCCAAAAGAGGTTTGGTTGCCATCCTCCGAATAGATATTAATGGCATGTTGTTGTTATATTAATTTTTATTGCAATATGTGAAAGAACATGTACAATTCGTTTTGTTAGGAATATTTATACCCTATTGACTTTCTGCTTATTAAAGAGGTTAGGCAAATTTATTTCTATTTTTTATCAATTATCTTATATCTTATTAATCTTTCTTCGAAATAATTATTAGAAATCAAATAAGTCAATCTTCTGCTAACTCTTCCTACACCTTTAGAATAAGCATAAAATAACTTACGATCTTTATAATTGCTGTTAGATTCTGTACTCTTCTGTAAACCAATTACATATTTACAAAGATAATTACCAGAAGGTACGATGCATGTGGAATCAATGTTTTTCATTTTAAATGACAAAATAATAGTATGCTCATTAAGTGGGTAAGATTCTTGAGATAGTATTTCACCACTATTAGTTAAAGTCAGTAATTTCTTCCCGGTGCGGGTTACAAGATAATTTGAAGAATCCCGGATTAGCACAGTTTCAGAGAAAAATGTACTTCTAACAACTTTATAAACAGTACCACTTACAACAGTATCTTTTTGAACGTACATACTATCAATCTTATTGTTATCCACAAAATTTAGAGTAGAATCTGCAGAATAGACTTTATAAACCCAATAATTTCCAATGGACAAAGGGAAATAATCCGTTACTTTTTCTTGAGAACTAGTTGGCTCAACAATGTTGGATTTGCAATAAGTGAATAACAAGATCATACTAAGAAAAACAAATGAGCGTTTCATATTATACTCCTTAAAGAATGTTAATAAAATAACTTTTGCGATTGTAATAACATCGCTGTAAAATTATCTCAACTATCCTCCTTTAAGTTTTCTTTTGCCTAACGGCATTGTCTATAGAAAAGAAAGTCCCCATAGGGATAAACAAGAAAAAAAGTATTCCCTTGGGATTATTTTCATCCCAGTTTTTTTTGCCTGCCCCCACGGGGACTTTGGTCTCACACTAAAGATAATCGCCATTTGTTATTAGTTTTATTTTTTATTCGGTTTTTAAGTTCTACTTTCTTTACTCGTAATCTTAATAGCTTGTTCTACTACGCGTCTATTTGAGCTCTTCTTTAGGCTACGGTAAATTTTAGTATAAACCGGGAGAGGTTAACCGTGGCTTTGGAATGTTCCTTTTTAATGGATCTTCACACGCCGTTTTGAACTCTTTCTCCCACTAGTTAGTATTACTTATATTTATTTTTTATTCAATTAATAACAAATTTTAATTACTTTTTATGCCGCTGATTCACTCACTATTTGATGGCGCTTTGTGTATGCTTTATATTTTTTCCCCGTTTTTATTATTGCCAAACTTATTTTTGCTATATATCTGGCTATTGAGTTTCTTGCCTTTTGCTCTGTTAATTTCTTTTCATTTATTAAATAAATATAATAATCTTTTATCGGGCTATTATAGCATATGCTCCTCAAGGCAGCTGATTTATAAACACTCTTTAGTTTCCTGGAATATCTTGGATTTCTTTTACCGTAACTTCTTCCCCCGCTAAATTTTTCATGTTTTACCAATCCGCAATAGCTTATATAATTATTAGATTTCTTAAATCTCTTTGCATCTATTACACTTGATAGTATCGTTACACTGCTTATTGTTCCTATACCCGGTATGCTCTTAAGATTTCTTAGTGTTTTGTTTTGTCTGATTATTTTTTCAAATTCTTTTTTATACTTCTCTTTCTTATTATGGTAATGCTCTATCTCTTCATCGAGTTGAGTTAAAACAAAATTTTTGATCTTATTTTTACTTAATATCTTATCCTTTTTGTGCGACTTATCTTCAGCCCGGTATATTGCCGATTTTTGATTTATAAGACGTACACCGGCTCTTACAAGATCATCATAAGAGCTTACTAGCATTCTCAAATCATATAACGAATCTGTTGTGTGATAAACTTCTTTTAGTAATCCGTTTTTAAGTAACAGGCTTAATTTCCCGGCATCAATCTTATCGGTTTTAGGTCCGTCGCTCAGAAGTCTGTTCCTATAGGGATCGCATATAACTATTTTATCCAGATAATCTACCAACTCTACGAATAACCACTGGCTCGTTGTTGTTTCTTCAATTGTCATTATTTTCTTGCCATTAAGATTTTTGATATAATCTTTCAAATTCTTAAGATCTGAAGGCACATCAATAATTACAGGATGTTTCATTTTTTTAGTAAGTCTTGCAATCGACATATTTACCATTGACCAATCAAGCGCCAGGTAATGATCATACTGGTCTATCAGATCGGGATAACTATTGTCTTTTGTGCTTTTAACTATTATTTTCTTCTTAGTCATTATAGGTCTCCTTTCTTTGTTAGAGATGCCATAATTTATCCCAATCTATCGGGATATGCACCTGCAAAGAGAGTGAGACCTTCTTTTCTAAGTTACCGGCGTTGTGCTTAACCCGCAGCCCATAACAAGACTGCCAAATAGAAGCACAAACATTAATGATTTAAAAAATTTTGTTTAGTAGAACAAAGCTGAACAAGTTTACTGAAACGGAACGACCAACATTAAAATTATAAAAATGCCGAATGCGAAAACGCTGTCGGGTTGAAGCACTTGTTATACTGCGTTTTGATTAAAGGTTACACAACCAATCGCATATAGAAACTAATTGCTTTTCGTTAGTAAGGTTCGCAGCATTAGTCAACGTTTTATCTACAAGTTGATTAAATATTTCTTGAGACATACTTCTTTCGATTGCAGCACCAATAAAAAAAGTATTTGGAGATAGTTTATGTCTATTAAATGAACTTCTAATTCTTTCGAGTGCGGTATTTGCAGTCTTCCAATGCTCGTCTGCTCCAGCAGGATCAATTCCACCTTTCAATTCGCCAAGGGCAATGTATTTATCAGGTTTTGTTTGAATAGAATTGGTATTCCCATTTATGTACTCGCTATATTCACAATCGAACAAACACAAATCGACATTTTTTTTAACAAATGGTGGAGTAATATTTAGAATAAGTGTACGGTGTTTATTCTTAAATTTCCAGTACAATCCTTTTGTGTTTTCATCAATTGTCATATCCTTTGAATCACCATCTATCCAAGTTTTTGAATCTTTATGGAAATATTTAAAACTAATTCCTTTTAAAGAGAATGTTGAAATTAATGCCCTCATCAATTTACGCTCACCAAGTGCACCAGTAATATTTCTCATTATACCACCGAGTGCATCTCCTTTTGTGAGCAAAAAACGATAAACTAATTCTTCAATAAAATCTGTCCCGGCAGGTTCTAAAAACTTTTCAATTAATTGTAAAATGGCATCGTTTTTATCTTTATCTGTAAGATGATTTTGAGCTTTATCGCTTAAACCAGATGCTGAGAGTAGTGAAGGGTAAATTTCTTCTAACTTCAGAAGTTCTTTTGCGTTCTCTGCCTTTTCAGCAAGGATTTTTAAAGTTCTTGCTTCTTGAATAAAAGGTGTAGCTTTAACATTTTTCTCAAAAGCAATTGCAACAAATCCCTTTCTTGTCGCTTCTTGTGTAGTTACTAAATCTTCCCATTTTCTAATGTGATTGTTAAAAGGCATTTTATTTCTCCCATATGTAAACACATTTACGAAGTTCACTTCTTCCGTGTTCACCCATTTGTTGACTACTATTACCTTTACCAGTTGGTAAAGTCCATATTTTTTTTATTTTGAAACCAATTATCTTTGCAAAGTCAGAGAGAATAAGATCAACAGGAATTTCCTCACCACCATATCTAACATTGTCATTTACCATTACAATAGCACCATTCTTTTTTAAAAGACGATACATTTCATAAATAACAAAAAGCATTTCGTAAAAATAATTCTTTACCATTCTAGGAATGTTTGAGTTGTTAAGTTTACCTTGTTCATTTAATTTAGAAAGGACATCATTAACTTCTGTCATTGCAGGATGAGAAAAATAAACCGAATTGATGAAATCGAAATCAGATGAACGGTTTAATTCTGCATAAAGATTTTCTAAGTAATTTAATTTCTCTTTATTTTCTACAGTACAAGTCAACATAGTTTGTCGAAGTTTTTTTACATCATCATCATTGTTGTTTAAGAATATGAGTTCTAAAGCATAAGTTCTTGTGTAGTCGTATCTGTTGCAGTATGGAGGTGATGTCATTACAAAGTCAAATATACAGGATTTCATACCGGGCAAAACTTCAAGTGAGGAACCTTGTAGAATTTTTGGATCAGTTAATTCGGTCTTAGTTTCTTCCGTCGCGAAAAGTTCAAGATTTTGGTTTGGTGAGAGGTCGGAAATTATTTCCTCAATTTTTTCTTTAACGACTTTAATGAAATCGTAAATTTCCCCTTTATTAAACTCAGTATTTCCGTAAGATCGATTTGCCCTTGAATCCCATCTCAGGTATTGTCCATCTTTTCTTGTAAAGCTAATTTCTTCCAAAACAGAAAATGCGGCAAATTCGAAAAGCTTTCTAATAGAAGAATCACTTATTTTTTTACAGCAAGTTAAATAACGATTTAGGTTGCTTTCGTTTTCCTCTGGAAATGCTCCTCTTGTAATTGATATATGTCGTATGACGGAATTATCAGTCGTGTTTTTATCAAAAGATTTCCAAAAAGAATTAACTTCCTTTTTAAATTTTTCTAAAGAAACCTTTTCTGCAGCTAATCTAGCTTCCACGTTATAAATACCAATCGGGAGAAGTTCTACACCCGTAGATTCCCAGCCTTTTTCTCTGGCTGCAAATAAAGTGGCACCCGCACCAGCAAATGGGTCTAAAATATGACCTTTGGATGGATGGTATTTTTCTATGAAATAATCGATTAATTTTTTGGAGAAGCCCTCTTTATACTTGAACCATCTATAAAATGGTTCTTTTTTATTTGCTTGAAAACTGACTAAAGTTCTATTTAAAGTATAGTCTGTTTCAATAATTTCTTTATATTGATCAAAAAGCTTTTCTCTCTCAGTTGGAAAAAGTACATTTTTACTTACATAACTCAAACTTGGTTCAGACATTGCATATCCTATTATATTCATATCTTTTCTATAAATTTAACATAATTTTGACTAAAGAACTGATCTAGATTTCAGAAAATTAAGCAGTATAACGGTGTTGTTTTTAAGCCGCCACCCAACATAGCAATGCAGCCTTGAAAACAAACGCCAATAATTATTTATAATTTAGTTTTGTTTACGACACTCAAAAAGCAACTAACACTTACAAAGCAACGCAATATTTTAAAAAATGCCGAACTGTTTAAAGTGGTCGGCTTGCAAAACTTGTTATACACCGATATAATCATCTTTTGTTAATTCTAATTCATCTGCTACTTCTTGCCACTCACGGAAAAATTTTCTAATACCATCTTTACTGACTTCCAATAAATAGGAAGAATATGAAAAATATTTTGTCCCCCAATAAGGATTGATGTAATAATCAAAAAACATATTTCTATAATTATCAAGTAATCTAAAATTCATGTTATAAAAATATTGATACAGTTCATCTAAAGAACCACTTGCTGTTTTAGGTAAGCTAGATTCAAATGGAGTGAATTCATTTGATAAGTGTTTCTCATACGCATCATTAGCTAGGAATTCAATTATTATGAACAAAATATAATTGTTTATACCTCCTCCAACATATTTCTTAATAAAGTCGGAATGTTTTAATAAAAACCCAATATAATAAGCTATCCTTCTTGAAAACTTGACTTCCTCATGATCAACTTTTGAAAGGGATTTGGGAACATAATTATTTAAATAAGTTATTGACTTGTCAAAATACTGGTAAAGATAAATACTATAATTATGTTTGATTGTAGTGTTATAAGACGCAAACTTATTATGGTACATATCTCTCTGCGATAATTTTTCATAGACAATATTACTCACCAATATATGAGACTCATCACCAAATCCCATTATTCTTTGAGCCATATTTATTCCACTGCCGGCAATATTTTTGTGATTATTAATATCAGTAATTAGGTTATCGGTATTTTCATTGATTCCGATTCTTACTTTTATTTTACGCATGATATCCGAAGTTTTATTGTTATGTTCATTTAACAACTGCAATATTAACAAGGCTATATTTAAGTGGATATCAAAAGGATCGCGAGGATTGAAAAGGACAATACATATGCCATCGCCGGTTGGTAAAAATAGATTATAGCTATTACTAATTTTAAGTTGCTGAACTGCTATTTTCACAATTTCATTTAGTATAGAAATAATCTCAGTCTGAGCCTCAACAGTTCTATTTTTTGAGTAACCAACAATGTCCAGAAAAATATATTTTGCATCGACTGTACGTGCTTCCATAAAGCCTCTCTCAGGTGTATAACGACGTGGCCGCTAAGCCGCCGCCCAGAACAGCGATGCTTAACTAACAACGAATGTTTATAATTTGTAGCCGCCTGTAAATTCAACTGTACAGGCGGCGACCCTACTTAACTTTTACAAACTAC
>Ga0209163_1000165_pt1 | contig 159702 bp, 132 predicted proteins | sample MTBAKSrepl2MetaG_FD_187457 | JGI IMG/M metagenome (GOLD analysis project Ga0209163, IMG submission 187457) | Enrichment culture microbial communities om Arthur Kill intertidal strait, New Jersey, USA, that are MTBE-degrading - MTBE-AKS2 (Arthur... | ecosystem: Environmental > Aquatic > Marine...
ATTAGTTATCTCATCATTAGTTATCTCATCATTAGTTATCTCATCATTAGTTATCTCATCATTAGTTATCTCATCATTAGTTATCTCATCATTAGTTATCTCATCGTTAATTCAGAGTTCGTAGAGGTGACTGTGAAGTTATACCAGCCCCTAAAACAGCTCTTTTAAACGTATCTTTCTCTTGTGTTGTATTTCCAACAATATTTAAAGAAAAATGAGAGTGGAGATAAGGAAACTTAACCAGAGAAAAAACAGAATAAGAAACTAAAGGAAAACAGAATAAAGGAACTAAAGAAAAAACAGAATAAAGAAACTAAAGAAAAAACAGAAAAAAGAATGGACTTAAAAGAGATTTTTATATTCTTATGTTGTTTTTTGGAAGGAATGTACCTGGCAGGCGAGGAAGTATAAAACCTGCCAGATACGATGAATCCACTCCCAACTCGCTTTCTAGGGAAACAAATATGCCCCGGAGAAAACCAGATTATTAAGGATGTTGTAGAGACCTGACTGAGTGTAACAGAACCCCCACTCAATCAGATGTATACAAATCCGGCTCCAGGCTCACCACTTGTTAGAGTTAAACAATGTCTTCCGTAACTAGAGAGGACAACAAAGACATGCAAACTGTGAGCATACAGGGAATCAGTAACCTGATTTTCAAGGCTATTTGTGCCCTATTCACATTCTAATTTATTTGATTTACATTGCGTACACTGTCTTACATATATATATAAAGAATTGTGAACCGATATTACCTGTTTTAGACACTTTGCCACTTTGCCACTTCAGTACATCGGGAGAAAGTTACACCTGATGTGAACCATAAAATAACGAACGGAAAAGCATTAATCAGAAAAATTCCCGGGAGTTCCTAACAGGGAATATTATGTGCAACTGCAGATAATTGACCTGCCTGAAAAATAATATAAATTGACAAAAATTCTCAAGATAATGGCACTAAACAGAAACATTTAATATTCGGTAGCACTTACCAATATATAAGCTACTGACGAATGTTTTTAGGCTTATAAATTATATTTTGCATCTGAAAAAAACAACTTTTCTAAGCTTTGAATTGGAAGAGAAAAAAGCCATTACTATCAGGGGCACAGATTATGGATCGTAGCATAAAGGACCGGAAAACCAGACCATCTTGGGTGAAAATATGCTGATCAGAAAAAACATATCCCTTGATGATAAGTACCTTAAAAAGTTGCAGCCCCTCCTGGACGCTAATGACGGAAATCTCAGCGCCGCAGTAAGGGACACAATTGAGATTGCAGATACAGCACTTACATATCACAAGAGCATTGACGAAGCAATCAAATTCTTAAAAGAAATCCCTGCAAAAGAAGAACTGAGTGACACAATCAAGAACGGTGAAAATACCATAATAAATCGAACAATGCTCGAATGGCTTTTCAGGTATACAAAAGGAAGGCTTACGGATGAAGAGCTGGTTAATGAGCTCATCAATCCTTTTGAAATAAGTGATATGAAAGAACTCGAGGACTACCTTAACCGGATTTCCAAAAACTATCAGTGGACAATCAGAACATCAATAAAGTGTGAAGATATCTACAATCCGGAGTCTGCCCTTCTACTCCTTTCCAATTCCACCATAAACAGCAGGGAGTTTTTTGCCCAGCTTATAGCCCATTTTCTGGCCAGATGGAAACGACTGGATGTGGAACACATTTTCAGGCGGGCAAATTCGACCCAGATTTCATTCAAAAAGAACCTTTCGGTTTCTCTTAATGAGACCATGCCGGGAATCCGAAAACACTTTGGATACCTTGACATCGTATGCAGAGAACTTGACGATAATACTGAGTTCTGGACCCAGCTAATGTATACATATAATGTTGAAAGGTACAACCTTGTAACTCTGCACAGAACCCAGTTCGAAACTTTTGCAGCCGGAGAGGTCCCGAACCCAACAAAGATACTGGAGCGCCTGTGCAAACAATCCGTAAGCGAAATGGCTCTTCCCGATTTACTGATGTACTTCAGGAAAATGTACCTGGCAACCCAGCTGGTAAAGAATATAGAAATCAGCCTCGAACCCGGGAGAGAATCGGTAACGATCTTCCATGATTTCAAAAATGAAAAAGTAATCAATACCCTTGTCGAATACTTCTCAAACATATTCAGAGAACAGGGCACACCTTTTGTAACTTTTTCATATTCAAGCATGATCGTGTTCAGGTTCTATAAGGAACAGGAACCTGCAGACAGCCACGACTTAGCCGGAGTGGAAGAATTCAAAGAACCCGGCTTCTTTTCAAAAGAGTGAAGCTCCTGAGAAAGAAGGGGGGCTCAAAGAGGCTGCAAAAAATTGAAGAAAAAGAAGTTAAAAAAGTGAAAACTAAAGAATTCTGAAATTCCAGCCAGTTTAGCCTTTTGCGACCCCAAGCGGGATAACTCTTGCAACCTTACGGGCAATACCAAGCTCGTGAACGACATTTACCACCTCACTGCTGGACTTGTACACCCCGGGAGCTTCTTCCGCAATTACGGAGGGGTGAGTTGCCCTTACAGTGATTCCGTGGGCTTCAAGATTCTCTTTTACACTTTGCCCGTGGAACTCTTTCTTTGCATGGGCCCGGCTCATAATCCTGCCGGCCCCATGGCAGGCACTGCCGAAAGAAACATCCATGGCCTCTTTTGCCCCGCAGAGTATGAAAGAAGGCGTGCCCATGCTTCCGGGAATTAAAACTGGCTGTCCCACGTCCCTGTATGCGACCGGAACTTCCGGATGCCCGGCGGGAAATGCCCTTGTTGCCCCTTTTCTGTGCACGTAAACCTCTTTTTTCCTGCCTTCAATGTTATGCTCTTCCAGTTTTGCCACGTTATGAGCAACGTCATACAGGAGGCTCATTCCCATGTCATCGGCATCCCTGCCAAATACCTTTTCGAAAGACTCACGCGTCCAGTGAGTTATCATCTGCCTGTTAGCCCAGGCATAGTTTGCAGCGCAGAGCATGGCTTTGAAATAGTTCTGGGCTTCCCTTGACTGAGCCGGAGCACAGGCGAGCTGCCTGTCCGGGATTTCAATCCCGTACTTCTTCACAGCCTGGGAAAGTTCTTTCAGGTGGTCAGTGCAGATCTGATGTCCGGCCCCTCTTGACCCGCAGTGGACCATGACCGTAACCTGGCCCTCTTCAAGCCCGAAAGCCGAAGCCACTTCCCGGTCATAAATCTCGTCCACATACTGGACTTCAAGGAAGTGGTTGCCGCTCCCGAGAGTTCCTAACTGGGGTTTCCCGCGGGTCCTTGCCTTTGTACTCACATGAGAAGTATCTGCTCCTTCCAGGTAGCCATTCCCCTCACAGTGTTCCACATCCGCTTCGACACCATACCCGGCATCTACTGCCCACTTTGCCCCCTCAAGAAACGCACTGTCCAGTTCCCGGTCAGAAGCTCTGAACCGGCTTTTGGACCCGACCCCGGAAGGCACATTGGTAAACAGCTCATCGGTCAGCCTTTTGATTTCAGGAACCACATCTTCCTTCTGGAGGTTTGTGCGGATTAGTCGAACCCCGCAGTTGATGTCAAAACCCACTCCACCGGGACTGATAATTCCCTCTTCGGTATCAAAAGCTGCAACGCCCCCTATAGCAAAACCATAGCCGAGATGGGCATCAGGCATTGCCATGGAATATTTCTGAATGCCAGGAAGAGTTGCAACGTTTGCAATCTGGTCGATAGTGCCGGGCTCAATGCCGTCAAGCAAACTTTCAGATACAAACAGGCGCCCTGGAACCCTCATATTGGGGATATGCCCTTTCGGGATTTCCCAGTCATTATCAGAAAGCTTCCGGACCATGCCTCTTATGTCCCGGTGTTCACTTCCCTTGCCCGATTCCTCAGTACAGATGTCTTCACTCTCTACCATAATTGATGCTCCCTGCTCCTTTACGTGTTATGAATATAATTTGAATATTATAACCCTGATATAATATAATCCAGAGATTACTCATTTACCTTGCGTTCCCCTGAGCACCTGCAGGTTACTCCGGAAACCCATAGGATACATTTTCAGACTGCGTAACTCACTTAATCGGTTAAAGCGTGAGAGGTTAATTTAGAATATCAAATTTTATTCCGGATTTGTAGCGCAGGATAGGATAATAATTCACGTACATGAAGATTTGTATGGCGTAAAGTAACAGAAATGAACAGGATGCAGACATGAGAGTCATGCATAGAAGCTATACGTTCCAGCCATACATAAGAAGATCAAAAGCAACTGCTCCTTAAATATCAACAACAACCTGAGCCTTCCAGCCTTCGGCAGTCTTCTCGAGTTCCAGCTGGTTATAAGTTACAGCCTTAATTTCAGTTTCAAAGGGATGGCTCTCAGGATAGTATTGTTCGCCGGATGCTACGGCTTTTATTGAGTATTCCCCTTCTTCTCCCCGGATTTCCTCTACCCTGAACTTCCAGAAAATAATCTCATCGACCTCGAAAAGATACAAAAGCTCGGAAAGCCAGTCCACAAGCAGGGATTCGAGATCCGGAGACGTAAGGCAAACGTCTCTTGTCGTCTCTCCTGAAACCTTCCCGGTATCAATTATAACATTGAACATGGCAAGAGCTGCGTTTTCAAATACCTCTTCCAGAGTATTTCCGTAGGCCAGGAACTTTATGTCTGCGGTATGTTCCAGATACTCATACTTTTTTCCTTGAGACGGCATATTCCAGTATTGGGTTTTGTCTTACATTAAGCTATCCGCCTCAGAAACCGGTTTTCAGGCGTAAAAAAGAATTAAAAGAGATTTAGCAGGCTGAAACTTAGAAGGCTAAAATTCAGCAGGTAAAATTAGCAGGCTAAAACTCAAAGACTAAAACTCAAAAAGCGGAACCCGGAAGCCGGAACAAAAGCTGAAAGGTATCAGTCCAGCCTTCTCCAGATATACAAAATCCGCTGGATTGCAGTAATATGGCTGGTCACAGCAATAAGGATAACAGCCCAGCCCAGGATGGTAAAGCCTGCAATCGAAGCCGGATAAACCGAGTTGGAAAAGGCGGCAAGGATTATAACTACAAGACGGTCAGCCCTGCCCATGATCCCGCCGTAATACCTGCCGAGATTGAGGGCCTGAGCCTGAGTCCCGAGATAACTCGTAAGAAGCACGCCCACGATTGCCGCAACCCCTATCTGCCAGGACACATAACCTGCAAAAAAAATGCTGCAGATAATAAACACGTCCGAATAGCGGTCGATTACGTGGTCGAGGAAATCACCCCTCGGGGTTGCCCTGTTGGACTTGCGTGCAATTACCCCGTCCAGGGCATCGAAAAGAGAGTTAAACACTACCAGGATGCCTGCTAACAGGGCAAGTTCCTGATATACAGGAGAGTAATAAAAACTGAGCCCCGCAAAGAAAGCACAGATCAGGGAAACTATGGAAACCGTATCAGGAGAGACCTCATATCTTATGAAAAAATCTGCCAGCGGGTCGATAACTCTCGAGGCAACGGGTCTCAGGGCATTAAACGTCATGGTACTTGGAATCTTCCTTTTTAGTTGTATATCCGTTATAGAAGACAGGCCTGAAAGAAGAGCAGCTTTATCCTGCGTCTTATGCCGGGTTGAATCTACTTAGATTGGATCTACTTATTTATATTATTCTTTTGTGTACCTGTCTTTTGATATTTATACTTAAGGCCTTATGTTTGATTATCAGTGCACTCCATAGATAATACTTACTTATATCACTTTTTACTTCTTATTTTCACTTTTTTACGGCTGCAAGCTCATACAGGTACTTTATTCTGCAGGAGTGCTCAAGCTGCGTGGTCACAATATAAGCCTCTCCGAGAGTCCTTCCGATAGCAAAAGTCCCGTGGCTGAAAACCACAGCCCCCCTGTGTCCTGAAAGCGCATCTGCCAGGTTTTCGGCAAGTTCCCGGCTCCCGATCCCGCCGCCTACCACCGGGATATTCCCGAGGAAATACTGGCCTTCGCTATCCACAGGGACAATCGCTCTCCCTGGACCGGCAAGCAGGGACTCCACAACCGAATAAGGGCAGTGGGCGTGAATTATTGCCAGGGCAGAGGTCTTCCTGTAGATCTCCCTGTGCACTACCGTCTCGGAAGACGCAATGATATCCAGGGACGATGTATCATGAATCTCCACCTCAACAACGTTATCCCCGGTGATTTCATCAAGGGCAGTCCCGCTCCGGGTAATAAGCATCCTGTCTCCGGCCCTGACGCTGATATTCCCGAAGTTTGATTCCACAAGCCCGTGTTCCACCAGCTTGCGCCCGTATTTTGCCATTTCCTGCCACATCTATGCGAGATATAGCTAAAGAATGCCATAAGGTTTATGCACCATCAAACCCGCATAAACCTGCGAAAGCAGATCAGAAGCCTACAGTTGAAGCAATTTATAATATGTCAGAAAAGAGGATTCTGCCATAAAGTTTATCTGTGAGTATTGTATTTAGATAAGTCTGCAATCAGCTTCATTACGCCTCGTTGGCTCAGCCCGGTAGAGCGAGTGACTTGTAATCACTAGGTCGCGTGTTCGAATCACGCACGGGGCTTCGCAAAAAAAGTGTTCAAAGCCCACTTTCCAGGTTGTGGAAGTGTGGAAGTCGCAATTTATAAACTAAGTCTTCAAAAGAGGTTAAAATCTTTAACCTCTGCTCCGATTTCTGATGTAAATAAAAAATTAATTTTGAATTTTGTAGACCACTGTTTTACTGAGAGCAGGTCTTAAAATTCAGTCTCATTCGCATAAAGGTTTGACCTTAGACAGTCTTCTAATCATTATGTGAACATAGCAACAGAAATTAATGTTTGACTTGATTCTGTTAATCCTTCGTAATCTTTAATCAACCATCTATACCTGCCTAACCATCCAAATGTCCACTCTACTACCCATCTGTGGGAAGCACTTTAAAGCCTTTGACATCATCGCCCCGCTTAATCATTTCTAATACCCTACCACAAACTACTTAATCGAGAAAATGTTCCTTTAACTTGTTCCAGAATAGTTTAGCTCCATCTCTACCCTAGATATCTGCTGTATGAACTACAACTATGAACAGTAACCCTATGTATCCACTAGAATGTGGAGCTTTCTCCTATTATTTTCTTGCCAGCATCATACCCGCGTACTCCAGATGTTTCTGTAGTTTTAACAGACTAACTACTAAAATCGCTGTACTAAGCTCTGTTTTTCTGTAATACCAGATTCTAAGTTCAGTTCTCAGTGCTGCATTTATACTCTACCTCGATTATACATTTAGGAAATGGATATAACCTACTTTCGGCAGGTAGCATGTATATTTTGAATAATTTTTTCCGATGCCGTTTTTCGCCTTATTTCTGAAACAGCATCTAAAATCTATAGATTCCATACAAGTGCTCTTACTTATATATGGACCGAGATTTCGAGTATATGTAAACCTTATCATATGATTTCAGTCAGAAATTGTTTCCCCAAAAACGGCATCAGAATAAATTTATAAATTATTATGTCGACATGCCGAATATAGGATATAAAATTACTCACTCGAAATCGCAAAGAACCTTTAATTTAAGACACCCTCCTAGTCATAAAATTTGAAAATGTTTATATAGATAAAAAAAGACTGGCTATTATGTTAACAGTGAGTATTAATACTCTAATTGTACTATTTCTGATTATAAGTATTACAGTTTTAGTTCCATTTTTATATGTAAAAGTAGTTTCAGGACTAGTTAACCGTGTGTTAAGTAGAATAATCAGCACTAATTTTACAGTTTCATTAGATAAAATGGGATCGCTTATATTCGGCTACTCAGTAGGGACAATAATTTTTGCGTCCATAATCTACCATTTGTATTTGAATAGATTTATATCAATTAACCAGTCTTTAATTCCTACTGTAGTCTCTGCATCAGCTTTATGTTTTTGTTTTACTGCAAGAGTTATTACGAGAGAATATGGACATACTTATGGAAAACAGTACCTTTCAGTAGTAAGTACTTTATCCTCGATCCTTTTGATCATAAAAATCCTAATTAGTGTCAATTCTCTTGATATTTCAACAATAAATTTATCTGCTTTTGACATTCAACTGATCCAAAATATTTATGGTGGAATGTACAACGTCACAAAAGAAACTCTAGAACTTTTAAAAAATTGTTTTGGATTTATTGTTGTCGGAGTTCTTTCGAGTGCATCTGTAGGGGAAATGCTACTAGGCAGATCAAACGCTCACAATCGTTCTATTACTGCAGCTTTTGAGAAACTGGACTTGGGTTTAATTCCAATTCCTACTAAGAAAGAAGCTGATGAAATGATGAAAGAAATAACTTCAACAGATGTGAAGTCTATAAAATTAATCACGAGAACTCTTACTAATTTAGAAACCTTAAGTAATAATATCAGACCGGGTATAGAATTTAAAGTAATAGCTCCAGATCTTTCAGAACTTCCAGAGTATAGCAGCAACAAAGGTTACATTATCAGACTCAACAATTTGAAGGAATATTCTAAAAACGATGACGTTGTATGGAGCAGATCTGATTTTAATAGTTTAAGAGCTTTAATCGTTAATGATAAGAAGTTAATGCTGATAGTGAGAAGCGGTGATACTAGAGGTAGAAAATGCTGCCTTTATTCAGAAGATACTTATGTGGTGAAACATTTCGTTCAGATTTTCGATGGATTTTTTGAGTCTTCAAAAACTAGTAAGGAACAACCTGGGAAAACTAGTAAGGAACAACCTGGGAAAACTAGTGGGGGAGCAACTAAAGAATGAAACTTTAGTTAGCTTCTAATTTTGTGTTTAATCCATTAATTTTGTGTTTAATCCATTCATAGATGGATCTTATCGAGTATACATGATCTTTTTTTGTAAACACTTGAACAATGGCAAACAGGATTAGCGCAATCAATACAATATGAGCTGCAGATTCCACAGTCATAAGATCAACCGAATATAATGTCAAAGAAGCCAAGATCACTGCAAATAAAAAAGTGGATATGCAGAATTTCCAATCAATTATATATTCTAGATACAATTTATTTTTAAAATCCCCCGATGTCATATTAACAAGCCACCTTAAACATGTTAAAACACAAAAAGACAAAACTTGCCTAGTAATTCCCTCTAATAGAAACTCTCATATTTCCTAAATTTAGAACCAAGGAACAAAAGTAGTGAAATCAAACTCCATCTTACTTAAATGATTTTTCACTTGCTGTATGTTCCTCCGCAAAGTCTGTCTTTGTACTTCACTCACGCAAAATTTTTTTTGCGTTCGAACATTCTGCCAGCTCAACACAAAGCCCAGTAGAGATAGTGGGCACGTTAGTCCATAAGACCGACAAGCGATGCCGAATTCCCATGGAAAACTTAATATATTAACACCTCATTGCGTATAGATATACATTAGACCACGTTATTGTTTATAGTTCTTTCTATGTGTATGTATGCATATAAGAGATCTTTTGTTTAAGACCATACAATCGTTATTCTTTCAGGATGAATTCACTTTTTGACACAAAGCGATGCAAATATAAAGAAGTTCATAGAGATTTTCGTTCTCTCTCAAAATGGAAGTATTGGTATTAAAATATTGCTTTTTGATTCAGTCCCCCAAGGACATTTATATCATAATACTTGTTTTGCTTTTGAATAATTCTGAGACATTAGATTTTCTTCTCTAATAATATTTTACTTCAGAGTTATTTTCTCTATACTTTTCGAGCCATAATGTGATAGTTTACTCCCCACATAAGAATTAGTTTTTTATCAATGTTAACGTGAAATAGAAAGAGTTTCAAACCAAAATCTCTTTACACCAAAGACATTGATAGAAATATGATAATGGCTCTATATTATAAAGGCATATTTGACTATTTAAGAGTTATCTAGATCATGAATATTGAAAGGAACTAAAGACATAATGTGTCGATCAAAATGCATATATATCGCCTAGTTAGACTTACAATAAATATAACAAATTAACGAAAAAAGGGCTTTAAACACTTTGTCTGCGGGTTTGCGGAGGCAAAATTGCGTCCCGTTGGCTCAGCCCGGTAGAGCGAGTGACTTGTAATCACTAGGTCGCGTGTTCGAATCACGCACGGCGCTTTTTACTATTTTTGTTCGGAGACTATTTCCAGAGGAGTTTGTTTGATGGGAACAGGCATTTATGATAATAGTTTTTTTATTTACGATGTGGAAAGTTTCAGGAACTTTTGTGACAATATTCTGAATCTGTTTTTTGATTCCGAGATTTTTTCACTGCCGCATAATTCGCAGAATTTTCCGAGTTATACTTTGTAGTCCGGTTTCAACCGTTGTCTTCTGTTCAACTGTCCTGATCAGGTTTTGATCTGATTTGTTAACCTGAACTCGGACCAGATTTTAAAACACCCATTGAAAATATGGAAGTGCCCGACTTGAGGATATCGAACCTTATTGAGACCAAAGTCTGGAGAAAAGCAATTTAATTGCGAACCTGCTTGAGAAGATTATTGTATAAAGAAACTTATTATATAAAAATTGTATATACAATTTAACAAGAAGTTCCGGAAGCAGTATTTAGATCTCAAAATCTAACGGTATGAATGAAGCTTTACAGGAGTATTGCAACCCGTATCCAGAGGACATTGCCGAGATGTTACATTAGAATAAAGGAGTGGAGTATATGTTCTGGAGTAAAGACAATATCATCGAAAGGTTGAGCAAAATACCTCGAACTCTGGAGGATATTTCAATAGATATCTTTGAAGGCATGCCCTCAACGAATGATTTCATACATAAAGTAAATCTCCCAAGGGGAGATTCTACAAACGCCTCGTATATCTGCAGGGATCTGCTAAGGAGTGTAAATATAGAACAGGAACTTATGTATCCTTATATGGACGACTCTCTGTCTAATGAATTTGCCATTAACTCTAGCCAGTACCGGTTTATGCTCCCCTATGAAATTCTCGGTAGCAATGTAAGAAAAGAATACAGAATCTTTCAGCCAGAAGAGATGAAAACAAGGTTTCCGATGGCTTATAAACGGCTTATGGAGATCAAACGTAAGTTCAGGACAGAGGGAGAAGAGCTAGATTCGGCTGATTGTTACCGTCTGAAAAATGAAAGCTTCCTGCGTTACATTAACACGCCTAAAATTATCATTACTAACCACTACCGTTTGCAGGCTTCATATGACTTTGCCGGAAACTATGTATTTGCAGACGGAATTGGAATTGTCCTCGGAGACCCCACAATCTACCATTATGTAATAGCGGTACTTAACTCCTCGATATCAAGGGTTTTTCCGGAGATCTGGAACCGCGAAAAAGTGCGAGATAACAGCAACCTGTATCCGAAAGTACTCAAAAGGTTTCCGATTGTATTTCCTGAATGTGGGACCGTGGAGACCCTGATAAACACAATATCGCGCTACCTGATTTATCTTAACATTCAAAAACATACAGCAAAAGTTTACTCCTTATCAAGCTACCAGAGACTAATCGAGTTTTATAAAAGAATTGCAGATCTTTTGATCCTGGATACTTATATTACAAATGACCTTGATCCAAGATTCATTGAAATCCTTGCCGAGAATATAGCCTCATCAGAAGATGAATTCGAGTACAGTAACGATATGAGCCTTTTAATCGCACTGCAAGAAATAAAGAAAAATATTCTGGGAAATCCTGATTTCCGGAAATGTAAGTTCAGCAATGAGTTCACAAATATTCTTGCTACACTGAAAAACAATGGGGTCTGGTAAAAGGAAAAATTTCATCTAATCAATATAATATTTACATATTTTTTTTCAGATATCCTGGTTTCTGACTTCACCTTTGAAAAGTCAATGATTGTAATCAATAACAGGATATAATAGATAAAAATCACTGTTTTCGAAAAATACTCTCCTGTAGATAACGGTTAAGTGGAAAACAAAAATCCTGGTCGGGAGAGAAAACAGATTCCATAGATTGCCTGAAAATCCTCCTGATGTGATTGCTCGCTTGAATAGATTAAAAAAATTCAGGCAACTCATATAGAGGACAAGATGTAATTTTAATTTTATAGCTGCATATCACTCTACAGGAGCCACGATAATTCTTCAGTTATTAGCCAAAAAAGATAACCCTTCAGTTATTCATTACCTTCAAGGTAGTCTCTCATGATCTTTATGGCACAGTATTCGCCACACATGGAGCACGGGCCTGTCATGGGGCACATATCCCTTGGCCTGTCAGAATCAAGGGCAAGCTCCATTTGCCCTTCCCAGTCAAAGCGGGCGCGTTTTTGTGCAAGCAGCAAATCCCTGTTGCTCATCCCGTATTTCATGGAGTCCCCTATATGGGCAGCTATCTTGAAGGCGATCAGCCCTTCCCTCACCTGCTCCGGACCTGGAAGGGAAAGGTGCTCTGCTGGTGTAATGTAGCACAGGTAATCGGCTCCCGCCCCGCTTGCCATGCTGGCCCCCACCGCACCTGCAATATGGTCATAACCAAGGGCAATGTCTGTGGGCAGGGGCCCTGCAACAAATAAAGGAAAACTTGATTTAGACTTATATAACTTAACGTGAGCAGGAATATCGGCTGCCTGTATGTGCCCACCCATGCCCTCTATTATGACCTGTACACCCGCCTCATTAGCTCTTTTCGCAAGCTGGACATTGGTATTGATCTCCATCATCTGGGCACCATCTCTCAGGTCATGGATGCAACCGCTTCGCATAGTGTTTCCGAGGGAAAGGACCACATCCTTCTTCCTGAGAACATCAATTACCTCGTCAAAGTTCTCTATGAAAGGATTCTCACAACCGTTTATGAGCATGTAAACACTGGTAAGGGAACCTCCCTTGGATACCATCCCCATTACTCTGCCCGTTCCTTTCAATTTTTCAAGGGTAGCTTTTTCCACACAATGCAGGACCACAGAACTCATACCTTCATCCACATGAGCCCTGAGATATGACAAAATATCGTCAGCAGTAACCTCCTTCATCCCGCATTCAACAATAGTTTGATAGATCGGAACCGTGGTAATGGGGAGTTTGCTGTTTTCCAGTACGCCCGTACGTATGGCCCGGATATCCCCTCCCATAGAAAGATCGGTAATCGTATCCGCTCCATATTTATCCGCGATTCTTACCTTTTCCATTTCGGCATCCACATCGATTTTTGCAGCAGATGTTCCCAGGTTAACATTTACTTTAGTGCTGACACCTTTTCCTATAGCTACAGGAGGACAGCCTTTCCTTGTCATTATAACAAGACTTCCTTCAGCCACGCGGGAAAGCAGCGTATCCTCATCAATATTTTCTTTCCCTATAATTTGTTTCATCTCGGGAGTAAGTATTCCATTACGTGCGTAATCAATCTGTGTGTGTTTCATGGGATTTTCCGCTCTCTGTAGTTAATAGTATAGAAATACCGGATTGTCAGTTCAACCGTGTAAGTTTAGTATTATATTTATTAAGCGTATAATATGAGAAACGAGTCCCTGATTATTAAGGCATAGGTTAACAATATGTCAATAACAGGTTAACAAAGAACTTCAGGCTTATTGGTTCCGGACAGCAGAGTGGCTTAATTTAACATAAAAAGAATTAAAAAACCACTTAAGAAGAGACTATTTTTCCTTTTACGCCCATAATTTTTAAAAATGTAAGTAGCGAAATCGTTATCGCTACTTCGCTTCACCACGAGATATTTACTCCGGATCTTCGTTAAGGTACTGTTTCATGCTGCGTTTTTCGCTATTGAGCTGACAGTAGATTTTCCAGCTTTGGTAAAGATATGAGCCGTAGTGACGGTGTTTTTAGAGTTTACCTCACCGACGAAATCCCGATACAGGAGTCCTTTTTTAAGCATGTACCCCTGTCAGGGATGTAACATATAATACTACCACAATCTGACCAGACTACGACGTTGCCGGAAACAACCGGGGTTTGTGCAGTGTTACCTGAAGACAGTTGTGTGCTCTTTCCGGTAGCTATGTCGTATACATATACATCACCCGAATTCATATCCGCAAGGTCATTGTGTTTTAAATACACAATCTTATTGCCGTAAATGTCAGTTGAACCCCCGGTGTCATAACCTGTCATATCGTCCCCGGTTGTGACTTCTGTCTGTTGCCGGGCAGCAAGGTCATACATGCGGATATTGCCAAGTCGGGTGTAAAAATCCGACCATATGATGACTTTGCCGCCATAAATGTGTGAAAACATGTTATCGCCATACTGGCTGATGTCTATTGATTTTTTAGTGGTAATATCATATACATAGATCTGCGGGGTATTTTCAGCAGAAGCGTAGTCATATGAGATTTTGCTACCATAAATGTCAGGATTATTCCCGGCTGCTATCCCGGTCTGTGCGGATGTGGAGATATCATGCAGGTAGACACAGGAATTTGCACTCCACACGATTCTGCTGCCGGAAATAGCAGGAACGCTGTCGCAGTCCACATCCTTTGTAATGTAAGACCTGGCTTGAGTCTCAAGATCACATACAGCAAGTCTCGGCACTCCGGTACTCCTGTCATGCCACACCAGGCTGCTGCCCGAGATAGCCGGATGAGATGCCGCAGAAGAATTGATAGTAGTATCTTTTTTGGAGGCCAGGTCATAAACGTGGACAACTCCCCCACTTATCCACACTACATTATTAACATCAATAGCAGGCTCAGATCCACTGCCAATTTTTGTACATTGAACGGCTGACGCCGCAGTCGATGCCAGAATCAAAAACATAAGAACCGACGATATGGAAAGTAACCTACCGTTCATCTTTTCCCCACCATATGACAATAAAGTCCAGATCTCCTCGCTTATAATAACGACATAAGCCAACATTAATATTAGGATATTTATAATAACTCAATTTATGTATTGATTTATTTTGCCACCGATAATATTAGAAAAATTAGTCGCCAATTTTGGGATACGGCCAGATTTCATTTTTACACATAATTCTTTTTAGAAACCCACAGAGGTTTTTTGACATCCATTGCTCTGCAGGGAATGAGACTAAATTTATAGAATTAGCTTAATAATTAATATAATAAGCCCTCCAAAGTTCTACCTAACAATCCACTCAAACGTCTACCGTTGCCGAAAATAAGAGCGAACTGTATTAATTTTATTATTAAAATACCAAAAATATTTTATAATAGGACTGCGTAGACTTTGGATGTCAGCTCGGTAATTCAATAACAGATGAATGAAAACTTCTTCAAGAGAAGAGTTGACCTGGCTAAAGGCCATGACTAATTGAAACAGGAGGTATTGACCGGAGGAGTAATATCCAGATGGTCAGTAGCAAATTTTGATTGGTAGAAGTCAAAACTTCCAACTCCGCCACCTCCAGTACTGATCCCTATAATGTAATTGGAGAGTGGAGACTCTGTGTTCAACGTGTCCGCCCTACATAAATCGCAGAGAACCGAATTGGATAGGTTCAAAAATATTACGCAGACGTAGTATAAATTTTTGAATAAAAGCATAGAGCTGACCTGGTTAGATAATTTAACCCAATCTAATTAGAGATGTCGGAAAAAAGGTATTACGAGTACGTAATATGGAATTTTGAAGAAATATTTGGGGAAAGTAAAAAATTACCCTATAAATTTTGATTTTACTTAAATCCCTATGAAAATCCAACCCAAAGGTGATACGATGCTGAAAAAACAGCTAGGAACCCTATTCCTGGTAACATGTCTTATTTTAACAACCGTACCTACTGTATTAGGCGGCGAGAACACAAAGGTGATAACTGTTGCCGGAGACGGAAGCGGAGACTACAACTGTGACGGAAAGGACGATCACGTCCAGATTAACCAGGCACTGGAATATGCAGCAAATAATCCAGGTACAACTGTCCAGCTTAAAGGCCCATTCACTTATGTTATAGGCGACAGTCTTCTGATAGGCAGCAAAACAATCCTTGAAGGGGATTCCGGTGTAACAATTAAGCTTGCCTCAGGATTACCCGTATGGGGTGGGCGTGAAAGCAGTATTTCAGAAAAGAAAGCTATGCTTATGATTAGAGGCAGTTCTGCAACCGATGTTACAATAAGAAACTTAACCGTTGATGGCAGCCAGAGTGACTACTACCCTAGCGTCAGGCTCGGAACTTCCTGCTATAACATGGCAACTATAATAAATTGCAATGGGTTAACAATTAAGGGTGTTACATTCCAGAACGGATGTAATGATGCCATGCTTATTTCAAAATCCAGCAATATACTGATAGATACGGTGACCGTAAACAAATGTGGACACGATGGGGTATATGCCTATCATGTAACGGGCATTACAGTTAAGAACTCTAAATTTATTAACCGAACTAATTCATCCGTTCGGTTCGATTCCGTTACCGATGGAGTCATGAAAAACAATGAATGTACTACATCCGGCGGCGGATATGCAGGCCTGGAATTACAGGGAACTATTAAAAACATAGAAGCTTCTGGCAACTATTTCCATGACTTGCCTGCTCCTGCAATAGTTCGTTTGAATACAAAAGAAACCAGTGTAAACATCCACGATAACAGAATTGAAAATTGTGGATAAGAAAACCTAATTACCCGGGAAACTCTCAGTTCGTTAACTGAGAGCCAATCCAATTTATTTTTCAGAAGATATTAGTTTCCGGGTTCAATCATTATCGTTGGATTCGATCATTATCGTTGGATTCGATCATTATCGTTGGATTCGATCATTATCGTTGGATTCGATCATTATCGTTGGATTCGATCATTATCGTTGGATTCGATCATTATCATTGGATTCAATCATTATCGCTGGATTCAATCATTATCGCTGGATTCAATCATTATCGCTGGATTCAATCATTATCGCTGGATTCAATCATTATCGCTGGATTCAATCATTATCGCTGGATTCAATCATTATCGTTGTTGTCTCCCATTGCCCTCAGGATGTACAGGAAGAGGTTTACAAAATCCAGATAAAGGATGAGGGCGCCGATGATTGGTTCTTTATGGGCTGCAGATCCGGCTGCAATCAGTTCTGGAGACTTTGTTTTTTCAGGATTTTTTTCAGATTTCGCCTTTCCTTCAGATTTTACATCGGTCTGATTTTCGCTTTTCTCTTTGTTTTTGTCTTTAGAAAACCCAAGTTCATTAAGTACCTCAAGGTCTCCCTGGCTCAATCTTTTTAGTTTCTGGGTATCATAGGCTGTAAGCCCTGAAAAAGTAAGAACGCCGATAATTGAGATAATGAAATCAAACTGCGAGCTTTGTAGAAATAAATTGATTAGCAGAGCTGCGATCAGGCCCACCACAAAGGTCATAAGCAAATTGCCAACGCCACTCAGGTCGGTGTCTGTGGTGTAACCATAAAGGCTCATAGCCCCGAAAACAAAAGCTGAAACTCCAAATAAAGAATAAATGGAAGCTTCCGTGTAAATAAAAAAGATCACAGAAAGGGTAAGTCCCGTAATGAACGTATACAACAGATAGATTTCTCTGGCTTGAAGGGGTGTCAGGATGTCGATATTGTTTGTAAGTTTAACCACAAGGACAACTTCCACAATCAGAAGCCCGAAAAAGATAAGGAAATTGCCCAGTATCAGCCTGGAGATCCACGGAATCTTGAAGACCATGTAGGCTGTAGAACCTGAAACCAGCAGACCCGCAGACATCCAGAAGTAAACACGCTGAAGATAGCTCTTCTGGAATGATAAGTCTACCAGGTTTTCCTGAATAGCCATGGGATCCGTGACGAATGAATCTTCCATACATATATACTATGGAATAAACCCTATATAAATGTTAACGAAACATAGACAGAAATAAAGTTGACATTAAGGATCAAGGGGCCTGTTCCGGAAATTAGAAGCGGCGAACAAAAAACTTATCCCAAAAAATTGAACTGAGATAAAATAGTAAATAAATAGAGATAATAAAGAGCGGTCTTCAGTTTCAGGCCCCAAAAAGCTGTCTCGGGTTTCAGATCCTAAAAGCGGGATTCAACTTCAGATCCAAAAGCGGATTTCAGTCTCAGATCCGATCATAATTTTCTTCAATTATCTTACTTTCGGCAGGTCGACATTTAATATTGATAATTTTTGATGATTTCGATTTTGAAATTAAGCTCCATAATTGTGCGTAGTTTTTAGGTTTACATATGCCCAATTATTAATCCCTCATACTAAACTTTAAAGAAAAAAAATGGTTCGGTACTTATATATGTCGTTGGAGCCGAGCCACACGTTAACCAACTTTAAACCTAATATATAGTTAGCTAATGTTCTAAAACGGCATCGTGAAAAATGTTCTAATTTCTGATGTCGACATGCCGAAAGCAGGATTATAGCTTTTTTGCGTCATTTTTCATGATTTCCAGAGCAGTTATTCGAGATCGGTAAAACCATAGGAACCCAATAACTAAAAGATTTTAATAAACAAAAAGCATTTTTAAAATAAATGATTTTATTAAAATGGGGGATATTATGATGAATGAAATAAAAATAGGGGACAAAATTCAGGATTTCAGGTTAAGAGACCATAAAAAGAAAGAAGTGCACCTCTATGAATTAAGAGACCGGAAAGTGCTCTTATCATTCCATCCTCTTGCCTGGACCAACGTCTGTGCAGAACAGATGAGATCCCTGGAGAGCAACCAGGAGTTATTTGCCAGATTGAACACAGTGGCGTTTGGGATAAGCGTAGATCCCATCCCTTCAAAGAGGGCCTGGGCACGGGAGCTTGGGATTACACACACAAGGCTCCTCTCGGATTTCTGGCCGCATGGGGAAGTTGCCAGAGCGTATGGAGTATTCAGAGAAAAAGAAGGAGTCTCTGACAGGGCAAACATAATTATTGACGAGGACCGCAAAGTGATATTCTTTAAAAGATACCTGGTTCATGAACTTCCCGACATGGATGAAATAGCAAAAGTCCTGGAAAGATGAGGTCGATCCGGACGAGAAAGAGGGGAGGAAAAAAGGAAAAAATCGGAAATCGCTCCTGCTCAATTGCCAGGCAGCGTGTCAATCCCGTTATACAGCCTTCTCAGGGCTATGCTGAGCCTGCGGACTTCAACCTTCCATACATTTTTACTGACCTGGACGTCACCCCCGGCTTTGACCCCTGCCACCCAAGCATATTTCCGGGCTAATTTTTCATTGCTAGAAGGGGAATGAAAAACCTTTCCCGTTTTCTGGTTACTGTATTTTTCATTAATAAGAAATTCATAGATCTCCTGAACTCTTTCAAGCAGGGTCTGTTCACTTTCGGAACCTTCAGCTCCAAACAGGACGAGATTCCAGAGGCGGAACTGCACCTCATGAAGTTCAGACATAAGTTTTTTTGAGCGAGGGATTTCAAGCATCTGCCTGAACTCAAGATAGATATCCGTATTTCCGAAACCTGAAGGCAGGGTATTTCCAAGCGAGATCATAAGATGAATACACTCGTGAAAAAGGATTCTGGCTATAAGGAATTCGACTCTTTCCTGCAAGTTCCAGAAACGGGTTACAAGAGCCTCATCCCAGAGCTGGTAGGGGTTGACCAGGATTACGGACCTGTAAACAATCTGTTTTTCATTCCGGAAAACCAGACGTTTGGGATAAAGAACCAAACCCTGCATTTTCCCGAAAAATTGAATTCTGACTGCAAGGTCCCAGCAGTATTCCCGGTCCCCGGAATTTACGCACTTTACCCTGTAATATTTTCCATCAAAATGGACATCCTCAAGCAACCGGTACATATCTTTGCTGTGGGCCCTGATCAAAGACTTAACCTGGGATTCCCGGCAGATCCCAAGGTCAAGATAGGGAACGTTAGGGGCAGAAGCAGAAGAGAAATAAGGGGCACATGGATTAAGCGCGTGAAATCCCTCAGGCAAGGAGCCTGAATAGTCTTGCCAGTTAAAGCCTGTGGGTTCAACTGGCGGAGCCTTCCTTTTCATGAAATCTCCTCCTATGACATATATCCCATAAGATATTATTACTGAGGATATATAAAAAATGATCAACAGGGAGGGAACAAAGGTTCATCCTCTCTTATAAAAGGAAAAACAGCTTTTTTTCATTTATTTTCATTTGATTTATTAAGAAATCCGCAGACAGGACAATTATTTAACTTTGAGAGAGAGATTTCACTGAAATTTCCCGAAAACCCATTCCAGAACAGAAGGCGGCCTTCGAGGAGTTTTCCTTTCCCTGTCAGGAATTTAATTACTTCATTTGCCTGGATAGAACCTATAACCCCTGGAGTTGCCCCTAAAACCGGGAAAACTTCTTTTTTGGAAATTCGCGGAAAAATACAGTAAAAGCACGGAGTTTTTCCAGGAATTATTGTGGTTACCTGCCCGTCATACCCGGTAACTGCCCCATGAACCAGAGGAATTCTCCTTTTTACGGCAAGCCTGTTGAGCAGATGCCTGGTTTCGAGGTTATCAAGGGCATCGACAATAATATCACATTCGGGAATCAGGGATTCAATGTTTGATTCGGAAATCATTTCCCCAATGGTTTCAACCTCAATTCCGGGGTTCATAGAAAGAAGCTTTTCCTTCGCGGATTCGATCTTGGTTCTCCCAATATCCTTTTCGTGATGGAGAAACTGCCTGTTCAGATTACTGAGCTCTACCGAGTCAAAATCCGCAAGAATAATTTTTCCGACCCCGGCTATTGCGAGATATGTGGAAATAGGACTTCCGAGCCCGCCTGCACCGACAACCAGTACTCTGGCATTCTTCAGCTTTTCCTGCCCCTCCTCCCCAAAAAGAAGGATTTGCCTGCTGTATTTTTCACGTTCTAAATCATTCATTTAAGATCTTCCAGAATATTCATCTAGAATATTGATTTTTCCGGCCAGCTCCGAATAACGCCAGTTGGTCTCCTAACAACTCTATTATCCAGAGAAATCCAGAGAAGTTAAAATATTCCAGTAATGATTGACTTCCTTATGCATAACATCTTCGGACAACAGAGGACAGGAAAGGGTGAAGTAGAAGCGTTGATCAACTCTGACATTGTAAACCTTGAAATGGATTAGATTTTGACGGGGATAAACTTGAAATGGATTAAATTTTGATGGGGATTAGACCTTGAAATGGATTAAACTTTGGTGAGGATTAAACTTTGATTCAAGTGAGTACTCCAGGTTTCAGTGTTTTAAGGCAGAAAAACATATAACTGAGAAGAAGGTATAACCCACAGGCATATCAGGGTTAAGAATTAGGTCACGAATCAGGGTTACGAATCAGGGTTACGAATTAGAATTTTTTTGGAAAAATTAATTAAGGCAAGGCCCATAAAAATGATTAATCATTTTTAAGATTTCTGGAACCGGGTACTTCTGCTTGTTATTGCAAAGCCCTTTTTACATGATTATGGATGAGATGCTGGAAAAGAGAGATATAAAAAGGTTTGAAATTCATGAAAGTTCTGGATTTGAAAAATACTATCCTCAACATTAAACAGGAATTCTCTGGTTACTTTAAAGAAAGAGATGCTGAAATCAACGGTTCTCTGCTGGCGCTGCTTTCAGGAGAACACGTTCTTTTGCTGGGCCCGCCGGGAACTGCAAAAACCCTGCTTGCAAACAAAATCTGCGAAACTATCGAGGGAGGGAACTTTTTCCATTATCTCCTTACCCGGTTTTCCACTCCGGAAGAAGTATTCGGCCCGCTTTCCCTGAAGGCGCTTGAAAAGGACGAATTCAGCCGGAGGGTAGAAGGCTACCTGCCGACTGCCCATATCGCCCTTCTGGACGAAATTTTCAAGGCCAACAGCTCTATCTTAAACAGCCTCCTGACAGTCCTGAACGAGAGGAAATACCATAACGGCAAGGAGGTCATGGATGTCCCTCTCTTTTCCGTTTTCGGGGCTTCCAACGAACTGCCCGAAGAAGACGAAAGCCTTGAAGCCCTTTACGACAGGTTCCTTTTCAGGTACAGCGTGGATTATATTCAGCATGAAGAAAACCTTGAAGCCCTTATTTTCGAAAACACCGAAGATTTCCTGCCCTCAACGAAACTCTCGGTTGAAGACATAAAGGAAATCCAGAAGAAAGCCAGGGATATGCGTGTGGACCCTGAGGTCAGGGCAATTATAAGAGGGTTGAGAAGAGAACTTAAGAACTCCAATATCTTCGTTTCGGACAGGCGCTGGAAGAAAATTATAAACGTGCTCAGGGTCGCTTCTGCAGTAAACGGGCACACAAGCGTAAACAGGATGACTGTTGTCCTGCTCCAGCACATGCTCTGGGACCTCCCTGAGCAGAAGGAAACTATCAGGAAACTTATCCTGGACAGGGTCGTTTCCGGAGGCACTGATACCGGAAAACTCAAACAGAATGTGCTTGACCTGAGAAATTCCGTTTACATCTGCCTGCAGCAGGAACTTCCGGACCCTGTGTCCTGCAATAAGTGCTTTGAAGAGGAGAAAAAGACGACAGGAAGCATGAGATCTTCCAGGTTTACGGGAGTGAAAGCCCCGAAGAGTCTCACGTTTAATAATGCCCTTGATTTTTTAAAACACCATACCGAGTTTCCTTCCCACACCTACAGTTTCGGGCTTGAATACGGTAGCAATATTAACGGTTCTCTGAGCTTCGAAGCCGTAGCAGAGCAGTTCCGCCGGAAGTACGGGTTTGAGTTCAAGCTCAGCCTGGATTACGGAGACAAGAAGCTCTATGAAAAGGAGTACGAAAACCTTGAAGAAAGGCTGAACTACTTCAGAAAGCAGGTGCAGGAAGAAGAAAAAGCCCTTGAGGATACCCTCAGGGAAAATATCTGGGTTTCCGGGCAGGACAGCAAGGAAATCCTGATGAAATACCGCTCCAAAAACACGGATATTTACGAGATTGCAAACTATCTGAACGAAATCCGTGCCCTGCTCGAAAAACCGAAGATATTTGACGTGGAACTTGAAGAAGCAGAAGTTGCCTGAGAAGGGGCTTTCAAAAGCCCGAAAAAGAAAGGAAACAAGAAAATATGCAGGACCTGAAAAGCTCGAAAAGAGATTTTGAAGACCTGTCCGGGTCAAACCGGGCGTTATCTTTTGATCAGGCGTTTAACCCTTCTACGATATTGAATATCGAACTCCGGGAATTTCTGGCAACCCCCCGAAAAGTACCTCACAGGCTCAGGGAAGAGATTGCAGAGCTGCTTATTTATGAACTCCTCTCAGGAAAAGAATACGAAATAAAGGATGAAAAGCGCTTTATGGAGAAATTCGGGGTTTTTTATCCGATCTTCCTCAGCATGAGAAACCAGCAGGTCTGGGAAGAAATAAAAACCCTTGCAGGAAGCAACCGGATGGCAGGAGTTTTTATCCTGAGAAACCTGCTGGAACATCTTTTTACGCTTCTTGGAGAATACGAAAAAGTAGAACCTGATCTGTTAAGGAAATCCCGGAAAGGGCTGGAAAAGAGCCTGAAAGCCCTGAAAGAGCTGATAAGTGAAACTCAGGCCGCATGGGAAAGAAACAGGCTGGAAAGGCCTGAAAGCCCGAAATACCCTGAATGGCAGAGAAGTTCTGACGAATTCCAGGAGAAAAAGAAAGAAGGCGGGAATAACCGGGAAAATTTCCTTAAAAATTGGGGAGCCCGGGAAGAAAAGGACCCGGATTCGGAACATGAAAACAGGGAAGGAGCGGAAAGGCTTGCCTCAATGACCCGGGAATTTATGTTCAGCGAAAAGGCCGGGGAGGCAGTTGACTCTATAGTAGAGGAAAAGATAGTTGCAAAGCTTGAGGAGCTTATCCCTGCCCTCGAAGACCACCTTGAAATGCTTGAGATCCTATCCATGCTCTTTCCGGGAAGAATGTGGGACTATTCCTTACAGGCTCTACACAGGGAATACTTCGAAAACCTTGAAAAGTATGCAGCAATCCTCAGGAAAAGTTCCGACCTGCGGGAGATTCTCGAACAGGTTGGCAGAATTGAGCTTGAATACGGCTCAAAGAAACTGCAGTTATCACCGCACAGCAAAAGTGAAGTGCACTCAATTACCTTTTCAGGCGAAATCCAGACTCTGCTTCCGATAGAAGCCGTAAAACTCAAAAACCCCGTCCTGAAGCGCAAGTTCTATGCTGACATGCTCGAAGAAAAGCTCCTTACATACCAGCTGCGAGGGAAAAACTGGAACTCGAACTCCGCAGGAAAAAAGAGAAAAGGTCCTGTTGTCGCCCTTGTCGATACCTCGGCTTCCATGCGAGGAGCCCCTGAGATCCTTGCAAAAGCCGTAGTCCTGGCAATTGCGAGGAGAATGTTAAGAGAAAACAGGGATGTCAAAGTAATTCTGTTTTCATCGAAATGGCAGACGGTTGAGATCGAGCTTACGGATAAAAAACGCATGGGCAAAGAGTTTCTGGAGTTTCTCAGGTATACTTTCGGGGGCGGGACGGACTTCAACACCGCACTTCGCTCAGGGCTCAAAGCAGTAAAAGAGGAAAAGGCCTTTCAGGGAGCAGACCTCCTTTTCCTGACCGACGGGGCCTCCGAACTCTCGGAAAAACCCCTTATACGGGAATGGAATGAGATAAAAGCCGAAAGAAAAGCCCGCATTTTTTCCCTTATAATAGGAAACTATGATGCGGGAGGGCTTGACCAGGTCTCAGACCAGACATATATTATCCATGATGCAGGGAGCTGGCAGGTTGAGGAAAGCCCGGCAAGGTTTATAAAAGCAGTCAGCAGGCCCGCTCGGATGTTTTAAACGGAGCAGGAAACTTAATGCCTGCGCTTAAAACGCCTGCTCACTTCGTCTATGAACTCTTCAAGATCTTTCCTGCCAGGCGGTTGATGCCTGTAGATGCTTGACAAAACAACAAAAGCTGCCCTTCTGCCTCTGGTGGAATTCTTGAGCACCCCAATCTCGATTACCGTAATCAGGACCTCAGAAATCATCTTGCGGTCGTTGGGACTCAGGTTACTCCACCTGTCATTGATTTTTTTCGAAGAGGCTTTTACCGACTCTTTGCCCTCGGAAGCTATTGTTGAAGCTTTTGAAGAGACGGTTTTTGAAATTCTTATTACCCGATCCTTTCCGCAGGAGGCAGTTTTCGAAAATGTCCTGAAAGCTCTTCCCGGGATCTCCTTCATCCGCACTTTTTCGTAAGCGGAAGAATCTCCCTTTGAGTCTCCCGAAAACCGGCCTCCGGAAGTTCTGCTTTCCAGGATTTTGCGGATTTCTTCAAAGATTTCAGCGATTTCCTCTTTAGATCTCGTTCGGAGGTATTCTCTGAGATTTTCTATCAGTTCAGGGTCCAGTTCGGGAGAATCGTCCTCATCAGAGGCAGAGGCTTCGCTGATCTCGACAAAATCAGCATCAATTACAGGACAGGACCACAAGAGAGAGTCACGTAAGGAACCCTTCCCGGACCCGGGGCTTTTCCTGACCCTGCAACCGGAGCTTGAAAATTTCCTGAATATGTCCTGTTTGTTTTTGAGCAAGGAAATCACATCCATTCCTGTTATGAAGCAAGAATTACTCGATTTCTACCAAAACCGTTCATAGCCTGAAGTGGTTTCAGTAAACTATTTTCACATTATATCTCTGGCACATACAGAGTTCGTATATTACAACAGGTTTCACTTCGGGATTTAATATCTTTTTCTGTTTACATTGCCGCTAAATCCCGGGATATCTTACCGGGATGGTGTAAACACGGTACTGAATAGAAAAACTGAAAAAGCACAAAAACAGTTTTTTTCTTGAATAAGCAATTAAAATTAAGTCAGATATGTAAAAAAGCATTTAGAAGCCTTATTTTTAAAAAATAACTGCAGATTGATTCGTAGTTTAAGTAATTATTTTATAAGTCCCACGCCCTAGTGAGTATCAGGTGAGGTGAAAAGCATGAGCATACAGAACATGAAAACATTGAAAATAATCATATGCGGACTCCTTCTCGTATCCATTCTCTCAATTGCCTGTGCAGGGGCAGGGATAGAGAATAGAGCAGTGGCTGCAGGACCTGCAGAGATTGGAGTGATAGAGACAAAAATGGTAGCCGGTTCAGGGGTTGTATCCGCGAGTTATGCTGAAGACTTTTATCCCGAGTTTGAAAAAATCAGTGTAGATCCAGCCTACCGGTACCTTGAACTGAAGCCGGGAGACAGTAAAAACTTTACCGTAACCGTTGAAAACAAAGACAATAAAAGCATTTCACTGGACCCCGGACTTGTAATCATCCCTTATACTGAAAACTTCATAGATGAAAGCTGGGTAAGCATAAGCCCCTCCGCAAAGGACCTGGCCCCGGGAGAAAAAGAGGAGTTTGAGGTCGAGGTAAACGTACCCGGAGATGCGGACCTCGGAAACTACGCCGTACTCATCGCCTTTACGGAAAATGTGCCTGAAGGAGATGTAGCAGGCTATTATCCGAACTTCCCGGGCACAATGCAGCTGAACCTGCAGGTATGGGTCCCGCCCGCAGTCCAGATCCTTACACCTTATGTCAACGACCTTGTAGAAGCGGGAGAAACCTACACTTATGAGATAAAACTCCGGAATACGGGCAATACGGATATTGCAATATCCCCCGAGCTTACGGAGGGGGGCGACATCATCTATTACGATAGCATTTCCCCTTACGGAGGAGTAACATATGCCTTCGGAAATGATGCAATAAGTGTCGAAGCTCCGGAAAAAGTAAAAGCAGGAGAAACTGCCATCGTAAAGCTGACACTTAAAGTTCCGGCTGACGCAAAGGGCAGCTACAGTGGCAGCCTCGACCTCAACATCGATGACCCCGGGATCAGAGACTACGAAGGGATGGTTTCGCTGAATTTCCGCATTCTGCCTATCCCCGAAGAACCTTATGAGACCACCTTTAAAGCCGGGACCAACGGGACTATCAATATAGAGGTCAGCGCCTACCAGTATGGATACGGCCTGTACACCGCAGGAGGAAACCGGGACCTTGCCCCTTCTTTTGAGGTGAGCCTGAAAGACCCCTCAGGAAAGGAGGTTACGCCTGCTCTCGCAAGCACAAAATACCGCGGCTCGGTAAGTATAATAGATGACACATACCCGCAGCCTTATCTTTCATATGTATCCGCAAGAATTGCAGGCGGAATGGAACCTTATAACCAGGGAAGCTACCAGGATGGTACTACAACTTTCGTAGAGACCTATACAGTTCCGGGAGCTGCAGGAGACTGGACGCTTTCAATCCTGCCCAAAAACACTGAAAACTTTGAATATTCCATCACAATCGGGGCTGCCGAAGAATAAACGGCCCCTATCTTTTTTATTTCAATTTCACTAATTTACAATTTGAATTCTTGCATCCTCGATTTAGTGAAGAATCAGGATAAATTGCCCTATTCCCGTACAATTTTCCAAAAAATATTCATCGATATGAAGTTGGAACAGAGTATCGATTTTAGTTATGTGTTCTAAATTTGGGACTAATTTTTGCTCCGAAATCGATAGTATACAGGCAAGAAGATTCCTTAACCGATGACGCATGGAGACTTTTTATTATTTATGGGATTTTAGAGGGATTGCAGCCGCCAAATACTGAAAAATTAATCTAAATTTTGATCAATCCCATAAGAGATTAAAAGGTATCGAAATTGAGGAAAAGATATATGGTTGAGGAGAAAGAAGCCATATATCCACAAAGGGTACACACTTGTCGAATAGATGTTCTTGTTTGCTTAATATATAGAATATAAGGCGATATAAACTTCTATTCTATTGCTTGATTGAGTAAATATGCCTCATTTTTGAAGATTTCTGTGTAAAGTGAAACAGAATTGCGAAAAATACTATTGTTGAAGATATATCTGCAGAAACTAGACTAGAAAATTCCGACTTATAATTATTATCGAGTTCTTATTTATATTTCCCTAAATATTATATGCCCTGAATAATAATACCCTTGTGATACAATTACGAATCCTTTCGCCGGCAGATAAATCATCAGCACATAAAAAGAGATAGAATTTACCAATAACATACTTTTTAAGAAAAATGTGGGGATTAATTGGTAAAATAATATTTACTCAATGCATCTGCCTACGGAAAGTGGATTGAAAATCAAACTAAAATTGTATCAAATCGAATAAAAATTTGGGGTATATACAAATGGGAAAACAAATATTTGACAGAACAAAAAAGATACTGTGTATTTTCACGGGAATCTTTTTTGTAATATCAATGACAGCCGTGTTAATAGGTGAAGCAGCTCCTCCAAACGAGAACGTTGTACCAACAGATAAAAAAATAACGGCACCACCGTCAGATAACCCACAAGAAATAACGCCACCACCACCTTCAGATAACCCACAAAAAATAACGCCACCACCATCAAAAAGACATCCCCCCAGGTGTATCCATTGGCACTGGGAGAAGAAGTGTGACCGCTGGGACCAGCGTCACCGTTCGAGGTGTATCCATTGGCACTGGGAGAAGAAGTGTGACCGCTGGGGCCCGTATTACCACTAATAAAAAGGGCTATCTGTAAAATATAAAGCCAATAACGACTCTTTCGTACAGTCCTGCGCCGGATTACATAAGCAGTAAGGCCCTTAACCTCATAAAAAAATATGTTAAAGGGTCTTTCCGGATAGGATTTACGCAGCTGAATTGAATAAATCAGAAGCATGAGACTTCAAATTGTCTAAGTCATAGTAGATATGACAGACTGATTCGTGCTTTATTTTATTACTCAACTGCGTATAGTCCTATGTTTGATTCCTTAAAAGGCGAGAACATCATGTTAATAGAGGGAGTTTGAAACCTTTTTTAATTATTTTGTCTCTAACCCCGGATTCGCAAATTTACACAATTGAAGAATCATTTTATCGATTTACCAATTATCTGATTTACAACAGATCTCAATTGTAATACACTCACTACTGAATTGTACTTTATAAATCCGGTTCTATGCGAATAATGATACTCAAAAGTGTACTTAATTCATCGGTTGACAACAATTCAAATGAAAAGGTGAACCATTGAAAGCACGGAGAACACAGAGTAAAACATGAATTGCCGGAATTTTGACACCAGATCATAGGATTCTTTCTTTTTGATCAATATTCCTGCCGTGGACTGAGGGAATGGATGTTAAAGAATCCTGATTGAAGAGCCAGCATGCTTAAGGCTTCAAGATTAAAAATCAACATTATTATAGAATAGAATATATAATTTAGTTGAAGCATAATTTTATTGGGACTCGTGAGAAAGTAAAGAAAAATCTGTTAAGTATGCATAAAATTTCATATCCACAAAGTAGGGGATAATAAGCCCGAAGGAATAAAATAGTCTTAAAGATAAGATGGGGCTTTCACAGGATAAAAAGAAATTCATATAAGATCAGAGTCTTAATCTCATATTTTTGCTGGAGGTAAAAAGTACAATGAGAGAAGGTTTGGACCCCTTTGGGGTAAGAGATAGCATCGAAACAACTGCCGGAAAAGCTACAATTTACAGACTTGGCAAACTGGAAGGAAAGGGCTTTGAAGGGATTTCCCTGCTCCCCTACTCTATAAGGATCCTGCTGGAATCCCTGCTCCGGCATGCGGATACTGAAAAGCACCTGATAGCTACAGAGGACGTGGAAGCCCTTGCCCGCTGGAGCCCTGAAAACATAAGCGAGAGGGACATCCCCTTTATTCCTTCAAGGGTAATCATGCAGGACTTCACAGGCGTGCCTGCAGTAGTCGACCTGGCAGCCCTCCGCTCGGCAATGGAGCGTCTTGGAGGAGACCCTGCCAAAATCAACCCTGTAATTCCTGCCGACCTGGTCATCGACCACTCGGTTCAGGTCGATTCCTACGGGACAGCATATGCCCTTGAGGAAAACGAGAAAAAGGAGTTTGAACGCAACCGGGAGCGCTATACCGTCCTCCGCTGGGCACAGAAAGCCTTCGACAATTTCAGGGTCGTGCCCCCCGGAAGAGGGATCATCCACCAGGTTAACCTTGAATATCTGACCCCGCTCGTTCACCTGAAAGAGAAAGAAGGTGAGTTATTTGCGTTCCCTGACACCCTTGTAGGGACTGACTCCCATACCACAATGATAAATGGGATAGGAGTGCTCGGCTGGGGTGTGGGCGGCATAGAAGCCGAAGCCGTAATGCTCGGGCAGCCTTATTACATGCCCGTCCCTGAAGTAGTGGGCTTCAAACTCTACGGGAAACTGGAACCCGGGGTTACTGCCACGGATCTCGTCCTTACGATCACCAGAATGTTAAGAAAACACGGCGTAGTCGGCAAGTTTGTCGAGTTCTACGGGCCCGGCCTGAACTCCTTAAGCCTCCCGGACAGGGCAACGATTTCAAACATGGCTCCGGAATACGGGGCAACGCTCGGGATTTTCCCTCCTGACGTGGAGACCTTAAACTACCTGAAGAGAACAGGCAGAAGCGACGAGCAGGTTGACCTTGTGAAAAAGTACCTGGAAGCCCAGGACCTGCTTTACTCAATCCACAAACCCGAACCTCTATTCAGCAGCACTCTCGAACTTGATATGGGCACTGTAAAGCCCTGCCTCGCAGGCCCAAAACGCCCGCAAGACCAGCTCTTCCTGAACGAGGTCCCGGAAAATTTCCGTGAAACAATGAGGCAGACCTTTATAAGAAAGAAGGAAGGAGGCGCTGAGCTTGCCAGAGACCCTGCCTATCTGCGCTGGCTGGGAGAAGGAGGGGCCCCGGTGGAAGAAGCCGAAATGGAAGAGGAAACGATTGAGGCCCACGAGAGAGACTTCAGGGTCACGCACGGGTCCGTGGTTATCGCGTCCATCACTTCCTGTACCAATACCTCAAACCCCTCGGTCCTGATTGGAGCCGGGCTGGTCGCAAAAAAGGCTATTGAAAGGGGCCTGAGGGTTAAACCTTTTGTGAAAACGAGCCTGTCTCCGGGCTCAAGAGTGGCTACCGAGTACCTTGGAGCTGCAGGCCTTCTGCCCTATCTGGAGGCCCTTGGTTTCCACCAGGTCGGGTACGGCTGTACGACCTGTATAGGGAACAGCGGACCTCTGCCCGAACATGTTGCAAAGGAAATCGAAGAAAAGGATCTTACGGTTGCAGCCGTACTCAGCGGGAACAGGAACTTCGAGGGCAGGATCAATCCCCATGTAAAAGCAAACTACCTCGCCTCTCCGCCGCTTGTAGTCGCATATGCGATCGCGGGTACGGTGAACATAAACCTCGAAACCGAGCCCCTTGCTTACGACCCTAACGGGCTTCCCGTTTATCTCAGGGATATATGGCCCGGAAACGAAGAGATAAGGGAAGCCGAAAAGAACAGCGTTAAGCCCTCAATGTTCAAGAAAGAGTACTCAGGGGTTCTGGAAGGGGCAAAACTCTGGAAAGAGCTGGATGTGCCTGAGGGTACCCTTTATGACTGGAGCCCGACCTCCACCTACATTCAGGAACCGCCCTATTTTGTGGATTTCCCGCTTACTCTGCCTCTGCCGGGAGATATACAGAATGCCAGGGTTCTTGCCCTTTTCGGGGACAGCATTACCACAGACCATATCTCCCCCGCAGGAGATATCCCGGCAGACAGCCCGGCAGGCAGATACCTGATATCCTGGGGTGTGGACCAGAAGGACTTCAATTCCTATGGCTCACGCCGGGGCAACCATGAGGTAATGATGCGCGGGACTTTTGCGAACATCCGGCTCAGGAACAGGCTTGTAAGCAGGGAAGGAGGCTGGACTGTTTCTCATCTCAAAGGAGAAGATTTCCCGCCTGAGGCCTGCGAGGGAATCCCGATCTATGATGCCGCTTTGCTTTATGCGGAAAACGATGTTCCCCTGATTGTACTCGCAGGAAAAGAGTACGGGACAGGCAGTTCCCGCGACTGGGCAGCAAAAGGCACATTCCTCCTTGGAGTAAAGGCGGTTATTGCCGAGTCTTTTGAGCGCATCCACAGGAGCAACCTTGTGGGTATGGGAGTCCTGCCCCTGCAGTTTAAGGCAGGAGAAAATGCAGATACCCTCGGGCTTACAGGAAAGGAAAGCTACGATATCCTTGGCATTGAGAAGATGGAGCCTCACGGAGAACTTACCGTAAGGGCAAAGGACGATAACGGAGGAGAAACAGAGTTCAGGGTAGCATTGAGGCTGGACTCTGCTGTGGAGATAGAGTACTACAGGAACGGAGGAATTTTGCACAAGTTCCTGCGGGATTCGGTGAAGAAAAAATAACAGGTTACTCAGGCCAGAATGGCATGAAAAGATTTTTAGAGAGGTTCCGTAAGCCTTAATAAGATTTCTTCTTTTTTCCGGAACCTTTCTTTTTATCCCTATTAGAGACGTGGTTATTTTAGCTCAAAGAGGTATTTTGAAGAGGGGTACATTACGAAAAATATTAGACTTCACAATTAAAATAGGTGGAGAGATTCAGGAGGCAGGAATTTGAACTTCAAGAAATATATTTAAAACGATTTAAATGTACAATTTCAACAAATTTAATATACTTATTCGATGATAATACAATTGCATTGTCACCCTATTTTTGGACTCAAAAAGGTCCTCGTGCTAAATCTTTCACGTATAATCAGAGGATTCCCCAATTTCAAAGTTTTTTGAAAATCCTCTAGGCATAACTGTGAGGTAGAAAATGAGTAAAAATATATGTTTCATCGACGGGCTGGAGGGCGTTCTGAAATACAGGGAAGTAGACATCAACAAACTGGTTGAACTTCCTTATGAAGCGGTTTCCTATCTGCTGATCCAGGGAAAGCTCCCCGGAGAACAGGAACTTGCCGAGTACTCAGCCCGCCTGCATGCGGAACGTGGAATTAACAGGGAGGTAATAGACGTTATCCGCATGTGCAATTTCAATATAGATGCCATGGAAGCGCTGCGTACAGTTATTTCTTTCATATCGCAATTCGACCCAGACCTGAATGACAGTTCCCCCGAAGGAAATATGAGAAAAGCCATACGGTTAATTGCTATAGTCCCAACCATTGTTGCTACTTATTATAGAATGGCAAATGGAAAGGAACCTTTACCTCCCGACCCTTCCCTTTCCCACGGAGCCAATTTCCTGTACATGATAAAAGGAAGCAAGCCAGACCCCCTGGATGCTGAAGTTATGGAAAAAGACTTTATTCTTAGTGCCGAACATGAGCTGAATGCTTCCACCTTCTCCTCCAGAGTTACAGCTTCAACCATGTCAGACCTTTATTCAGCAGTTGTTTCAGGGCTCTGTACCCTTAAAGGTCCCCTTCATGGGGGAGCAAGGGCAGAGGTTATGACCATGCTGGAAGAAGTTGCAAGCCCTGAAAATGCCGAGAAATTTGTCCTTGAGAAAATCGCGCAGAAAGAAAAAATAATGGGTTTCGGGCACAGAGTTTACAAGACATATGACCCCAGGGGCGTAATATTCAAGCAGCTCTCAAAGAAACTGGCCGAATCCAAAGGGGACATGCACTGGTACACAACCGCCGAAACAATCGAAAATGTTGTTGTCCGCGAGCTTGTGGAAAAGAGAGGAAAGCCGATTTACCCGAATGTTGATTTCTATTCAGGAGTCATCTACAAATATATGGAAATTCCTCCGCAGCTTGCAACCTCGATCTTTGCAATAGGGAGAATCTCAGGCTGGATAGCCCATTGCTTTGACCAGTATGAGAGGAAAAAGATCATAAGGCCCAGAGCTTTCATGCTCGATGAATGTTGAAACCTCAGAAAAACCTGGTTACGCCTGAAAACCGGCAGGACAGGTAAATAGACAGATTATCAAGAGGAAAAGGGTTTTTCAGTGACTGAAACCCTCTTTCATTATATTTAAAGTCGAGAAAGCATTGATATCGGTTAGCAGGGCATGAAGCTGTTAAGCCCTGGAATCAGATAATCTTTTTATCATCTGACAGCTTTTTGATATCCAGATACCCATGAGTTACAGAGATTTTATAGACCAGTTAAAAGAAAACGGAAAACTGGTAGAAGTTCCGCAGCCCGTTTCCCCGAGATTTGAGGCTTCAAGGATCGCAAAAAAAACAAAAGCTCCTGTTCTTTTCCACGATGTTTCAGGTTCAAAGGTTATTATGAACCTGCTTGGGTCCAGAGACGAGCTTGCTTCCATGCTCGGAGTCCCTAAAGAAGAAATCATAAAGAAACTTTCTGAAGTTCCTCCTGAAGGCGAAGTCCGGATAGTTTCAGAATCTCCTACCCTTGAGGTCATAGAAAACGAGGTTGACCTCACAAAACTGCCTATCCTCACCCATTTTGAAAAAGACGGCGCCCCCTACATAACTGCAGGAATTGTAGTTTCCGAATACGGGGGTGTAATGAATGCTTCGATCCACCGCCTTATGCTTGTGGGGAAAGACAAACTCGCCGCCCGCCTTGTCCCTCCGAGGCATACCTACCTCCTGCACAAAAAAGCTGCAGAAAAAGGCGAGCCTCTGCCCGTCTCAATTGTTATCGGCTGTGACCCTACGATTATTTATGCGACCTCTACGAGGGTCCCTGTCGGAAAGGAATTTGAATACGCAGCCGCCCTGAGGGGAGCTCCTATAGAACTCTTTGAGTGCTCAAACGGGGTAAAAGTCCCTCACTCCGAAATCGTACTCGAAGGATACGTTGACCCTGTGGAAAAAGTTGATGAAGGGCCGTTTGTGGACATTACAGGGACATACGATGTGGTAAGGAAAGAACCTGTAATCCGCATTACCCGTGTTATCCACAGAAAAGACCCGATCTATCATGGAATTCTGCCGGCTGGGCCCGAACACCTCCTGATGATGGGAGTGCCTTATGAGCCCAGGATATACAGGGCTGTAGGGGAGGTTACAACCGTCAAAAATGTGGTCTTAACTGAGGGAGGATGCTGCTACCTTCATGCAGTCGTGCAGATCGAAAAGCAGACTGAAGGAGATGCGAAAAACGCAATTATGGCAGCCTTTGCAGCCCATACGAGCCTTAAGCATGTGGTGGTCGTGGACGAGGATATAAATATCTTTGACCCTGTTGATGTCGAATTTGCAGTTGCTACAAGGGTAAAAGGGGATATGGATATCCTCATTATTCCTAATGTCCGCGGCAGTTCCCTTGATCCGAGAGGAGCTCCTGACGGGACGACTACTAAAGTGGGAATCGATGCTACAAAGGTCCTTATTGAAAAAGAGAACTTCGAAAGGGCAGTGGTTCCCGAAGAATAACTGAGATGAGACTTTTAAAAATACGGAACTTTTAAAGGGCAGATAAACTTTAAGGGACTGCAAACCTGGGTATAAAATACCCAGACCTTGCTTTAATATTTTATACTTGTCTCAGTATTCTGTACTTGCTTTTAATAGTTTGTACATCAATAATTATATCTGCCTCAATATATGCTTGCTCTAATATTTTGCACCCTGCATTTACTACCTGGCAATTAAAGAGTGAATTTTCATGTACCTCACAAAAGAAGAAGAACAAATCTTAAACGGAGAGGCTGGAGAGACCCTCAGGCAGGCAATTGAAATCCTTGTGGCTCTAGGGGACATCTATGGTGCGGACGGACTGATCCCCATCAAAAGCGCCCAGATTGCAGGGGTCTCTTATAAAACCATAGGCGATGCCGGACTTGAATGGATCTCGGACCTTGAGGGGCAGGTAAAGGTTCCTGCAATCCTGAACCCGGCCGGGATGGACCTGGAAGACTGGGAAAGGCTGAGGATCTCTCCTGAATTTGCAGAAAAGCAGAAGGCAATTGTTCAGGCTTACAAAAAGCTTGGAATCCGCTGCGAATGTACCTGCACTCCCTATACCCTCGAAGGCTTTTCCGTGGGCTACGGCGACCATCTGGCGTGGAGCGAATCCTCAGCCATCTCCTATGCAAACTCCGTAATAGGGGCCCGGACAAACCGGGAAGGGGGGCCATCCGCCCTTTCGGCAGCGCTCCTTGGAAAAACTGCAAACTATGGGTTCCATCTTGAGGAAAACCGCGTTCCTGAAGTCTCTATCCGGGTGGAGTGCCCGCTTAAAGAGTCGGATTACGGAGCCCTTGGATATGTGGCAGGCAAAATCATTGGGAGCCGGGTACCTATTTTCCGTTTGAAGGATGTTCCGGAAAAGGATGAACTTAAAGCCCTTGGAGCTGCAATGGCGGCATCCGGAGCAGTGGCGCTTTATCATGTGGAAGGAGTGACCCCTGAAGCCTGCAGGCTGGGCTTTGAAGAGCCTGAAGAAGAGATAATTATCGAGAGAAGCCAGCTTGATGAAGTTTACGAGAGCAGAGGAAGAGCTGGCAAAGAACCCGAACTGATAACCATCGGCTGTCCCCACTGTTCTGCAGCGGAACTTAAAAAAGCGGCTGAGCTCCTGAAAGGAAAAACGGTTTCAAAGGAAACCTGGATCTTTACCTCGCGGGAACTTGCAAACCGCTACCCTGACTATATCAGGACCATTGAAGAAAGCGGGGCTAAAGTTGTCTGCGATACCTGTATGGTAGTCTCGCCGGCAACCAACAGCTACTCCTGCGTCATGGTAAATTCGGGAAAAGCCTTTGCCTACGTGCCGGGAATGTGCGGGGCTGAAAGTGTGTACGGGAATATGGAAGCCTGCATAGAGGAGGCAACCGGAGGGAAAGGGAAGAAGGCAGGTGGTTCCTATTAAGCTCAAAGGCAGGACAATTTCCAGGGGATGTGCAGCAGGGGAAGTTTTGATTTCCAGAGACCCCATATCCTTCCTTGGCAGTGTGGACCCTAAAACCGGAATTGTTGTCGAGGAAAAACACTCTCTCGCAGGAAAATCAATCAAAGGGAAGGTGCTTGTTTTCCCCCATGGGAAGGGCTCGACTGTCGGTTCCTATGTAATGTACCAGCTGAAGAAAAACGGAGCTGCTCCGGTGGCGATTATCAATCTGGAAACCGAGCCGATTGTAGCAGTAGGAGCAATTATATCTGAAATCCCTTTAGTTGATATGCTGGAAAAAAGCCCATACGAGTTTTTAAAGGATGGAGACATTGTCCAGGTAAACGGCAGTGAGGGATTTATCGAATTGCTTGAACCGAAAGGCAGTAAAGTAGAAGAATGAGGCAGGTTAAACTTTAAACCTGAATACCGTGCCGTTTAAGCTTAAAACGTGAAGATTGTATTGATACAAGCCTAAAAAACCTCAAGCTTAGAGACGTGAAACTCAAAATGAAACCGGGAAGAGAAGACCAGAGAAAAGGCCATGGGAATTCAGATACCGAAGAGATGATTTCACGCATATACCCTTTCATAATGAGGGTATTTGATGTATATGAAATCCAGAAGTCCGGAGAGATTCTTTATTTCTTCGGCACCCCTAAAACGGATGCCGAAAATGTAATGGGAGAACTCTGGGCCCCCCTTGAACAGCGAGGGCTCGGAGGCACTCTGAAGTACGAGCTTGGGGAGCACGTTCTTATTGTTGCTCCTGTAAAAAAGGCAAATGAAAAGCTCTGGGTAAACCTCGCACTTTTCATAGCGACGGTGTTTACAACCATGATCTGCGGAGCCTGGATGTTCGGGGTTAACATCTGGAGTGAACCCCTGCAGATTTTCCAGGGTTTGCCCTTCACCTTTGCAATACTTGCCGTGCTCGGCTCTCATGAGATGGCTCATTATGCAATGGCAAGATACCATGGGATGAGAACTTCCCTCCCTTACTTTATCCCGTTTCCGACTTTCATAGGCACAATGGGAGCGGTAATCCGTTACAGGGGACCTATCCCTGACCGAAAAGCTCTCTTTGATGTGGGAGTTGCAGGGCCTCTGGTAGGGCTCCTGGTCTCAATTGCAGTTACCATAATCGGGTTAAATCTTGATGCGCCTGCAGTAAACCCGTTGCCTGATGCTCTGATGTTTGAGCTTGGCCTCCCCCCTCTTTTTGTGATGCTCCAGAAACTTGTCGGGGTTACGGGGAGCAACCTGCACCCTGTGGCTTTTGCAGGCTGGGTAGGAATGTTTGTAACCCTTCTGAATCTCCTTCCTGCAGGACAGCTTGACGGTGGGCACGTGCTCAGGGCAATGCTCGGCAAAAAAGCGGATTGGATATCTTCAATGATGCCAAAGGTCCTTTTCCTGATAGGTTTTTATGTGGTTTACTGGTTAAAAGGAGACGGATTTATCTGGATATTCTGGGCGCTCTTCCTCTGGGCTTTTGCAGCAGCCGGGCACCCGTCTCCCCTTCATGATAAAATGAAGCTGGATAGAAAACGCATCCTTATAGGAATACTTACCTTTATCCTTGGGCTTCTCTGCTTTACCCTTATTCCTTTTAAGCCCATAACCTGAGAAGAACTGGAAAACCTGAAGAGAACTGAAAAAGGACCGAAAAGAGGAGAAAAAAATGGACGTAAATTTTCGGTATAGCAAAAAGAACTCTTACAGCTTTGCGGTTCTTTCCCCTTTACTTCCTGAAGCCGGGTTTACGGACAGACCCCTGAACGGGATCATGATCTATAGTTTTACTACACGGCAGGCCACGAAAATCTACAGGGAGATTAAAAATGCAGGGACGGACTCAACCTTCATTGCAGGAGGACCGCACCCTTCCGGGTCCCCCGAAGAGACGCTTGAGTATTTTGATTACGTGGTGCTTGGCGAAGGGGAAGAAACCCTTCCGGAACTTGTGAAGGTCCTGAAGGAAGGAGGCGACCCGGGTGAGGTAAAGGGAATTGCTTACAAATCAGATACCGGCAGGATAATCAGAACTCCCGAAAGGCCTCATGTGAACCTGGACTCATATCCCTGTTTTGACCCGAAAAAGCTTCGCGCCCCCATCGAAATCAGCCGTGGATGCCCATGGGGCTGCAAGTACTGCCAGACCCCCAGGCTTTTTGGGAGAGAGGTCAGGCACAGGAGCATTGATTCCATCCTGAAGAACGCACAGTACTATGACGACCTCCGTTTCATAGCTTCAAATGCTTTCGCATACGGAAGCGACGGAATTCACCCGAGGTTCGATAAGGTAGAAAAACTGCTCTCTGCCCTCCATGAACTGCCCGATAAAAAGATCTTTTTCGGGACTTTCCCCTCCGAGGTGCGCCCTGAGTTCGTGACCGAGGAATCTGCCGAACTTGTGAGAAAATACTGCGCAAACGACAGCCTTAGCCTTGGCGCCCAGTCCGGAAGTGACCGCATCCTTAAAGAAATAAGGAGAGGGCATACGGTTGAGGACAGCATTTCGGCTGTCGAGTGCTGCCTGGAACATGAGATCGTTCCGGCAGTTGATTTTATTTTCGGGCTTCCCACCGAAACCGAAGAGGACCAGGAAAAAAGCCTTGAGCTTGTCCGCTGGATCTGCAAAAAAGGCGGAACCGTCAGGGCTCACTACATGACTCCGCTTCCGGGCACTCCTTACGCGTCAGCCGTTCCTTCGGAGGTAAGCGACCGGGTAAGGCGGGAGCTTGGAAAACTTGCCCTTGGAGGAAAACTAACAGGCTACTGGGAAAAACACAGGAAGATGTAAAAAAGGAAGGAGAGGAGGATTGAGGAAAGTCGGCATAACTCCGGTACCGGCTTTTAAACCCCAATCCTGTGTTTGCCTTAAATCCGTTTTTGAATTAAACCGCACAAGGAGACCTTTGTTTTTGATCCTGTAACTTTACTCTGATGGCAATTCCGTTAATCGGAATTAAATCTCCGGTCTGTATTTAATTTTTAAGAATTCTTTTCAAGTACTCTATTTAAAATCCTTGTTAAGAATCCTTGTTAAGAATTCTTTATTTCTGCAGGTTTGATCTATGCCTGTTTTTAAATTGTGTTCACCGATTTCTCAGGTTTGATAGCTCGTATATTTTAAAGGATGTGTGTTGATCCTGTATTCAGTTCTCGTTTTAAGATGTACTTATCGATCCTGTACTGTTCGTTCTGTTCTTCTTAGCAGGTGACTTCGAACTTTCTCTTTTTACTATTTAGGAGGTGTATGTTTTTCAGATTAGGAGGCTCCCATACTGACACATTTACCTGCAGGAAAAATGCATCCGTTTTAATTCCCGTATGTAAGAAATACCTCAAGCTATTTATAATTTGTTGCTACTTATTTTAAATTAATACATAATAAATAATAATTAAACAAATGGAGATCATATAATAGAATATGTAGAAGAAAAATATCCAGGAGGAGAGATTTACAGAATTAAAGTTTGTACAAAAATACAAAAGCCAATCACTGATAACTTAAAACTGAAGCTAAATGATCACTTGAAATTAAAGATAAGATTAGATCAGGAACTCAGATCAAGTCCATCTTTTTTGGCTCCAACTTCAGGTCAGAAACGGTCAATTGAGAGAGAAAGATTGATGCTTAAATTAAGAAAGGAAAAGTCAAGGCTCAAATTTACTTGAGCCTCGCCTGATTTTATTATCTGTCCTGTGAATTCACTTTTCTGTAGATTCATTTCCCTGTAGATTCACTCATCGCTACCCTGCGAGCTCACTACCCTGGGTCCCTGCTCCGGGTTGTGTTGAGAACCTGCATTCTGAAAAGTACTGCTGTAAAATCACTGTTCAGGTCTTTTCTGCCTTTAAGACCATTTCCAGGCCTGCCTGCATTAATTCTTCTGCCCTCTCCTGTTTCTTTGCCTCGGCAAAGATCCGGAAAATAGGTTCGGTACCTGAAGGGCGTATAAGGACCCATCCATCGTCATACCAGATCTTGACCCCATCAATAGTATCTATTTTGAGCCCCAGGCTTGAAGTCTCGGTTCGGATTTTTCCCATAGTGCCTGTAACATCCCTGGAAGGCGTTTTGGTCTTTGCATTGAAGTACACGGGCACGCTTTTGGTTATTTCGGAAAACTTTTTTCCTCCGGCAAGGATTTCAAGGATTTTGGCGCATGCCATTGCTCCGTCCCGGCAGTACTGGTGTTTGGGGAAAATAAGGCCTCCGTTACCCTCGCCACCGAAAACTGCGCCTACTTCCATCATCTTTCGGGCAACATTGATCGAACCTACAGCGGTCCAGTGAAGTTCAACCCCTTCTTCCTTTGCGACATCAGCCATGCGCTGGGAAGAACTGACCGGAGTGACTACAGGGCCTTTTTCCTGCTCAAGCATATACTTCGCCATCATGGCAAGCAGAACTTCTTCGTTTACGAATTCCCCGTTTTCGTCCATAAAGACTATTCTGTCCGCATCCCCGTCATGTGCCGCCCCGAAAGCTGCCCCTGTCTTTTTGACAAGGTCCGAAAGCTCGGTCAGGACTTCAGGCGTGGGTTCGGGATTTCTCCAGGGGAAAGTCCCGTCAGGCTGAGCCCCAAGGGTAAGCACCTCACAGCCAAGTTCCCTGAGCAGGAAAGGAAGGGTAAGGGAACCTGCCCCGCAGCCCGTATCCACAACCACCTTGAATTTCCTGCTGCGGATGGCTTCTGAGTCCACTGCGCGGATTATATTTTTGATGTAATAATCATTAACTGACAGGTCGGCCCTGAAACTTCCCGTTTTCTCCCAGGAAACCGTAGAAAATTTGCCTGAAAAATAGATTTTTTCAATTTCCCTTTCTCCTTCCCTCGGGAACTCTGAACCGTCTCCTGCAATCAGTTTAATTCCATTGTATTCCCTGGGGTTGTGGGATGCCGTAATAACGATCCCGGCATCTGCATAGTCGCGAACATAGTATTGAATGGAGGGAGTGGGAACAGTCCCAACATCAATCACATTCAGGCCTGTTGCAAGAGCTCCGGCAATTGCTGCACATTTCAGCATCTGACCCGAAATCCGGGTATCACAACCGATTGCAACCGTACCTTTTGAGCCCATGTATGTGCCAAGGCTTTTGGCTACATTGACTGCCAGTTCAGGACTGATAAATTCATTGGCAATACCACGCACACCATTAGTTCCGAATAATTCCATCTAAAATCTCCACCTCATCGTTTGCATCAAAATTATACTATTGTAAGGAAATCAGGTTCTAATTAGATCTATTATTGAAACCAGACTGATAGGGAAATAAAGCTTCGGTACAGAGAGATTAAAGCATGAGAGATTAAAGTATATTTAAGTAGAGCAGCGTTTGAAATGATGTTGTTCCGAGAACTTTATAATGTCAGGAAAAACACCGATTAAATACACCCGTATATCCCTTTCATGGGGCTGCCGTAAGGCACCTCCTGACTATAGGAATGGAAAATACATATATCTTATTAGCTGAAACTCGTAATTAATGGATACCGCAAAGATCGGGATGATAAGAGAGGCTATAAAAGCCAGGGAAAGTGCAATTATTGCATTTTCTGGAGGAGTGGACAGTTCAACTCTTGCAGCGCTTGCTTTTGAAGAGCTGGGGGAAAAAGCCCTTGCCGTAACTATAGATTCTCCGCTGTTTCCCAGAAAGCAGCTCGAAACCGCTGTCCAGACAGCCTGTGAAATAGGAATTCGACATAAGATCCTCCCTTTCTCCCTGACAAGTGTGCCCTATTTTTCCGCAAATACGATTAACAGGTGCTACTTCTGCAAAAAAGCCCTTCTTGAAACCCTGGTAGAGTTTGCGGAGAAAGCAGGATACAATGTAGTACTTGAAGGGACAAATGCTTCGGAAATAAAAGGAGAAAACCGTCCAGGGTACAGAGCAATTAAGGAAGCCGGGGAGAAGATATTTTCTCCGTTTGTGGAGTTCAATGTTACAAAAGAAGAGATCAGGGAGATTGCCTCGAACCGCGCCCTTTCAGCAGCCAGCAGACCATCGGCAGCCTGCCTTGCAACCCGTATTACTTACGGACAGCCCATCACCCCTGAAGCCCTTGAGAAAATAGAAAAAGCCGAAGAATATCTTTTAGCTCTGGGTTTTACGCAATTCAGGGTACGGCTGCATTCTAACCTTGCCAGAATAGAGGTTACCGGAGAGGAGTTCGAAGACGCAATTCGTAAAAAAGAAATAATATCCAGGCGCCTTAAAAACCTCGGCTTTGACTATGTAACCCTCGACCTTGAGGGTTTCCGTTCAGGGAGTATGGACGAACCCTACCTGCGGAAAATGGCTGAGAAAACAGAAGAAACCGATGAAGAAAAAGAAGAGGAAGAAAAAGAAAAAGAGGAATAAGCTCAAAAGAATAAGGTGTCGAATAACCGGATTTTCCGGATGAGCTTGATCGACCATAAAAAGGCTGCTGCTTAAGAATGACAGAAATTTTAATCCGAAAAGCTGAAAAAAAAGACCTGCCTGCAATCCAGAGGCTTCTCTCCACTTATTTTCTGGACATGGAAGAACTTGAGCCCGAGGACTTTGTGCTGGCGGAAAAAGAGGGAAAAGTGGTAGGATGTGCTGCCCTTATCAGAAACAGGTCAGATGAAAAGACCTTTATGGAGCTCCACTCCATTGCCGTGCATCCAAACCTCCGGGGAAAAGGAATAGGAACGAGGCTTATGGAGTACCTTATTAATACTATTGATTTCCCGGAGACCCCTGGAGTCCCCCCATGTGAATTATATGTACGGACGACTTCTCCGGGCTTTTTTGAAAAACTTGGTTTTATAACAATAGAAGACGCTGAAAAATTACTTCTCTGGGAAGACTGCAGAAAGTGCGAGCATTTTGAGAGATGTGCACAGCATTCCATGAGGTATTTTCGAGTTTCCTGAAAAGTAAGAGTTTCTGAGAAAAGTAAGAGTTTCCTGAAAAGTTAGAGTTTCTGAGAGAACAGACCTGATAGAGGTTAACGAAACATTATTTTACAAAAAAACATATGAAGCAGCTTATGCTCACTCTCGGAATCGTTAATACCTACGACAAGATCAAAGTTCTCGATGCGCATTACCGTGCAATTGCCAGAGCCGCTCCAATCTGTCACGCTTTTGGGTTCCACCTTGCCCTTTATGACTTCCCGTTCAAAATGACCGCCGAAGAGCTGGTAGCGTTCGTAATGGAGAAAACCACCATAGGTGAATCGGGAAGTTACCTCAGGATCCTTTACGAGAAAAACCACCTTTCAGTTGCCGACCTTCCAAAAAAAGGCTTTCCTTCTCAATTCGGAGAGATAGTTATTACTACTTCAAAGCCAGACCCAAAAAAGAAGATCCTGCCTGTGAAAATAGCTGAAGAAGCATTACGCAACCGTTCATTTCTATTTCTTGTGGGCCTCGGGCACAAAGGACTTCCAAAAGAACTCTTTGAGAGAGGGAAGTACCACCTTGATATTACCTCGAAAGGGCTTTCCCTTGAGACATGCACTGCAATAGGGGCTATACCTGCCCACCTCTCAGGGCTCATGGAAAATCTGGAAACAAAGAAGTGAGTTTCGAGCTTAAAATTCACAAGCTCCGACGACAAAATAATCAACAGGGCAACCGTTAAGGGATTAGGATGATTCAAAAAAATTTCAAGGTAGTTTAAAAAAAATTCCGGAATAGATATATATTGCGAATTACAATTAATATTTTGTTGTGGGTAAGAACTACACTTGCTGCGCTGCCGCGGGTCTGGAGCCAGGAGAACTGGAATTCCAGCCTGCATTCGAAGGGCTGACATTCAGAAGCGCGGAACTCAAATCCATTCTGGAGGAATTTATTATTCTGGAGTATTGGAAGATCTACCTTAATCTGGAGGCTTGCATCCGGAAAGAACAAAATTCCAGCCCTGAAACAAGCGCAAGCATTGAAGAGACAGGAGGAAAACTTATGAGTGAGCTGAATCACGAAGAAAGAAAAAGAAGTGAATATAGATACAAAAACCGTAAAAACGGCTACCACACCGTTGTAAAAGGCTGTACAGACAGCCTCGACTCAGATGAATTAGACCTTTACCGCTTTATGATAGGCGGTGTGCAGGGTAAATAACCTGCATAAGCTTTTTTTATTTCTCATTCCTAGAAGGGAAGCATGTACGATGTATATGCGGTCCGTGAAGATTTTCCTGTATTAAAAGAAGTTGTATACCTTGACAGCACAGCGACCACCCAGACTCCGGTTCCGGCTGTTGAAGCAATGGTTGAATATTTTTATAAGTACGCCGGCAACCACGGGAGAGGAGCGCACCGCCTTGCAAGGGAAACCACAAACCGCTATGAAGATGCGAGGGAAACTGTTTCCCGTTTCCTGAATGCAGAGCCTTCAAAGACCGTGTTTACGAAAAATACGACCGAAGGGATCAACCTTGTTGCAAACAGCTATCCCTGGGAGGCAGGCGACCACATTGTTACAACCATGCTCGAGCATCATTCAAACCTCCTGCCCTGGCTGCGCCTGCAGAAGAAAGGGGTAAATGTAACAGTTGTAAGCCCGGACCGCAGAGGCATAATTGATCCCCAGATGATAGAAAATGCCCTCACTGACAGGACAAAACTCACTGCTGTAACGCATATCTCAAACGTTTTCGGCTCTGTCCAGGATGTCAGCAGGATTACGAAACTTGCTCACAGAAACGGAGTAGAAGTCCTGATTGACGGCGCCCAGTCTGCAGGCCATATGCCGGTGGACCTGAAAGCACTCGGGTGTGACTTTTTTGCAACTGCCGGACACAAAGGGCTGCTCGGCCCGCAGGGCACTGGCGTACTCTACATAAGACACCCGGAGGTGCTGGAAAGCGCCTTAGTGGGGGGAGGAGCGGTTTCGGACGTCAGCGGGCTTGCATACACGCTTGAACCTTCCCCTGCCTGTTTTGAAGCCGGCACTCCGAACATTCCCGGGGTTATCGGGCTTGGGAGAGCAGTGGAGTATGTGGAAAAAATAGGAGTTTCCGATATTGAAAAGCATGAAGCGAAACTCTCCGGGGAAGCTGCAAAGAGGCTTTCCGAACTCGAGCACGTGGAGGTTTACGGGCCTGAAAACCGGGCAGGAATTGTGCCTTTTAATGTGAAAGGGCTGCATGCTCACGATGTTGCCCTGATCCTTGACCAGACAAGAAAAATTTGTATCCGGAGTGGGCACCACTGCGCAATCCCTGTTACCCGCTTCCTGGAAGTGGAAAGCACTGCCAGGGCATCTTTTGCACTTTACAACACCGAAGAAGAAGTAGATATACTTGTAAATGCCGTCAACGCGCTCAAAGCCCTTGTGTCCTGAAAAAGATTTGTATCGTTAATCCTGAAAATACCTGTATCCTGAATCCTGAAAATACCTATATCCTGAAACTATCTGAATCTTGAAAAATGGTTTCTTCTAAAAAGTGACCAGAAACCCGTATCCTGAAAACTTCATCCGAAATTTAAGTAGAATGGGCATTACATTCGAACATGTTCCTCGCTTTTTAGAGATTGGTTTTAATACAAGTACTGGGGAATATCATCACATAATATTAAATTTAAATAAGTTACTTTAACCTAACTCTTTTCAGGAGCAAGATAAATGGAAAGGATAACGAGCGGAATAGAATGCCTTGATTCACTCCTTGGAGGGGGCTATCCCGGGGGAAAAGGCATCCTTATCACAGGACCTACAGGGTCAGGAAAAACAATAATAGGCACACACTTCCTGCACAGCAACTGCTCCGCAGGAAAGAGGGGGCTTTTGATCCTTACAAGAGCCCTTCTGGAAGATATCATACTTCAGTCAAAATCGTTGGGAATGGACCTCGAACCTTTTATTGATTCCGGGCTGCTCGTGGTAGAAGATGTATTTCATAGCAGGATTCAGGAAACTCTCTTCTCTTCCCGCCTCGGAAAAGGGCTTGAAGTAGCAGAAAAAGACAGGGTTAGGACAGTCAGAGATCTGGCTGAAAATGTAGACATTGTCGTTCTGGACAGCCTGGGAGCTCTTACGAGAACACAGAATTGTGTGGGGGGTGAAGCCCTCAGTAAATTTGACGCTATTTACAGTATCCTGGCAAAGTATGGTTGCACTTCGCTGTTTCTCATGGACGACCGCGCCCACCACCAGCACCAGGGTTTTGCAGATTATCTTGTATTCGGAAAAATAGAGCTGAAACTTGGGGAAGATGCTGCAAACGGAAAAATATTACATATGCTTTCAGTTACAAAAATGAGGGGAATGGCACTCTCCGGCGAAAAACTCTTCTTTGAACTTACTCCTTCAGGGATAAGAGGCACACAAGGTTTCGAGAACCAGTTTAAGGCCCAATTTAAAAGCTAGAGATAATAAGAGTTGAAAAATCTCCCTCGCTAAAACTTTTTCTCGAATTTCTGGCCATCAAAAAAATTATGGCGCATTTATGAGTTTGTATCAGGTTTTACAGGCCTGAAGGATCTATTTTTGAATTATTTGCGGGGTCTAATAGTGGCTCCAATAGTACATGATTTTTAAACTTATTCCAAAAGTCCCTATTTAAACTTAAATAGGAGATCTGTGTAAAAAAAGAAATTATTTACATAATAATTAAATTTATCTATAGATAATCCAGATAATTGGAAAAAACGAATTAAAAGAAAAATTAAATGCTTTTTTTGAGAGAAAACTGAAGATTAAAATTTATTAAGATACTGGCATATGATAGAAAGATTTTATAAGATGTTGGATCCTATATGACTTAAGGAGAAATCTGAAGGCGAGAGTATGGATGAAGTAACAGAAATCTCGGAAAAGAAAAGTTTTATTTCGGGGTTATTCGGGAAAACAGGCGATAGTAACTCCATCTCAGATATACTGAAAAGGGCTAAGTGTTATTTTGATAAGCCCCTGAGAAGCATGCCGGCATACGACCCGGAAGAAGATGGACCGCTTGTAGAGTTTGAAGTACCTGAAGGAATGAAGGAAATAGAAAGGTACTGGCTCCAGGAGCCTTACGCTCTGGTTTCGATCCTCGAAGACCGCAGAACAAGGTACTACAAGCTTATTGAACCTGCCCTTACAAAATTTGAAAAGGAACTGCTTGAAAGAATTTACGAGGATTTTCAGGACATCCTGATTTTGAACTCCACAACCTCTAAAATAGAAAAAGATGCGCTCCTTGTGGACAAAACCCTTTTTCTTCTTGAACGTTACAAAGCTGAAGTTTCGTCCTCAGCCGTTCACAGGATAATGTATTACCTCAGAAGGAACCTGCTTGGTTATGAAAAAATCAATCCTCTTCTTTATGATCCTTATATCGAAGACATATCATGCGATGGTGTAGGAATTCCGCTTTATATTTATCATACGAGGTATCTCAATATTGAAAGTAATATTTCTTTTGAAGAGGAAGAACTCGACTCCCTTGTAATCAAGATGTGCCAGCTGAATAACAAACATATCTCTGTCAGCCAGCCAATCGTTGATGCAACAATCCAGGACGGATCAAGGCTCCAGGCTATGTTAGGGAGAGAAATCACTCCTCGCGGCAGTTCGTTTACCATCCGTAAGTTCAGAAAAGACCCGATAACACCTATCGACCTGCTAGGCTTTAAGACGTGCGATATGGAAATGCTGGTATACCTCTGGCTGGTAATTGAAAACGGCTACAATATGCTTTTTGCAGGAGGGACGGCTTCAGGAAAAACCTCAATGCTTAATGCCACGTCCCTTTTCATGCCTTCCACAGCCAAGATCGTCTCTATAGAGGACACAAGGGAACTCTTACTCTACCACAACAACTGGGTCTCGGGTATTGCAAGGGAAAGCTTTGCCTCGGATGCTACCGGGGAAGTTTCCATGTTCGACCTTTTAAGAGCAGCCCTGAGACAGCGTCCAGATTTCATCATTGTGGGTGAAGTCAGAGGCAGTGAAGCTCTTACGCTTTTCCAGGCAATGTCAACAGGACATGCAACGAGCTCGACAATGCACGCAGGAGATGTGCAGACCGTTATAAACAGGCTTACCCACGAACCCATAAATGTGCCTCAGCTTATGCTTCAGTCGCTTGACGTACTCTGTATCCAGGAACAGGTGTACATCGAAGAGAAAAGGGTAAGGAGGACAAGGAGCCTTGTGGAAGTCCTTAACGTTGACCCTGAAACCGATGACCTTGGCATAAACGAGCTTTTCAACTGGGAGCCTTCTGAAGACTGCTTCCTGAAAGTTGGGGACTCCTATCTCATGCAGGAGATCATGCATGTCAGAGGATGGGATACAGGCCAGTTGAGAAGTGAGATCGAGAACCGGAGAAAGATCCTCACTTACCTCTACGAGAAAAATATGAGGAGCTACATCCAGGTGTCTCTTGTAGTGCAGGCATATCAGAGTTATCCGAAAATGGTTCTGGAAGCTATAGAAAACGACACCCTGCAAAATATGATACAGGACATGGTCGCTTAAGAGGGGGAGCATGACTTACACTTATGTGGACGAACTGGCATACAGAACTTTCGGGAACTTTTTCTACAAAAATAAAGAAAGTTTCCAGGAGCTCAAAGTAAAGATACGCCACTCCCATATTCCAATGTCAGTGGACCAGTACCTGGCATCAGCCTTCATGTACTCGCTCTTTGCGGGCATAATAGGAGGGATCTTCGGGTTATGGCTGGGACTGAAGACTTTCGGAGACCCAATTTCTCGCCTCAGCCTTTTTGTGGATTCCACAAGGGCAGGCTTTGCAGCAGAGTACTTTTATTTGCTTGCGATATTAGTCGCCCTTTTGTTATTCATTATAAGTTTTCTTACCGTCTTTGGGATGATATACATGTACCCTTATCTCCAGGCAGATATCCGGAACGCCTGTATAGATAAGTCCATGCTGCCGGCGGTAACTTACATGTATGCCCTGACAAAAGGAGGCATGTCAATCTATGATGTTTTCAGATCTCTGAGCAGTTATACCCATATCTTTGGCACAAGCGCGGAAGAAATCTCCTACATTGTGCGGGACATGGACTACTTGGGAAAGGACTTTATAACTGCCCTTAAAGAAGCAAAGGAACGCACCCCTTCGGAACGTTTCAAGGATTTTGTTGACGGCCTGATCCTCGTTTCAAGCGGAGGGACCATAACCGAGTACATAAAAAATAAATCCGAGCAGTATCAGGAGATGGCGGAACTTGCGAACCGCAACCTGTTAAAAAGGCTGGATGTCCTTGCAGAAGTCTATGTAACCGTGCTTGTCGCAGGCCCGTTATTCATAATGACAACCCTCGTAGTGCTGCAGTTTTTCAGGCCGGCTTCAGCCCAGATCCTTTACATGCTAATTTATGTCATAATACCCCTTGCGACCCTGCTCTTCATCGTGCTTCTTGATACAGTGGGAGAACTCTCCATGAGTCCGGAAAAGGGCAGTGTTCCCGAGTACCCCATAAACCTTTACGATATCCCGGAACTCAGCTCTGAACTCAGTGCAGAAGAGGAGGAAAAGAGGGACAAAAGGTTAAAGCTGTACAGGCAGCTTTACAACATCAGGGACCTGGTTTTTAATCCGTACAGGACTATCCGCGACGAACCCAGATATACATTCTTTTTCGGAGTCCCTCTCGGGCTTTACTACCTTACCCATCTTCCGAATACTCTTAAAGACAGCCTCAATTTTAGTTACCACTGGAACCCTAACTTTGCCCACATCAGTGACAACAGTGTCCAGTTAATCAGCTCTATTGACGATTACCTGGTCATCTTCATCGTAATCGCACTCATCCCCTTCCTCATATTTTACGAAATCAGGGCATGGAGGATGCGAAAGATTGATGAAAGAATGCCTGACCTGCTGAGAAACCTGTCAAGCATGAACGATTCAGGGATCTTGCTCTCGAATTCCTTAAAAATAATGGCAGAATCCAAGATGGGAATCCTCAGCAAAGAACTCAAAAAGCTAAAAGAAGATCTCTCATGGGGGAATTCAACTTCAAGAGCCCTGATGAAACTGGAAAACAACATAAGGACCGCTTCATCAAGCCGGATTCTCCATACTCTCATAAAAGCAAACGAATCCACAAGCGACCTTAAAAATGTGCTTTCCATTACCGCAGAACAGGTCAAGAGCGAGGAAAGATTAAAAGAAGAACGTTCTTCGGAGATGGTCGTCTACGTCGTCACCATCTACGTTGCTTTCTTTGTCTTCCTTTTCATAGTTTACGTCCTAGCCGTATACTTCTTCCCCGAAAGTGCCTCATTTAAAAACTCTTCTCAGGGAATGGGATACGGAGGAATCGGAAACGGCTACTTCAACATAGAGGAGTATACGATGCTCATGTACCACTCAGCCCTTGTCCAGGCTTTTACCTCCGGGCTCATTGCCGGGAAGATGGGGCAGGGTTCGGTGTATATGGGTCTGAAGTACAGCGTCAGCATGATGATAATTACTTACATAGTTTTCACAATGTTCGTTTGAGCTTAAATTAACAGAGAAAAATAAGATAAGAGGAAACAAGAAAGCAGGTAAGAAAGCAGGAAATAAGAGAGCAGATAAGAGGGTCTGGGGAGGAAAAGCATGGTAGGCCTGGCATCCAGGGAAAAAGACCTCATTAAAAGAGAAAATGCAGTATCCGAAATTATGGGAGTGGCACTCCTGATCGGGATAGTGGTAATAATGATCAGTTTCGAGGGAGCCTTCATATTTGCCAGAGGTGCACCAGACGACATTCCTCACGCAAGCCTTCAGGAGTGGATGGATACCTCGGAAGAGAAGATTTACCTGAAACACTGCAGCGGAGAGCCGATAAAAATCGAAGAGCTGGAAATAGCAGCCAATATCAACGGTACCAGGTATGTCTACAACTCTTCTAACGCTTACACAGAGACGGGGAATAACGGCTACTGGGAACTTGGAGAGACGATCGCCCTGAATGCCAGCAGCGAATGGGGACTTAACCTGCAGGACACCGATGAAATAGATCTCTATCTTGTTGACACCCCAACAAAGGAGTTGATCCAGAAATCAAGGCTTACAACGGATTTCAGGAAAGATCCCTATGTAACAGGATGGATTACTCCGAGGGGAGGAGCAAAAGATACCTCTCCCGGAGGATCAGCGAGTCTCTTAGATGTACAGAAAGCAAATGACACCTATTGGACTATATATAAGACCCCTACGAAAAACGGGAGCGAGACAGACCCAAACATATACGAGGAATTTGATTACGGAATCAATCCCTGCTTGTACGGGTTCAGGCCTGGAGACAGCCTCTCAAAGGTAAAGCTCAAAATAATCTACAGAACAAACGACAACTCCCTCCTAAAAATAAAATTGAGATTCTATGATACGGACAGCTCAACTTGGTTTTACAAAAGTATAACGTTGCCGGAGAAAAATGCCTTCACTGCCAACGAGACAGATCTGACAGAATATATTAATAATACCGAAGACCTGGCCAATTTCGCTGTAAGACTTGAAGCCGTAACGAATGCAAATGAAGAGGCGGGAAAAGAGGTAAACATCGATTATCTGGGTTTATGGATCGAGTGAGGGTCCGGAAAAACAAAGAAGAAGACTGAAAATTTTACCTGCCCAGTCCCAAAAAGAGCGGAAAACTGACTTGAGGAAGAAAGATGCTGAAGAAAAGGATCGGTCTATTTGGTCTTAAAAAATTGATAAAAAATAGTGGCGCTGTTTCGGAGGTTATGGGGGAGGTACTTCTGACGAGCATAGCGGTTCTTCTTGTGAGCTCTATTGGAATATTCATCTCTACCTATGACGGAGCTACCGATATCCCCCATACTCAGGTGAAGGAATGGATGGATGAAGGGACAGATATTATTTACCTTGAACACAGCGGTGGGGAATTTCTTGCAGTAAAAGACCTTGAGATTGCAGTAAACATTAACGGATCGAAATATAATTACACGTCATCCAGAGTTTACTCAAACCTCAATAATAGCAGCAGCTGGCAGCTTGGAGATAGAATCGCGATCAATACAAGCAGTGAATGGGGAGTTGACATTAAGAGAACAGATGAGGTTAAGGTATTCCTTATCGATTCCCCTTCAAAGCAAGTAATCCAGTACCTAACTGTTTCTTCAGGAGAGGAAGCGACCTCAGGCTGGATTACTCCCATCATTGCTGAAGATAATTCAGGAGGGAGTGCATCAACTTTTGATGTCTGCAAGAGAAGTGATGGTCGCAGTACCATATACCACCCACGATCAGCTGCCAATCCAAACGCGAACCAGAAATTTGAGTTTAAGATAAACCCGTTACTTCTGGGGGTCCGGCCGGGAGAGAATGTCACGGATGTAAATCTTCAAATTGTTTACCAGGTAAAGGACAACTCCTGCAAGGACATAACATTGAGAGTATGGGATAAGTCCCCATCAGGAGTCTGGCACAATGAGACCCTTCCACCATACACAGTGTTTACGGCTCACCCCCCCATTAATCTCGCTTACATTAATAATACAGAAGATCTGGAGAATTTAGAGGTCCAACTGGTGGCAATAGAAAACTCTGTAAGTTTTACGAAAGAACTTAATGTTGACTACATAGCAATAAAAAGAGGGATATGAGGCATGAAAGAAAAGGGCTTTAAAGCAATTCACACTTTTTGCAGGTCCGAGTCCGGGGTATCAACTGCAGTTGCTGCAGCCCTGCTTATCGGTATAGTAGTTATTTTTATGACCACAGTAGAGATTAATTACATGCCTGTCTGGAAAGAAGATGCAGAGTATGACCATATGTCGGACGTCTGGCATGATATGTCCAGGTTCAAGTCAAACGTAGATATCTTGACCGCAGGGCTCGAAATAAACCCCAATGCCAGAATTGTGCTTAACAGCCCCATTCAGGTTGGTGGAAGTGAAATCCCCTTTATAAGAAGCAAGACGACAGGAGGGAGCCTTGCGGTCAACAATGACATATCCGGGATGTTTGTGGTGATTAATACCGATAACTCGTCCTATCCTGATTGGGACAGCAGAGCAAGCCTTTACTATACAGGCACAGTTTTCTACCGCCCTTCAAACATTAATTATGTGAACGAGGTGTACTGCTACGAAAACGGAGCCCTTATCGTCTCCCAGGAAGGCAGGTCAGTAATGAAGCTCGATCCAGGAATTGTGCTGGAAAGAGACACAGGCGCTGTGAACCTTTTAATAAGAGGCGTAGTCCTTGACGGCCCTCGCGGCGTCCTGTCCAGCAACACCGTAGAGGATATAAGGCTGACTTCTGAGTCTTTTGATCGTCTCTTTCCCGAATATTATTATAATGACAGTTATTATAATATCACCTTTGCAAACGTTACAATCTATACGGATAATAAGGAAGCCTGGATGGACTATTTCAGAGACTCAGCTTCCGATATCCCCCTTTACGAAGGTACGGACTACAACCTTTACGAAGGTATGGACTACAACCTCGACAACAGCAGCGTCTATGATGCAGTAACTTTTTCACTCCACCCAGTTGGAAAACAGCTTCATACTACAGTCTACAGGAGTGAAATAAAAATAGAGACCGGGCTTCAGTAAGAAGCCCTACTCACTTAAAAAAGTTGGATTTTTTGATTAACTTTTTCTTACTGTAATGAGCATTTAGATCTTTTTATTTTTAAAAAGGACATAGAATTTTTGCATATACGATTGTAAAAATTCTTTAATATATGGAGAATAACTAGAGAATAATACTTACTTAGTCTACTTTTAATGTATATTGATAAAGAAGGATTTGATTTCAACAAACTTGATATAAGTGAAATAATACATCTCAACAAACCTAATGTAGGTGTTATATTCATTTTGAGCGTCCGGTATCTAAAACACATTTTATTTTTGGAAAGAAAATTGATCTAAAGCACAGGCTGTTCTCAATAGATTTAAAATTTCTATGCCGCAAGAGTCAATCCTGAAGACAACGCCAAACAATGAGTTAGTTCCAATCAACGTTTTGAGCATACCGTTGCAGGCTTTTAGAGAGATAATTCAGGGATTTTCAAGATTGGTAGAAGAATTGCTGACGACCTGCTTCATACGATTTCACATCAAATTAAGTTGCTCACCGTTACATTGTTGCTATTTTTAAAAAAAACAACGACTGGCTCGAAATACTAAATTCGGACCCTTACAACCTTATTCGCTATACCTAACCGTTTTGTCACGCTCGACGCAGGAGAGCGGTCTTTCCCAAAAGAGAATAAAGAAAGAAAAGCCAGTAAATAAGAACTATCGGGACATCTGTAAATAATGTAAACCAATTATCAGGGAACATCAAAGTCACACAGGGAAAAAATAACAACAATGAATGCCCAGAGCCTTCACCGATCGTAGCTGGCGGCCTTTCCCATAATAAAATGAAAAGCTTGCAACGATCTGCCTTAGATCTTAAGTTGAACTATGAACTTAAGAGATGCGGCTCTCAAAAGAAGAAATTATAAAGTCCGAAATTGAAAATAAAGAATGAAAACAAACACGAAAATAAAGTGTAAGAAGAAATTTAAAAAAGAAAAAGAAAAGCACCATTAAGGTGCTCTTTATTTGATATCAGAACCTCAGATCCTTGTCAGCAACGAGCTGGCTCGTTTGGACATCAACAACCTTCACGTTAGCGAAATCACCACTTGTCATAGTGACAATCGTGGGAGTTGCAACACTGGCGTCTTCTGTCAGAAGAAGAACCCGCGTATCCCCTACATCGAAATAAGTATCAGTGGTCTGATTAACGAAATCAATTTGGAATGTTTCGTCATCAGATGCAAACGTAATCTTTGTGGAGGTGTCAGAATCCAAGAGGATGGTGTCTCCACCAAGATGCTCAAGCTTTATAGCAGTAGCATTAATAACACTTATGTCTATGTTTGCCTGCGGTGCCGATTCGGAAGGTCCCTGGCCAAAGACGGACGAGCCGATTGCGGCGGCGAGGATGACTGTGATTGCAACCATCAGCACGACACCGATTACCGGGGACACTGCCTTATTATCATTAAATATTTTTTTGAGATCCATATGTTTCTCCCTCCTGAGTTAAAACCCCCAGACAGGACAGCCTGTCGGAATTTTAACACTTGAATACACATATTTACAATTACTACTTTTTATAACTGCATTCAAAGATATTCTTCATTCGTATATAAATTTTTGCTGATACTTTTTAAAATTAGTTAGTAATTATCTTATTTATATATTAAAAATGTTTTCAGGTAATCTTAAGGGAAAAAATAGAGTTATTTAGACAGTCAAGTTAATATTCAATTAACAACATTGTAGGATATTAGGCAAGAAATTTATAGAAGGTGACTTTTATCGTGGAGGGTAAAAAATACAGGGCACTTGGCCAGGACTGCCAGGCAGTTTCAGAAGTAATAGGGCAGGTGCTCATGGTAGCTATAGTTGTGCTGGCTTTTTCCTCAATCGCACTTACAGTGTTTTCAGATGGCGGGGCGATGAACCCCCCGCATGTTCCTCGTACTGATTTGCAGGAAAGTGTTAACAGGTCAGAAGAGACGGTGCAGATCTTCCACAGCGGAGGGGAATCCATTGATCTTGAAGACATCAAGGTAATACTCAGCGTTAACGGAACGCAGGCTGAATTCAATATGTCTGACTCTACTAATGTTACAGTCTTTGATCCCAAAGGTAACCAGCTGTCCTTTGACGATGTCTTTATGCTCGGAGATTACATTGGAATCGACACCAGCCGCAGCAAACTTAATATCACAGATAAAAATGCTACCATCGATTTCTATTTCGTGCACACGGAGTCCAGACAGGTGATTAAAAAGGCAATACTCTGAAGAAAGTTAGGGGATTGCTAAAACCTTCTAAACCTTTTCTATTTTTGGGAAATTACCTGAGAACAAATTTAATGTATAAATATAATATGTTAGTTGGAATTAATAAATTAGTACAGATACCTCCCTATTAATTAAAAAAATGGATGTTGAATAACTTTTTTGAAGGGTGCATTCATAAATATCTCATCGTTTTTTAAGGAATCATTTAACAGACAGGTTAATATTCTATAAGAAATAATGTAGAAAGTCAGGATATAATTTTGCAGAGGGTGGCCATTATCGTGGAGGGAAATAAAAAGCATAAGGAACTTACCCGGGACTGCAAGGCAGTCTCAGAAGTGGTAGGGGCGGTGCTCATGATATCTATTGTCGTGCTGGCCCTATCTTCAGTCGCTCTTACAGTGTTTTCCGAAGGAGGAAAAATGGACCCCCCACATACGCCGCATACCAACCTGGAGGAAAGCATCGACAGGTCAGAAGACAGCGTGAAGATCTTCCATGACGGGGGAGAAGCTATTGATCTTGAAGACATTAAGATAATACTCGAAGTTGACGGGCAGCAGGCAGAGTTCAATATTTCTGATCCTGAGGTTGAAGTATATGATCCAGAAGGCAATAAGCTGTCTTCAAATGGCGTTTTTACACTCAGAGATTACATTGCAATCAACTCCAGCAGTAAGGTTGATATAACAGATGCAGATGCGATCGATCTCTACTTCGTGCACACGGAATCCAGCCAGGTGATTCAGAAGACAATACTCTGGAGAGACTTCGGAGACCTTCCCGATTGGATAACCCCTTATCCTTATGGAAGTGTATATGATAATCAGGTGGGGTGGCAGGATGAGGAGATCGTTGATAAAATCGGTGACGAGCAGTATACAGTTAACGATTTCCCACAAAAGCAGTACGTATACGAAAACTTTACGTTTGGCAGTTTAGATGATCTGTGCATTCCAGAGGACACATCATTCTCCGAAGTTCTCCTGAAAATCGTCTATAGAATACATGACCAGAGTGCGAAACTTGAACTGGAAATTAATGACGGATCCCCGGCGGTCACATTCAATCTCACCAAACAAGGTGTCGTATCCCCCGATAATGGCGATTTTGTGGAAGTAGAGCTCGATATAACCCCATACATTAAAAACGCCACAGATCTGGAAAATATCGTAGTAAAGATGTCAACCACACCGAATGCGGCTGAGCCAGCTGATAAAGAGGGCTGGGTTGACTTTATAGGTATCCACCTGGAGTATTAAGTTACAAAGAAGGGCATCCGAATCAGGGGGTTTGAAAACATATGAAAGAAAAGAATTCAAAAAATTCACAGGTAAGCAAGCCCGTTGTTCTCCGTTCGGAATCTGCATCAGCAACCGTTGTGGGAGCGGTTTTGCTGCTGGCAATTATTGTTAGCGTATTTTCGGTGGTCAGGATTGGCTATATCCCGGAATGGAAGAACGATGCGGAATATTCCCATATGAACGATGTCTGGGAGGACATGGCCGACCTCAAATCAAAAATCGACCTGATGACCATAGTCCTGGCATCAGACCCGGATTCCTCGAATACTATTACTATGAACGTACCTTTCCATATGGGAGGAGGGGATGTCCCGCTTATAGGAACCATAAAGTCCAGCGGCACTCTTTCGGTAGCAAAAAAACAAGAATGTAACATGACGGTGACTGCAAACTTCGAGGGGGGGAATCAGAGCGAAAAAAAAATAGAGTATGGCACTGTAAGCTACGACTCACAAAACAGGTATTACGTGGACCAGAACTTTGTTTATGAAGGAGGGGCCTTGATCCTTTCCCAGGGAGAGCGATCTTCTATGATGCTTTACCCTTCGATTCGCTTCTCCAGAGCGTCGGCAAATGAATACAATGTTTCGATGCACATTGTGGAGATCGATAAAAGTAGATATGCACATCCTGATGTGATTTCATCGAATACAGGATGCTTTCTCCGACTCACTGGCAGAGAATTTAAGACCCTCTATGATAGCGATAACGTAACTTCCTTCACTTTAACGGTTAATACTGATAATCCTGAAGCCTGGTATCTGTACCTTAATGAAACGATGGAAGATGCACGGATAAAAAATTATGACCTTGAACCACCAACAGATAACAGCGTGAGTTTGACCTTCCCTTCCGGGTCAGGTGGGAAAGATCTGAACAGACTCTATGTGAGTAAGACAATTGTAAAGGTAGAACCGGGAATAGGAATCTAAGCTGATATTGAACCAGGAAACAGGGGGAAAGGAAGAAATGTCTCGGGAAAGCCTTTTTAAATCCGAATCTGCAGCCGCAATTGCGATTGCAGCTGTGCTGCTTTTGGGGCTTGCATTCACTATAATCTCCGTGGTCAAACTAAACTATGCTCCAGAGTGGAAAATTGATGCTGAGAGAGACTATAGTTATGATGCATGGAGCAGTATGGAGGATGTGAAAACAAGGGCAGATATATTCACCCGGTTCATGGGTTCGGATATCAATTATCCATACGGGCTTTCAGCAACTGTTCCTTTCAGCATGGGAGGGGGAGATGTCCCGGTATTCGAGCCTTCTAAATCTAACAGTAAGCTTGCAGTAAATACCGAAGAGTGTATAATGACTATAACTGTTGCCAATCATACTTTCCCCCATATAGTTGACTGCGGGGGCATCACCTATTATTCAGAAAATAGGCAATACCCCGACCAGGTTTTCAGGTACGAAAACGGAGCGCTTATCCTTGCTCAGGAAGAAAGTTCTCAGATGAAACAAAAACCTTCCTTCGAAATACAAAAAAGTGACAGTGAAAATTATACAGTTAGCATTGGCGCCATCAACCTTACAGGAGAACCTGCATCCATATCCTCCAGTGCCCTCACTCCCCTGCGCCTTACCGGATGTTCGATAAATCCTTTTCTCAACAGTAGTAAAGACTACCCTGGCGAGAGCATAGACTCATTTAACCTGAGCGTTTACACCCACTATACGGATGCCTGGGGCACTTATCTTAACGATACGGCAAAAGATGCAGGACTTGTATACAAAACTGATTACACCATAAACTCCACGGATGACTATGTGTACCTCTCTTTCCTCCCCACAGGAAACAATAACTACACTATTTACGTCAATCAAACCGTACTCTGTGCAGAACTTGGAGGAAGGAGTGGAGGAGTCCTACCTGGTGGAGTCTTGCCCGGTGGAAGCGAAAATGTGATGAAACTGAATCAGTGGTATTGTTTCAATAAAGTATCAGATAGTACAGTGGATCTATCTCAGTTTGAGAATTATGGATCGGGAACTGACTTCTCAGTTGACACAACTAATCAAGATGAAACTCTCAGTGCCTATAGTCCAGATCAAGAGTTTACATATAATGTCAAAAAGAATACACTTGAACTAACGTTTGGTTTTAATGATTTCACAAAATTCGAGTCAAACCCTACATCAGCCACTATTCGAATGATTTATCACTATAACTTTGACTCCCCGTCGGGTAATATGGAAGTCGCAGAAAATTCACTCGATTTCCTGAGTGGAACCAAAGATAATTGGTACCTGTATAATGAGACAAAAGCAATTAACATAAATGACCCTTCAGAACTTACTTTTTACTTGAAAATTAACAAAGTAGGCGGAGATTCAAAAATAAGCACAAATATAACAATCGACTACCTTGCAGTCTACTTAAGTTAACGTAAAAATGAACTATCAGAAAAATAAGCTGACGGAAAAGAAAAAGGCATATGGGCACCTATCTTTGAGAACGAAAAAGCGGAAATAGATCCATATGCCTGAAAAATACACCACTCCTTACCCTGCCAGAAGAATCCATTCCGACGGCAGGGCAGAAGATACGGAAGTATTGCTTGCAAGGGAAGTCCCTGTTAAACTTTATCTGGATGGAAAACCGTTTACAACCCTTTTTGCCTCTCCTTTCGAGCTGAAAGAGCTTGCAGTAGGGCATCTGATCACTGAAGGGGCTGTCAGTTACGGAGAGATTGCAGGAATTGAAGTGGAGGGCGACGAAGTCCATATCCTGACTCGAAAGGAGATTCATCCCTCCAGTGATGAAGCATCCCCAGCGCAGATTTTCGTAAAGTCTGATACTGTTTTTGGTCTAGAATCCATTTTTGCAGGCACAGGGCACCTTGAGTCCGAGACTTACAAACTTACCAGAGGCACCCACCTTGCCGCCCTTATAGACAGAAAAGGAAAACTCGCAGTCCAGATTGTGGATATAGGCAGACACAACGCTGTAGACAAGGTGGTAGGGGCTGCTTTTCTCAGAGGACTTGATCTTTCACAGCACTACATGCTTTCCACAGGCAGGCAGCCTGCGTACATGGTAACAAAAGCGGCTCGCGCAGGAATTCCCCTTGTTGCCACCAAAGCCATGCCCTTTGACTCCGGAGTTAAGGCTGCAAAAAAAGCAAACATGTGTCTTGTCGGGCAGCTGAGGCAGGAATCGATGCTAGTCTTTACGAATGAGTGGCGGGTCAAAACAACAGAATAAAGAACTTAAAGATTTAAACGTCAAGAATTGCCGCCAAACTTATCCATAACTTAGTCCTCTTGAGCGAAGCGAAAAGGACCTCGTGCTCCCGAAGCGAAACTCGGGTATTTATAGTGTGCCTTTCGTACTTTTTACTTCTTTGCCTTCGATTTTTACAGCCCTTTTCATTGCATAGGCAAAAGCCTTGAAGAGGGCTTCTATTTTGTGGTGGTCGTTATCCCCATAGACACTGGCATGAATGGTAATTTTTGCATTTGAGGCCAGGGTTTCAAAGAAGTGCCGCACCAGCTGGGTACTGAACTGTCCTACCTGAGGGCTTGAAAACTCGGCTTTCAGGACAAGGTAGTTGCGTCCTCCGACGTCCAGCGCAACTTCGGCAAGGGCTTCGTCCATAGGAATTCTGGCTTCTCCGAAACGGGCGATGCCGGCCATGTCTCCCAGAGCTTCGACAAGAGCCTTTCCGAGGACTATTCCGACGTCTTCTACCAGGTGGTGCTCATCTACATAAAGGTCGCCTTCGGCACGCACCTTAAGGTCAAACTCCGAATGCCTTGAAAAAGAAGTGAGCATGTGGTCAAAAAACCCCAATCCGGTGCTGATGTCTGCAATGCCTTTACCATCAAGGTTCAGTTCAAGCTGGATGTCGGTTTCCTTTGTCTTGCGGGAGATTCTGCCAGTTCTCATACACCATCACATTCTCTTTCAAATTTCTTAAATACTTTGTCCCGGATTACCTGTAAATCAATCATCTAAAAATCAATCATTTAAGATAGTTTTAATAGCCGCCTCAAGGGTGAACCTGCCTGTGTAGAGGGCACTGCCTACCACAACTCCTGAGGCTCCGGTCTGCTTTAAAACCTTCAGGTCTTCGAGGGAACTTACCCCCCCGGATGCAATTACAGGGATGCTGACCGATTCCACAAGTTCCCTTGTAGGGACAGGGTTTACTCCCTGCATCAGGCCCTCAGTATCGATATTCGTAAAAAGGAGGCTCCCGGCTCCAAGCTCTTCAAACTTTCTTCCCATTTCGACAGGAGTTTGCGCACACTCTTCGGTCCAGCCTTTAATTGAGATTTTCCCGTTCTTTGCATCCAGCGCGACATTTACGCATGAGCTTCCAAAGGCACCGGAAAGCTGCTTTACAAGCTCGGGGTTCTGGAGGGCAGCGGTTCCGAGAATTATCCTTGAAACCCCAAGCTCAAGAAGGGAAGCTGCATCTTCAAAGCTCCGGATTCCTCCTCCAACCTGGATACCCACACCTTTCTCCCTGCAAACCCGAACTATCTTTTCAATAATAGGGGCATTTTTTCGTTCCCCTTCAATTGCTCCGTCGAGGTCTACCAGATGAAGGGTCTTCGCCCCTTTTCCGACCCAGTCAAGGGCAACTGCGAGAGGGTCATCAAGGGATACGATCTCACTTCCAGGCACACCCTGAACCAGCTGAACGCATTTTCCTCCTCTCATGTCCACTGCAGGAATCACTTCAAATGCCATAGAAAGCCACATCTCCGGATATCTGCAAGAAAAACATCTTCCATATCTATCTGTTTACTCTTCACTAATTTCAGGGCCATTCCCTATAGAGGGCTATTTCCTCTCAAGGCATGATCCTTTCGATAGGGACTACAAGTATATCCCTTGCCCCTACATTTTTGAGCTTGTTCACGATGGTAAAGATCAGGTCTGCATCCACAACGGAATGAACGGCAAGGAAGGATTCTTCAGACGACCTGCTGGATTCAACCTTCATGACTGTCGGCCCGGACATTCCAGGAAGGACCTCTTTTACTGCTTGAAGGGATGCTTCGGGAACGTTCATCATCAAATAGCGCTTTTTCTTTGCATTAAGCACACTTTCGAGTGCGGTTTTTATGTCCAGGATTTTATCCTTTTCCCGGAGGCTTTTTTTGTTAGCAATCAGATGGACAGTGGAAGAAAAGACTGTATCGATAGCTTTCAGGTGGTTTATCAGGAGAGTTGTCCCGGAGCTCGAAATATCTACAATGGCGTCTGCAATTCCCACATGAGGAGTCATCTCGCAGGCCCCGCTGACCTTTATAACTTCAACGTTGATTCCAAGGTTTTTGAAGTACTGGCGCGTGATTTCCGGAAACTCGGTTGCCACTTTTTTGCCTTCAAGGTCCCGGGCGCTCTGGAAAACAGAGTCCTCTGGAACTGCCAGAACAAGGCTTGCTTTTCCGAATTTAAGGTCCAGAAGGGCCTCAACATCTGCCCCTCTTTCCGTAATCAGGTCCATACCTGTAATACCTACATCCGCAGCTCCGTCCTGCACATACTCAGGTATATCAGCAGCCCTGGCAAAGAGAATATGAATATCCGGGTCCGTAGTTTTTGCAAAGAGTATTCGGCTTTCGGCTCCTCCGCTAATGGGAAGCCCTGCATCTTTAAAAAGAGACATTGTGGGTTCGTGAAGGCGCCCTTTATTGGGTATTGCAATGCGAATCATCTGCTATGTCCTCTAATAAGTGATCTGTCGGGAAGCTTACCCCGGATATGCTCGTTCCGTATAAAACATTTATCCAGAATACTCTTGTATAATATAGACTTCACGGTGAGGCTCAGTGTAAACCTTTTTCCCGAAAACCTCTGATGAGGAGAATTCAGTCTGAAATGAGATAAATTTTCATACAAAAGGGATGGACTGATTTTTGGTAGCTAAAGCCTGAAGACAGCTGTTTTAAAAGGAATATAACCTTCAGTAATGAATACATAGGAAACATTATATATCTGTAGTAATTTAATAGAAACAGACTATCGTGTTATATAAATAATATTATTAATGTTGCAATAACATACTTAATTAATTTAAGAATTGCCCCCAGAAAAGTAGATTACTGCAACAGACTAAAGATTAATAAAGCGGTAATATTAACATCTAGCAATAAAAGTACCAACATCTAGCAATAAAAGTACCAATAATTTTGATCAGCAATAAAATTACCAATAATTTTGAAAAAAGAGGATCCAAATGGCCCGAAATATAAAAGTGGAAGAGCTCTTGCAAACTCCTATCGAAAAACAGCGTATAGAGCTTGTAGAACGCAAAGGGATAGGGCACCCTGACAGCATATCGGACGGACTTGCCGAAGCCGTAAGCCGAGCGCTATGCAGGGAATACATAACCAAATGTGGAACTGTACTCCACCACAACACTGATGAAACCCAGATAGTAGCCGGAAGATCCAGCCCGAAATTCGGAGGAGGAGAGGTGCTGCAGCCAATTTATATGCTCCTCGTAGGCAGGGCAACTAAAGAGTTCGAAGGCGTCGAGCTTGCCACCGAGTCCGTAGCCCTCCAGGCTGCCCGGAATTACCTGAGGAAGACTATGGTGAATATGGATCTCGAAAGAGACGTCATCATGGACTGCAAACTCGGAACAGGGTCTTCAGACCTCAGAGATGTGTTCAAGAGAGACAGGGTCCCGGTTGCAAATGACACCTCTTTCGGAGTTGGACATGCCCCGTTTTCTGAGCTTGAAAATATCGTCTACAATACCGAGAGGCAGCTCCTTACCGATCTGAAATCCCGCATGCCCGGAATAGGAGAAGACATGAAAGTTATGGGCCTCAGGGACGGAGAAGATATAACCCTTACAATATGCAGCGGCATGATAGGGCGGTATATTGACGACCTGGACAGCTACATCAGCATGACTCAGGAAATGAAGACCTATGTAGAAGAGCTTGCAACTCGCTATACCGAGCGGGACGTAAATGTCTACATTAACACAGGCGATAACCTGAAAACGAGCTGTGTCTTCCTTACAGTCACCGGAACCTCAGCCGAAATGGGAGATGACGGCTCGGTAGGGCGCGGAAACCGCTGTAACGGGTTGATCACACCTAACAGGCCTATGAGTATGGAGGCGACCAGCGGAAAGAACCCGATTAACCACATCGGAAAAATCTACAACCTCCTCTCGACACAGATGGCCCGGGATATCGTAAAGCAGGTCCCGGAAGTACAGGACGTCTATATCAGACTGCTCTCCCAGATAGGAAAGCCCATTGACCAGCCGCTTGTGGCAAGCGCGCAGATCACTCCGAAAGAAGGCACTTCCTTTGCAAAGGTCAAATCGGAAGCTGAAGTTGTAATTGACGACTGGCTTTCCAATGTGACAAAAATCACGGAAATGGTTATCAAAGGTGAGCTGAACACCTTCTGATAAAACCAAAAATTTCTGAGCCTGGAGAAAATCGAGAGGAACCTTCGGGTTCTTTTCTTTTCGCATCTTTTTTACTGTAACTTTTTGTTTTGCCATACCTCTCTTTTGCCGTACCTATCTTTTGCTGCAACTTTCTTTTACTGTACCTTTCCTAACAGCCAGCCCATTAACCAGCCAGGAATTTAAAACAGAGTTTTAAAATGGGACTTAGCGTTTAGAGAGGAGTTTTTTAACAGGGAAACGTTTCAACCTTTCAGGCACTTGCCAAAATCAAGTGTAAAATAATGAAAGCGGTCTCAGGGACCAGCCTAATATTTTCAGCTATGTGAGGCAGATTTTTAATCGATTAAAGAGCCTCAAAAAAATAAAAAAATTTGAATTCAAAAAGTTTTTCAGACAACCTTAACGGTTAGTTTGAACTTTCTCTCGCCTCCAAAACGGAAAATGGTGTAAGTGCCTTCAACATCCCAGGTACCTGGTTTTACAGCCTCGTATTCCCATTCATGAACCCCTGGAATAGTCTTTGTATCCGGAATATCCGGAATGAATTGTTCCCGGAGCAATTTGAGGCCCTCTTCAGCCTCCATTTTCCATACAGTCTCAGCAACGGGTTCGTCCTTACTGTACAGATGTTCTCCGGGTTCGTCCCTGAGTTTTATCACAAAGGTGTCTCCAAGGTTGACGCTGACCGTATCGAAACAATTGGCTTTCGTAAAAATTTGGGCGACCATATTCCCTACCCTTTCTATATTGTGAGATCTGTCCGTTTTCTTACTGTAATTATGCTTTATGTTCCCTGTAATATACAAAAGTATTTTTGATAAATATGGAAAATGTCATAAATGTCAGTGATTATCCCCATCTCCAGCGAAAAACATAAATACCATCACCATATATGGAGATGGTGCACTGAAGCAGTGTAGCCCTGTGCAGCACTGGATCAGTATCATTGTCCCGCCTTAACTCAGTGGTAGAGTGCGCGGCTGTAGTTCGGCTCGTGCGGGTTCCTCCCGTACATCTCTGCGCAGGCACCGCGATGTCCCCGGTTCGAGTCTGGGAGGCGGGACCTGAAACATTCACCAGAATCGGAATAAGTCAACGGGAACATTTATATATCGGAAAGACATTTAAGGTTTGCTCGCAACGCGGGCAAAACAGCAACTAAAAAGACCGAAGTGTCCGGATAGTGTAGAGGCCTATCATGGAGCCCTGTCGAGGCTCCGACTCGGGTTCGAATCCCGGTCCGGGCGCTTCTTTTTTTTCAATTGTAAAACTTTGCAAAATTTATTTCACACTTACTTCTTGAGCCTGTTTTTATATAATTCAGAATTTTTATCGGTGTTATCCCCCTTATTAAAATCAACCTCCATTCCTGAAATTCTTGGCCCTGAGTACTTTGCTTCTACCTGTTACTCCACCTCTCTATCAGTTACTACCCCCACTCATCTCCTTCGTAGGTCGTGACATTCCCACATAACTCCCCCTCTCTGTCCGTTACTTCCCTTCCCTGCCCTATCCTTCCGCTTTTTCTGAACCCTTTCAACCTCAACCCCCGGTCAAAACCAAAATCTCGAAACCATGGATACTTTCCCATAAAAACATGTAAAGAGAAGAGCATAAAGGAATAAAGCTGAAGCAGGAGGTTAAAAAATGGGGATTGAGTCAAATACTCCGGATTGTTCCGAAGCAAAAGCCGATAGAGTTAGCGAGCTCTGCAAGAAGATGGAGAGTACCAGAGAAAAAATGGAAGAGGAAATGCTCACTTTTATCGAAGCCACCAAAAGTTTCTCCCTGGAATGGATTCAAAGGGAACTGAGAGTAAACACACCTCCTCTGGAAAGCGAAGGTTATTCCGGGAATGAAAAAACCGACAAAAAGAAACTGAACGAACTGTCACGCCTGAGGGAAATGAATTCCAGGATCCCTCTTATTGTCGAAGAGAACCTCAACCGGGATGAGCACTGGGTTCACAGGAACCAGCAGCTTCAGGCAGACATCTCCCGCGACTACCTGGAGTTTAAAAAAGATAGAATGAAGAGGGGGCTGACATCAAGCATTCGGATGATTCTGGGCTGCGCGGCAGAAATTTTCGCCGACCTGAAAGATGAAGACCCTGGAGACAGGGTGTGGGTAAAAGAGCGGGGAAGACGAAAATATATATGTATTCTCAGGTTTTCGGACGAGATGACAGCTTCTCTGGACCGCTATTTCACGATGTTTGAGGAGTTTTTAATTCTTGGGAACGAAATGAAGGAGATAGAAAAGAAGAACAAAGAAAAGGAAAGATGAAAAGGAGAGATGAAAAGGAAAGATGAACAGAAAAGATGAAAAAGAAAGAAATACCCCGGATAAGGATCCATACACAGGCCTGCCTGCAAGCCGACGATAACAACTTTATCTACAAACACCAGAATTACCTTGCATGACAGAGCCAGACTTCAGCATAAAAAAGGCCCTTGAGGAAGCAGGAACAGATGCTTACCTGATGACAGGGAATATTCACAGTGCCGATATTTACTATGTAACCCGCTTCCTGGCATCGGACGAGTTCGTTTACCTGCAGACCGAAAGCGGGAAAGAAGTTCTTTTCATTTCGGAAATGGAGCGCGGAAGAGCTGAAATCGAGTCAAGGGTTTCGAATATAAAAACCACTCAGGACTTTGGCTACCGCGAAAAAATCAAGGAGAAAAAGGATGTATCTATTGCCTATGCAGCCTGCATATCCGAGCTGCTCCTTGAAGAAAAAGTAAAAAAAATTGCTGTTGCCTACGATTTTCCGGTCTTTTACTCAAACTATCTTACAGAAGCAGGTTTTACCATAGTGCCTGTCAAAAGCCCATTCAGGAAAATGAGGAGCGTGAAGGGACCGGAAGAGATTGAAGCCATAAAGTATGCCCAGATGGCAGGAGAAAAGGCTATGGAGGCAGCAATTGCCCTGATAGCAGGTGCAGAGGAAAGGGACGGTATTCTCTATTCTGAAGGACAGGTCCTTACAGGGGCTAAAGTAAATTCGGTCATTGACCATACTCTGCTGGATTTCGGGTGCGAAGCCGAAGAGACAATTGTCTCCTGCGGGGAAGATACTGCAAACCCTCACGGAACTACGGGAGGGGCTCTCAGGGCAAATGCTCCGATCATCCTGGACATATTCCCGAGGAGTAAAAAGAAGCGCTATTTTGCAGACATGACTCGGACCGTGCTCAAAGGCGAGGCTTCGGAAAAACTGAAGGCAATGTATGAAACCGTACTTGCAGCCCAGCAAAAAGCGCTGGAAATGGTTAAACCCGGAGTCCCGACATCTGGAATACACAATGCAGTCTGTGACCTTTTTGAGGCACGGGGATATCACACTTACAGAAGCGGGGCAAAAGCCGGATTCACTCATTCTACAGGCCATGGGGTCGGGCTTGATATCCACGAACTTCCCAGCGTAGGAGAAAACGGAATTCTTCTGGAAGCAGGTAACGTGATAACCATCGAACCCGGCCTGTATTATCCGGGGATCGGAGGAATCCGGCTTGAGGATATGGTGCTGGTTACCGAAACAGGGTATGAGAACCTTACAGGACTGGAAAAGAAATTTGTATTAAAATCTTTTATATAAATTAAGCCACCAGTGATAGCCAGAATTTGCCTTAATTTGCCTTATATAGCCCTTAATTACGGTAAACAAGCATAAATACAGAAGGAATCTACCATAATAAGGGGTTATAAATCAGGTTTGCACAGATCGGATTTCATAGCCAGGACCGCTGACAGAATAATGCTTTAACAAAGCTCAAAGTAAGGATAACAGCCTGGATAAGTTTAAAAGAGACCATTAAGTGGGGTTAACATGACAGATAATGTATACAACAAAGAAGATATCCTTGAAAAGTACAGAGAAGCAGGCAGGATACTGAAGATTGTCAGGACTGAAGCCGCAGACATGATAAGAGTCGGAAACAGCCTGCTTGAAGTTGCTGAATTTGTGGAAAAGAAAACCATAGAACTCGGAGGCAGGCCTGCCTTCCCCTGCAATATCTCAAGAAATCAGGAAGCTGCACACGCAACTCCTAAAGCAGGGGATCAGGATGTCTTCGGAAACGATATGGTGAAGCTGGACCTCGGCGTCCATGTTGACGGGTACATAGCAGACTCGGCAATAACTGTGGACCTTTCAGGCAATTCCGATATTGTAAAAGCCTCTGAAGAAGCCCTTGCAGCAGCGATTGACCTCATGAAGCCGGGGGTCAGCACAGGCGAGGTAGGAGCTGCAATAGAGGAGAGGATCCACAGCTACGGCTTAAAACCTATTACGAACCTCACAGGCCACGGGCTTTCCCACTACGAGGCCCATGACAATCCCCCGGTGCCCAACAAACACGTAGAAGGTGGAGTTATCCTTAAGGAAGGAGATGTGCTTGCAATCGAACCCTTTGCAACTAACGGAACGGGACTTGTACACGACGGCAGCTGGGCAGAGATATACAGCCTTATAAAGAAAAAGCCTGTCCGCCTGCCAGCAGTCAGAAACGTCCTGAAACAGGTAGAAGCATACAGGGAACTCCCCTTTGCAAAGCGCTGGCTCGAATCAGACAAACTTGAATTTTCATTGATCCAGCTTGAAAAAGCCGGAATTCTCCACTCTTATCCCGTACTTGTTGAAAGTGCCGGAGGGCTTGTGTCCCAGGCAGAACATACGGTAATAATAACCAGGGACGGGTGTGAAGTTACAACGAAATAAGGCCCGGAAAAGAAAAACAGAAAAACAAATCAGATGAAGGACGAATAAAAAAAGAGTTGAAACCCTTGAAACTGTATCCCTTCCTTTCAGCCAGTCTTTTACTGGCAACTTTTCTCATTCCTCCCCTTCTTGCAGAACCCTGCTCTGCGGACTTTATTCCCGGCAACAATATTACAGTGGAAAGAGACGGGATGACATGGAAATACGAGGAGAAAATTACGGATAACGACGCTGTTTTTTTCAGGGATCTCATAGACATCGAAACAGGTGATAGTGACGGTTTTGTTAATGCCTGGGAAATCCTGAAAATGGAAGTTCTTTTAAGCGGCAAAATGAAGAAATCCATAGAAGAGGAATCGGATGTGAAGCTCAACTCGAGTTCGGATCCTGTTGAATTAAAGGACGTTGAGTTCTGGGTCTCGAAAGACGCCCTCGGAAGAACTGAAAAAAAATCGGAAATTACAAACAGCGCCAGCGTAACCTACAGTTTCAAGGAAGAAGCAGGCCCCGGAACAGACATATGGCTGATGGGCACTCCGGATTCAAGTGTTACAATTACCCTCCCACAGGGCCTTGATGCAGAATTAACGGAAGGGCTTGACAACAAAAGCCTTGAGTTTAAAAATAACCGGACCTTACTTAAAGGGAATTTCGGCTCCGAAAAAAACATTACCATATGGCTTTCGGAAAATGAAACTTTCAAAGCCGAACTGCAGAGCATGGAAATGAATAAGGATATGGAAGCGGAAAACAGGAGTGAAGAAAACGCAACCCTGGCTGACGGGAAAAAGGCTGAAGCCAGCCAGATAACAGGGTTTTTCAAAAATATCCTTAAAGAAATTAATCGGAGCCTGACCTGAGCCCAAAAGTTAATCTGGCTTGAAGCTTATTCAGAAAAACATGCTCATCGAACAGATCCCACTTGAAAAAGGATGCGCACTTGGCCTCCGATTTGAAATGCAGAAGTATCCTCTGCTGGTCATAAGGGCAGAGAAAGGTTTTCTGATGTGCGGTTATCTTAATGTCAGTGCCGCAGAGACCCTCGGGGATACGGCAGCAAAAGTGAAGGGTGTGCAGAGTTTTGAAGATATGCTCAAAGCCCCTGTTGTCGAGCTAACGAAGTTTGCCGGAGAACTTGGAATTGAGATAGGAATGACTGGCAGAGAAGCCCTGGAAAAGATGTTTTGAAAAACAGCTGCTTCACAAAGCAGACCTCTCTGTAAACCTCTTAAATGTGAGATCATACAGAAGAACCTATCATAAATTGATCTCTTATAGACGAACATAACAGAAATCGAGCTCTTACAACGGATATATCAAATATCTAACTCTTAAAGGTTGCCTGCTGTTAAGGCAGCTTTTCTCTTACACTTAACCCGTTTTTGACTTCAATTTGGACTTTATTTAGACCTCAATACTCTGCACAGAACTCGAAATCGAGTCATTTTGAACTGCCTGAAGATCATTTTAAACTATACTAATCAACTTATTTCCGATCATCAATGTTATACGCTTTTGAACTCTCCGGAGAACACGAAGAACTGCCAGCTGCCGAAGTCCTTGCCTGCCTCAAAATTGAGGGGCTTGATTTCAGGCCCCATGCAAGAGTCGACCAGTGCCTTGTAGTGGATATCGCAGGCAGAGAAGAGGATGTTGAAAAAATCCTTGCCGGCCCTGTAACCGAAAGGCTGGCAATGACCCACCATATCCTGAAAGTCACAGGAATTACCGAAAACAACCCTGATGCAGTCCTAGAGCTTGCGGAAGCCTTTGAACCTGAAGGATATATCAGGGAAGAAGAAAGTTTTGTTGTCAGGGCAAAGCGGATCAAACACCACGTTGACTTGCCGTGCGAGTACCTGGAACAGAAAATTGGAGGCTGCATTTACAGGAAAGGGTTCAGGGCAAACCTGAAGACCCCCGATGTGGAGTTCCGGCTCATCCTGAGTGAAAAAGCCGTACTTGGGACTCTCCTGTCCTCGGTTGACCGGAGTGCATATGAAGCCAGGACTCCCCAGAACAAGCCATTTTTCCACCCCGGAGTCCTCATGCCAAGGGTTGCCCGCGCCCTTACAAACCTTTCCGGGATAAAGCCCGGAGAGCTTTTTCTGGACCCTTTCTGCGGCACTGCCGGCATACTTGTAGAAGCCGGGCTTGTTGGGGCAAGGGTCATAGGGATAGATGCCCAGGAAAAACTTGTCCTCGGGGCTCATATGAACCTTGAAGCCTATGAACTGGACTACCTCCTGATGGAAGGGGATGCCTGCAGGGTCCCGCTAAAGGACTCTACAATCGATGCTGTTGTCACCGACCCCCCCTACGGAAGGTCGGCAGCAATCCTTGCCGGGTCCCTGGAAGAGCTGTACTCCGGCGCCCTTGAAGAAATCCAACGGGTCTTGAAACCCGGAGGTATCGCAGTTGTTGTCTCGGATAAGGCATCATTTGAGTATGGAGAGAAGGCAGGACTTAAGGTTCTCGAGATTTATGTACAGAGGGTTCACAGGAGCCTCACGCGGATAATAACTATTTTCCAGAAGGATATGGAGTAGAATTTTCCGGAGAGCTGAAAGAATGAAGGACAGTAAAAAAGTAAAGAACAATAAAGATAGAAACATGAGGAAGGGAAAAGCGGCAAAGGTAGAAACTTGAGGACGGAAAAAACACAAAAATGAAAGGTGATTTTTCACCTTTAAAGGCATTTCTCACTCGTGGAAAATCAGTTCTTCCAGTACCTCAGCCATTACCCTGTGCCTGAGAATGCGTTTATGGTTCTGCTCACTTGCCCGTCTGATCGAGTAGTCGTCTTCAATCCATTCTATATTTTCTCCATAATTTACTCCCATAAGGGTTAGCCCGTAGGGAGGAGCCGGTTCAATTCCTTCTTCATAAATCTCAGGATTCAGCATCTGGAGCAACCAGTCATTATCACGCACCCCTTTTCCTATCATTGAGAGGGCGGTCACTATTTTTCGTACCATGTTCCAGAGAAAACTGTTGCCAACGACATCAATCTTTGTAATTTCCCCGTCTACACGGACATTGATCCTCTCCAGAGTGCGAACAGTACTTTTTTCTCCGTTTGACCTGGAAAAATTTTCAAAATCATGGGTTCCGAGCAACAGTTTTGAAGCTTCCCTCATCTTTGAAATATCGTAATCTTCGCCGCTCATCACGTAGCGGTACTGTCTGGAAACCGCACTTCGCCTGGCATCAAAGTAGGAGGGGACTTCCGCATGAGCCCAGGCCCATATGGCCGGAGGAAGTTCGGAGTTGATAACTCTGGGAATTGCCAGGTTCGGTTTGTCCGTATCAAAAGCTACAACCTGTCCGAGGGCATGAACCCCTGCATCAGTCCTGCCTGCACAGGTATAGTTAGCAGATTTAGGGCTTTCTATAATCCGGAGGTTACGAAGAGCTTTGAAGAGTTCTTTCTCCACGGTCTCAACATTCGGCTGAATCTGGGACCCATGAAACTCGGTGCCTATGTATGCAAGTTTTAAAGCGACTCTCATACAATCCCTGATTACTTGGTTTTTTTCTTATAATAGACTTCTCTTACAATTACCAAAAATATTACAAAGATGCACCCGAAAAGGAACCAGACCCCGGGATGAAGGGAAAGGGTATCGTAAAGCCCATGGAGCCCTCCAAGGTGTGTGAGCCCTTCTGAAGGAACCGAAGGCAGTCCAGGGGTTGAGTCCAGAGTCTCAGAGGCAGGGACTTCCGCAACTGCTTCTTCCTGGAAAGTGTCCGCTCCCGAAGACAGATTTTCTGCACCCCCACCATCAATTGCCTGCTGCCCGGCAAATGTCTCAGGGCTTGCGTTCATTACCGCCTCTTCCGGCACTGCCCGGTCAAGAGCCGGCTCATAACTACCTGCTTCAGGGCTCAGATTTTCGCTTTCAACTTTCTCCAGAATTGTTGCCTCTGGATAAGTCTCATTTGCCGGGCCTGTTATCCCCATCCGCAAAGGAGCCGTGGCATCGACAATCTTTTTTGCCCGCAGATAAGCTGAGAGGTACTCTATCCCTGCAGCGGCAAAGACGGCTGCTCCTATTACTCCGATGTATTTCTGCAGCAAGTTTATAATGGATAGTTTATCCATTGTGCTTCTGGAAGGGACGAGGACAATCAGTTTTTCCACTGACTCATAGATCTTTACCTGCCGCCCTTTCTGGCTCCATTTTATCTGTTTGACCTTAATCAGGTCGGATTCGACCAGAGAATCCAGGTTATATTTGACCGTGGTAAGGGGAAGATTCAGCTCTTCTGCAATATTGGTTGCAGACATGCTTGTCTTCCCGAGAAGTTCAAGGATCTTCAATGAGGTTTCGTTGGAGAGGATCTGGGTAAGTTTTCTTGAGTCCCCGTTTACAGGGAGAACAAGCACCCTGTTATCCATCTCCCCGGGTCCAGGCCCCTGAGGAGGCTCGCCGGTTTCGGATAAACCGTCTCTATCTTCAAGCCCGTTCATGCGTATTTCCTGATTTAAAAACCTTCTTATCAGTATTTGTTAAGTATACTCTGTACTGTACTTTGCACCGATCTTAATATAAAGTTTTATTTCTGCGGTTTATTATAGATCGGCTACTATATTTATATATAGAATCCTGCCCTTAACCTTAAATATAACATTGTATATTCTAATCTAAATTTTCCGCTGGTAGCAATTATGATAACAAAACAGCAGGTTCTTGAATTTCTGAAAAATTACGATTTAGAAAATATTACTATTGCAACAGTCTGTTCTCACTCAAGCCTTCAAATCTTTGACGGGGCGCGAAAAGAAGGCTTCAGAACTCTGGGGATCTGCGTTGGCAAACCACCCAAGTTCTACGAGGCATTTCCCAAAGCAAAACCTGACGAGTACCTTATTGTTGAAAGCTATGCGGACATAATGAATAAGGCTGAGGAACTCAGAAAGAAAAATGTAATCATTATCGCACACGGTTCATTTGTCGCTTATCTGGGTACCGAGAATTTTGCAGAGATAGCTGTGCCTACCTTCGGGAACCGGGCTGTACTGGAGTGGGAGTCAGACAGGGATAAAGAAAGGGAATGGCTGCTTGGAGCAGGCATCCACATGCCCGGAAAAATAGATGACCCTCATGATATCAACGGGCCTGTGATGGTTAAGTACAACGGTGCAAAAGGAGGAAAAGGCTTCTTCGTTGCAAAAACCTACGAGGAATTCGATGAACTCGTTGACCGCACTCAGAAGTACACTATCCAGGAGTTCATTACCGGAACCCGCTACTACCTGCATTACTTCTACTCCCCGATCCGGAACGAAGGATATACCTTAAGCGAAGGAAGCCTTGAGCTTCTTAGCATGGACCGCAGAGTAGAATCCAATGCCGATGAGATCTTCAGGCTTGGCTCTCCCAGAGAACTTATAGAAGCAGGTATCCGCCCGACATATGTGGTTACAGGAAACGTACCCCTCGTCGCAAGGGAGTCTCTCCTGCCTCTGATCTTCTCTCTTGGAGAAAGAGTGGTTGAGGAATCCCTGGGCCTTTTCGGCGGGATGATAGGGGCTTTCTGCCTTGAAACTGTGTTTACGGATGAGCTTGAAATTAAGGTATTTGAGATTTCAGCCAGGATTGTTGCAGGAACAAACCTTTACATTTCAGGTTCCCCTTACGCAGACCTGATCCAGGAAGACCTCTCGACCGGACGGAGAATAGCTCAGGAAATCAAAAAGGCAGTCCAGACAAACCAGCTGGATAAAATAATATCCTGAAGCTACTGAAGCATTCCGGAGCTACTGAAGCATTCTGAAGCTACTGAAATCTTCAGAAGCTTTCAAAAAATCATATTTTTTCCGATTCTCAGGGTTGAAATGGGCTTTCAAGCCCTGATTTTTCCTATTTTTCCAGGATTTATTCTTTTTTTCTCGATAGAAAGTTTCTCACAGATCAGTATTTTTCACAAGCAGGATTTTTCACAGACCGGAATTTTTTCGGAGATCAGGCAATTAACTTCGTCTCCTGAGACCTTTCTGGAAAGGCCCCTGTAGTACATGAAAAGTTCTTTACCCCATTCTATTGCCTCATTGTCGGAACTTATAAGGAGGCTCCGATCAAGTGTCCCTTTTTTATTGGGAAGCAATAAGGCCATGAACCTCTCGGTTACCGTAAGCGAGACTACGGATGAAGTCCCTTCATATACATAGAGGTTTGAATTGTTCGGCAACAGTAAATCTTCGGTTTCCTCGGGAGGAGTACGGAGAATTCTTTCGAAAAAGTCTTTTGTGAAAATGAAAGTAGAATCTGGTTTTTTCTTCAAAAAATCCGGAGCAACCCCTGAAAAAGAAGGCTGGAAAAACGAAGAAAAACACATGATTTCGGTGGATTTTTTGAGGTTATCTATGAATTCTTCAGGCGGCTCAAACATCCTGTTAATTGGGGGCTCGATCACCTTAGATCGAGCTAACTTTCCAAGTTTCAAACGCAAAAAGGAAGGAATCCCTGACAGGTCTTTTTGTCCCCAGTAATCAAGGTTGTCTTCGAATACTTCGAAAGCTCCCGTAAGAGAAAACATTTTTTCAGTAATGATCAGCCCAACCGTGGAAAGTTTGTAATTTTTATCTTCCTGCTCAATCAGTCTCTTTTCTGTAAGTCTTTTAATTTGAGGGAGAGTTGCGATACAGGAAGAGCCCATAAAACCTGTGATTTCTTCAATATTCTTTGGCCCGCCCCTGAGAAAAAGCAGAATTTTTCTTCGTTTATCCGACCTTAAAAGTAAATCTATTAACGTAGCTTTCTGAAGAGAATCCACACCTACCCACCACCAGACTATAACAAACCCACGGCTATTACATAGACATCAGACTGATTCATCTCAAGTCAACAGACCCATTTCCAGGACTTTTGCCCGGAACCGGATGTCGAGGTTCATGTTATGAACTATGACTCTATGAACTATGACTCCCCTTAAGTAAAATCTGTCAGGTTGCAAGCTTCTCCTGCATATTCTTGAAACCGACATGAGATTCTGACAAAATTGCCAGTTTAATAATGGAGCAGACTCAAACATACAGTCTGCAGAACTTATTTTTATTCTTCGAATAGATAAATATTTCTATTCTGAGAAAACATACACAGAATTTTTTCTTTTGACCTGAGCATTTCCTGAAAAATAAGATATTAAAAAGAATTATGTTGGCGTGTTAAACATTGTATATGAAGATTCATGCAGGGAAATATGTGTTTACTATTTTTCTCACTTCTGTTAACCAGGCTTGCCGTTCCTCAAGCTTGCTGGTAACTATAACTCCAAACATTTTTCTGTAAAAGTTTTTTACTCCGCAAAAATCGAAAATACAGTTTTTCCAGAGTATTTCAAGCGGATCACCAAATATTTGCAGTTCTCTTTCTCTCGGGGTATTTGAGGTATTGAAAATTAAAGCTGTTTCTGCTTTTAATAGTCCTACCGGTATTCCTTCCCCATCGTCTCCTTCCTTAAATTCATATGCTACTCCCGGACGCAGTACCCGATCTACCCACCCTTTTAAAATTGCAGGTGGCTGCCCCCACCAGTTGGGATGAACTATAACAATTCCTTCTGCCTTACTAATTTCATTGCAATGTTCTTCTATTACTCTTTCTAAAGAGGCACCTTTGGGAATTTCCTGACTTGTAATTATCGGATCAAAGTTTTCTTCATGCAGATCATGGAAAAATACTTCATGCCCGTTATTTAACAGGGTTTCTACAACCGTATCTGCAATTGCATGATTAAAACTGCCTTTATCTGGATGCCCAAGAACTACCAATATATTCATCGAATTCTACCTCTTTCGCGAATAGATATATGCCTGCTGACATTGCAAGTCAGTAACAGCCCTGAGACCTATATCCCTGAGGCCTGGATAACCCTACTTTTAGATGTAAATATGAGAGTTAGTCCTTTAAGTGTACTGCAGCACAACTTAATTCAGGCTCTCATTAAGATAAAATAGTTTCTTTCCTGATTGAAACCCGGATAAAGTTAAAACTCAGATTCAGATTACTCAGGTTTCAACACTTTTATTTAATCAAAAAATAAGTAAATTATTTTAAATAGTGTTCAGTCCGATATTATCAGGATGCCTAAAAGTGAGAATAAAGAGTTCAGACCTGCTTTAGGGGGAAAATTCAGCGGGACACTGCGCGTTCTTGGTAATGAAGAAAATAATGGAGAAGGACTCCTGTTTCTCGGAAACTATATGGCACTTGACCATTCGAGGGGAGCTGCTGTTTATCTGGACGCCCTTAAACCCCATGCGGTTTTGATCTGCGGGAAAAGAGGGTACGGGAAGTCTTATACGATGGGGTGCATGCTGGAAGAACTTGCCTTTCTCCCCCCTGCCATCAAGGGCAAACTTGCCTCCCTTATCATCGATACCATGGGAATTTTCTGGACAATGAGTTATCCGAATGTTTCTGAAGCTGGAAGACTGAAAAGCTGGGACCTTGCCCCTGAAGGACTCGAAACCGAGGTTTTCGTGCCAGCAGGAAAGGTGGAAGCCTATAAAAAGAGAAACATAGAGGTAAAGCCTTTTTCTATTTCAATCCGGGAACTCTCCGGGAGCCAGTGGTGCAGGGTTCTCAGGATTGAAGAGATTTCTCCTCCTGGAATTCTGCTAGTAAGGACGATTGAATCCCTCCGGGAAAAAGGCGACCCATATTCTTTTGAAGATATTATCAATGAGATCTTCCTGGACACACGTTCGGATTCAGTATCTAAAGGGGCTGCAGAAAACTATTTAAGGGCTGTGAAGACATGGGGACTTTTTTCAAAGGAAGGGACGCCTTTATCAGAACTTGTATCAGGAGGCAGGACAACAGTCCTTGATGTAAGTTCCCTTGAAAACGAAAACGTTTCCGCTGCAGCAGTATCGATTCTTGCAGGCAGGCTTTATGCAGAAAGGCTTGAGGCGAGAAGAGCCTATGAAAAAAAACAGATGGGAAAAAGCCCGGAAGGAGAAGAATTCCCCATGGTCTGGCTTTTCATAGACGAAGCTCATATCTTCGTGCCTGTGGGGAGAGAAAGCCTTGCTTCGGAGGTGCTTATCAACCGCTGCCTCAGGCAGGGCAGGCAGCCCGGGCTCTCCCTGGTACTGGCAACCCAGCGGCCTGCAAGCCTTCACCCTGACGTCGTCTCGCAGAGCGACCTGCTTATCTGCCACCGCCTCACCTCAAGTGATGATATCCTTGCCCTTGAAAGCTCCAGGCCCCTTTATATGCAGGAAAGCCTCAGGGCATATCTTAAGAAAATGGGCAGCGAAAAGGGAGCTGCATTGATAGTGGACGATCACTCCGAATCTGTCCATATGGTGCGCATCCGCCCGAGGAGGAGCTGGCACGGAGGAGGAGAGCCAAGTGCCCTTGAGCCCTGAAGAGGGGGAAAAGAAGAAACAATAGCAGAAAACCAGGCGCAATTTTCAAGAGGCAGAGCGGTTACTGAGGCAAAGTACCTGCTAAGGGCAGCGCATTTGTTTACTGAAGTTTTCCGGACAGGAGGAGGCGCAAAACGGCAGGAATTGTTAACCTTATTTATAGCCTGTCAGAAAATAATTTAAATATTACCTGTGATACTTCAACCCTGTGAGTTTAGCTGAGTTACAGGCTGTGAGCATTATATCAACAATATCAACAGCGTTTAATTACAGCAAATTACTGGTGATTTCATGAAAGGAAGAGCCTGGAAATTCGGAGATGACGTGGATACGGATGCAGTAATTCCCGGAAGGTACCTTATTTTCAATACCCCTGGGGAGCTTGCTAAGTATACATTTGAAGGCGTACGCCCTGATTTTGCAAAAAAAGTTCACGAAAATGACATTGTGGTCGCAGGAAGCAATTTCGGCTGCGGGTCCTCGCGCGAACACGCCCCTCTTGCCCTTAAAGGGTCAAAGGTATCCTGTGTGATCGCAAAGTCTTTCGCAAGGATCTTTTTCAGAAATGCGATCAACATCGGAGTCCCGGTCCTTGAATGCCCGGACACGGACAGGATCGATGACGGAGATGAACTTGAAGTGGACCTTTCAACAGGGGTCATTCAAAACATAACAAAAGGAGAAAACTACCAGGCAACCCCCCTCCCGGATTTCGTCCGCGAGATTGTGGATGAGGGTGGGCTCATAGAATATGCCCGGAAACTGGTCTCTGAACGCTGAAAAACAGGAAAACTGTCCGGAGACAGTCCTGATCCACGTTTAACATCTCGCAGTAAGAAGGCAGTTTTGCCTCTAAATTTGATAGGAGTACAAACATGACGCAGTATAAGATTCCGGTCCTTCCCGGAGACGGGATAGGCCCAGAAATCATCGCTGAAGGCAAGAAAGTAATTGACGCCGCAGGCGAGAGATTCGGTTTTGATGTAGAATGGATTGAATACCCGCATGGAGCAGACCACTACCTGGAAACGGGAGAGCTGATTTCGGAAGAGACCTTAAAGGAGTTATCCGGCTACCCTGCCATCTACCTTGGCTCCATCGGAGACCCCAGGATTGCCCCCGGGGTTCTTGAAAAGGGAATCTTATTAACTGCACGCTTTTACTTTGACCAGTACGTCAACCTGCGCCCGATAAAACTCCTCGAAGGAGTCTGGACCCCAATCAAAGATAAGACCTCAAAAGACATCGACTTTGTCGTGGTCAGGGAAAACACCGAGGACTTCTACGTAGGAATCGGCGGCAGGGCAAAAAAAGGAGAAAGCAAAGACGTCCTTGAAGTAAAAAGGACACTTTACTCCGCAAAATTCGGCCTTGACATCGAGACCGACAGCGAGGAAATTGGGTACCAGATCGGCCTTATCTCAAAAGAAGGCACAAAAAGGGTTATCGAGTACGCCTTTGGCCTTGCAGAAAACCGGAAAAAACATGTCTCATCTGTTGATAAGGCAAACGTCCTTTCCGACATCTACGGCTTATGGAGAGAAGAGTTCAGTGCGGTTGCTGAAAAGCACCCCGGCGTTACCACGGACTTCAACTTCGTTGACGCCATTACAATGTGGTTTGTGAAAAACCCTGAATGGTTCGATGTGGTCGTAACCCCGAACATGTTCGGAGACATCATAACCGACCTCGGAGCTATGATCCAGGGCGGCCTCGGCCTTGCCCCAGGCGGAAACATCAACCCGAACGGCACAAGCATGTTTGAGCCAATCCACGGTTCAGCCCCTAAATACAAGGGCCAGAACAAAGTCAACCCGATTGCCACAATCTGGGCAGGCGCAATGCTCATAGAACAGCTCGGAGAAAAGGAAGCTGCAGACAACATAGTCAGTGCAATTCAGAAAAATATCCTGGACAGCAAAGTAAAAACCTACGACATGGGCGGCAGGAGCACCACCTCCGATGTCGGGGACGATATTGCGAGGATAATAAAGGGAGAATAATTCAAATCTCCCTTCATTAAATTTTTTTTTAAAACCATTGACGCTAAAGAGCCTGGACATTCAGGTTCCTTTTTTGAGAATTCAGGGCCTTTTCTGGTCAAATTTATATTCTGCCCCGGAGAATAAAAAATCAGTTTTTCAAAAAAATCACATGAGGTTTAAGCATGTCATCCGCACTTCTCCGCATCTACCTGAAACAAAACTCAACCTACCACGGCAAATCTGTCCACGAAGCAGTTCTCGAACTTTTGCATGATTCCGGAATCAGCGGCGCAACCCTGCTCAGAGGAATCGAAGGCTACGGGACGGACGGAAAGATCCATACCCTGAAAATCCTGGAGTGGAGCAATGAACTTCCAGTGGTTGTGGAGGCGGTTGACAACGAAGAAAAAATCCGAGCTCTGGTTCCGAGGCTGCGAGAAATTGTAGGAAAAGAGCTAATGACGATGCAGACAGTGGAGATTCTTTGAACTGAGAAGTCCGATTTCAAGCCGCAAATAAGCGCAGAAAGTAAGAAAACGCTGTACAGCATTCGCGAAAAATCAGACCATAATCCGAGTTCTGAAAGTTCGTTTCCTCGCTATCCAGGGGAGTCACGCTTTTTTTCAATTTAATCGGCTAAAAAAGACCCTGTAGAGAAGCAGTTTCCGCAAAACATGGACTGAAACTCCACTGGTAGCCCCCCGTTCTTATCCTTCCATGCTTGTCCTTCCATGCTTATCCTTCTATTCGGAGAATTATTTTATCCGCAAACGAAACCACTAAAAAGAAGATTGAAACAATGCGGAAATCCTGGGGCAGCTAAACAGTAAAAGTTGGAAACAAAAGTAGATAAACTTCACAATTAATAATTAAAAAAACGTAATTAGTGAGGGGGTAAGACGAATAAGTAAGGGGAAGTGTGAACGAGTATGATTTCAATCAGACCTTTTAATGAGGGCGATAATCAAAGCATGCTTGAAATAGAAAGGCTGTGTCCGCAGGGAGATGAAAACTGCGCAATGGGTGTAGATAAAAAGGATATAATTGCCCGTTACAAAATGTATGATAACTGGGATGTGCTTGTGGCAGAAAAGGATGGAAAAGTTGCTGGCTGGATTGGCCTTACCCTGAAACCGACTCCTGGCCGAGAAGAGAGGTATGCATACTTTACTGAAGTGATGGTTCATCCAGCCTTTCGGAGGACAGGAGTTGCCACAAAGCTTGTGGAAGAGGCAGAAAAAAAGGCCCGGAAAATGGGGGCAGCTTATGCTTACAGTTACATATACGAGCCAAACAAAGCCTCTAGATCCTTATTTGAGAAAATGGGATATTCTAAGATGAGGGGTATCAAATTTCCAGGAATATCGACTTATAAGAAGTTGGATCTGTCTCCAGAGTATTCGATAAAGCCTGTTGATGAAAAAGACATTGGGGATGCAGTCGGCCTTATTAATGAGTATAACTCGGGGTTTATACATTTCGTGCAGTTTACCGATCAAATTTTTGAATCGCGTTTGAAATTAATTCCTTCATATGGACCGGAGAACTTCTGGGTGGTCAGAGACAAAAATAATAAAATTGCAGCCTGCGCAGGGTTGTGGAATAGCTCAAAACTGGCTAATTTATATTATGCCAGAGAGCCGACAGTAATGAAGATAATGAAATCAGTTTTTGGAGCTTTGAGCCTTATTACGAAAGTACCAAAGTTTCCGGCCGAAGGAGAACATATCAGGTTCCTTTATTTTGTGGATTATGCGTTCGATAAGAGACAACCCGATGCCATGCTAGCGCTTCTTAAATACCTGAATAATCTCTCAATTGACAGGAAACAGGATTATCTGATGGCTATAACAGATCCAGAAGATGATTTACTTACAGTAATGAAAAAGCTAAAACCACAGACCGAAATCTGGAATGTGTTTGCCAAATCTTTCGAAGGGAACCTTCCGACTTTCAGCCCATTTTATGTCGATATCAGAGATATGATCCCCTGAAAAATGACTTCAAAATTTATCCGTTTCAAGCCCCTGCCCCAGATCCGCAAGGGATCATTTTCGAGATCCAGAGCCTTGATGACACATAAGACTATTCGCGAGCAAAATCCCCTGAACAGGAATTAAGCAAAACAAGAATCCGGTCTTTAGACAAAAGGGATATATGAATCGGGATATATAATATTATATGGATAATTAGAATGGCTGGCATTTTTCAGCCACAAGGGGGAAAAGTATGGATCAGAAAGAAGATCGGACAATGGTTGGTGTCTGTCCAAACTGTGGAAAACCTTTCAGGATAGAGCAGGAAGGCGGCGGAGAAGAATGGAGCTACTGTGCAGAGGTGTGCGTTAATCCTGCAGCAATACCGGCAGGAGTAAGGTTGATGGCGGATCAGGCTAAACTGCGCTTTGTTGACGGCAATATGAACGAATATACGCGAGAGGATTACATCAAAACCCACGGGATCGATCCTCTGCCTATCTGGAAAGCAATGGAGAAATGGAGGGAAGGACAGATAGAGAAGTGGAAGACGTAAATTTAATGTTTAACGATTCCAAACTATTTTTACCTCTTTTTATTTTTCTAATACCATACTCATGGGCGGTCTCCACTAAAATGGGTCCGGACCGGAGCAGTTATATGACTCTCTTTTTCAGTTGCCTTTAAATCCCATAAAACTCCTACTACTCCTCTGATCGACGTGGCACGGAGAAAACAATTTGAAAAACCCCTGCATGGGGATAAGGAAAGCGTGCGCTTTGCAACTCCTGAGCCTATTGCCCGCTACAGGGCACAGCGCCTGAGATGTAAGACTCTTGCTGACATCAGCTGCGGGATAGGAGGGCAAACTGTTTTTTTTGCACAGCAGTGCGAGTTCGTTTATGCAGTGGAAATCGACCCGAAGAAAATCGAATATGCAAAACAGAACTGCGAAATGTACGGGCTCGACAATGTAAAATTCATCTGCGGGGACGCCCTTGACCTGAAAGTTATCGAGCAGATCCCGGCAGTGGATGTGGTTTTTTCTGACCCCTTCCGCCCGGCAGAAGAGGATGAGAGGCACGTCTCAAGCCTTGAGCCGGGAATCCCGAATGTGCTTTCGGCTTATGGGGAAAAGACAAAAAATTTCGCCTTCGAAGCCCCTCCCCAGATGCCGCCGGAAAGGATTCCTTTTGATTGCGAAAAAGAATATATTTCCCTGGACGGGCAGCTCAACCGCCTGACTCTCTACTTCGGCGGATTAAAGCAGTATGATCGGCTTGCTGTGGCTCTTCCTGCAGGCGAAGGGCTGGTCTCGAAGAATATGCCGCTTCCGAAGATCAGGGAAACGGAAAAGATGAAACTCTGCGCCTATGAACCCGAACCCTCGGTTGTTGCAGCAGGGCTGCTGCCCGAACTTGTGGAGTCCATGATGCAGATGGCAGGCCCGATTGTCGGGGCTTTCGAACTTTTCAGGGTTGACAAAAAGAGGCTTTTGCTGACCTCTGATGCCCTGATAAAACAGTCCATGATCAAAAATCACTACCTGGTCCTGAAGGTCTGCCCCTTTGAGCCAAAAGAGATTAACAAATTCCTGAAAGGCAGGAATGTTGGGAGTGTCGTGCTTCGGGCAGGCGTAAAACCCGAGGACTACTGGGAAGTTCGAAACGAAGTCGAAAAAGGACTTGAAGGGAAGAAAACCATACATCTCTTTGTAAAAGACGGAGTAGCAATCCTCTGTGAAGTGCTTTTTAACGTTTGAGATAAGATAAAAAAGCCAAAAAAGGTAAAAAAGGTAAATAACCGGGCCTTAAAACCCGGTGCTGGTTTTTGGTTTCAAGCTCAATCCGTTTGTTGAGCCGTTCTGGATTTAACCATCGGGGCCTGAGGGTTGCTCAACTTTTCAGCTTTACGCAAACTTTTCAGCTTTACGCAAACTTTTCAGCTTTACGCAAACTTCTCAGGCTAGGAGTTACGCGGTTTTCTCAGGCTTCCTTGCATGCCTCTTTGACGAGTTCAAACCCTCTGGAAAGCGCATCCTGAATCCTTGTTGGGTCAGTTCCGCCGCCCATTGCAAGGGCAGGCTTTCCGCCTCCGCCTCCGCCTACAATTTTTGACATCTCGCGGACAAGGTTTCCGGCGTTAACTCCGCATGCTATGGCTTTTTCTCCGACGGATGCCACAAGCTTGACGCCTTCAAGATCACTTGCAAGAAGGGCAACTACGTTTTCCTGTTTAAGGAATTCCGTAGCTATCTTCTGGAGTTCAAGGGAGTCGGCTCCGGGAACCTGTTCGGAAACAACCCTGAGGCCTGCAAGCTCGGAAGCATCCCCGAGCATCCTGTAAACCCTGGACCGCGCAAGTTCTTCTTTGAGCCTTTCGTTTTCTTTCTTGAGGTCTTTCCATTCCCCGAAGAAACGTTCCACACTTACCGGGAGGTGTTCAGGGGGCACGCTCAGGGTCTTTGCGGAATCAACAAGGAGAGATTCCATTTTCTGCATGGCGCGCACGGCTGCGGTTCCGGCTGCAAACTCGATCCTCTCCACCCCGTCCTGAATCCTCTCTGATTTAAGGATTTTGATAGGGCCGATGATGCCGGTACTCAGGCAGTGGGTTCCGCCGCAGGCTTCCACGTCGTCCCCGACCTTTACAATCCTGATCTTCTCTCCCGGAGGCACTCCGCCCTGATAGAGCCCGAAACCGTATACCTGCTCGGCTTCAGTCCTCGGCATCCATTCCGTGACCACACGTTTGTTTTCCATAACCGTGCGGTTTGCGAGAAGCTCGATCTGCTTCAGTTCTTCAGGGGAGATATGCTTGTAGTGGGAAAGGTCAAGCCTTGAGTGGTCCTCAAACTTCTGGGCACCAGCCTGCCAGATGTGTTTTCCAAGAACCTTTCTGGCTGCATCGTTTACAATATGGGTTGCTGTGTGGTGCCTTGCAAGGGTCATCCTGCGCCTTTCATCGACCTTTCCGGTGATAATATCGCCTTTGGTGATCTCAAGTTCCCCGTCCGGAGTGTCAACTGTGTGTACGATTACACCTTCATAGACCTGGACGTCAACCACCTTATATACCGTATCTCCGGCAGTGATTGTACCTATATCCGCAGGCTGCCCTCCACCTTCCGCATAGAAGAAGGTGTTGTCCAGTACGATATGGTTATCAAACACGTCAAGGACGACTGCCTCGAACTCCAGACGGGTGGGCTCGTCATAGAAGCGGCGTTTGGTCTTCGGGAGGTGTTTGAGCCTTTCTGCAAAAGGAATTACCTGTTCTTCCTTTTCTTCAGCCTTGTTGTGCAGTTCTCCAATAATGGAATAGAAATTGTCAGGGAACTCCACTCCTACCCCGATCTCGGCTGCAACTTCTTTTGCCATCTCGGGAGGGATTCCGTGTGAGTCGTAGAGTTCGGTTAACTGGGACAGAGGAATTTTTTCTCCGGCCTTCTTGAAATGGGATGCCGATTTCTGGATGATCCTGCGCCCCCTCTCCATGGTAGCGTTGAACTTTTCCTCTTCGGATTCCAGGATGTCCTGAATGACAGGGAAGTTATTCCTGAACTCTGGATACTCGGGCATGTTCTTTATGTGCATGTCCATGATTTCGGAGAGTGGAGTCCTGATATCAAGGTCTTTCATCATGCGCAGCGTCCTTCTCAGGACAAGGCGTGCCAGGTACCCTGCTTTGACGTTGGAGGGAATGATGCCGTCCCCGAGCATGAAGGTGAGACAGCGAGTGTGGTCGGTGATTGCATAGACCTTTTCTACGGGTTCCATGATAGCCGAGAGTTTGTCTACAGTCATCCCGATGCTTGAGGCAACCTTTTTCCTGAGTTCTAACAGGTTTGCCTTTTCGCTGACATCCATAAACCCTGCAAGCCGGGCGTTCTGCGCCAGAATGTTCGCATACTCGGTGTTATCCAGTTCGTGTTCAAGTCCGGCAAGCCCCATAAGCTCATTTACTATGCCGGGGAAAAGCGCATCATAGATAGTGGGAGAACCTTTGGAAGCCCAGACAAAACGCTCAAGACCATAGCCGGTATCCACGATGTAGTTGTCCATCTTTGAATAAGCCTCGCCCTTGATCATGACATCTCCTTTTTTGTCGGTCTTCAGGTCCATGAAAACAAGAGTGGCAAGCTCAAGCCCGTGCACGATGACCTCAACACAGGGGCCGGCATTGCCTCCGCCTGCCCAGGGTTCTTCTTTGTAGGTTACGGCGAAGGGGTCTACCTTGAGAGAGGTAAAGAGCTCGTCGCAGAGTTCCAGGGTGTGTTCCTTCCAGTAAATTTCATTGTCCCTTTTGTTGAAAGCGTGGTGCGCCATCATTTCAAAATTTGTCAGGTGGCGACCGCTCCTGCCTACCGAGTCCAGGTCGTTTAACCTGATACAGGGCTGGGAAATCGTCAGGGGATTTGCGGGAGGAGGAACCTGCCCTGAAGTTACAAAGGGCTGGAAGTCTGCAATTGAAGCAATGGTCAGGTAAATGTCGTCTCTCCAGCGGGCTACCACAGGATAGCGACCAAGCCTTGTATGCCCTCTTGCTTCAAAGAAGGAAAGGTAGTATTCGCGCATCTCTGAAATATTGAATTCCCTGGAAAAAACAGGGCTTCCAATAAAGGAATAGGGATCACAGGGCGCATCTCCGCACGTAGTTCTTTCAGGGTCACGTGTCCAGAAGAATTTGCCACATTTCTGGCACTGCTTCCGGACGAAACCGTTGTTTTTGAAAAAGTCAAGTTGATACTCATCTTCAAGCATGATAATCTCTCCGGATGGTGGGTGCGATCTGCCCCGCTGTGTATGAAAATAAAAGGAAAGCAGAAGTATCCCAGCTCAACCGTCTCAGGGGGTTTCAGACACTTTAGTGCTTACATGATGATCTTAATAAGTTTATTCGTTAATTTTTACATACAGAGGTGAAAATCAACCTCAAATAGTGAGATACTGTGGGCTTTTGTACGAATAAACTTTTACAGCTAATTTTTTTGATGTTTATACAGCTAATTGTTTTTCGATATAAGTACTTACATAATACTGAGGAAATATATAATAATGTCACATAATAATGCATATTTAAACGGGCCCACAGTTACGAACCTTAACTATTACAGGCACTTCTACAGAAAAACTTTGTTCTTCATTATTAAAGATAAAAAAATGTTTTTTGTTGCTGGAAGTGAGCTGCCCGCAGTAAAAGAACCAGAAAAACGAGATTTAAGGGAAAAGGTTAAAGGAGGCATACTTTGGCTACTTGAGACCTCTTAATTATGCTACTTGAGGACTAATTATTACTTACTGATACTCAAGAGCTTTAACTTAAACAGCTCCGATCAAGTACTTCAAATCAAGTACCTATAATCAAGTACCTACAATCAAGTGACACTATTAAGTATCGACAATCAAGTATCTCTAAGTACCTATAACCAGGTACCTATAACCAGGTACCTATAATCAAGTGGCACTATTAAGTACGCCTGCTCCCCAAAATCATTACCTGTACAGCACAACTGTCCTGCCGCGTACGTCAATCAGTGTGGATCTTGTAGCTTCGGCAAGCTCGTCTGCGATAGTTTTCAAATCCTTTCCTTCCTCTGCGCTCTTGAGGACCTTGACCTTTACAAGCCTGTTAGCTTTTATCTGTTTGTTCAGTTCGTCGATCAAAGTTTCAGTGACCCCATTCTTTCCAATATTAAGAATAGGACTGATCTTGCTCGCATCGGATTTCAGCTGGTATAGTTTTTCTTTCTCCATTGCCCTTCCTCACATCGCTAATGATAAAACTCGCCTGCCAATTATAAAAAGCTCACATCATCAATGTGATAAGAAATGCACAACATCGATGAAATAATTCCTTCTACCTTGAAGCTAGTTTACCCTTTGAGTATGATTTCACCCATTCTCATCAGCATCTATATCAAAGTTTCCCGGTTAGCCCGATTTAGAGGAACAGCTGGTTTCCGGCCTTATTAATTCTTTTTTCGCGGAATTCTTGAATTTGCAGAGGCCGAACCTGAAAAGGAATTCAAATAATTTCGACATCTTTATTATCGGCTTGCTACTCATTAACACTATAGAGATCCAAAAACGGAAATAAAACCCCTCTCTTCCACCTCCGGACGGCGACCGTAAATGAACCCCAATTTGCTTGATTTGATCCTTTTTTCAGAAAAGAGAAAAGCTTTTCTCCTGCTCCTGAAAGAGGGACCGAAGAATACCCAGGAGATTCTAGACAGGCTTCAGGTTCCAAGAACCGCTCTCCTTCCCCAGATAAAGAAACTGAAAGAACAGAACCTCGTAATCCACGAAGAAGGAATGTATAGCCTCAGCCTGATAGGAGAGATCATTATAGAGAAAATGCAGCCTCTTCTTGATACACTGGAGGTTTTTGAGAAAAATGAGGAGTTCTGGACCGACAGAAAACTCACACCCATTCCCCCTCATCTTATGAAACGGATAAGCGAACTTGGGGATTATCACCTGATAGAACCGGACCTGGGCCATACTTTTGACCTTAACCCGGAATTTGTGAAGTATACTTCCGCCTCGAATCGTATTCTCATGTTTTTCTCCTATTTTCACCCGCAATTCCCTTCCTTCTTCCTGAAGCTTGCCAGAAGAGGCACTGAGATCTCCCTTATCGTGGGGGAGTCCGTTTACTCAAGGCTTGAAGATGACTTCAAAAAAGAAGGCGAAGAGTTTCTCAGAATGGAGAACACAAGCCTCTTTATTCTGGACAAAAAAGAAGTGGAAATCCCTGCAGTTGTTGTATCTTCCGATAAAATAATGATTCTGGGGCTGTTTAATGAAAGCGGAAGATTTGACCGCCAGTATGTAATGGGCTTCGAACCCGGGGCAATAGAATGGGGAAAAGAACTGTTCGAATACCTGAGGAACATGAGCAGAGAGATAAAAATTAAAGAAAAATGAGAATTAGAGAGATGCTGTGAACGAAGAGATAGAGAAGTTACGGAGAAAAAGTAATTTCAGTTAAAGGCTATTTTTGGGATGCTTCTGAGTTTAAAATTATTTTTAAGGGAATTCTGAATAATTAAGGCGTTTTTAAGAGAATTTTGGATAATTAAGGCATTTTTGAAAGAATTAGGATTAATCAAATTATTTTTAAATGATTTCACTCAATAAAAAGCTTTTTAAGTCCCATATAATAATATAAGACGTTTTTGAGTAGTTTTTAAGTAATTAAGACCTTTTTAAGTGAAATTTTTGGGATTAACATATTGAAATGGCTCCGCTTTTAATTAATCCCTCTCTATAAAAATCAGGAGGTACTTCATTAAGCTTAAATATTAGGTGGGCCTAAATATGGCAAAAATAAAAGTTTAGGCATACCTAAAAATGAGAGAGAAAGCATGAAACTACCACTACTCTGTCCTGAAAAGGAGTGCTGTCGTGGAAAAAAAGAATGCACGCCAGGAAAAGGGCTGCCCAAAATCGTACTTGTAGGGAGCCCTAACGTAGGCAAAAGCAGTCTTTTTAACACACTTTCAGGAAGTTATACTGTGGTCTCCAACTATCCGGGGACCTCAGTTGAGGTCAGCCGGGGAAAAGGCAGGATAGGAGAAAGGGAGTATGAAATAATCGACACTCCCGGAATGTATTCCCTGCTCCCCGTAAGCGAGGAAGAGAGAGTCTCACAGCGTCTGCTCTTTGACGAGAAAACTTTTGTCTGCCTGCATGTGGTGGATGCCAGGAATCTCAGGCGCATGCTCTCATTCACACTCCAGCTCCTTGAAGGCAGGCTCCCCCTTATCCTTGTCCTGAACATGATGGACGAAGCTGAGGACAGGGGAATAGAAATTGATATACAGGGACTCAGCAGGTCCCTCGGGATCCCTGTGGTAGGCACGATTTCAAGCGAAGGAAAAGGAATTGAAGAACTCAAAGCTGCAATTACGGAATTTTCTCAAGAGAAACTGACTCCAGAGAAACTGACTCCAGAGAAACTGACTCCAGAGAAACTGACTCCAGAGAAACTGACTCCAGAGAAACTGACTCCAGAGAAACTGACTCCAGAGAAACTGACTCCAGAGAAGCTTACTCACAAAAAAAACACTCAAGAAATCGATTACGGACCGGAAGTCGAGCCATACATCTCGGAAATAGAAGGCCTGCTGGAAAATGCAGAAGAAACCGGGATATCAAAAAGAGCCCTTGCGCTCCTGCTGCTCCAGGGAGACCTGACATCACTTGACTCTGTATACAGCCCCGTCGAAATATACGGACATAAAAGTGAGAAAAGAGAGGGCAGTAAAAATGATTATGGGCAGTTACAGAACGAACAATTCCAGAACGAGCAGTTCCAGAAACTTGCAGAAACAGCTACATTGGAGGCTGGGATCCCTCTGTCCTACCTGTTCACCCTCAGGAGGCAGGATCTCGTAAATGAAATCGTAGAACAGGTAATGGGAGTGAAGGGAAAGGAAAAAGAAGCAGCGCAGGAAACAAAAACAGAAAAGAAAAAAAGGGAAAGGAAAACGAAAAAGGTCCTGCTCGCAGAAAAAATAGATAGCGTGCTAACCCACCCTTTGCTTGGCATCCCGGCGCTGCTCCTAGTCCTTTACTTCGGACTTTACCGTTTCGTAGGGGTCTTTGCAGCCGGTACTCTTGTTGATTTCCTGGAAAATACGGCATTCGGAGAGCACATAAACCCGCTGGTAACTACCTGGTTCACTTCCCTTGTACCCTACCCTGCCCTTCAGGACCTCTTTGTAGGGGAGTACGGGATATTTACGCAGGCTGTAACCTACGCAATTGCCCTTATCCTGCCGATAGTGGGAGCTTTCTTCCTGGTGTTCTCAATTATCGAAGATACGGGATACCTCCCGAGGCTGGGCCTGCTCCTGGACGGGATGTTCAAAAAAATAGGGCTCAGCGGGAGGGCAGTAATTCCGATGGTCCTTGGCTTTGGCTGTTCAACCATGGCCACGATGGTCACGCGGACGCTTGAGACAAAAAGGGAGAGACTTATTTCGACCATCCTGCTCGCCCTTGCCATCCCCTGCTCGGCTCAGCTTGGAATTATCCTTTCCATCCTGTCCGGAAACCCGGAAGGGCTGATTGTCTGGGCAGGCGTCGTTGGGCTTGAGTTTATCTTCATAGGATACCTGGCTGCCAGAATCCTTCCGGGAGAAGCCCCGACCTTCATACTGGAGATGCCTCCCCTGAGGGTTCCGCGGCTTTCAAACATAGCCGTGAAGACCTACTCAAGAATGCACTGGTACTTCCTGGAAGTGATGCCCCTCTTTGTCCTGGCAAGCGTGCTGATCTGGATAGGGAGGCTGACAGGGATCTTTGCCCTTGCCCTGAAAGTTATGGAATACCCGACCGTCTGGATCGGCCTGCCTTCTGATGCTGCTGATGTTTTTCTCTTCGGCTTTTTCAGGAGGGACTTCGGAGCAGCCGGGCTCTACGGAATGCACGATGCAGGACTGCTGACAGGCATGCAGCTTGTGGTTGCGGCAGTTACCCTGACCCTCTTCATGCCCTGCATTGCCCAGTTCATGATGACCGTAAAGGAGAGAGGATTTAAAATGGCGTTTGCAATCTCTGCGTTCATTTTCCCCTCTGCCTTCCTTGCAGGCTTCATCGTTAACACCCTGCTGACTGCACTGGGGGTGAAACTGTGAACTGCCCTCTCTGCGGAAGCGAATTTGACAGAGCAAATGAAACGAGATGTACCGGCTGCGGGAAACTGCACAACTGCAACAGGCAGTGCTGCCCTTCCTGCGGGTACGAACTTGTAAAAGAAGCAAAGGTAATACAGCTAATAAGGAGCCTCTTCAAATGATAGCAGAAAACCCACATATTTCTACGAATACTAGCCTGAATACTACTACCCTTTCCTCAATGGAACCTAAAAAAACAGGAAAGATCTCCCATCTGGAAACGAAAAACCCGGGGATTTTGCAGAAACTGATAGCAATGGGCATCCTACCCGGCATGCCTGTAACGCTGCTCAGGCGCTCCCCTTCTTACCTTTTTGAGGTAGACCAGACCCGCTATGCCGTGGACAGGGAGATTGCAAACCATATCTATGTCTGCTACTGATTCAAAATCCCTATTTTTTTAACTGCCTGCGTACAAGAAACCAAAACGTAATCGGTAAGAAAAAAGATGGTAGAAACCTACTATGTGAATTTTTTGGAAAATTTACGGCTTATTATTTATGTGTCTCTTTTTTCTAGAAATTGAAATTGAAAGATTTCAACAGTGTAATATAGGGCAAGTTGAAAATACTTCAACAGGTTGGAAATTTAAGCTGACAAAGAACTGGGTTTTGGAGGAATTGAGTGTGTCAGTTTGTCCCACAAATTTTGATGAAAAAGTAGAATGTCCATTCGTTGACAGGAAAGAGTTCATTGAAGCTTTTGAAAAAGCCTTCTGGAACATCGATCAAAGGAACTACAGTATCCTGGTCTATTATGGTGTTGCCGGGATTGGAAAAACCAGCCTTAGAAAGGAACTTCCAACCTTGCTTAGAAAACACAACGAATCGGACCGGAACATGAAAATTATATGGACTTCAATAGACTTCGCCACCGAACAATACAGACAGCCTTATAAGTTTCTCGAAGTTCTTTCCAGCCAACTGCGCCAGATATACGGCATTAAATTCAACTCTTTTGATATTGCCCTTGCCACCTACTGGAAAAAAGTCAATCCTCGTGTTCCTCTGGTAAAAGAAAACTATTCCGAAGAAAGCATTGTTCGCGATGTTCTGGATATCTGCGACGAATTTATTCCTGTAAACCTTATGCCAAACATGCTTAACCTTGCCAAAAGTTTACCTGAACGCTATCATAAATGGGCTCTAAAACGCAAAGAAGATATTTCCAGACTTCCCGATCTTGAACCGACAGAAATAGAGGAACTACTACCTGTTTACTGGGCATATGACCTTGCTGACCACCTTCAGGATACTTCAGAATCCGCAGTCGTTTTCATAGATACCTATGAAGCTCTTTGGGAAAAAGAAAGAGAAAAAGGAAGTTTTAATGACCACGATAAATGGCTCAGAGAACTTATTAAAAACATACAAAAGTCCTGTCTATGGGTAATCTGCGGAAGAGAAGCCCTTCGCTGGGAAGAGGTGGATGAGGACTGGAAAAATTACCTCGACCAGCATAAAATTGAAAGACTTCCAGATAAAGATGCTTTAGACCTGTTAAAATGGTGCGGAATTACTGAAGAGGATATCCAGAAAGTACTCATCGAAAGCAGTGAAGGCGTACCCTATTATCTTGAACTCTCCATCGATACATACAGAAAAATAAAGAAAAAGAAGCCTGCTCCAGAAGACTTTGCAAAGGTTCCGAACGGAATCTTCTGCAGGTTCGTCAAATACCTTGACAGGGAAGAAAAAGAGACACTGAAAGTCTTATCGGTTCCCAGATACTGGGACCGTGAATTATTCAAAATCCTGGTCGAAAAATTTAAGACCGGATATCCTGAAACCAGTTTTTCAGAACTGCATAGCTTCTCTTTTATGGATATTGACGGTAAAGAAAAATGTTCTATGCACCAGCTTATGAGAAAAAGCCTCCAGGTTTATCAGGATCAAGATTTGAAAAAGAAAGTTCATAATTTCATGCTTGACTTCTACAGCAATCAACTAAAAGATCTCGATATCAAAGCAATAACCCCAGAACATGAAATCGCCCTTACCGAAGCCTTCTACCATGCAAAAGAGGCACTTGAGGCCGAAGAATTGTGCGAATGGTTTTTTTCTGCCTCTGATCCGTTCAACAGAGCAGCATTATGGCGATTAATTACCCCAATGTATGAAGAAATGCTGCAAATCCTTGAAGCAGCCCTCAGTCCGCAACATCCAGATGTTGCAACAACACTAAACAATATCGCAGGACTCTATCGTCAGATGGGAGATTACGAAAAAGCACTACCACTTTATCAAAAGGCACTGGAAATAAATGAAAAGGTATTCGGTCCACAACACCCAGATGTTGCAATAACACTAAACAATATCGCATTACTCTATGAAAACATTGGAGAGTACGAAAAAGTACTTCCACTTAATCAGAAAGCATTTGAAATAATTGAAAAGGTATTCGGATCTGAAAGCCCAAGTCTTGCAGCATTACTAAACAATCTTGCATTAGTATATTACAAGATAGGAAAGTACGAGAAAGCGCTGCCACTTTATCAAAAGGCACTGGAAATAAATGAAGAGGTATTCGGACCTGAACACACATCTGTTTCAATAGGACTAAACAATATCGCATTACTTTATGATACTATTGGAGAGTATGAGAAAGCACTACCACTTTATAAACGAGATCTCGAAATTAGTGAAAAAGTGTTCGGTCCACAACACCCAGACGTTGCAGCAACACTAAACAATATCGCAGGACTCTATCGTCATAAGGGAGAGTATGAGAAAGCACTCCATTTTTATCAAAAAGCACTTGACATTCGCGAAAAAGTGCTAGGAACACAACATCCACATGTTGCAATAACACTAAACAATCTCGCATCACTCTATGAAAATATAGGAGACTACGAGAAAGCACTTCAATTTTATCAAAAGGCACTTGACATTCATGAAAAGATATTTGGAACGCAACATCACGAAGTTGCAATAGTACTAAACAATCTCGCATCACTCTATGAAAATATAGAAGACTACGAGAAAGCACTTCAATTTTATCAAAAGGCACTGGAAATAGTAAAAAAGAATTTAGGACCGACCCATCCAAGTGTTGCAACAACACTAAACAATCTTGGATTATTATATCATAAGGGGAGGGATTATGAGAAAGCACTTCAATTTTATCAAAAGGCACTTGACATTAGTGAACAGGGACTAAACCCTGAACATCCAGATGTAGCAACAACACTAAACAATCTCTCAGCACTATACGGAAGCATGGGAGATTATGAGAAAGCACTTCAATTTTATCAAAAGGCACTTGACATTAGTGAAAAGGTATTAAACCCTGAACATCCAGATGTAGCAACAACACTTAACAATCTAGCAGAACTCCATCTTAAGATGGGAGAATATCAAAAAGCACTACCTCTTTATAAGCAAGCACATGACATTCATGAAAAAAAGTTGGGACAAAATCATCCCACTACAATAAAGATAAAAAGTAATTATATTGGACTTGTTTCAAAGATAAACGAAGAAAATGAAGAGAAATGAGTTTTGAAATTTCATAATATGACCTAGACCGCTTCTCCTTCACGCATATTTATCTTATGAGAAGCCCATCTAACAAAACATATCAAGCTTATTCCCTCACATGCCTGACAATATGCCCGGCTTCAGGAATAATAATCTCAGAAAGGGCAAGCTTCACGGCATTCGGAGACCCCGGCAGGCAGAATACAGCCTTTCCATTAATCACGCCTGCTGAAGCCCTGGTAAGGATCACGGAAGTCCCTATTTCTTCAAGGCTTTTGTACCTGAAAAGCTCTCCAAAGCCTGGGATTTCTTTCTCAAAAAGAGGGGCTACAGACTCGATAGTGAGGTCTTTTGGAGCAAGCCCTGTGCCTCCGCTTGTTATGACAATGTCAGTAGCGCTGTCAAGGGCGGTAGAAATGGCATCCAGAAGTGTATTTTTCTCGTCGGGCACAAGCCTGTAAAAAGATACTTTGTTGCCAGCAGCCTCAAGAAGTTCTTTCATGGCTTTTCCTGAAAGGTCTTCCGCCTCGTCGGGAGAAACTGCATCCCCATACTTCTCGTACCTTGAGGTCGAAATTGTAATTAAAGCGAACGAAAAAGATTTTTTAGCGTCTTTTTTGTGAATTTCTGGTGTAGATTCTTTCATGAAAACGGCACTCTCCATAATAGATTCAGATATATTCGGATTTTTCTCCTCTTCTGGGTATCCTGTTAAGTTTTCGAAATTATGATTTTGATAGTATGATTTCCACATAAGGATTATTCTTCCCGTTGGCCTCCATCCTTCAATGGTTACTTGCCTGCCCATATTTTAATAACTTATCAGCCCAATGCTCAGGTTATGCATATACTTGCGGCGGATATAGGTACAGGTACGCAGGATATTCTGCTCTTTGACTCGGCAAAAGAGGTTGAAAACAGCCTGATAATGGTCATGCCCGCTCCCACACAGGTTACTGCGGAAAGAGTGCGGAGAGTGACAAAAGCAGGAAAGGCGCTTGTACTTACCGGGACCATAATGGGAGGAGGACCCTCGGCATGGGCTGTCCGCGCTCACTTAAAAGCAGGGCTTCCCGTGTATGCCACCGAAGATGCTGCTCTGACCATTCATGACAACCTTGAGAGAGTGAAGGCTTTCGGAGTCCGAATTGTCTCAAATGAAGAGGCAAAAAAACTTGCAGGTTCGGGGGAGGCGCTGGAAATTGTTATGCAGGACTTTGACCCCTGTGCCGTTTCCTGCGCACTTTCAAATTTTGAGGTAAGGATGCCGGAAAATTATGCAGTGGCGGTGCAGGACCACGGAAACGCCCCGGATAAGAGCAACAGGATCTACAGGTTCGAACTTCTAAAGGAGCTTATTGAGAAGGGGGGAAAGCTCGAAAACTTTGTGTTCCGGCCCGAAGAAATCCCGGAGGCGTTTACCCGCATGAAAGCCCAGGCGGATTCGCTTCTGAAATCCACTACCGTCCTTAAGACACGGGCAGTTTTCATGGATACGGGACCTGCCGCCGTATTCGGGGCGCTTACCGATCCTGCAGCCGTCCAGCCTGCCATCGTGGTCAATATAGGGAACGGGCATACGCTCGGGGCACTTGTAAATGAAAACAGGATCACAGCCATTTTTGAACACCACAGTTCCAGCATGGACCCGGAAAAGCTCCAGGACTACATTATCCGGCTTGCCGAAGGGACCCTTGGCTTTGAAGAGGTCTTTGATGACGGAGGGCATGGGGCTTACATAAAGGAAGTCTCAGGTTTTGAGCAGGTGCGCTCGATAATGGTTACCGGCCCAAAAAGGGAGATGCTTGAAAAGCTCCCGGACTCAGAAATCAGGCAGGAAATTTCAAAAAAGCTGCATTTTGCCGCACCTTTCGGGAGTATGATGCTTTCAGGCTGCTTCGGACTTCTTGCAGGATTTTTTGAAAAATACCCGGAACCATCAATAAAACTTATAAACCACTAAGTAGTAGGGAGTAAGTCACCTAAGCCCGGGATATATAAAATTTCACGGAATGTAGAATTTCAGATATGAAATTCCCTATCGGAGAACCCGGGGACGCAGAAGTTTCCTGCCGGAACCCGCGAGGGCAGGTTCACAGATAAATGTAAATACAGGCAGGTATCTCTATATGCACATATCTCCATACTCAACGGTTTGCCAAACAGTTTTTTCGTGAACTTGAAGCAAACATTTATATGCGGGAATAAGTCCGTTACAACAAATTTCTATTAAAATCATCACTTTTCAGGAGAATCAAACTAATGGTACGAAAGCCAGGAAGTATGTATAGAAACGTGAGACAGCGCTCATTTACCAGAAGAAAATACATGGGCGGTGTTCCCGGAAGCCAGGTTATTCACTATGATATGGGAGACAAAGCAAACACAACTTTCCCTGTCAAAATTTCCCTGATCGTAGAAGAAAGATGCCAGATCAGGCACACTGCTCTTGAAGCAGCCCGTATCACAGCAAACAGGCACCTTGTCTCAGACACAGGGAAAATGGGCTTTTACATGAAGCTCCGTGTTTATCCCCATGAAGTACTCAGGGAAAACAAGCAGGCAACAGGCGCCGGAGCAGACCGTGTGTCCAGTGGGATGCGCAGGGCTTTTGGGAAGAACGTCGGTACCGCAGCAAGGGTAAACGCAATGCAGAAGATCTTCACAGTAGCCGTTGAGAAGCAGAACTTCCAGGCTGCAAAGAAAGCTCTCTGGCACGCCGGACAGAAGCTGCCCACCCCCTGCAGAGTCGTTATCGAAGAAGGCGCAGAACTGGTACAGTAACCGGTAAGAAGCCATAAAAATCACAAGGGAGTCTAAAGAATGTATGATTACGAAGAGCTTTTGAACCGTGCAATGGCAAAGATGCCGGACACAGAGACTACTGATGCTCGATTCGTAATCCCTGAACCCAAACTCTTTTCCGAAGGTAAAACCACAATTCTGGATAACTTTGGAAATATTGCAGACACCCTTAACCGGGACCCTGACCACCTGATGAAATATCTCACCAGGGAACTGGGGACTGCAGGGAAGATAGAAGGCACACGTGCAGTCTTCCAGGGCAGGTTTACGAGAGCTCAGATTTCAGACAATATTCAGGCATACGTTGACGAATACGTCATGTGTTCGGAATGCGAGCGCCCGGACACCCAGCTTGTCAGGGTGGACAGAGTGCTTGTCCTGAAATGTTCTGCCTGCGGAGCTCACAGACCTGTCAAAAAGAGAAAGGTAAGCAACGTGGTTGTCAGGGATGCTATCGAAGAAGGCGGAACCTACGAACTCCGGATAGATGCCGTTGGGTCCAAAGGTGACGGGATAGCAAAAATAGATAAGTACACAGTCTTCGTGCCCGGAGCCGCAAAGGGCGACGTGGTAAAAGTAAAGATAAAGAAAATCAGCGGAAACCTCGCCTTCTCAGAAAGGGCATGAGGTTTAAGCTTTTTTTAAATATTTTAAGAGGCAGTCCAGGACGATCACGAATTTGTTCAGCCATCGCGCCCGGACAGCCCAGATTCTCATTTTCAAGACTGATACATTTTCAAGTAGATATATTCAACATACCTTCGTGTTCGATATTCAACGTAGCTTCGTGTTCAGTATTATATTCAAGCACTGCCTGTTTTTAAAGAGTTTACGGTTCTCTGAGGCTGGTTTAAAGTTATTTTTCAAATATAACAGCTCCGTTTATCCCGGGAAAAAGAATGATTTGAATGAGCGGTTTAAACCAGAGACGGTTTTAAATATTTGACAGTTAAATCAGGAACTCGTAAGAAAATGACCTGTGAGGAAAAATGACTCCTGAAAAAAAGAATGTGACAGACTCTCCTGTAAGGGGCGGAACTATAGAACTTTTTTCCATGCCAGGGCTGTCTGTGAACCTTCAGCGACAGGAAGGGAAAGCCCTGAAACTTATAACGAGCGGGACTTTGAAAGCGGCCTGCAGCCCTATACTGAAAAAGATGAATTCACGCCTGCAGGAGGAAAAACCGGCTCTTGTGCAGGAGGACAGGGTTATTCCATCTGCCTGGCTGCCCCCTATCCCGGGCCCTGTTTTCAAGCGCCTCATTTTTGCAGAAATCCAGATAGCTATGGGAAAATACGTGCCCGAAACCGTCTCAATCGAAATTACCCGCCAGAACAGTGCAAGGTACCCGCCGGGAACAGCTGTTAACGAACTTGATACGGATACAATTAAAAGAGTAATAGACGAAGCCCTGGAACTTGGCACCCTCATTATCAATTTTACTGAAAATGACCCCCTGCTGCGGGAAGATGTCTTTGAGCTTATCGAGTATGTGGACAAAACCCGGGCTATAGTTAACTGTTCCACCTGGGGTACGGATTTTTCAAAAGAAACTGCCCTTAAACTGAAAGAAGCCGGGATTCATTCCCTCATGGTTGGCGTTTATTCAACCGATCCTGAAAAACACGATGCGGTCCGAAACTCTGCAGGAGCTTATGAAAGGGCCATCTCTGCCATAAAACTGGCTCTTGAAGCCGGGCTTCTGGTTGTAATGACAACTCACGCCTCCCCATCAAACATGAAGGAACTTCCTGCCCTCTATGCCCTTGCAGCGGAACTCGGGGTACATGAGTTTTCAGTCTGGGAATCAATGCCAAAAAACAGAGGCGAACCTGTGATTACTGACCGGGACCGAAAAACAATTCTTGAAATGTATCACAGGGTTAACTCGGCTCCTGAAGGGCCTCGAATGTTTTCAAACACCTATTTCGAAGGGCAGATGATGGGGGCAATGGCAGGCAGGCGCTGGATGCATGTAACCGCAGACGGGGATGTAAAACCAAGTCCTTACCCTCCTTTCAGGTTCGGGAATGTAAAAGAAGTATCCTTAAAAGAAATCTGGCAGAGGATCAGGAGCTATCCATATTTCCAGAGGCAGAAGAGCTTGAGCCCCATGCACGACCCCGAGTTTATGGACCTTGTCGACAAAATCCCCGAAGAGGCAAAACTCCCCTATCCTTTTGAGAAGATTTGCGAGAAATGACGGGGCTTATTGAGGAATCACTCAAAAGTTACTCGAAAGTTAATCAAAAGTTATTCAAAAATTACTCAGAACTTACTGGCAGCCAGAGAGTAAAGGGGCAAAAGAATGGGGATAACGGGGAGATGACATCATCCAGGGTTGCCAAGAGATAAACATTTACATATGAGCAGGTATTTTTAAAGAGCAATTTAGCCGGAAAGAAGTTTACACCCTTATTTACGTTACCCTATTTATGCAGCAAAAAAAAGCTGCCTGCGGCAATTTTCCGGGAAAGGCAGCTTATGAGGGGATTTTATGAATACAAAACTTGACCCGTGGAGTTCAAGCGACATTACTGACTATTCAAAGTTATTCGAAGAATTCGGGATTTCTCCTTTTGAAAACGTACTTCCGGAAATCCCCTCCCCGCATATGTACATGCGGAGAAAAGTTATCTTCGGGCACCGTGATTACGAACAGATTGCAGAGGCCATGCGGACAGGTGCCCCTTTTTCGGTCATGGACGGCTTTATGCCCTCAGGAAAGGTCCACCTCGGGCACAAGATGGTCATGGACCAGATCGTCTGGCACCAGGAAATGGGAGCTTCCGCCTTTGTCGGGATTGCAGACCGGGAAGCCTTTTCCGTACGCGGCTTTTCCTGGCAGAAGTGCAGGGAAATCGGAGTTGAAGAATACATATTAAGCCTTATAGCCCTCGGATTCAAGCCCGACGGCCTTATCTATTTCCAGTCGGGCTGCGGAAGCGTCAAAGACCTGGCATTTGAACTCGGAGCCAGGGTCAATTTCTCGGAACTGAGCGCAATCTACGGTTTTTCAGGAGAGACCAGCCTCTCCCATATGCTCAGCGTGGCAACCCAGGCTGCCGATATCCTCCAGCCCCAGCTTGAAGAATTCGGAGGACCGAAGCCGGTTGTGGTTCCCGTCGGCCCGGACCAGGACCCGCACCTCCGCCTTACAAGGGGACTCGCAGGCAAGATGAATATGTTCAGGGTAGAGGAGCGGGAAGACGTAAAGACAGGCAGGAAATACCTGAGCGTCAGGGGAAAAACCGCCCAGAAAGATGCTCTCCAGGAACTTAAGAAACGCATTCCCGGAAAAGTAAAGCTCTATGAAGAGCACATTGACGTGCTCGAGTATCCCGATCTTGCAGGGCTTGAAAAGCTTGTCAGGGAAGTAGCAGTCGAGTTCGGAGGCTATGCTTTCATCCCTCCTGCATCCACCTACCACCGCTTCATGAGCGGGCTGCAGGGTGGGAAGATGTCCAGCAGCATCCCCGAAAGCCAGATTGCCCTTACGGACGACCCGAAGGAAGGGGCAAAAAAGGTAAAGCGGGCAAAGACCGGAGGCTGTGTAACCCTCGAAGAACAGAAGAAACTGGGAGGAAAACCCGAGGAATGTTCTGTCTTTGAACTCATGCTTTTCCACCTGATTGGTAGCGATGAAGAACTGCTGGAAATCAAACAGGAATGTATTTCAGGAACAAGGATGTGTGGCTCATGCAAGCAGCTTGCAGCCGAAAAAATGCAGGAATTCCTTAAAGACCACCAGGAAAAGCGGGAACTTGCAAGGGAGCACCTTGATGAATACAGAATTATCTACAAAAATTAAATTATTCATAAATCCACAAAAACTAGATAATGTATAGATCTACAAAATTAAACTAATCGAGATCTACAAAAATCAGATTATTCATAGCCTTATCATATTCCGACAAAAGATCGGATTCTTATAAACACTTAAACTCTTAATCATTTCAGGAAGATCAGGACGTGGTTACAATATGAGTGCTCAGGATAACCTCACAATCAACGAGAAAAAAGTCTTGCTCGCCCTTGAGGAACTGGGGTCGGCAGCTCCCGATAAACTGGAAGAAAAGTCCGGGCTGCAGGTGGATGCGGCAATGCAGGCAGCTTTCATGCTCCAGGAAAAAGGACTTGCTTCCGTTTCCGAAAAAGTACTCGAACGCTACTCCCTTACAAAGGAGGGAGAAGAATATACGAAAATAGGACTTCCGGAGCGCCAGATAATTGACGCCCTGAAAGCTCCTGCCCCTCTTGAAGAACTGAGAAGCCGCTTTTCCCCTCAGACCGTGGGGATCGCAACCGGCTGGCTCGTGAAAAAAGGGTGGGCAAAGGTTGAAAATGGAGTTATGGTACCTTCGGGAAAAGCTCCTGCAGGCAAGGATGAAGAAGCCCTTGCAGCTTTCACAGGCAAGGCAAAGACTCTCGATGAGCTTGCAGCCGATGAAGGGACTGTAAAAGACCTGCTCAAGCGCAAACTTGTCATAAAGCACGAAGAGAAGTCCAGGACTGTTTCCATAACAGGGGCAGGAAGCGCTCTTGCTGCCGAGGGCATCGTCCTTGAAGAAGAAATTGCCCAGCTCACCTCCGACCTGCTGAAGAGCGGGGCCTGGAAAGGGAAAAAGTTCAGGCCTTACAGGCTCGACATCACCCCAAAACCCCTCTACGGGACAAAAATCCATCCTTACAGGCGCCTGATTGAACAGATGCGTCAGATCTTCCTGGAAATGGGCTTCACGGAAATCAAAGGCGGCATAATCCAGAGCTCTTTCTGGAACTTCGATGCCCTCTTCCAGCCCCAGGACCACCCTGCAAGGGACATGCAGGATACCTTCCACCTCGGCAGCACCTGCCAGCTCCCTGCCGAATATTTCGAGAAAGTAGCGGCAATGCACGAGCGCGGGGGAGACATTGACTCCTGCGGCTGGGGCGGGATCTGGGACCGGGAACTTGCCGGACGCAATGTGCTCAGGACCCATACCACTTCAGTAACCATAAAATACCTCGCAGACAACCCCGAACCGCCTGTAAAAGCCTTCTGTATTGACAGGGCTTACCGCAGGGAGACTATTGATCCGACCCATACCCCCGAATTCGAGCAGCTTGAAGGCGTGGTCATGGACAAGGACATGTCCTTTGCAGACCTGCTCGGCCTCCTTGCAGAATTCTACCACAGGATGGGGTTCGAAGAAGTCCGCTTCCGTCCCGGCTATTTCCCCTATACCGAACCGAGTGTGGAACCTGAGGTTTATGTGGACGGTCTCGGCTGGGTTGAACTCGGAGGTGCAGGCGTCTTCAGAAAAGAAGTCACGGAACCTTTCGGGATCAAAGAACCTGTCCTTGCCTGGGGGCTCGGAGTAAGCCGGCTGGCCATGCTGAAACTGGGACTTAAAGACCTGAGGCTCCTCTACCAGTCCGATATCGACTGGCTCAGGAAGAGCGAGGTTTGCAGGATTTAAAAAGTAAAGCTAACTCTTGGGCTGTAAAAACTGCCTGCTTCAGCCCGCAGGCGATTCTTTTTTTCACATTTTAGATCTTCCGTTACCAGGCTGTCGAGATTTTGATGCTCAATTTTACCGGCGTGATCGAAGATTGTTCATCAATTGCTCGAAACCGGCTGGTTTAGCCGCGCCCGGCCGCCTCCTGGTGTGAGAAAAAGTTAGGCGAACACTTGCAATTGACTACACTTTCTTCGCAAAGACTATCCGTTCGACCGGCGTAGAATCAAGTTCCCGGCCGGTAGGCCTGATATACCGCTCAGCAAGCTCCTCGTAACCGATATGCTCGACTACCTGCCAGCCGTACCCCTCTAGAAAATCCGGCCACTCTTCCGGGTCCATCCCGAAAAGCCAGATCTTATCTCTTACGTACTTTTTGTAGATATTCTCCCAGCCGTACATGACCCGGCCATCGAGAAAGTCTTTGCGAATATATGTGAAAGCCAGAAGGCTGCCATGCTCGGCTTTAGCCAGAAAATCAAAAGTCGCTCTGATTCCGGTTTCAGTCAGATACTGCGTGACCGCCTCCCAGATGAAAAATGTCCGCATGTCCTCAGAGTAGCCATAAGAAGCAAGAACTGGGCCCAGTTCTTCTCGATCAAAATCTATCGGCACAAGCCTGACATGGGACGGGACTGCTCCGAACAACTTACACAGCCGGGTCTGCTTGGACTTAACGTTTTCAGGCTGATCGACCTCCCAGACTGGCATGCTAGATAGAGCTGATAACCGGTATACCCGGGTGTCAAAGCCCGCACCCAGATTCACGACCGCATTAACCTGATTGACAGACTCGATAAGCTTCTCGTCTATGTACCTTTTTCTGCACAGCATACCACCCCAGAGACCGGGAGTGTCATTCTTGGTAACTCGGATCATCCAGGTCCTGAAAGAATTAAACCGCATCAGCCATACAAGAGATCTCATGCTGAACGGCAGTATTCGATAGGCCAGGTCATCTTCGATGATGCGTTGTTTTGCAGGGAAATATTGCTCAACAGCAACCAGTGCTGTTGGGCTTACGCCTGTTTTAGCTGCAGCTTTTGTCATGACACCTCTCTCTATTTACCCTCTCTATTTACCCTCTCTATTTACCCTCTCTATTCACCCTCTCTATTCACCCTCTTTATTCACTCTCTCTATTCATTTAGTGCTGCCTATACGTTTAATTTTGTTATCATGCGGACAACAAAAAAGTTCCCGGGTTGCAGAATTTCATAGGGAAATAGGGTTAAGTAGCTCTGAGACCTTATTTCTGCCACAAAACCTTAAAACAGAAAAAACTGGCATGACATGGAAACAGGTCCGGAAAGCATGAAGCATGAAAATAGATCCGACCCTCCGGCAGGTGAGAGGATTTCCCTTCTTCCCCTCCTTACAGTTAATTTCATAGGTACACTCGGGTTCAGCATCGTCCTTCCCTTCCTTGTCTTTCTGGTTAACCGGCTTGGCGGCAATGCTTTCATTTACGGGCTTGCAAGTTCGATGTATCCGGCTTTCCAGCTCATAGGCGCCCCTATTCTCGGCAGGTGGTCTGACATTTACGGGCGTAAAAAAATCCTGCTCTTAAGCCAGGCTGGGACCCTCCTTTCATGGATTATCTTTCTCGGAGCTCTTTTTCTTCCGGTTGTAACCCTTTTTAAAGTCGATTCCGAAGTCCTGGGGGCTTTTGCCTTCACCCTGCCCCTTGCAGTGCTCTTCTTTGCGAGGGCTTTTGACGGGCTGACAGGAGGAAACGTGTCCGTAGCCAATGCCTATCTGGCCGACATTACCGAAGAAAAAGACAGGAACCGGAATTTCGGAAAAATGTCGATTTCCTCTAACCTCGGCTTCATAGTAGGCCCTGCCCTTGCCGGGCTTTTGAGCATAACAGCATACGGAGAAGCAGCTCCTGTCCTGGGCGCAGTGGTAATTTCACTTATAGGGACCGCACTTATCGTAATTTATATACCCGAAAACAGAGAATGTTCTCTTGAAGGTCCTGCCGGGGCTGAGAACATACGAAAAGTGTTTGGTTACGAGATAAAGGAATGCAGGACTGCGCGGGAAACAGGAAAGCCTTCCTTCAGGGAGATTTTAAAGCTTCCGAATGTCTCTTATATGCTTGGCCTTTACTTCCTCATCTTTCTCGGTTTCAATATTTTCTACACCGCTTTTCCACTGCACGCAATCGCAGCCCTTGACTGGGGCATCGCAGAAATGGGGGTCTACTTTACGGTCCTGAGCGGCCTTCTGATAATTGTGCAGGGTTCCATACTCCCGAGGCTTTCAAAAAGATATTCTGATGCCTCACTTATAATATTCGGGAGCCTGATGCTCGGCACGAACTTCCTGCTGCTTATCCCGGGAAACCTCTTTCTGACCTATCTTGCAACAGGGTTTTTCGCAATGGGGGACGGGCTTATGTGGCCTTCTTTCCTCTCCCTTCTATCAAAAATTGCAGGGAGAAGTTACCAGGGCACGGTACAGGGGTTTGCCAGCAGTTTCGGAGGGCTTGCAAGTATAACCGGGCTGATCCTCGGCGGGCTTTTATATGAACTGTTTGCGGGAAGAGCCTTTTTGCTTGCAGGTATGATAATCTATATCGTATTTTTTCTCAATTTCAGGCTAAGGAGATTTGAGAAAGAGCTGAAACCCTGAGAAAAAAATTTGAGACAAGAACTTGAGACCGGAGAAAGAGGAATGAAAAAAGGCGAAAACCAAACTGTTTAAGTAAATAGGGCTGTATATTGAAAAATAGAACAGGGATGAAAAGTCCAGATTAGGAAAAACTTCGGATTAGGAAAAACTTCGGATTAAGAAAAAACCAAAACAGGAAACAGTAAGATGCCAGGTAATTCCCTTATTCTCGTTATATTCGGATTTATTTTTCTTCTGTCTTTTATCCTCTGGGCCTGGACCCTTGTTGACTGCCTGCGAAAGGAAACGGATAAAGGGCATACACGCCTTATCTGGGTCATAGTTATTGTTTTTACGTATATTGTAGGAGCTTTTCTTTACTACCTTATCAGGCAACCTAAAAGAGTCAAAGAACTCGGTAGATAATTCCAGAAAGAATTCAGGTGATTCCTGAAAGGTTGTTTGAAGGTCTGGAAAGGCCGCATCTGGATGTAGAATATCAAAACATCTGGAAAAAAGAAGAGGGTTTTTTCCCTCAAAGCGTTTTAAGGTATTCAACAACGTCGTCCACATCTTTATCGGTCATCTTCCACCTGGGCATGGTCAGGTCAAGAGGCTTACCTGCAGAATCAATGCCTTCCCGGATTGCCCTCTTGATTGTTTCGACTGTGTAAGGCGGATTTTCTTCTGATGTAAGAGTCTCATACCTGATGTCCGGAGGGATTGCGTAACCCATCATTACCGGATAGCCTCCTCTTCCGTCCGTCCGATGGCAGTTAACACAACTCCCCCCATGAACGTACAGCCAGTGAGGGCCATACTCTGTATCAATACGCTCACCGCTTTCATTAAACCCGGTATAGTAGATTAACTCCCCGTTTGACTCAAAATCACTTATGTTATAGGAAGGATACCCTCCCGGATACATTCCTCCCCCCGGATACATACCTCTGCCCGGATACATTCCACCTCCCGGATACATTCCAGTGCCAGGATACGAAGTCCTGTTTTCCGAATAAACATCAGGCCGGCCATAGAAGCCGTCCCCTGTACGAGAAACTCCCCACATGGTCCCGAACATAAAAATAAGGACAGCTATTCCTGCAAATATCAGAACCAGCAGGATAATCAGGAATGTATTGCTTTTGCTCTCTCTGTCTGTGATGCTTTAACCCCCTTTAAATCAAACCTGAATTTATCTGTTAAAATAATCAGCCAAAACTACCAGCCAAAATTACCAGCCAAAATTATCAGATAGAAGAATCAGGCTTCATGTTCACTGCTTATTATTTTCTTCTTTTTCCCCGTACATGCTTTGAGATAAATTTGACTCCTGACAAAACCAGTGCTGCCAGAGCCAGCATTTTCATCAAACCACGAATTATTCCGAACATTAAATCACCCCATCTTTAAAGATCTTGCATTTATAGCTACGATCACGGTACTAAGGCTCATTAGAACTGCCCCTGCGGCAGGGCTCAGTAAGATGCCGTATCCGTAGAGTACACCTGCTGCAAGCGGAATTGCAAAAACATTATACCCGGTTGCCCAGAGCAGGTTCTGGTACATCTTGGAGTAAGTCTTTCTGGAAAGCTCAATAATGTACAGCACGTCTCTCGGGTCGTTTTTTACCAGCACTATGTCGGCGGTTTCGATTGCAACGTCCGTGCCGGCTCCAATAGCGATTCCCACATCAGCCTGGGCAAGGGCAGGAGCGTCATTGACCCCGTCTCCTACCATTCCGGTAACGTACTGCTTCTGGACTTCCCTGACCTTTGCGGCCTTTTCGTGAGGAAGGACTTCCGCAAAGTAGTCGTCAAGCTCCAGCTCCCTGGATACCCAGGCAGCTACATAGCGGTTGTCCCCGGTAAGCATCAGGCATTTTATGCCCATTCCTTTGAGCTTTGAGATTGCTTCCCTTGACTCTTTCCTGACAATATCGGCAAGGGCAAGGGCTCCAAGTACCTCATCTCCTTCAAGCAGAAATACAACTGTTTTTCCATGCCCCTTAATTTCTTCAATTTTCTCAGATTCGATTTCCCTGTCAATCAGGCTGATTCCTTTTTCTTCAAGGTAGCCCGGGCTTACTACAAGGAATTTCTTGCCATCAATTATACCCTCGATTCCTTTTCCGGGAATGGAACTGAACTTTTCTACCGGCACAGGTTCTATCCCCTCTTCCCTGGCACTCTCAAGGATCCCCCTTGCAATCGGGTGTTCCGAACTTGCTTCAAGGGAAGCTGCGAGGCCGAGAATCTTCCTGTCGTCCGTTTTGTCTTCCTCGCCCGAGAGAGAAACTACATCGGTTACTCCAAACCTGCCCTCAGTGAGGGTACCTGTTTTATCAAAGATTACAGCTTCAAGGCTGCGTGCTTTCTCAAACGCCTGACGGTCCCTGATAAGAAGCCCGGATTTTGCTGCCAGGGACGTCGAAACCGCAACCACGAGCGGGATTGCAAGCCCCAGGGCATGCGGGCAGGTGATAACCATTACGGTAACTGCCCTCTCCAGGGCAAAGACAACTTCATGCCCGAAGAAGATCCAGAGGATGAATGTGAGCATGCCCACAGTCAGGGCTATGATAGTGAGGTACATTGCAGCCCTGTTTGCCAGGTCCTGAGTCTTTGATTTGCTTTCCTGGGCTGTTCTGACAAGTTCGACAACCTGGTTGAGGTAGGTGTCCTTTCCTGTTTTTTTGACCTCCGCAACAAAAGCCGCCTCCCCGTTAATCGAACCGCCTATGACCTCGTTTCCCGGATTTTTAGTTACAGGTTTTGATTCCCCTGTGAGCATTGATTCGTTGACGCTGCTTGTCCCTTCTACCACAATCCCGTCAACAGGAATCTTTTCCCCGGGCTTGACCAGAACCCTATCCCCTATTTTTAACCGCTCAACCCCCACGTCAACAGTTTCGCCGTTTTTCTTCAGGTGAGCAACCGAGGGCATGATTTTTACGAGCTCTTCAAGGGCTCTTGAAGCCCCCATTACCGAACGCATTTCCAGCCAGTGCCCGAGCAGCATTACATCGATAAGGGTCACAAGTTCCCAGAAAAAGACTCCTCCGGGAAGCCCGAAGACCACGGCAGAGCTGTAAAAATAAGCCACACTGATAGCAACGGCTATAAGGGTCATCATTCCCGGAGATTTCTCTGCAAGCTCATCTTTCAGCCCTTTGAGAAACGGGTAGCCGCCGTAGAAATAAACGACAGAGGACAGCAAAAAGGTAAGAATATCCGCACCGGGAACGCGAAACTCAAAGCCAAAAAAGCCCTGAATCATTGGAGAGAGCAGCAAAACCGGGAAGGTCAGTATAAAAGAAACAATGAATCTTTTTCTGAAATCCGCAAGCATATGAGCATGGTGATCGCCGTGACCTTTTCCCCCGGACATTTCATGCCCCTCATGTTGCATTCCTTCATGCTGGTTATGATCTTGAGATTTCATCTCTTCATGCTGATCATGACCCTGGTGCTTCATCTCGGCGTGCTGACCATGACCCTGCGGTTTCATTCCTTCGTGTTGATTATGATCTTGATATGTCATCTCAGCTTGCTGGTCATGGGTCTGAGGCTTCTCTCCCGTATGCGCTGTTTGACCTTCCGAACGGTCCTCATGCAGCATATTTCCAGCAGGCTTATGCCCGTTTTCTTCGTGCAACTCATGGGAATTTCTGGACATTTCCATTCCGGAGTTATGTTTTTTATCGTGAGGAGAAGGCTCATTTACCTGAACTGTAGAACCGTCAGTATCAGCCCTCTTCTCTTCAGCCTGCATATGCTCAATACCCCCCCGATTTTAATTTTATGTAAGATATTATAACTCTTAATATATTTGAAAATAAGGGAATCAAACGTCCTGCATCGAAAAATAATGGAATTGATTTAAAAAGTTATATTGAAAAGAAAAGAAAACATAAAAAAGTAAAAAAGAGAACTTCAGTAACTTTGTTTACTCTTAATACCCCGACGCACAGTGAATATCAAAAAATAGAGCATAATGAAGCAAACGACCCCGATGAGGACGGTAGACCAGAAAGCCACATCCGCAGGAATGTAACTAATAGATCCAAAGTCTTCAAACAATGTCGACATATTATAACATATATACTCACATGTAATAAACCTACCTTACCACCTTAGAAAAGAAAAAGAAAGACGAGAAAGTTAATTCAGGCACATCAAAATATAAAAATGCAGCATATGATACACCGAAACAAGAAGCTCTACAGAACCTATTTTTCCATAAACGCCTGATACTGATTTTCACGTTATGGCCTGCTGCCCACAGGGAAAATAAAAAAGCTAATTCTGGTGAGACCACATAAACCGCAAGTCTATTCAAAATATTTAAATATGTTACTGTAGTATATTTTTAAGGAGGTGGCAACGTGTCGGGTCAACAAAAGGAAATTGAGTGCGAATTATTCGAAATATACAATAAAAATCTGGATCGGTTTTTTTCACTAATAAAATTCATATTTGTAATATTTGGGCTTTATACCTTAACCCTATCTAACGTATACGGCAAACTCAACATACACGTATTCGACAACGCACAAATTGTTTCAATTTATTCTCTTCTCGCGTGTTTGCTCTTCATCAGCATAGCACTTATCGTTCCGTTTTCACAGCTGGTGCTGCCAAAGGAACGAAAGTTCAAACAAATGGGGAGCTCGGTTCAGTTTAGAGAGGACGACGAACTTAAAATACACAATAAAAAATTGTATATAGTAGTTCGACAACAGGAAAATTATTATATAAGTTCTTTTTTGCTGGTTTTGCTCTCTCTTATTTTCTTCTGCGGCCATTTTGTACCGTTTGCAATTTGTATTGCCATTCCGGTTTTCATAATCTCCGTATTGTATCATCTTACATTTTCCGAATGGATGAAAAAAGAAGCTAGAGGCTATGTAGAAATCCTCTAAATTCTATTCTTTCCAAAAAAATGGATAAAAATTAGATTGTAAAAGTGTTCCTTATTTTTTATCCCCACAAAAAACGAGGAGCAACCCCTATTGTCATCAAATAAGTATACACTTCGTTTCGCTCAAGAGGGCTAATCAAAAATAATTCTAACCGATAAAACGTCATTAGATGTTTTAAGCCGTTTTTTCACGCTCGACGCAGTAGAGCGGTCTTATAAAAAGAACAAAAAGAAGAGAAAAGACAGGCTGTTTGAGGGAGCTTTTATCTACCTGAATTGAAAAGTGGTTTTCGGGGTTAAGGAAAGGATTCTCTCAGCTCTGGGGACATTTCTTCAATATATCGTCTCTCTTAATGCGATGTCATTTTGCTGGTCGCTTTCTTCTGGCCGGCATGCGGTCCAGTCCCGTGAGGCGCGGAGAGAGGACTGAAAGATTTCTTCCAGGATTCCGGAATGGTCAACCAATTAATCGTGACTGCCTTATTTTTAAGGACAAGAAAGTGGAAATTTAGAGAATAATTAGAAATTATATATACATCTGGTTTCTTTAACGACTTTACCCGTACTATCTTTTTCTAAAAACCTCATGATTTCTTTGTCGTGAGAAACCATTGTGTCACAGTAGGGGCATACTTCGGAATTTTTGTACATTACAGCGTGCAGAAACGTTTCTGCATCTTCAAATTGAACAATTTGTGAGCGGAACCATTTTCTACACTGTGTACACCTGACTTCACAGCTTGTTGTCACTTTCATTTTCTATCATCTTTTGGTTAATATATATGCAGGGAATATTATCAAACATATATATAAAGTAACATGACAAAAATTCGCCTTCCCATTGAATAAGAAAGAGGGCATCACTTTATATATTTCTGCAAAAAAACAAAATAAATAGCAGTTGCCGAATATTGCCCTGAGATTGAAGAAAAAGATGAAGAGATCAGGGAAAGATCGGGCAGAATCCAGAGAAAAATCAGCCAGAGCTTAACAATCTGATTTTCAAAAGAAATATCTGCTGAAAAAAAGAATCAGAGAATTAATTTCTCCGATACGCTGCTGGTGAGGATCGAACTCTCCATACTCTTTTCGTTATTTTTTCTTTGCAGTATTGATCCCGAGAAGAACATAGGGAGTGCAGTGTCTCAGGATCGAGCTGAAGAGCCCCGTAAAAGCTATCAGCGCAACGATCCATTTCAGAGGAGAACTTTTTATAAGATTCGTTGCCAGAGCAGTGATTCCAAGTGTCCCGAGCAGGGTCCGGATTACCAGATCAAAGCCACCCACATTTTCTTCCAGAAACAATTTTTTGAGATTCGTCGGACAAAACCCCCTTATAAACCTTCTTACATACTTATAGACCCCGCAATTATATAGCGTTGTTCTGTTCGTATTCTGTTCCGTTGTATTCAATTGTATTCCGTTTAATATTTCACTTGCCAAAAAGGTCCTGCACAGGAAAATTGTAAAAATCCCTGTAAAAGGTCCGTAAATTCCCGAAAAATCACAAAATATATAACAAGAGATGAGAAGGTTTCTAACTATGCCCGAGATAAAAATTGACAGGTCTCTCTCATACCTCGAAGGCACTCAGCGTGTGTATGATGAAGCCACAACCCTTGAAAACACTAAAGATCAGATAAAAAAAATAGGCGTAACCCGAATTGCAGACATCACAAACCTGGACAGGCTCGGGATTCCGATCTTCTCGGCAATCCGTCCCAGCGCCGCTCCGGGAGCGATCAGCATCTACTCAGGCAAGGGCTCAACCGACCAGAGGGCCCGAATTTCGGCAATAATGGAGAGTTTTGAGCGCTGTCTGGCAGAAAGACCGGGCGTGAACGCAAATATCGAAGGCGGCATCTCTGCCCCGGCGCTTGTGGAATCCTATGCCACCGCAAAGGAAAACTGCAGCGTGCTTGACCCGAACTCCCTGCTCCTGTCCCAGCCCTTTAACCCCGGTTCCCTTCTGGAATGGGTTGGAGCATACGATTTGATGAGCGGAGAAGAGGTCTTCGTGAGCGCAAATGCAGTTTACCATCCCTATGATGCCCCCGGGCAGTGCCAGAAACTTTTCCTGAGCAATACCAACGGGCTGGCATCCGGAAATGTGCTTGAGGAAGCTATCCTGCACGGGCTGCTTGAGGTTATAGAAAGGGACGCTATCAGCACAGCCCAGTTTACCCGGGACCTTGGAAAAGAAATCGTGCTAACCGAAGAAGACGGATACCTGTACGAGCTTGCCCGGAAGTTCAAAGATGCCGGAATAGACCTCAAAATCTGGCTTGTCCCGACTGACACCGGGATCCCGACAGTTATTGCAGCAACTGATGACGTAAAACTGAAAGACCCGGCTCTCCTGGTCATGGGGGCAGGCTCCCACCTTAAACCTGAGATCGCAATTGCAAGAGCAATAACGGAAGCTGCACAGTCAAGAGTTGTCCAGATTCAGGGTGCAAGGGAAGACACGGACAGAGAAGGCTTTATCCGAAGCGTGGGATACGACCGCATGAAGCGTCTGAACTGGTTCTGGTTCGAAGAAGGAGAAAAGATCTCCCTTTCCGAAGTGCAGGACCTCTCCGGAAAAAGTCCGGCAGAAAACATCGACGTAATACTTGAACAGCTGAAGGGGCTTACCGAAAGGGTACTGGTTGCGGACCTCTCAAGAGAGGAAGTCGCAGTGCCTGTTGTAAGGGTAATCATTCCGGGCTTTGAACTCTTTACGATCGACCGCGACCGGAAAGGAAAAAGAATTTCTGCCGGGAAGAAGAGAGAATTTTCAAGAGACAGAAACGATAAGCCGTGGAAAAGAAGATGAAAGCAAGAGCAGTTATCTTTACCGGTAACAGCATCAGCCACGAGGATGCAAAAAAAATCCTCAGGGCAAACTACCAGCCCCCCATACGCAGGTTCCAGCTTGAAAAGTTTGTCCAGAAGGGGTATAAGGTCATAGGGATTATAGACGGAATCTTCTTTGACCGGGCTGCAGTAGGGCACAGAGAGATCATGTCTGCCCTTAATGCAGGAGTGAAGGTTGTGGGCGGGGCCAGCATGGGAGCCCTAAGGGCTTCGGAACTGGACACACACGGCATGATCGGCGCTGGAAAGGTCTATGAGTGGTACAGGGACGGGGTTATCGAGTCCGATGACGAGGTGGCTGTAAGTACCAACCCTGATACCTTTGAACCCATCTCCGTGCCCCTTGTAAACATCCGGGAAACCCTTAAAGCCGCTCTCGCTGCCGGACTTGTAAGTGAAAAAGAACACAATGCCCTCCTGGACCTTGCGATCAATACATACTACCCTGACAGGAGCTATCTCGGGCTCACAAAGGAAGGGGCAAAGAAAGGACTGATCCCGGAAGAAAAAGGAAAGCAACTTCTTGATTTTTGCCTTAACAGCCAGGTTGACGTAAAAAGGCAGGACGCGGTTCTTGTGCTTGAAACCGTAAAAAAGCTTATTGAAGAGGCCTGATACTTAAGGTCTCCTCAAATCAAGGGTTTCAAATTGTTAAACCGTTTATTCAGATATCATGCTTTTCCTATATTTCAGACCTGCTTCCAGCTTTTCAGGCAATTATTCACATTTATTTTCAGCGCTGTACTATGTACAGCCTGAGAACGTACAGGCTTGCAAGCAGGACAATGAAATTGTATACAGCCCTGAAAATGGGGATATACTGATACTCAAACCAGATCTCGATTACTCGCTCTATTGAGAAATAGAGCTGGAAGGTTGCCACAAGCAGGAGAAGCATGGCAATCACAAAAACTCCTTTTTTGAAGTTTTCCCCGAGGTCTGACGCTTTTGCCCCTTTTGTCTCTGAGCTGAGCTCTTCTGTTTCACTCATCCGAACCGCCTCCTTAGAACTGATGCCGAACAGAGCAGGACTGCTGCCAGGAAAAGGCTGAACCCGGGAGCTCCTTCTTCTTCGGCATATTCCTCTTCAGGGACCATTTCACTTTCATCAACAATTTCAAATTCGCTGGTCTGAATCTCTTTTGTTTCCGTGGAAGTTTTGTCTTTAACCTCAACTTCCGGGTTAAGCTGGATATAATCTTCCCCGCGCCTGACAATGGTATCATTGTTCCAGATCAGCACTTCGACAGCGTAGTTGTACTGGTCAGGCATGGTCAGGTTAACACTCCGGATAACTGTTGTTTCGGGCTTGACCTCTCCTGTCCGGGTCCAGACCTTATCGGCGAGAAGCCCGGCGTCCAATTCCCGGACCTTGACAAGCATACGGAGATCCTGACTGGTTTTCTTGCCCTCGTTTGTCAGATAGATGTCACTTTCAATGAGGACTTTTCCGTCTTCTACCTTCCTGACCCTGAAATCCATTTCGGAAATTTCAAGCCCTATGTCCTGCACATCGGCAGGCAGAAAATCAAGGTTGTAGACATTGATTTCCCCGCTGCCCTTCTGGGTATCCTCTTCGAAAAGAACGGAACGTATATTGTAACCTCCGTTCTTGGGCAGGCTCAGACTCTGGCTTACGGCTCTTGTTTCCCCTTTTTCCAGCGTTCCTAATTTTATTTCTTCCTGTGTTTCAAGCAGCCCGCTCTCCCTGCTGTAAACTTTCAAAAGAAGAGAGGCATTTTTCTCCGTATCCCCCTGATATTTTTCTACGTACGTGGTAACATTGAGGTCTACAAAAGAAGTCCCTGCACGGTCTGCTGAGATGTCCATATCTTTGATGCTGTAGTAGCTTTCCTCTTCAAAGCTCCGAACGCAACCGCTTCCTGAAGCAAAAAGGAAGATAACAGACATCAAAAACAAGATCTGGATTGGCTTGATCCTCTGTTTTCCCAAAGTCCATCCTCCTCTTCATTAATTGTATTGACAAGTATATGCCTTTTGCCGTTATCGACACGTATTCCATTTCCCGGAAATTATTAGATGAAAATTATTAATATGAACATACGGATATTCAGATATGGGATAATATTCTGGGGACTGGATCATGAAGAGCAAACTCTATAGAAAAATTCTGCTTGCAACCGATGGCTCGGAAAGTGCCAGAAAAGCTGCAGATGACGCGGTTGAGTTCTCTCGTCTGAGTGGCGCGAAAATTTATGCTGTCAGTGTTATTGACAGGTCGACTTATTCATCGGTTCCTGAAGATCTGGAGTGGGAAGAGGCAATGTATGCCTGGTTCAGGGAATTGGGGGAAGAAGCCGTTTCTTACGTGGAAAAAACTGCAAAAAACGCAGGCCTGCAGGTAGAATCCGTCCTTCTCGAAGGGCATCCTGCAGAAGAAATTGTTAATTTTGCAGAAAAGAACGGAATGGACCTGATTATCATTGGCTCGCTTGGAAAAAGCAGAGTCGAACGCTTTCTAATAGGTAGCGTATCCGAAAAAGTTGTCAGGAATGCAAAGGTCCCGGTACTTGTTGTACACTGGAAGAAATAGTGAAATTAGGGATTTTACGGGAAAAATCAGATAGGATTCAACAAATTGAGGGGGAAATAATGCTGAACGAAAAGATGGAAGAGGCACTGAATGAACAGATTAACAGGGAACTGTACTCTGCTTACCTTTACCTTTCCATGGCGGCACACAGCTCGTCTATCGGACTGCCAGGGTTTGCCCACTGGTTTAAGGTACAGGTCAAGGAAGAGACCATCCACGGGATGAAGATCTTTGATTATGTCAACATGCAGGGAGGAAGGGTAAGGTTAAAGGAAATCAAGGAGCCGCCTATGGAGTTCGGGACACCGATGGAAATGTTCCAGAAGACCCTGCAGCATGAACAGTTCGTTACCAGCTCAATCAACGACCTTGTAGAGCTTGCCCTTTCGGAAAAAGATGAAACAACGGTTTCTTTCCTGCAGTGGTATGTCGAAGAGCAGGTAGAAGAGGAAGAAAACGATAACGAGATCATTGATAAGCTGAAAATTGTCGGGGAAAACGAAGATGCTTTAGCAGCACTTGATGCTGAACTGTCAAAGAGGCTCCCTCCAGAGGATGAGGAATAAAGTATCCGGGAGCAAAAACCTGAGAAAAAAATCCGGGGAGATCTTTTTATTTTCTGAAAAGAACTCGGGTAATGTAATTTGAAAAGCTGCGGGATATTATGTCCGCAGCAAACGGTTTTTTTGGAGCTCCCGGCCCCAGCAGGAATTCGCTTCTTCAAGCTCATTTCCTGTTCATCGGGCTTCCGCAGCGTCCGCATTTAACCTGCATGCATGGTACTCCGGACTGATGAGGGGTTTCAAACCCGCACTGGGGGCAGATGCATACACCTCCCGGCCCTCTTGAAGTTTTTGCACTCCTGATCCCGCACCGTTCGTTACCTTCATTGCTCCTGCTTATCCCTGGACCCTGACCTGCAGGGCCCGTACCGTTTCCTCCTGGCATTTTGTAAGTGTCTCCTCAGTAAACTGGCTTTTTCATTTAAAATCTGCATATGGATTTATATACATGTATCGACGTCCGAGAGGCAGTCACCTGAAAGCAGGCTAAAAACGATCCCGGCCAGGTTTTAATATATGGAGTCTGAAAAGCACCCTGAAATGTTAAGCAGATTGGAATTCGACATCGTGAAAAAAGGCTTCGAATGGCTCTCTGCCCAGCAAATTCAATCCGTAAAGGAACTTGCAAGTACAGTATCGGCTCATGCTTTATGGGGACTTCCGAACCCCTATACTGCCCTTCTTATCCATAAAAAAGAGGGGGATTCCTGGAACTCCTCAATAAGGGACACGGCAAGAGCCTGTTCAGCCCTTTCGGCTGAAGGGATTATATTCAGGGCTCCGGAAAAGTGGCTGCTTTCCATGAAAAAAGGAAGCTCCTGGAATGAAGAAGTCTATGATACTGCATATAGTCTTGCTGCTCTTGCTGACATGGAAGTTTCCGACAGGGAAGGATGTAACTGGTTATACGAAAATTACGGGCCTGCCTGGGAACAGGTTGGCACTACTTCCCTTATAATCACAGCCCTCAAAAAACAGGAAAACCTGACCGAAAGCAGGGATTTTGAGGCTTTTATCCGGGAAAGGGCTGAATGGATCCTTTCAAAAAGAGGACAGGACGGGGGTTGGGAACATATTTCTACAAGCAATCTGGTAATCCAGGCTCTCCTCCTTGCAGGTTTCAAAAAGGAAATGGGAGATTCCGTTGACTGGCTCCTTGGAAAAGCCCGTGAAAGCGGGGCCTGGGGGAACAAAGAGGACGACATAAACGCAACTGCCCTGACTCTGAGCACACTCGGGATGTACGAAAGGATCTGAACAGGAAAACTTGATTTATTTCTTTATCCATTTCCCTCTTATATTCAAGGTTTTCACCCAAATTTCCCACCCGGATTTTTCTATCGGACTTCTTTTATTTTCTGCTTTTCATTGGGATCGGGTTAATGAGAACTGTGTTCCAAAAACTATAAATAAGACCCCGGATTTTGCCAGGTTTTCACCAAAAAACATATATATAAAAGAATAATATTTTATCTTATCAATTAAGATTGCTATAGAGAAAAAAACAACATATAAAATTTAATTCTATTTTGTTGAGGAGGAAACCTGATCATGTAGATCGAATGGACTCTAAATCCGTTCAGCCGGGTTAGATTCCCGGGGTTTCCGCCATGTTTCTGAATCCCGGAATGGCACTTGCATAACATTCCACTGAGATTTTTTATAGAATCAGGAAGCACTTTCCAGAGCCTATAAACTATTCTATTGCCTGGGATTATCCATCTCTTTTCCGGGTAGCTGTCAGCATTGCTGGCTCCACGCTTATGTTCTGTAAGCCGGGGTTCTGAATACTGTTCTTGGAAATTATCCGGGTTTTAGTTCACCGAGGGGTAACACTATGGATAAAAAACCACTAGACACTCTGATATCTGCAACCGGGCTCTGGATGTCCAGGACCGGAATGATTCACAAAATCAAGCACCATGAAGTTTCAAGAAGGAAGATCTATATCGAAATGGCATGCGGAGAGAGGCTTGTTGTAAATAACTCCCGGAGCAGCAGGACCGCAAGAGCGCTCAGGCACCACAAATACAGGAAGACCTGCAGGCACTGCAGGGTTTCGGACGAGGATATTAACAACTTCCTCACAAAGACCAGCGAAGAGAAGACCACCGTGAAAGTCAAGGTTGTTTCTGCTCCCAGAGTAAGGAAAGCCATGCCGAAATCAATCGCCAGAGCCCCAAAACCACTTGAAGCCGCAGCACAGGCTCCACTTTCCGGATCTCAACCTGCAACCACAACCCCGATTTCTGCACCGGCACAGGCTTCCGCATCAGCAACAGTCTCGGCTTCGGCAGCCCCTGTGGCAACACAGGGAATGGCAAACTCTGCTGCGGCTCCGGCTGCTCCTGTTCCGGCGAGTGCTCCTGCGCTTACAAAGAGCCAGCTTGACAGGCTTGAAGGACTGTTAAGCCCGAAGGATGAGATTTCTCTGGATTCCGGAACACCTTTCAGGGAGCTTGAGTCCGAACTGCTCTCCCGAAGAAAAAAAGATTTGCAGCGGATCTATGCCGAAGAAAGGGAAAATTGCCTGGGAAAACTCGAACGCGAAATTACGAAATTCTTCGTGGACAGGGGTTTTCTGGAGATCAAGTCCCCGATTCTGATCCCTGCGGAATATGTGGAGAGAATGGGCATTAACAGCGACACGGAGCTTTCGAAGCAGGTCTTCAGAATCGACAAAAATCTCTGCTTAAGGCCAATGCTTGCCCCGAACCTTTACAACTACCTGCGCAAGCTTGATAGAGCCCTGCCTGACCCGATAAAAATCTTCGAGATCGGGCCCTGTTACAGGAAAGAGTCGGACGGCAAAGAACACCTGGAAGAGTTTACCATGCTGAACTTCTGCCAGATGGGGTCAGGCTGCACTCGGGAGAACCTTGAAGCCATAATTACGGAGTTCCTGGACCACCTGGGGATCGACTTCGAGATAATAGGGGATTCCTGTATGGTCTACGGAAATACCCTTGATGTCATGCACGGCGACCTCGAACTCTCGTCTGCGGTCGTGGGGCCTATCCCTCTTGACCGGGAATGGGGAGTTGACAAGCCCTGGATAGGGGCTGGTTTCGGGCTCGAACGCCTGCTGAAGGTCATGCACGACTTCAAAAACATCAAAAGGGCTGCAAGGTCCGAATCTTACTATAACGGGATTTCTACAAACCTGTAAACCGGGAAATCCCTGAAGAATAACATTGAAAACAGTGAACTGCCCGGAGTCCTCCGGACAGGGATATCGGAATGAAATAAACGGCAATCTAAACTTTAAATGGCAAAAAACAAGTTTCGGGACTTTAAATGGCAAACCCGGAACTTTAGAGTGGCAAGCACATCTGAAAATAGCTGAACTGAAAGAAATTGGAAAGGAAGATGTGAGGATGGAAAAAACTGTAAAACTATGAGAGGGTGAAATTTTGATCCAAAAAATGGCAACCGAGGAACTTGATAGGTTCGGAGAAAAAATCATTGAAGGCTTTCAATTGTCTGATGATGACCTGAGGGCTCTTCTCTCCCTTGAATCCGAAGAAGAGCTGGAAAAACTGTACTATGTGGCCCAAAAGGTCAGAAACTACTATTTCGGCAACAGGGTGTTTCTTAACTGCTTTATCTATTTCTCCACTTACTGTAAGAACCAGTGCGCTTTTTGTTACTATAACTGCAAAAACGAAATCAACCGCTACCGCCTGAGCAGGGAGGAGATCAAAGAGACATGCAAAGCCTTAAAAGGAGCAGGTTTTCACATGATTGACCTGACAATGGGAGAAGACCCGTACTACTATGAGGAGCCGGACCGCTTCGTTGAACTTGTCCAGATAGTAAAGGATGAACTCGGGCTTCCCATTATGATTTCCCCGGGGGTGATGGACAACTCCACCCTTCTCAAAGCCAGGGAAAAGGGGGCAAATTTCTTCGCCCTGTACCAGGAAACCTATGACCAGGAACTTTACGAAAAACTCAGGGTAGGCCAGTCCTTCGAAGGGAGGTATAGCGCCCGCCGCTTTGCAAAGGAGCAGGGGTACTGTATAGAAGACGGGATTCTCACGGGCGTCGGAAACGATGTTGAGTCAACAATCAGGTCCTTGAGGGGGATGAAAGCAAACGACCCTGATATGGTCAGAGTTATGACATTCCTGCCCCAGGAAGGGACCCCGCTTGAAGGGTTCAAAGAGAACTCGAACCTTTCGGAACTGAAAATAATTGCAATCCTCAGGCTCATGTTCCCTAAATGCCTGATCCCGGCTTCCCTAGACCTCGAAGGCATCGACGGCATGGTCCACCGCTTAAATGCAGGTGCAAACATTGTTACCTCCATTCTCCCCTCGGATTCAAAGTTAGAAGGCGTTGCCAACTATGACCGCGGCCTTGAAGAACGGGACCGGGATATAAAAAGCGTAATCAAAAGGCTTGAAAGTATGGGAATGGAACCTGCTCCACAGGCAGAATTCGAAACTGTCCTGGGGTGCTAGCTTGAAAACCATATGTCTTATAGGCGGGAAACTCCAGGGCTTCGAAGCGGCTTACCTGTCTAAGAAAGCCGGAATGAAAGTAGTTGTGATCGATAAAAACCCGCAGGCCCTTATAAGGAACTATGCCGATGAGTTCCACTGTTTTGATGTAATAAAAGAGCCGGAAAAACTCCTCGATATCTCAAAAAACGTTGACGCCGTACTCCCGGTAAATGAAAACCTTGAATGTATAGAATTCCTGAGTTCCATAAAAGAGAAATTCTCCTGCCCTGTCCTCTTCGATTTCGAGGCTTACTGGATCAGCAGAGACAAGAAAAAATCAAAAGAATACTTTGCGTCCATAGGAGTCCCGACCCCGCAGGACAAACCGACCAGGCCGCCTTATTTTGTAAAACCCCCCTGCGAAAGCAGCAGTGTGGGAGCCAGGATAATTTATGACGAAGAGGAGCTTGGAGAGCTCGAGCCTGGCATGCTGATCGAAGAATATGTGGAGGGGGAAGTTGTTTCCCTCGAAGTCATAGGAGACGGAACTCATTTTGCTGTGGTAAAGGAAACCCTTGTACACATTGACGGAACCTACGACTGCCACATGGTAACCCCTCTTCCTCCTGACCCTTCCTTCAGGAAGATATCCTATTCCCTTGCAGCAAACCTGCCCTTAAAAGGGATCATGGACGTGGAAGCAATCTCCGGTCCAGGGGGATTGAAAGTAATCGAAATCGATGCCCGCTTCCCGAGCCAGACCCCAACTGCAGTCTACTATTCTTCAGGGGTTAACCTCATAGAACTCCTGTTCCGCGCCTTTGGAGAAGATGTCGAAGAGATAAAAAACCTTCCTGAAGACAGCTACTGCATTTACGAACACCTCATGCTTGCAGAAAACGGAGCCCTCGTCCCTGTGGGAGAGCAGGTACTTTCCATGGGCAGTGATTATGGCAAATATTATGAAGAGCCCGGCATTGAGATTTTCCTGTGCAAAGGAGAGGATCCTGTATTCACTCTGGTCTTCTGGGGCAAAGATAGGGAAGAAGCCGAGAATAAAAAGAGAACAGGGCTTTTAATACTGAAAGATCGCTTCGGAGCGGCCGTTTAAAACGACAAGGATTTGCTCAAAGTAAAAATTTGTTTAAAACAGAATAAGGAGATAAAAAAATGGCACTTTTAACCCCAGAAGACCTGGACAACATTAACAGACAACTTCATGAAGCTGATTCTACTGTCCGGAGAGTTACAGGGCTTGACATAAAAGGAGTCTGCAAAGACTTCTACGGCACGACCCCATGCTGTGAAAAGGTAGGCATTGTACCTGTGACCTCGGGAAACGGGATCATAGGAAATTTCTCGGAGTCCCTGCATGCAATCACCGAATATTTCGGATTTGACAGCTTTGTTACGAGTATGCCTGACGTGAGCGGGTACTATGAGGCAGTAAGGAACGGAGCCCAGATTATCCTTATGGCGGACGACAATACCTTCCTTGCCCATAACCTCAAAAACGGAAAAATAGCCAACAACCAGCCCTGCACAGGCATAATTTATGCGGAAATCGCTTCCAGATACCTGAAAGCCGATTCAAAGGACGTGCTTGCCGTTGGCCTGGGAAAGGTAGGCTTTCCGGGAGCAGCACACCTCGTAAATAAGGGGTTCAGGGTCTACGGCTATGATGCTGACAAAGACCTTCTAAAGAAAACCGTTTCCAGCCTCGGGATTACTCCTTTCGATCCCGAAAACTCCAGAAAATTCTCCATTATTTTCGAGGCAACCCCCTGTGCAGACACGGTTCCCGAATCCGTGATTTCGGAAAACTGCGTAATTTCCACCCCCGGAATCCCCTGTGCAATTTCAAGGGAGCTTCAAGAGAAGTATGGAGTGGAACTTGTAATGGAACCTCTCGGGATAGGGACGGCATCCATGCTGTATTCTGTCCTGTAAAAAAGTAGCGGGTGAATAAAGAGTAAGTAAAGGAAAATAGAGGGAAATGAATCCCATAAATCTTATTTTTCCTTTATTTTGAGTTTTGTAATATCGATAGCGTTCTCTGGACAAACACTGACACAGCGCCGGCAGCTTGTTCCGAGGCATTTCTGGCTGTCGTATTTTGCGATCCTTTTGCCGTCGGTTTCGGTGATTTCGAGGGCTTCTTCGGGACACTCATTTACGCAGGTCTGGCAGCATACACACTTTTCTACCGGGACTTCGAGGATTATGCCTATTTCTTTGAGAATGGCAAGTCCGCCAACTCCGACCTGCTCTATGTCTTTACTTACCCGCTTTTCTATGTCGGCGTGTTCGAGGGTCTTGGGAAGTTTGGGCAGGCCGTAGAGTTCAAGCATCTGGTCGTACATTTCGAGGGGCATGCCCATAGTCCAGTAGGAGAGTTCGCAGAGGTAGAAGTTGTTGAAAGTATTGCTGGTTGCCATCATGAGGTGGTCGGCAGTAATCTTTTTTGCGACCTCTATAACGTCATCCAGCCTGGATTTGTCCAGCGCAAGTTCCCGGGCAAGGGCAAGGGAGGTGTTTCCGAACTGTACGATTTTTCGGGCATAACCCGGGGCGGCCCCGAGCCTGCGGGCAGATTCGGCGTCTACATAGGCTCCTGAAGCCCCTGACATGTACGCATACTCAAGGTCTTCGTACTTGATCCCGGATTCCACTATGAGGGTCATGTGAGCAGCCCGGATTGCCCCTATGGCTTTTCCGGCTTCTTCGACATCTTTTTCGGTAATCTCGATTCCGGGGCCCAGAATCAGTTTTCCGTTGGGGAGCCTGGGAGGCTTTTCAATCAGCCCGCTTTTCAGCGCAAGGGCAAAAACCGAGATTACCCCTGTTCCCGTAATGCCTGCAACCTCGTAACCGTTAGAATTTTTTATTTCGCCGGTTACAGGGTTGACCAGGTAAGCTTCCTGTTTTTCCATTTCCCTGTCAAGCACCAGAATTTTCCAGTATTCGCCTTCAGGTTTTACATCACAGATCGCCCCAGGGCTTGCAAGCATACCGGAACTGATCCCCTGCCCTTCGATTGCAGGGCCTGCCGCAGCGCTTGCCGTTATAATCCTGTCCCCGACCTTGAGAGCCATTTCGGCGTTTGTCCCGTAATCGGTCACAAGCGCAGGCTCGGTCTGTGTAAGGAAATCGGTTTCGAGCATCATGGCAAGGGCATCAGCCCCGATCTCGTGTTTGATTGCGGGAGGCACGATTACTTCGCAGTCAGGAAGAAAGTCGTTTCCGAAAAGTTCGGAGGCTGGAAATACCCGGGCATCTCTTTTCACATCCTGGACCCCGAGCATTTTCTGTTTGTTTTCCCCGGCGTATGCGAGGTCCCTTATTTCGATGTTCTGAAAAAGAGAAAGCTGGATAGGGTTTCCACAGACTGCAAGCCTTTCCACCTTCGAAAGGTCGGCATTGAATTTCAGGAACATCCTCCTGACGGTTTCGACAATTACGCCGTGAGCCACATCTTCCCCTGTCGTTATCGCAAAGTCCAGATGGTCCATGACATTTCCTCCGGGGAGAGGGTGACCCATGGTTATGACTGTTTTTAAGGTCTCATTCGTATCAAGATCAATAAGCTGGGCTCGAAAACCACTGGTACCCAGGTCAAGTGCTATTCCGTACATTTTTAGATCCTCCTGAAGCATACATCGCCCCGAGGAGTCCGGCACCATAGACTGCTTCGGAAGCTGATGACATAAAGAGTTTATATTTTCAGGTACATGGAGAGGATGCAATATTATTCGATATGAATTATGTAAAATAGAACCTATGAATTATATAAATTAGTATTATTGGTTGAATTACCAGTAATCAAAGAATTACCAGTAATCGAAGAATTACCAGTAATCAAAGAATGTGCTTTATCACTTTCAAGGCCGTACGCAAACCCCCTTCGATAAAACCCTGGAAGTCCGAGTAAGCCTCCCCACATATATGGATATTTTTATTTGAGGGGGATGCCCCGTATAGTGAGAATGCCGTTAATTCTTTTATTGCCTCTTCAACACGGACACCAGCTTTCCAGATATGACAACCGGCCTCAAAAGGCTCCCTGCTCCAATCCCTGATGCCAAAGCAGCTTATTAATTTAGCCTCTGCTTCTATCTCTTTAACGTCCGTATTATCGGGATTTGAGCGTAAATACCTCAGATAGCCTTCAACAAGCCGCTGGTCGAGATTCAGCTCTGCGTTTGGATGCTCTTTCTGCTGTACAAACGGGGTCCAATAATGCATGCTGGGTTGGTCACCATAAACCATGACCATTCCGCTTTTACTGCTCCCGTCCTCCCTGAAAGTATAATGGATTTCCCTTGCTGGAGTGGACGAAGCTCGGGTCTGTGGGGGTGTGAATTCATTCCACCAGGGATTCTCATTAACAAAAAAACACTTTACTAACGGGATCGGGATTACAGAATCTACCAGTTCTCCGATATGTCCGGGGAGCAGAGGGCGAAGCTGCATCAGAGGACTTCGAGGTAATGCAAGCACAACATGCCCTGCCAGTACCTTAACGGTATTATGGTCAGTGGTAGTATGGTCAACAGCTGTATAGTCAGTAGTAGTATGGTCAATAGCTGTATGGCCAGTAGTATTGCCAGTCTTGAACTCCAGTAAAACCCTCCCGTCCGGCTGGGGAGAAAGGGATGTCAACCTGTGGGAAAGGTGTAACGAGACCGAAGGTTCGGATGGAGAATCCAGCCTGCAAACCAGCTCGCGAACAAGGGATTCGGTCCCCTGTTCTATTCCGACCAGCTCATCATTGGGGTGCAGTCCGCGCAGCCAGAAAATAATCCACTCTGCTGCGTTCGGGTTAAAGTGAATAACATGATAAAATGTCCCATAATGGATGATCTTACTCACTGCACGGTGGCTAAGAACAAGACTGAGTGCATTCCAGAAGCCAATCTGAAAGAGACATTTGCCATTATAGGCAGCCTCATTGCGCACATAGCTGTAGTATTCCTCGTCAAGAGTAGCCCACCATTCCCGGTGTCGAGGGTCATCTGGATCGTCCATGTCCCCGCCACTCGCATTTAAGAGGCGCAGGATACCCAGTTTTAAAAGCTCAAGGGTTGTCAACTTACTCCCCTGGCGTTTGCCTCCGGATTCGTCAAAGGTTAAATCAAAAAGAGAATCAGGATCGTTTGCTGCTGTGTAGGGAACAAAGTACTTTGTCTCCAGCCCGAGCTCAGCTATGAGCTCCATGAGGAGGGGCTGTGCCAGCTTCTCAAATCGCATCGGACCGTATTCTGCTAAAAACCCACCCATTTCCACGGTCTCGATCCGGCCTCCAAAGCGATTCGAACCTTCAAATAGAGAAATGGTATGGTTAACGCCTTTTAACTGTTTTAATTTGTAACAGGTATAAAGACCTGCAATGCCTCCTCCGACTATGACCGTATCAGAATGGATAATGTCGCTCACTGCATCTCTCCCCGTATTATTTTAAATGGCTCTGCACTGTTTTGCATGGATCGGAAATACATTTAGCTGAAAGTGACTATGCTGAAGAGATAAATGTAGATTTTGGAGAGGACTTCCCACTATAGTAGTTCCAAATTTCATTTGTGTTGTGCCAACATTCAAAAATTGATAGTATGGTGCACATACGGAATATCGAAGAGTTAAACGGGTATCGAAAAGCTAAAAATTCCGGTTTCTTCAAGGTATCCAACCGTATTACATCCCCCCACAGACTATGTAACCATCAAGATCAATGGTTCATTTACAAGGGAAGACATTTTTCGTACTGTTGTGAATATGGCAGTAGAAAAGAATTCTGTTCACTCTGTCTCAAAAAGTATTCTGATGTTGCTTGTGAAACATCATTGAGGAAAGGTTTACTGTATCTGTTCTTCCGGTAAAAAAACAAAACAATGGTCGAATACCTCTCCTATTTTATTGACCTCATCAAAAGACTGAACTTTGAAATCAAGGTCAACGATTTCGATGATGTTCTTATGCAAATACTTTTTTGAAATCCCTTATAAATTAAGATTTTTATAAAAAACTTTAGGTTATATGTAATAAATTTGGTAAACTATATGTATTTCCATCTAAATTAATTGTAAGGGATTTTTGAAGAAAGGATATTTTAGTCAAATGTTCTTTTGGAAGTCTAATCTAAAAGATTAAAGAGAGAAAGGAGGAGAAATGACGCTAATTAAGCCAGGTGTGGAAATAAAGGTGATAAAGGAAATTGTGCCACAGCAGCTAAATCCTTCAGGGATAGTTGCGATGATCGGAACTACAGAAAAAGGCGAAATATTGTCTCCTACTCATGTAAGTAGCTATAGGGAGTTTGCAGATAAATTCGGATCAGGTGAGCAGTACTCAATAACAAAAGATGCGAAACAGGCATTCCAGAATGGTGTTTTCGAGATTGTCGTGACTGCTATAAGTTCTAAGAATGAAGGTACCAAGGCAAGTTTAGTTCTGAGTGATATGAATAATAAAGGTACCGTGAAACTAATTGCAAAGAAAACTGGTGAAGAAGGAAACAAAATAGCAGTGAAAGTTGATTCCGGGCCTACACCTGATATAATAAAGATGAAGATCAGTGAAGGAGAAGTTATTGAAATATGGGATAATCTCTCGATGGATTCCTCAGATGAATTTTATCTTGTGAATTATCTGAACCAGAATTCAGCACTTGTAACAGCAGACGACCTTAAATCAAGCTCAAAAGCTCCAGACAACAATCCCCATGAGATTGAGGGGAATCTACGGGGAGGAACATCAGGCGCCATATCAAAAGGAGATTATGAAGCAGCCCTGGAAAAGTTGGAAGGAGATCCTGATGTTGATATAGTTGTAGCATGTGACGTCACGGATCCGGAGATCCACTCTCTGATCGAGGCTCATTGCATGAAGATGAGCACGGAAGCAAAGAATCGCATAGGTTTGGGCACTGTTGAGAGAAATGAGAACGTTAAGGAGAGTGTTAAGCGCACGACCACATTAGCCAGCGACCGATTTGTAATTGTTGCACCTTACGGAAATCTTGGCGCTGTGGCCGGACTTATCAGCAGGCTAAACTATTATGAATCTCCAACCTTCAAGACACTTAGTGGTATCTCAAAACTTGAAGCTAACTACACACCTTCTGAACAGATGGAATTGCTGAAGGCTGGTATTGTTCCAATTGAGGCACAGAGGGGAAGAGGTATCATCGTCCTCAAAGGAATTTCAACGAGCAAGGAGCAGATCAGCGTGACAAGGATTGCAGATCGCTCGGTTCGTGGTGTCAAGAACATCGCTGACATGTTTATAGGAACGCTGAACAGCTCAAGCGGCAGGATGGCGCTAAAAGGGAAGATAACTGAGTTCCTGATGAGAATGGAAAGGGAAGGTTCGATAGTGCCGAGCACGGATGGAAAAGAACCGGCATTTCTTGTTGATGTCTATAGCACACAGATGGATTTCTCTCAGGGTATAGTCAGGGTGGATATGGCAGTAAGACCTGTAAGGGCCATGGACTATATTTATGCCACTATCAAGGTGGAAGCATGAAGGGGATGATTTAAATGGGCACACAAATCTGGTCTGCAACGCAAAGCAAGGTGTTGATCGACTCAACAGAGATTGAAGGGCTTCAGTCCATCGAGTATAAAGTTAGCAGAAGCAGACAGGACATAATAGCTGTTGGAAAACCGCTAAGACAGGGTGTGGAATACGGAGTAAAGACCGTAACTGGAAAGTTGAGGGTAAAATCCAACTGCCCACCGCTTGATGAGAAGCTTTCGAAATCAGATGTAAAAGATGCGAAGTTCTCTTTGCAAGCACAACTAATGAAAGATGACTCTGAGACTCCAAAGAAGACAATTGATTTTCAGGAGTGCTATCTTGATGACAGGGAATTCGAGATGAGCGTTAATGGTGTAGGGGTCGCAGTTTACATATTTACAGCTACGGATGTTCAGGAATCATAAGGAGTTTCGATGGAATGAAGAAGCTCACCAAAGAAGAAATTCTCAAGGGAAAAGAAAAACATGAGGCTCTGTACGTTGAGAGTTATGATGCGGAAGTGTTAATCCGCCCTCTGACAGATGGAGAACTCAGTCAGATTTTCGCAGTAATCGGAAGTATACCTTTGAAGAATGATGGGACGCCGGATAACGGGAAAGTTGATGTCATTAAGAACTTTGAAGCACTTAGACTTACCACTTCTCTGGGACTTGTCGAGCCAAAGCTCTCAATTGAAGAAGTAAGTGAAATGAAGTTTGGAGTGCCGGAGTTTATTGGGACCAAAATCCTTGAATTAAGCGGAATCTACTCTACTGCAGTTTCTAAAAAAAAAGGGCAGAATTAGATAGATTTGTCGAATCTCCAGAAGGACAGGAACTGGCGGCGCTATGCATCGACTATGGATATAAATTAGCACAGGCGCCGGCAGATCTCACGCGTCCTCAGATTAATTTTCTTATGGCAGCCCTGGCGAGCAGGATTGAAAAAATGGTGACCTCAAGATCCGGTGACGCCGGCGTAACAAAAATAATTTTTGCAGAGGATAACGAACTGAGCGACGAAGAGTGAAACATTTCGATTCGATTCTGCAAGGAGGATTGATTGACTGCTGTTGAAAACCTTGTTGAAGAAACAAGGAAATTATGCGAATACAGCTTGAAAAGCTTCGAAGAGGGATTCAAAGAGTTCGCGGACACTGAAAAAACAATACAGGCATTAATTGACATAGCTATAAACCTGCAGCAGCAGCTTTCTAATCTTATTACTCCAAGAATCGAACCATCATTTCCGATTGAGGAAGAAAAAAATGAAACCAGCGCTTCAAAAGATGAACCGCACTCTATTCAATATATAAATAATAGTTTGAATATCGGTCCTGTAAGTATTTGTTCCTTAGTTGAAGCCCTTAAAGATAAATTTGCAGATTTCAATTCCCAGAAATCGGGAATCGAAGAGCTTCATTCTCCATCTTTTTTTTTAGAGGAACCGCTTTCTATCAAACCTGATATTATTGACGCACTAGCAATAACTTCAAAAATGTCTTTATCAAAAGAATTCCTGCAGAAAAAAGTTACAGTAGATAGAGACGTCACCCTGCAGAACTCCGAAAAAAAATTACTCACAGATGATACCATTTTTTTAAGGGATGAGAATCTCCATGCCGATCTAAAAAAATCCGCCCTTATAATTAACAAGCTCAATACGATTTATGGCGAGATGGCCAGTACCACAGCTGAAAGAAACCTGTTAATTTCAGAAAAAACTTCAGCTTTAAACAGATCGGTTAACTTATTAGGAGAAGTTGAAAAAGAAATTAAAAATAAAGAAATATCCAGGATTCTGGATGTCAATGGATCCTCAGATAAAATCCATCATTTTTCTGAAATCCTTCGAGATACATCAACTGACTTGTGCACCAATATTTCTGAGGCTTATAAAAATACAGAAACTTCATCGCTCAACGAGATTTTAGCAAGAACTTTCCATTCCGGGGGAGCGATAAATAGTGTATCCGCAGATGCATGTGCGTCCAGGGACACCATCCCGAGTTCAAATCCTGTTTCTTATTTTGATGAGGCTCTTGATAATATTTCCAAAACGCTCCATCAAAGCATTTCAAAAACTCATGAAATCACTGATATTTCAGTACTAAACAAAATCCAAAACATAACTTCTCAACCTGCTGAATTAACAACAAGTAAAAAAAAGCCGGCTTTATTTTCAGATAAGGAGATCTTTGAAATACCTGCACTAAAACCCCGAAAAAAGATATTGACCCCTTCAGAGGATTCAATCGCTAATACTGCAAGACTCTCAAATGCGATCGAAATGAGATCACATGAAAGAGAAAAGACTGTTGATTCCAGGGAAACAATAACATATCCTTTTGCAAAATATACAAAATCTGCAACATCTTCACAATCTGTCTCTGCGTCATCAGTGCATGTAACGAATGCTTTTGAAACAATTTCCGATTTTATCACGACAGCGACTGGTATTGATCGGCAGATGAGCATGATGATGGGGCAGGATGGTACTGACGTCAATACGGTATTGAGGTGGAGTGGTCCATTGGATCAGATGTTTTCCGAAGAGAGAAGAGTAGCTCTTAATCTCCATAAAATAGCTTTAGAAAACAGCGGGACAACACAGGGGAGGCAGATAATGGATATCGGCATTGGTATGGCTCCAGCAGAGGCACTGGAGCAAGCTCGCTTATCGGCCTTAAATAATATCAGCATGACCTTCCCTCAGGAAGAAGATTATCGCATACCATCACCTTCAATGATGCCTCCTACAATAGAAAATATATTGCAAATCATGCCAGGCTCTCAGAGAGAACCGATTGAAGGACATACAGAGACCAGATCTGTTAATTTTCAAAATACGTTCAATATTGTTGTGAACGTAAAGAACGGAGGAAATGAGACCGAGCTAAGGGATCTCGGGAAAAAGATAGGTCAGGTACTTTCTGATGAGATCAGGCGATATGGAGGAATAAGGTGAATATTGAATTAGATGGTATCGAGCTCAATAAGAGCCTGTACGATCAGAACGGCGGAATTGAAGAAGTAAGGTATATTTCTAATATCAGTACAAGTGACAAACGAGGTATGATTGAACATGAAATTCCGGGGATGGAAGGCAGCGTTTTCCGGAATCTTGGAAGGTATCCTGTGAGTATTTATTTTGACGGAACCTTCGAAGGGCAGAGTGCTAAAAATAATCTTGAAGCCATTAGATCAAAATACAAACAGGGGATCCCACTGCCATTCAACTCAGATGTATCAGGTGCTGCCGACGTCACAAAAGTTCTTGTTGAAAATCTTCGAATTGAAGAAATTGCTGGAGCAACGAACAGGTACAGGTATTCCATGGAGCTCATCGAATACAAGGAGCCGCCTCCTGAGCCAACGACGCCCCCTTCACAGGATCAGCAGGCAAAAGATTGGGCAGATAAAACTGCCAATGAAACTGTGGACTCGATCAACTGCCTAACAGGAAAAGTACTTGATTTTGAAGACAATCCAAAAAGCGGAGTTACTGTTGTCGCTAAGAGCCGTGAAGGCGAGTATCAGGGGCAGACAAACGAGAAAGGTATATATCGTCTAGAGAATCTGCCGCCTGGGAAATACGAAATAACTGTAGGCTCAGAAGAATACGAAGGGGTTGAAGAAGTAGTTATCGTTGGCAGCGGAGAGGGAACAGAAGAAGAATAAAGTGCCGAAAATGAAACTAAAACCAAGAAGTAAAGAAGATTTTGATTCAAGTTGATGCCTAATGGAAAAATCTACCTATAAGGTCAAAATCGGATCCACGACATTTGATTCCTCGATTAGTCCTGAAATCATCAGCATTAGCGTAGACCTTGATATCAATGTGCCTTCGGATAGCTTTAATATCACCTTACAACCAGGCGCAAAAACCAGCAATATAAAAAATGGGGATCCTGTAATCATAGAGTTTGGATATGGGGATTCTCTGAACAGGGTTCTGACAGGCACGGTTGACTCGATCGAGCCAAAGATATCTGAAGTTGGAATCTACGGGCTCAGCCTGATCTCCATACTCACCAGCCAGAGAATCAATCAGGTTTATGAAAAACAGAGCGCAGGCGCAATCGTGAAAGATCTCGCCGAGAGGGCGAGAATAGATGTAAAGGAAGCAGAAGAAGGCATAAGCTTTCCCATGTATTTCGTGGACGATACAAAAGACGCCTATACTCATATGAAAGAGCTTGCACGAAAATGCGGCTTTGACCTGTTCATGAATGGAGAGGGAAGGCTTGTTTTCAAGAAATATGCCAGGCAGACTCCCAGGCAGTTTAAGTATGGAAGAGATATTCTTGAGGCAGAAGTATACGAATCCACACCTATCGCCGCATGCGTGAAAGTTTATGGTGAAAGTTCCGCTAGCTTCAAGGGTGCCGATACCTCCCACTGGATCACAAAAAAAGTGGTTGAAGGAATTGCAGGAGATGGAGACGTCACTTTTCTGATCGAAGACCCTGTGATACGGGATAAGGATAGTGCGGAAAAAGTTGCCACTGCTTTTCTTGAAACGATAATGACTCCTCTTTCGGGAACTTTGAAAGCTCTCGGGAATTCGCATGTCGGGCCTGGGGATACGATAGAGATAAAAGAAATGTCGGACAGCCGGATGAACGGGGAATTTGAAGCAACAAGCGTCAGCCATGTTTTCAATAAAGCTGAAGGTTTCGTATCGACAGTAGGCTGGATGAAGAAAATAACTATATCTAAGGCAGAAGCCCCACTTGCAGCCCCCCCTCCCCGACCTGCTCCTCCCAAACCTCCCTCGCCTATTGAGGAGCAGCTTAATTCCGCAAAAGACGAGCTTGAAGAGAAGAGACTGAAGCTGCAGGATTCCATTGAGGATGCTGAAATGGAACTTGAGAGCTCACAGCTTGAGATCAATAAAGCTCTTTCCGAACAGGATCAGGTTTCCAGAGAGATGATAGCAGCCGCAGAGGATGCAAGGAAGACTGCAAAGGAAGCCGCAGCAGAGACTCTTGCAAAAGCTGATGAGCTCAGAAAGGAGCTTGAGGCGAAAAAGAAAGAGGTAACGGATTCTCTTGCCGAAACGAAAAGGAAGTTTGAAGAGTACAGGAAAGGTGCCGAGGCAGAGATCGAGAAATACGAACAGGAGGCTGCAAAACTCAAGAATGAGGCTGAAAAAGCAGTTGATGAAAGGAAAAAAGAACTTGCGGAGAAAATAAAAGAGCTTGAGAGTAAGAAAGACGAGATAAGAAATGAACTTGAAGATGCTGAGAAGAAACAAACCGCCGGGGCTGAGGAAGCAAAGAAGAAGCTTGCTGAGACTGAAAAAGAGATCAATGCACAGATCAGCGAGATGAAAAAGACTGCCGAGAATATGGAAAAAGAGGCAGAAGAAAAGTTCGCTCAGGCAAATAAGAATGCCGAGGATGCAAAGAAAAAAGCTGCCGAAAAACTTGAGGATGTAAAGAAATCATATAAGGAAACAAGGGATAAGACCCTTGAAGCGAAGGAGCAGGCGGGATTGGGTTGAGAGAATTTACTTTCTGAAAAGATATGCTTTAATTTAGGGGGAAATGAAAATTTTTATTAAACTTGATAAAAAATATGTGCGAATTAAAAAGGAAATGAGAAGGGGTTTGAAGAATTAGATGGCATAAGAATGCAACAACGAAGGAAATGAGAATAGTACCTTTTGCTATATAATTTCCTTACTGCCATATTTTTAATTTCTTCCAGAGGAGCATGAGATGACTGAGAAGAAAATATACAGGGTCCCCGCAATTTTCCCCAGGGGGTTTCTCATAGAGATCGTTGACTATGAGCAAAATCCTATCAAGGGGGTGAATTCAGCTATGTGGTTGATGGCTCATCTTCCAAAAATGGCACTATAGACGATCTGGGTATATTGAATATTCGGCCACTGCCTCAGAATGAGTAAAGTTCTCGTTGAGTGAACAGCTTGAGTCGCCTCCTGAAAAGGGAGAAGAAATCACAAAAGAAACCGATGAAGAAATTGCTTAAACAGCCAAAATATAGGTGTCAGGTAGCACAAATTCATTAAATATTATTTCTTAGTTTGTTACTGGCGTCGGCTGGCTTAATTCGGGATCAGTTAAAATATCAATACGGTTTTTGACTTCAGGTATGATTTCGACTTCATATTTGGCCAACTCTTCCAACGTATTAATATTGTATATTCTGATCAACTCAGCGCATTTTCTGCGGAATTTATCCTTGGCTGAAGATACGCCCCTCTGAACCCCGAAATCCATAATAGCTGTTTTTCCTGCTTCAGATTTCAATACATCTCCATATTCTCCGCTGATTGTTACGTCTCCTTCTTTAACCTCGAATTTCTGTACTGCTATATAGTACTGCTTATATCCAGTTTTCAATTGAGAAACCCAGAATGAGCGATCTTTGAGACCAACATTATAGAAAACTGCTGTCAAGCGCTTATCATCAATAATAGTAGCTACTGCCTCTTCCCCTCTCAGGACTTGGCCATTTGAAAGATTGATGGCAATGAGATCATGGTCACTAACATCTATGCCCATATCATGAAAATATCTTTTGAAGCTTTTTGGATCTATTCTCTTCATCTCACGCAATACATCCCCTAATGAGCCGTTGCCTTTTTTCTGTGAAGTAAATTGAAAGCAGCCTATAGAAATATACCCAGTATCATAGGTATTCACACCCTCAAACCCACCTTCTTCAGCTGAAACCTTCTTCATTACCTTCTTGACTGTTGCTTCAGTCAGGCCTGCCGCATCGAATAAATCATCGATGTTTTGTCGATCTTTTATTTTTCTACCTGATTTCGCTATGCCGGTATCCGTCGTAAAATATTTATAATTAGATCTGACAGGATTGTCACGGAACGTGTACACGCCTTCGTTACCCGGGAGGGTTACATTATAATCTTTTACTTTCCTGTATGCTGGCATTGGTGCATTCCCAACAACAATTTCTACAACTCTGCCATTTCTTCGACGATTGACCGTTGCCGAGCTGAGTTCTCCAGGAGTTGTTCCTGGATCTGGTGGCTCAGGATTTTCTCCTGGATCTGGTGGCTCAGGATTTTCTCCTGGATCTGGTGGCTCAGGATTTTCCTGATCCAATTTCCAAGATTCATGACTTTCGTATTGACGGATCCAGGTTTTCATATCTTCGACTTTGCTTTCTGAAGTGAATCTCTCAAGAGCTTCGTTTGCAAGTTTGTTCCACTTGGCATAAGAAGCGGTTTGACGTATCTCGTTTGTTTTAACAATGCTATAGGCACCTTCTGATTGCCAGCGTTGTTTGATATTGTTTACTTCTTGTTCCGTAAAGATCCAATCACCGCTAAAAAAAGGCCATTTTTGAACAAGTTCTTCTTTTGTAAAATTCACTGTTCCACCATGACTATTCCATGGTAAGTTAAAAAGATTGCGACTTCTTGGAATGTTTGAATATCCCAGTTTATCTATTGACTCTATGCCTACAAGGCCGTGATCATATTTTTTGAGAGGGGGATTTGTCTTCGAACCAGTCATTGATTTGTCTGGTATGTTCGAAACAATCAGTATGCATTTAGCGTCAATGTCTGATAAGATATTAGGAGGTGCCTGATTTGTCCTTTTATAAGCAGATTCCAGTATTTCTTTTACAGTTGTGTCCCTTTTCGAATTATAAATCATCTCTTTCGCTACTTTATTTTGGGGAACATATACTATCCATCTGGCGTTCACATCGTTTCTTCCGGGAAGACTGCGTAGAGACCACATAAGACGAGAGATGGGAAAGTTCAGATCCCCATAGTGCATCGGGAGGAGTGGAGATGCGAAAAGAATTTTGTCATTTACATTATTTTCATTATTGGATCCTCTTTCTTGCAGGACAAGCCGTGCGAATCCAAGTGGTCTAGCTTTCCGAATGCGAAGGAGACCTTTTTTAAGAGCCTCTTTGTGTACGGGTAAGACCCCCAAACCGTCATAAACACGAGATCCCGCAGTTTGAACACTTTCTACCCAGGCAAAATCGTATATTCTATCAAGGGCCCCAGCTGCGTAAGGCCAAGGACGTTCAGGCGCAGGAGAGTTCATCGCACTCGTATCAAAAAACTGGAATTTTCCTTTTGTTCTCTCACCACGCACTATGAATGCTATATGAGATGCACCTTTGCTCGACCCTTTATTCTTGTCTGAATAAACATATACACTTCCTGGGCCAAACTTGACATTGCTATCCTTTTCCACTGTTTGATAAGCGTTTCTTGCTTGTTCCAAAAGAGGATATTGTTTAGCAGAATACCATTTTCCTGGCGTTTGTTCTTCATTTTTAGAATTTGTTTGCATATAAATCAGGTCATTCATCACCTTATTGTGGTATCCATCACCACCTGAATTAAAATATTCCTTTAAGTCAAAACCCCTCGATATTGCAGCCATAGAACAAAGCTGTTGGCATGCCGAAACAATAGGATATGCTGGATCGTCATCTCTGGCAAGAAGTTTTAGCACATCTTCATCAAAATTATAACTACCCAGGTAGGTCTGTCCTGGGCCATTATACGGGATAAAAAGCAACATCTCGGTGACACTTCTTGACCACTCCTCTTCCAGTTTCTCATCTTCATTCAAATCTTGTGGGATATTTCCTTTTCCTTCGGTGGATAGCCAGGCATCTCGTGGTGGAAATCTCAAATAATTCCAGATCCTTGAAAGGATAAGCTCGATACACTTTTTTTCTGTAGAAAAGTCCGACTTATTAGGCCATGGAGCACTATTATTTTCCAGTGTGTTAATCGCTACCACAAGGCTTGGTGTTAAGCCATTCGTCCCCGCAGAATAGTTTGAACCTGCTATATGTATGCCTCCTTTCGATTGACCTCAAGAATTCTACTCATTGTCACATTAAACCGTAATCTTTGCAACTCATTGGACAACAGGTTTATGCAATTGTGTCTATTCGTCCACATTTCCAATATCTTCATTGGCGTCTAAATCAGGTTCTCCTGAAGTAGGGAGCGGATCAGGGGGGCCATTATCATGATATCGCCATAAACGATCTTTAATATCTTCAAGTAGGCCTGTTTGGGGAAGACCATAGGCTCTCTGAAATGATCGGATATTACCTTCAAGGGTTTTGGAAGTATAATAACCAAGATTACGCAAGCGACGCCCGGCACCAGCCTTTTCATCTTCATTCTGGTCCTGGGGTCCAACAGAAAGATCCAAGTGAAAGCTATAATTTGGGTTTTGATCACGAGACTCTTGATCTGGAGGAAAACCCCAATCGAGAGAGATCATTGAAGGTTTCTTTTCGTTTTTAAGGAATAACAGACCATCCTCATTAGCTTGACCTGTTTTTATTCTTCCCTCAATATTCATTTTATAGGGAGCACACGAAATGGGCCTTGCAAAACTATCCAAAAGCAATATTGTGATAGGATCCTCTTCATATGTTTCCCCAATTTTCCCAACCAAGAACACTTTCCCTTCTTTTGCCTTTCCAGGTATAATCAATAGCCCATTAGCCAGAAAATCCGGTGTTACAGTATGATACGGCTTTCCTTCCACAAGCTTTTCCTGGGTCTGATAATGATCATACCATTTTCCGACCATCGCTCTGTTCAAAGCATCTGAAGTTCTGGGGCCAACTAAACCTTCTTCATTTAGCTGTTCTCCATCCCAATCCTTACTCTTACTCTGAAAATCGATCACATTCTCTTCAGTTTTATCCCCAAAATCTCCATCCACTCCGTCATTATCAGGTCCAGATGTCCCCAGGTCATACCCGAGTGTTCTAAGCATCTTCTGAAGAGTGACCACCAACTTTTTCTTGTCATTCCCCTGATAATAAATATGTCTAGCCTCTTCATTACACAAAGGTCCATTTCCCAGGATAGGGTTACCCTCACCCCATGCATTACACAGTTTTTCGGCAGGTAAAGGCTCAAGCTGTTGATCTATTGGCTGATCGGAATCCTCACTCATCAAAAAGTAAATAGGTAATAGATCTTAAGTACATTTCGTTTTTCTTCTGGCTGTAAATTTAGTTTAAGATTTGCACAGGCAGGTTAAAAAGCAGTAGTATAAGACTTCAAACTCTCTAAATCTCGCAATTATTATAGAGCTTCAAGTATTTTATTCACGACTTCCTGATGTGTAAGTACCATATTAAAAAAGTCACCCACATATTTCGAACAAACTTCAAAGTTTTACTGAATAAAGAAAACAAAAAACCAAAACCTAAGATTTATGAAGAGTAAGTTCTATGTCATACTTGTAGAATTATTAGCATCAGATTGGATTAGTGGCGTAGTGATGGCGGGAAAAATAAACTTGAAGAAAATCGCTGAAGATAGTAATAAACCTTTCAAGAATACAGGGAAAAGATAAGCAACGCAAAAGAAGCCATTGATGCTGGCACTAAGATATTTTGGAAATGCGGAAAAACTTTTTTATTTATTTTCCAGAGGGGCATGAGATGACCGAGAAGAAAATATACAGGGTCCCCGCAATTTTCCCCAGGGGGTTTCTCATAGAGATCGTTGACTATGAGCAAAATCCTATCAAGGGGGTTGAATTCAGCTATGTGGTTGATTGGTCATCTTCCAAAAATGGTACCACCGATGACCGAGGTATATTGAATATTCGGCCACTGCCTCAGAATGAGGTAAAGCTTTCATTTGGTGAACAGCTTGAGTCGCCTCCAGGATTGGAAGAAGAAACTACAAAAGAACCTGAAGAAGTAGCTGAAACAGCTTCCTCCGAAGTAGAAACTACTGAAAAAACCGAAGAAATAGATGAAACAACTTCCTCCGAAGTTTTCCTCATAGAGATCGTTGATGACGAGCAAAATCCTGTCAAAGGAGTTGAATTCAGCTATATCGTTGATGGTATATATTCAAAAAATGGCACTACCGATGACCAGGGAATATTAAAAGTTCAGCCTATGCCGCAGAATGAGGTCAAAATTGAACTATCTTTGGTTGTTTAAGAAATTAAAAACCACACATAAAATATATTTAGAGATAGGCTCTTCAAATTATATATATTCAGGTATATGCTATGTACTCTTTTGTCATCGGTTAACGAATTTTATGTACAACTTCAAATCCACGTGTAGCGAATTTCCAATATAATTTGTAGATATTTGCATAAAAATAACAATTTTTTGGCACTTTGTATCTTAGCCGAATTCAGATGGTTATGTACTTTTTTATATATTTATAATTAGATTTCCATTGATTTCTCCACGTGAATTTATAATTTTTATAGTGCCGACCAGCTGATCCCCACTACTTGGTATCTGGGATAGCTTCAGATTGGAAATATAGATAACTGGTGCAATACTAACAAAAGTGACTCCATTATGAAGGTCAGTACTCGAACTATTAAGTGAAACTGGAAGCGAAATTCCCATTTTTGTCGCGGTATCCAAAGGGTCACTATTAGGTACCACTCCGAAAGATTTTAGTCTTAACTCAAGTCCTACCATAGTAGCCAAAATTTCACCTTCCACATGTTCCAATTTTTGATATTGGAACAGTGGGTCTGTAGAACTCATAATATTAATACTCCCGATCCGAAAGACTATGGGAGTTAAGCTGAATTTTAGGCCAATAGGAATACTCCGATTTTTGACTGCACCAGGATTTACATGAACCGTTCCGTCAACTATGAGGCAAGTAGAATCACTACCGTCACAAAGAACGGCATCGTTAACACCCATATCAACCATCCTAGTAATTATTGTATCCAGGTTGAGACCTGGAGAAGCTTTATTTTCTTGCGAAAAAATAAAAATACAACCGCTTGGACGATGAATTCCAACTCCAGCCCTTCCTGCACTTGTTGGGTACCCTAAATGGAGGGTTGTAGCACCACTATGAATCTGAGTGAGGTTGGGAGGTGTGCCCACATTTGCTATTCCAAAACGAATCCCGTTTTGAATTATAGGGATGAGACCGCCTATGGCAAACTCCAATAATGGAGTGAATTTTGAAGGGTCACCCTGACCAATATGATATCTCCAGATAGGAATCGCATTTTCGCGTCCAACGAAACGATGAGCTGGTTTACAGGGAGGGTTATCACAAATACCAGTTACTTTGTTACCGGCATCAATGATTTCGCCTACCCAATCAACCTTACATGGTTTGAGATAACAGTAATCCATTTTGGTTTTGCCAAAAAATGGACCATTGATTATTACCCGCGTAGAAAGACTCAATGTTTTGGCTGAATCAGTAAAAGTCTGATTAGATGGACGGCTAAATATTTCAAGCCTGTAAAACGCGGCATCCATTACCACAAATTGTAGCCCATTATCATTCCCCGCTGCCATTCCTCTATTAGAGTCCATGCGAGCTCGTAAAGAAGCGAAGAAGTTTTTGCCTGAAAAGAACATGTTCGGTAATACCATAATCTCACCCTATGGCAGTGATTACTTCACCTATGAGTTCATTAACTGTCTCATAATTCTCGATGTAAACTTTTTCTACATCTGGGCTATTTAATGGCGTATTTGTGATTAATGCCCTATTATCAGCCAATTCATAACTTAGTCTATGAGCTAATTGAAGCTCAATTTCCAACATGTAATAAGCTTCAGACGTCTGAGTGTTTGCATCTCGCATTGTTTGAGCAAGTTCTTTTAGCTCTTCAAGATGAACGATAAACGATGCCATTGCAGCACGAGCCGTTTGTACAACATCTGAAACGTACATTATTCCAGAGGGTATGAATACATCCTCTTTTCCAGAAGCACTAATTTTAATATCTACAAGTCCTTCTTTTCCCGTTGGTATAGTTGCATAAAGCAAATCACCGCGTTTTGATATCCTAATATCAGTGGCAGGTGTGTTCCCAACAACAACAGTTGAATTTTCTGAAAATTTAGTCCCTTTGATTCTAATACGCGTTTTTCCCTCTAACGGTGCTATTATGGGAGTTACTGATAGCCATCGACCCTTGAAATAGGACAACGTAATAATATGTCCGTTATCGTCTTTTCGCTCTTCATCAAAGAACCCCTCAGACAAAGTCAGCATGCCCCCCTGAATGTTAGGTGGCAGATCATCAAGAGCTTGTGGCCGTTTAGAAGGAATCATTTTGGAATCAACAAAGGAGTAACTTCTCAAAACCTGAACCGTTCCATCCCGAGTGCTCGTCAAATCAATTAGAGGTAAACGTAAATTAGAAACTGGAGCTTTAATATTTAGTCCATTTGCAAGTTTCCATAATGGAGTCATATGCAGGCTTTGTTCCTCGAGAAACCTTTTTGCCAGCTTATCTCTGGGAATATCAATCAACCATTGTGCTTCTATTGAATCACGTCCTGGTAACTCGCGGAGTGACCATAGGAAACGTGCAATAGAAAAACCTGATTCATAATTCTTAGTATCTTCCTTTTCAGATCTTCCAGTGTGCATGTCCAACAATGGTGTGGCGAAGATTAAGTCGTCCCCATGCATAAGTACGAGACGTGCCATTCCCAAAGGAACCGCCTTAATCATCTCTTCAGTCGTTTTGTTTAGATTTTCCGGCGAAGGTGATGGCACTGAACCGCAACCAAATAATCCATGATTTGTCCCTTTTACAGATTTTGTCCAAGGATCATCATATTGATTCGGACCTTTGAGTATGATTTGACATGGGTCATTCAGTGGCCGACATTTCATTGCACCAGTGTCGAAAAGTTGTAACTTATTTCCAAGTGGACTTCTTTTTATTCTTAGGATGGGTGCAATGTGATCTCCAGGTTGATTTGATGGTTTGCCAGGATTTTTAACGAAAAGAAAGAAGCTACCGGGCTGAAGATCAGGCTTTACACCCTGATTGGAATTATAACTGTCTTGTTTATCTCCTATCAAGGCTTTAACCGTGTCCGCATCTTTGAACCAATTGGACTTACCTACCGTATCCGCTGAATCATATCCAGCATTTAACTGCATATGGATTCCCCTTGAAATAACTGCCATGGTTGCCAAATGCTGGCATGCTGCCGTTAGTGGATAGGCGCGGTTTACCTTATTGCCATCTAGCTTGCCCTCCATCTTATTATAAAACAAGTTGTCTTCTGTTTCTCCAAGCTTATATGCTACAAAAAATGCCCTATAAGGCACACAGAGCAACATCTCGGAAAATTGACGTGCCCATTTTTCATTCTCGATATCCTCTTGAGTCCACCTTTCTGTAAAGTCAAAATCGTTGACTAAATCGAGAGGTAGTAAACCCAGTTCGCCTCCATCTGGTCCCAACCAAACATCATCCATGGGTCTTCTAAGCCTCTTCCAAATATGTTTAAGAATCGTCTCTACCGTTGAAGCATCTGGACTTCCGTTTTCATCGGTTTTGCGCACTGGCGTCGAGTTAATTGCACAAACTAAGCGCGGGGGATTAGGTTCCTTTATCTTTCCCGTGGATGGTGGATCAAGGTTGCAATCTATTTCAAAGACATCATTTCCTTTCTCATTTGATGCATTGATTGTGACTTTTACATTATCACCTGGTTCTATCAAGGGGCCAGAAAGATTTTCCTGAAAGTACCATCTCCACAACCAGGGATCTGGAGATTTGTCCACATACTTCTCGATAATCAAGGAATTTGACTTACCATTTTTAGATGTAATTGTAGCATTAATTGTAGGAGAATTAATTGGTTGATAGAGAGAAAGCAATCTAATATCTAATTTAAAAAACGAAGATGTGGAAGGATATGAAACCACCTCGCAGTACAATCCATAATCTGGATTTTCCTTAGTTATCCGCGTCATAATCGAACCTCAAATTTATTATTCTCTCAAGATGACTTCTCCACCTATCACTATTGTCGTTCCTCCCGGAGGGAGGGCATCTACCTTTACTATGCCATTGGCATCGCTACGCCCGATGCGTCTGCCCCAGGGGCAAATAAGGGTGTATTCTACATCCGGAAGAGACTCTTCTAATTCACCTTCGACCTTTATGAGCCTAGTCTCAATAGATCCGCAATAGGCCAAAGTACCACTTAAAAACTGACGTCCAGCAGCTTTGGCAACAAAAGCGAATCTCACTGGAGGGAATATGCCAGGCTGTGTTCCCTCACGCAAGTTAACTTGATAAGTAACTCTATCACGCGCGTACCAGTCGCTGAATTCTCCCTTTGCTCCTCCTTTATGGGCAAACACTACAATTGGTGGAGAAACAACTTCTTTCTTACCCTCTGCCTCCTGGACGACTTCGAAAATTACTTCTTGCTCTGCCGAAAGACCAGGAGCATTTAGGATCATGGTACGCTCCTCGCCCATTTTAATCGGCTCATCTGGCCTATCCCATGCGGCAGTCCATTGAATAAGGCCGACTAAAAATACCTTTCCTTCTTTTGCCTTCCCAGGTTTAATCAAAAGGCCACTGTTCATATAATCCGTTGTTACGGTATGGTATGGCTTTCCTTCCACAAGCTTTTCCGGAGTCTGATAATGGTCATACCATTTTCCAACCATAGCTCTGTTCAAAGCATCTGAAGTATCCGGACCAACCAGACCATCGACCTTGAGCTGTTTTCCATCCCAATCCCTGTTCTTCCCCTGAAAATCACGCACAGCCTCTTCAGTTTTATCTTTGAACTCTCCATCCGCACCATCTTTATCGGGACCAGAAGTCCCAAGAACATAATCGAGTGTTTTGAGCATCTTTTGAAGAGTGATCACCAATTTTGTCTTATCATTACCCCCATAATACATCCGCTCGGTCTTCTCATTACCCAGAGCACCATCTCCATAAATTGGATTTGGTTCATTTGACCATGTATGATTGCACAGTTTTTCGGCAGGTAAAGGTTCGAGCTGTTGATCTATTGGCTGATCGGAATCCTCACTCATCAAAAAATAAATAGGTAATAGATCTTAAGTACATTTCGTTTTTCTTCTAGCTGTAAATTAATTTTAAGATTTGCACAGGTAGGTTAAAAAGCAGTAGTATAAGACTTAAAACTCTCCAAATCACGCGATTATTACAGAGCTTCAAGTATTTTATCCACGACCGCCAGGTGTGTAAGTCCAATATTTAAAAATCATCCACATATTTCGAACAAACTTCAAAGTTTTACTGCACAAAGAAGACAAAAAAACAAAACCTAAGATTTATCAAGAGTAAGTTCTATGTCATACTTGTAGAATTATTAGTACCAGATTGGATTAGTGGCGTAGTGATGGCGGGAGAAATAAACCTGAAGAAAATCGCTGAAGATAGCAGTAAACCCCTCCAGGATACAGAGGAAAAAATCAGCAACACAAAAGAAGCCATTGACGCCAGCGTTCAGAAAATCACTTCGTCCTTTGATCAAAAAAGGAGCGAGATTAATGACGCAATGGATAAAGCTCAGGCGCCGTTTGAGGTCATAAAGGCAAAACAGCAACAGGCAAAAGACGCTGCGGAAGCAGCAAAAAATACGGCAGAGGCTGCAAAGAAAATCCTCGATGCAAAGGAGACCGCACACAAAGAGATCAGCAGCAGGGCAGATAAAGCTCTGAGCGACGCCAGAGAAAAATCTGAGAAGGCAAAGAAGGGCATAGAAAACGCACAGCAGGAATTCCAGAAGGCTGGAGAGCTTGTAAAGTCGCTGCTTGAAAAAATAGAATCGCAGGGTGAAGCTAAATTGCCGGAAGCAGAACATGAAAGCCGTTGAAGTTATAAAGAAAATCGCCGAGGATGAGGCTAAGAAACTTCACATCGTGGAAATGGGTATAGTGACCTCCATATTCCCCCACGCAGGCGCTGGCGATAAGGACAATTATGAATGCAATGTAAAGCTCAAGAACCGCGACCTTGAGCTTCGAAAAGTCCCGATCGCGACTCAGCATATAGGTTTTACATACGCTCCCAATGTTGGAGACCTTGTTCTTCTTGCCTTTGTGAACGGGAATATAAATGCTCCTATAGTCATCGGCAGGCTCTACAATGACGAAAACAGGCCTCCGGTAAATAATGCAGGAGAGATCGCATTCGAGTCACCGGACTCAGAAAAAGGCGGAATACGCAGATTGTATATGAAGTTCCCGAGCGGGATTGTCCTTAAGATAACAGATGATGAGCTAAAAGCCGAGGTTGGAAAATCTGTGGTCACGATCAGGACAGATGGGGATATCATTATCGAATCAAATGCGAAACTTGATATAAAATCTAAAGGGGATACCACACTTAGCTCTGATGGGAATATGTCGCTTTCAGGCCAGAATATTAAAATCCAGGCTTCAGGGACGCTTGATATCAAAGGTTCGATGGTCAATATCAACTGAGGTGAAATGATGGGACAGCCGGCAGCCAAGCAGGGAGACCAGATTATTGCAACAGATATTCATATCATAATGATCCCTTCACCCGGAGGACCGGTTCCAACGCCGCTTCCTCATCCTTTTTCCGGAATACTTGATGGTAATCTTAGCACAAACGTAAAAATAATGGGAATGCCTGCTGCAACAGCGGGTTCAACAGCATCGAATCTCCCTCCTCATATCCCGCAGGGCGGACCTTTCCAGAAGCCTCCATCAAACAAAGCAACGATAATGATGGGAAGCCTTACTGTAAAAATAAATGGCAAGATGGCAGCAAGGAACGGGGACACTGCCATGACCTGCAACGACCCGGTAGACAGCCCTGTAGGCAAAGTAGTAGCTGTGGGAACAGTGATGATAGGATAGCAGGGATTAGGATTCGGAGGTAATTATGAATGAAGAACTGTACGGGACGGATCTGAAACTGTTCATGGAAACAAGGGCCGAGTATATGGGCCTGGGAGCAGACCTGCTTGTGAATAAAAAAGGAGATCTACAAACTGTTTCAGGTCGCGAGAATCTCGGGCAGGCGATCCTGCACCGCCTTCTGACCCGGAAGGGCGAACTCAGGGATCTCGGGCATCCGGACTACGGTTCACGGCTTCACGAGCTCATCGGCGAACCCAACAACGAAAGAACCCGGGAACTTGTGAGGCTGTATGTAAAAGAGTGCATTTCACAGGAACCTCGTGTTCAGGATATTAAGAGTCTCACTGTAAGCGTGCAAAAAGACAATCCACATGTAGTTTTACTGGATCTCACCGTCCTTCCCATCAAAAGCAATGTTCCGATGAACGTTGTCTTTCCATTCTATCTGGAGGTGGGATAATAGCATTTGTAAAGAAATCATACACTGAAATAACAGATTCCATCCTTTCCCAGATAACTAAAGGCATAGCAAATGAAAAGCATGAATATACAGTAAGCAGAACTAAATATCGGCTTGCAAATCCAAAAGTACTCGAAATCGTGAAGATCGATGGGACAGTAAACGGAGTTCCCTATGTCTTTCGAAAAGACATTGATTACAGGCAAAGCTCCAATATGGTCGAATGGATTCAGGAAGGGAAAAAGCCTGACGATCATACACCTTTTTTTGTGAACTATAAGCTCGATGCACCACAGGGAATAACGGATATCAATCCTGGAAGTGTGATCAGGAATCTTGTTGAGTCCGTAGCACTGGAAATTGACTACCTCTATACACAGATGAACCAGGTCTATAATTCAGGATTCATTGATACTGCCACAGGAAAGTCCCTTGACCTCATAGTTTCAATGCTCGGAATAACCAGAAAAGAGGCAGGATTTGCAACAGGTGAGGTAACGTTCGGGAGAAATAATGAGCCCGGAGAGATTGAAATAGCCCGTGAAGCTCATGTTTTTGATGGCAAAGAACAATACGAGCTTAAGAACAACTCGGTGAAAAGCGTCAAAAAAATCGACGGAACATCAGGAAAAAGCCAGACGGTTTTTTTACAGAGCCAGGATTATGACGTATCAGAAGGAGAAATTAGATGGTTGGATGTTGGGAGGCTACCAGATACTGGCTCGGTGTTCTATGTTGACTACACTGCTTATGAGGAGTTCATTATTCCAATCGATACAAGGATCTCCAACTACGCTAGAAGGCCAGAGAACCTCAAGATATTCAGAACTATGCGTGAAGCTGTTCTCATCAGGAATCGCGAAGGCAGGTGGGAAGTTGAAGTTCCAGTGGTAGCATTAAACCCGGGAGATGAGGGTAATATTTTTGCGGGCCACATCAATGTAATGCCCAAACCTGTTATCGGTATCGAGTACGTGATTAATAAAAAGGACATCATGAACGGAACAGATATTGAAACCGATTCAGAGCTGCGCGAAAGGGCAAAACAGGCTCTTGAAATGGCGGGAAAAGCCACCATTACCTCACTAAAATCTGCTGTACAGGGGATTGAAGGTGTTTCGGGAGAAGTAAAGGTAGTAGACCAGCCTGACGGTATCCCCGGGATAGTTCATATCGTAGCCACTGGAGGAGATGAGAGGGAGATCAAACGAGTGATAAACGAGACAAGGTCTGCAGGAATAATGGTGGAGTTCAAACGTCCAACAATTGTTCCCCTTGACATAAAGCTCACAATATTCGTAGTTGAGGGGATGGATACCGATAAAGTCAGAAAAGAGGTCGATAATTTAGTCCACGAATATTTTGGCGCGTTGAACATCGATGATGACGTGATACTCAACCACATTATCAAATCCGTACTAAATGTAAAGGGGATAAGGGATGTGCGTGATGTTACGATTAATGACATAAAAGATAATGTTGAAATGAAACCCGATGAGAAAAGCGAACTTAGAACTCTTGAGATATTTATAGGGGATTGATAGTGTCAAGAAGTGAAGAAATCGCAGAACGGCTTCCGCATTTTTACACTTATTGGGAGAATAATTCCTCGATTTCCGGTCTTATTGCTGCGATGGGGAAGCGCTTAGATGAGATTGAAAAAGAGTTTGTTTCGATCATGAGGGCACACTGGGTCGATACAGCTAACATTGGAGATCTTGATAGGCTTGGATCTCTCTACAACCTTACCAGAAAGGAAGGGGAATCCGACTCAGATTACAGGAACCGCCTGAAGACAGCCATTCTCAGCTACAAAGGCGGGGGCACGATAGGAGCAATCCAGACGCTGACAAGGATTACCCTGAGGCTACCTCAGGACTACCCTGTAAAGATAGTAGAGAACCCGCCAGTAAATTTAAAAAGGACATGGGAGGTAAATGCAGGTCGTGAGTGGATCGTCAATTCAAGGAATGTCCATGAAGCTATTCCAGATATAACAATAACAGTAAATGCGGAGAATACAAAGATCACAAACCCCACCCTCACCAATACAACTACCGGGGAGAACATCACCTTCAGAGGAGATATAACATATGGGGATATATTGAAGATCAGCAATGGAAGAGCTGTACTAAATTTTGAAGACCAGACGGATAAGCTCTCAACAACTACTATTCCGAAGCTTCCCCGGGGGAAATCCAAATGGCAGTATACAGAACTTATTGGAGCCAATCTGGGAGCTTTTGACATGGCCCAATTCGATAACTCTTTTTTTGTAACAGATATAGTATCAAATGTGACCTTTGAATGGACAGCAAACCAGCCTGCTACTTTTGAGCTGCACATCCCTGGTGAAATACTCATGAAAGCAGGTGTTACCGCGAACTATATGCAGGAAATTGTAAATTCCGTTAAGGCCTGCGGTGTGAAAGCAGAAGTGAAGGTTATCTGAGAAGTATGATTTACAAGGTTAATTATAAAAGAAAGTGTCCTTTTAAATAATTAGTTACTGGAGAGGGATTTGAATGGTTTTCGAACCAATATACAAAAAGCCCGGAGATTTGATCAGATCCGATGAATGGAATAAAATCATGGACGAACTGGTCTACCTGAAGAAGTACATAGAGAGCATGAGCAGAAGTGTTACACTAACATCACTTTTAAGTCCTACAGGTATATCACGTAATCTCAGTACGGACGTTCCTGAAGATTTTAACTACGGCACAGACGTAATGGGTCTCATCACAAAACAATACAACGGGGGAGAAAAAGATGAAATATGCAGGTTCGGAATCAATGATTGTGCAGACGTCATATATTACTGGGCAGGTGCTGCAAAAGGTGACAGAGAGTTACTGAAGATAATTTTAGAGTACGTGGACGGAACGACTTTTACTTTAGGAAACCTGTTTATTCACGAGTGGTCCAAGCTCAGGCCAAAAGGCAATAAGAATCCCTACGTTGAGTATCTTCAGTCCCCAAATCAGCACCTCTGGTACAGGTATGGATTTGAAAACCCCAGCCCTGAGAGAGAAATACGTCATATAACTTTTGAGGACACAAGTGCTGAGAAAGTTGTGAAAATCGCCAACGTTCTACATTATTCAACGAGAGTGAAACCACTGATAACCAGTCCTGAAAAAAATAAAGAGTAATGCAAATGATAAGCGAAGTGGACGAAGCAATCCTGGAATCTTTAAGGAAGGGTTTACCCGATCTAGTTCCACCTGAGAATATTATTGTAGGGGAGATGGATCAGAAAAAGGATAAGTCAATCTTTTTAATGAACACAGGATTCACGGTTGAAGAGCAGGGTATTGGAGGGTCAGTCAGTGTGAAAAAAGAAGAAGCTGTGGAAAAATTCGACTCTGATGGAAAAAAGAAAGATTTCACCCTCTCCCGGAAACCTCTAAAACCACTTATAAGTGTAGAGAGTGCTGTTGGTTCCTTGAAGAGTGAACCCGATGATTACACAGTTGACTATCAAAAAGGACTCGTTTCTTTTCGGGTCCCGCCTGAGAAAGGAAGAGAAAGTGTTCAGATAAAGTATAACATCGCACGTGCCGTAGCTGAGACGCGAAACCTTAAATTCATACTCTCATATTCGATTCATGTAAGGGGCGAGGATATGCAAAATAGAGATAGTATCATGCTGGAAACAATTAAAGTTCTTTATCGCGAAAAAGCAGCACTTGCAAAAAAGGGTGCTGAGGAGTTAAAGTTGATTAAAGGGTACACAATTCGAAAAGCAGAAGGTCAGAATACAAATGAGGGGATAATTGAGTATCAGATGGAGACCACGGTCAGGATAGAGACGCTTATGCAACCTATCGGACGGATCGAAATTGAGAGAATGAAATAATTATTCCTTTAATCCGATTAATATACTGAATTCCACGTTGTGTAAGTTTAAATTTTCCTGTACATATAGCTTAGAAAACAGGCATAAACGAACGGGGAATGTTTAAAGAAAACATCCTCACCAGTCAAGGCATGGACACTGTTTATGAATATTGTTTTTAATGCAGGACTTACGCATTTGAGACTAAAATCAAATACTCGAATTTGTGAAATGTGACATATTTTAGTAAGTTTGAGATTTTAGTCTAATGATTTCATAATTCAACTGCGTAAATCCTATAATGAATCTTCTGATATTACATCGGCTGCCTGGCTCCACAACTATCGCAGAATTTTGCCGACTGTGGCAAAACTACGCCACATGTAGCACATTGCTTGGTATCGACACCAGAAGGAGGAATCTTCTCACATGCCGGGCAACTGGGAGCATCCATCTTCATTGTTGTGCCGCAGTGCATGCAGTATCTTTTGGGTAACTCAACGAAAACTACTTGTCCTTCTCCTTTGAGAGAGTCTGATGAGGCTACCACTTTTGCAGTTCCTGCCATCTGTCCTGAGGTTATGGTGGCAATTCCAGCCTTCGCTTCAGATGGTATTTTCACCGGACTGGTTATGGCCCCGAGAGTCGTGGAGAGTTCTACTATTTTTTCATTTTGAGATGGGATGAAGTTCCCTTTCTCATCTTTGATCCTGATAGTAATCTTTGCTGATGACTTCCCATCGGCAGGTATCGATGAAGGTTCAATTTGTATATCCAGACCTGCCTCATTGGACTTCACTTCAACCTCTGGGAGGTCTATTTTAGTTTCTGGTTTGTCTATTTTTTTTCTTGATTTTACAGCTACGATCAAGATTCCAAGAACTACTAAAAAGAGCACAGGAATTAACAGAGACATCTTATTCTTGACCTCAACATTGGTCTCACCTGAACCATAGTCAAATCCGTCTTTACTTACTGTGGCTCTGATCGTAGCCTCTCCTTCGGATGAAGCAGTGAAAGTGGAGGTGAACTTACCGAATGAATTAGTGGTCCCTGATGAAGGATTTACTCTACCATTACCGTTTACATCCAGGCTTATGTTGGCTCCGGAAATTTCCTCACCATCAGGTCCTTTTACAGTTACAGTAATCGTCGACGTCTTGTCTGGCTCGACCGATGCCGGCTCAGAGGTCACCAGAATATTCGCAAACTCCGATGCAGAGGAGATCCCAATATTGGTTTCATCGGAACTATCGTTAAACTCGTCCTTAGATTGCTGTTTGACCTCAATATTGATTTCATTTGAACCTTCGTTAAAGTCGTCCTTATTTACTATAGCTCTAATCGTGGCCTTTCCTTCAGATGAAGCAGTGAAAGTAGAGGTGAACTTACCGAACGGATCGGTTGTCCCTGATGTAGGATTAACGCTACCTTTACCGTTTATACCCAGGCTTACACTGGCTCCGGAAATTTCCTCACCATCAGGTCCTTTTACAACTACAGTAATCGTCGACGTCTTTTCAGGCTCGACAGAGGCTGGCTCAGAGAACATTAAAACGTTCAGAGAATCCGAAGAGGGTTCTGTAACAATTATTGTTGAGGAAGGTGTAAATTTATTAATTGCACCAAGATTATCAGTCACTGTAAGTGAAGGTGTAAATTCTCCAGCACTCTGGTAAATGTGAGTCGCAGTTTCACCACTCCCTGAAGTTCCATCACCAAAGTCCCACGAATAAGACTCAATGGTACCATCAATATCACTTGAGCCCGATGCATCAAAAGTAACCGTTAAAGGTGCAGCAGAATTTGACGGAGGAACAGAGAATGTGGCTTTAGGGGGGTAATTAGTAACCTTTATCAGGACACTACGGGTAGAGAAAACCCCACTCACATTCACCAAAAATGTACCCGAGCGAGAAGAATTGAATGTAGTAGTGAACTTACCGAATGAATCAGTGGTCCCCGATTTGGCACCTATATTCCCACCTGTACTTGTAAGTTGTAATGCAACACCACTCACCGGTGATCCTGTTTGATTTGTTACTTTCACCGTGATTTTGGAATATGAAGATGGATTCTTACTTGTTGGATCTATGACTGACGGACTTGAAGTTATCTCAGCACTGTTAATAAAATCAAATTGATATTTGTCCTCTTCTATAATCTCAAACTTTTGTATCTGAGATATAGATAATTGATCCACAATAGAAGGATCCTCCGCAGAACCAGTATGAGTTAATGAGGTTAACAATATTGCCAAAATCAGAATAGATTTGAACCACCAATAGAAGCGTTTGTTGTTTGATACTTTAATCGCCATGCATTTCCCTCTCCTTAGTTCCAAATACCATTACATTTGTCACCGGTTAACGAATTTAATACACAATTTTGCAGACCATGTGTAATTCCGAGAAAAAAATACTCCGGAGTCAAAAATCAAGCACAACAGGATTATATTTTAAGACTATTTTTCTTACAGTTAAAGATTTAATCTAATTGATTTTCCAGTTCAGCCGCATAAACCCTAATTATTAAAGGAAGAAACGAATGAATTCTGGAAGAAAACTGAACTTAAAACATAAATGTTGCATTATTTAAACCTGAAACTACAGGCAATTTTTTACTATATTTTTAACAAAAGAAATATATGAGTCTTTTTAATTAGGCCTGAAAATACATGATGAGTTTGGATTCTCGTGTGCCCTCAAATTTTTTTCCTTGTTATCATTAAGATTTCAAGATAGAAGTTCCAAAATACAAAACTGGAAGGATATTACTCCCCTAATGCGAAGATAAAAAGAAGAGTATACGGTTGCAGCTTAAAATCAGATGGTAAATACCGATAAAGTCAGGCTGACCGAAAAAAAATCAATGTTTAAAAAAATCTACACCCAAACTATATGCCTTTTCCAGGTTAGACTTTTTTATAAACTCGTCTTTGTTCACCATACCGCCCAGTATTTCCATTTTCACATCTGTAAAGCCAACATTATTCAAACGGTCATTAAGCATGATGCAGCGCATACTTTGAGCAATTCCGGTCTCTTTAAGGTATTCAACCGTATGCCCGGCAGTACACAGTACCAGTGCTTTTTTTGGCTTGATGAATGACTTTCTTTCTGCGTTTTCGTCGTAAAAATAAGCGTAACCGATTGTCCAGACCCGGTCAAACCAGCCCTTTAATATGCCGGGACAGTCACTCCACCACACGGGATAAATAAAAGCTACCGCATCGGACCTTTGTATTTTTTCCTGCTCTTTTTTTACATCATCCGGAACCGGAGGCAATGCCGTCCTGCTCATTTCGCGAGTATACTGGTCAAGATCCAGCTCACATTTAAAATTCATCGCATAAAGGTCCCCGATTTCAAAAGTATTACCTGATTCGCTCAAACCTTTTAAAAAAGAATGTAAAACTTCATAAGTAAAAGAAGATTTGCTCGGATGAGCATACACAACATAAATATGCACCTTGTTTCCCTCCTGAATAAATCCGCATCTTGTTTCCTCCGGAATAAATCCGCATCTTGTTTCCTCCGGAATAAATACAATTAATATAAGAATCAGACAATACAGTATAAAATAAAGCCTGAACTCCTGTATAAATTATTTCATTACGAATCGTCATCAACCCTACGAATGCTAAGTTGTTCACGGAATTGCCGTGCTTGCCACTGTTTCAAAGTAACCGGCTGCCCTCAATCGAAGGCGCAAACCCCCAGATATTTTAAACTTTCCACCGGGAATCATGAATAAAACAAGTTTACTTGTTTTAAGAAATTTTTCAGTCCTTTCCGCCGGTTTTAATTGAGAGATATATATAATAGGAGCTTTAATTAAGGAATAATAATACATATTTATTTATAGTATGGGTTTTTGAATTTAGGGCTGTCTATAGAACTTAGAGAGGGATTATAGATGACAGAATATACCCCAAAAGAAAGATTATACCGTGCATTGAGGAAACAGCCAGTAGACAGAATGCCTGCTGTCTGTTTCACCCAGACCGCAACCGTCGAACAAATGGAAGCATCCGGAGCCTACTGGCCTGAAGCCCATGCAGACGCAGAAAAAATGGCAACACTTGCGGAAGCAGGACACACTGTAATTGGCTTTGAAGCAGTTAGAGTTCCCTTTGACATCACAGCAGAAGCAGAACTTTTTGGCTGCGGAATAAAGGCTGGCGACCTGAAGCAGCAGCCGTCTGTGATCAAACATGTTGTGAAGAACATGGAAGACATGGAGAAGCTTAAGGGCTACAACCTGAAAGAAGGCAGAGTAGGCTTAATTCTTGAAGCTATCAGGATCCTTTCCGAAAAATACGGAAAAGAACTCCCGATTATAGGGTCCATGATCGGCCCCTTCTCCCTTGCCCAGCACATTAATGGAGACGCCTGGTTCGGAAACCTTTTCACAGGCGAGGAGATCGTCCCGGCACTTCTGGACTTCTGCTCGGACTTCAACGTAGCATATGCAAAAGCAATGGTTGAAAACGGAGCAGACACCATAGCTATCATTGACCCGACAGCAAGCTATGAGCTTATCGGCGGGGAATTCTATGAGAAATACGCCCTTCCCTACCAGAAAAAGATCATTGATGCTATGAAGGAGCTTGATGTCGGCACAGTCCTCCACATCTGCGGAAACACAACCAATGGCCTTGCAATTATGGACAAGACCGGCGTAAACGGCATCAGTGTAGACCAGAGAGTGGACATCAAGACCGCAACAGGCAATGTAGAAAATGCCATCATTATCGGGAACCTTGATCCTGTAGCAGTACTCTGGAATGGGACTCCTGATGATGTTGCAGAAGCCTCAAAGAAAGTACTCGATGCCGGAGTAGGTCTGCTTTCCCCGGGATGCGGGATTGTGAGCATGACTCCCAGCGCCAATCTCCAGAAAATGGTTGAGTGTGCTAAAAACTACAAGTACTGAGCAATGTACTTGATCAGCATCAAGAGGCTCAAAATAATAAGTATCAGAGAGTTTAGAAACTAAACTGCCGGCCTGGAGCCGGCTTCACTTTTTTGCACTTAATCTTTAATCGGTTTTGAATTTACTTTAGTTGATTTTACGCTTAATCTTCAGTCGGCCTGAAAAGGTCGTATTTTGAGTATTCGGCTCTCAAATTTTCCGAAAGCTTGCTCCAATCCTGCCCCGGAACACACCGCCGAACATGAACTAATATTTAAATTTTCCTCTTTGAATAATATATTGCTGAAAAGATATTAAAGCCAACGAATGCAGTTTTCACGACTAAACTCGATATTCGCAGATATCTAATATATATAATTTTCTTTTTTCCTGGACACGCTTAAAGCACTTTATAAAGAAAAGAAGGCAGAAACCCAGATTTTGGGCGCTACAACCGGAAAAAACCACCGATTAAAAATTTTGAATATAATATATAATACAGAAAGATAGTGTTTGTTTATATAGTATAATTCTCATCTTTAATTCAGGGATCTGTATCTGAGTATTCAGGACAATTCCAGGCAGTTCCAGCAGGCATACTGTTGGGAAATTTGGGACTGCTAATCGACTTGTAAATAACGAATTTGCAGTCTCCAGCAAAATTACCCGGTAGCAATGTCGGGAGAAAAGGAATTATTCACGGAAAACCCGAAAAATGGGTAAGAAATGGCAAATGGCAAAAAGGCAGTGAATAATTTCGGAAATAGGCAATTAATAAATAATGCGAAGGCATCCTTGCGCCCAATGGCAAAGTCGCAGGGCTTGCAATATAAGTAAGAACCCCATGCAAACGCTTTTTTTACCTAGCGGAGCTTGGACATGTGCTTGAGCAATATCCTCTTTGTCTATTGGGATCCCATGCGCATTGTACGCCCAAAGATACTGCACAGGAAAGCCAGTTTTGACGGAAAATGGAGGTTTTAAAAAAATGGCAAACCAAGAGATTTTTGATAAATTGACCAATGCGATTGTAACTCAAAACGTTGCAGGTTGCGCACAGTTAGCCCAGGAAGCCCTGGATGCAGGAATTGCACCTCTTGACATTATCACAAAGGGTCTTTCCCCAGGGATGAAGATTATCGGTGACAAGTTTGAGGCTGCCGAGGTTTTTCTGCCTCAGATCATGATGTCTGCAAAAGCCATGGAAGCTGCAATGAAAGTCCTTACCCCCGAGCTCGAGAAGACAAAAGTAGAAGGAGAGGAAGGAACAGGGCTTGCAATCACCTTCGTTGCAGAAGGAGACATCCATGACATCGGGCACCGCCTTGTCACAACCATGCTCGGAGCAAACGGCTTTGAGATCCTTGACCTCGGAACCGACGTCCTCAACGAAACCGTTGTTGAAGAGGTTGCAAAGCACAAAGGGCAAAAGGTTATCCTTGTTGGCTCAGCCCTTATGACCACCTCCATGCTAGGCCAGAAAGACCTTATGGACAGGCTCAGAGAAGAAAACCTCAGGGACAGCGTAAAGTGCATGTTCGGAGGAGCCCCGGTATCAAAGAAATGGGTCGATGAGATAGGTGCGGACGCAACCGCAGAAAACGCTGCCGAAGCTTCAAAAGTTGCACTTAACATAATGAAATAATTGGGGGAGGCAAAAGCACATGACATTTAGAAAATCATTTGACTGCTATGACTTCTACGACAGGGCAAAAGTAGGAGAGAAATGCACCCAGGATGACTGGGACCTTATGAGAATCCCCATGAAGGCAATGGAGCTCAAGCAGAAGTACGGGCTTGACTTCAAGGGAGAATTTGTCCCGACAGACAGGGACATGATGGAAAAGCTCTTCCAGGCAGGATTTGAAATGCTGCTTGAGTGCGGTATCTACTGTACCGACACCCACAGGATTGTAAAGTATACCGAAGATGAAATCTGGGACGCAATCAACAATGTCCAGAAGGAATTCACCCTCGGAACCGGCAGGGATGCAGTAAACGTAAAGAAGAGAGGCGTCGGGGACAAAAGGAAGCCGATTATTCAGGGAGGCCCTACAGGCTCTCCGATTTCCGAAGAGGTTTTCATGCCGGTCCACATGAGCTACGCCCTTGAAAAAGAAGTAGACACCATTGTAGACGGGGTCATGACTTCAGTCCGCGGGAAACCTCCGGTCCCAAAAAGCCCCTATGAGGTCCTTGCCGCAAAGACCGAGACCCGCCTTATAAAACAGGCATGTGCAATGGCAGGCCGCCCCGGAATGGGCATATAGGGCCCGGAGACTTCCCTGTCTGCTCAGGGAAATATATCCTCTGACTGCGTTGGCGGCCAGATCAGCTCTGACAGCCACGAAGTCTCCCAGCTCAACGAACTCAAGATCGACCTGGACGCAATCGCCGTTATTGCCCACTACAAAGGAAACAGCAACATTATAATGGACGAACAGATGCCGATCTTCGGAGGATACGCAGGCGGCATTGAGGAAACCACAATTGTCGACATTGCAACCCACATCAACGCCTTTGTCATGAGCACTGCAAGCTGGCACCTTGACGGGCCTGTCCACATCCGCTGGGGCTCAACCAACACCAGGGAAACCCTTACCATTGCAGGCTGGGCATGTGCAACCATTTCCGAGTTCACAGACATGCTCTCAGGCAACCAGTACTACCCCTGTGCAGGGCCCTGTACCGAGATGTGTCTGCTCGAAGCCTCAGCCCAGTCCATCACTGACACCGCATCAGGCAGAGAAATCCTCTCTGGTGTCGCAT